>Ga0209156_10001700_pt1 | contig 17708 bp, 15 predicted proteins | sample GraSoiAngelo_124_FD_185881 | JGI IMG/M metagenome (GOLD analysis project Ga0209156, IMG submission 185881) | Grasslands soil microbial communities from the Angelo Coastal Reserve, California, USA - 14_0927_05_20cm (SPAdes) (version 2) | ecosystem: Environmental > Terrestrial > Soil > Grasslands...
ACCGGATTCCCCCCCAGCAGCCGCTGCTGTTCCAGGAATTCGCGCGCCAGTGCCCGCCCGTCGCTCACGTCAGCGCTTGCTCCACCGCGTCGAGGATTCGTTCCGCCACGTCGCGTTTGTCGAGCAGCGGCAGCTCGATCGGCGTGCCGCTCTTCCCGATGATCGTGACGCGATTCGTGGTGACTTCAAACCCCGCGCCGGGCTCGAGCGCGTTGTTCAGGATGATGTAGTCGAGATGCTTCTCGCGCAACTTCGCCTGGGCTTGCGCCACGCCGTTCCCCCCTTCCGCCCCTGGCGCCTCCAGCGCAAACCCCACCACCAGGCACCCCGGCGGCCGCTTGAGCGAGGCGAGGATGTCGGGCGTCGCCTCGAGCTCGAGCGTGAGCGCCCCGCTCGCGCGCGGGCGCTTGCCCGCCGCGGGCCGGGCGGGACGATAGTCGGCCGGGGCCGCCGCCATGACCAGCACGTTCGCGTGCTTCACGAGGCCGTCCACGGCCCGCTGCATGTCCGCGGTGGTCTCGACGCGGTGCGTGGTCACACCGAACGGGAGCGGCAGGTCGGAGGGCCCGGACACGAGCACCACGTCGGCCCCGCGCGTGTGGGCGGCTGCGGCGATGGCGTAGCCCATGCGTCCGCTCGACGGGTTCGTGACCACGCGTATCGGATCGAGGTGCTCCCGCGTCGGCCCCGCCGTCACGACGACCTGCTTCCCCAGCCACGGCGCACGCTGCTCGAGCAGCCGCGCCGCGGCGGCGAGCAGCACCTCGGGCTCGCTCATCCGGCCGGGCCGCTCGCTCGGACCCTCCGCCAGCGGCCCGGTGTCGGGACCGACGAAGTGCCATCCGCGTGCCGCGAGGGCCTTCACATTGGCGCGCGTCGCGGCATGGGCGTACATGGCGTCGTTCATGGCCGGCGCGGCGAGCACCGGCCCGGTCCGCGCCAGCAGCAGCGCCGTGAGCACGTCATCGGCGAGCCCCAGAGCGGCGCGCGCCAGCAGGTGCGCGGTGGCGGGAGCGACGATCGCCAGGTCGGGCTGGCGTGCCAGCGCGATGTGCGCCAGGGCCCGATCGGGCTGCCACAGCGACGTCAGCACCGGACGCCCGGTGAGCGCCTCGAAGGTGACCGGCCGCACGAACTCGGCCGCGGACGCCGTCAGCACCACGTCCACCGCCGCCCCACCCTCGGTGAGCCGCCGGGCGAGCGTGCAGCTCTTGTAGCACGCGATTCCGCCCGACACGCCGAGGAGGACGTGCCGGCCGGCGAACGACATCAGCCTTCCTGCCGCCGCCGCCGGACGAGCTTGTAGGTGAGCCGGCCGCGCACCAGCTCGTCGAACGCGCGGGTGGTGAGCTTCTCCTCGAAATCCACCGAGCGATCGCGCGGGAACTCGTTCACGAAACGGGCGAACTTGGCGGCCACGAGGACGCCCAGGTACTTGTTCTGGGTTTGCGCGGCCACTTCGCTCGGGGTTACGATCCGCATCACCTGCTCCTTCCGGTAGACTGACTCAGTTGAGCTGCCTCGGTTCTCAGCTGCCGCACGAAGGCCGACAGCAAATCCGCCATGTCGCCCGGGTTTGGCGCGACGTCGCGTCCCTGCACCAGCGCGACCACCTCCCGCACCGCCGTGTCGAGGTCGTCGTTCACGAGGACGCGGTCGTACACCTCTCCGATGTCGCGCCGCGCCGTCTCCACCTCGCGGATCGCGATGTCGATCCGCTGCGACAGCTCCGCTTCCGTCTCGGTGCGCCGCTTGCGGAGCCGCTCGACCAGGACCCGGGGCGACGGCGGGATCACGAAGGTCGCCAGGGATCCCGGTCGCGGATACGCCTGGCGCACCTGGCGTGCTCCCTGCACTTCCACATCCAGCACCACGTGTTGCTCGCTCGCCAGCACGCGCTCGACCTCGCTCCGCAGCGTGCCGTACAGCTCGCCCGCGTACGGCGCCCACTCGAGGAACTCGCCCGCGTCCCGGCGTCGCAGGAACTCGTCCCGCGTCAGGAAGTGGTACGCCGCGCCGTCCCGCTCGCCGGGTCGTGCCTTGCGCGTGGTCGCCGACACCGAGTACCCGAAGAGGTCGGGGTGCCGGGTTACGAGCTCCCGCGCAATGGTCGTCTTGCCGCCGCCGGAAGGGGCGGCGAGGACCACGACGCGCGGCGCCGGCGTCACTCCAGGTTTTCGAGCTGCTCTCGGAACTTCTCGAGCTCGCCTTTCATCGCGATGACCGTCTGGGCGATCACCGCGTCGTTCGCCTTGGATCCGATCGTGTTCACCTCGCGCAAGAGCTCCTGCGCCAGGAACCCGAGCTGCTTCCCCACCGCTCCGTCGCCCGCCAGCGCCTCGCGGCACGCCGCGAGGTGGCTCCGCAGCCGCACCAGTTCCTCCGTGATATCGACCCGGTCGGCGAGCAGCGCGACCTCGACCGCGAGACGCGCCTCGTCCACCGGCACCCCGGCCGCCAGCTCCCCCACGGCCTTCTTCAAGCGGGCGAGCTCGGCGGCGAGGCGCTCGGGCGCCCGGCGCTCCACCGCGCGGGCGCCCTCGGCGAGCGCGTCCAGCCGACCCCCGAGCTCCGTCGCCAGCGTCGCGCCCTCGCGCGCCCGCATGGCGACCAGCTGCTGTGCCGCGCGCTCGACGATCGGCTCCACCTCGCTCCACTCGGCCGCCGCGCCGTCGCGCTCCAGCGCCAGGACGTCGGGATGCCGCGCCACAAAAGCCAGGTCCACCTCGCCCTTGAGCTTGAGCTGCTTCTTGAGCTCCCGCGCCGCCGCCAGCACCTGACGCGCTCGGGCCAAATCGACTGTGACCGCGGACTCCGTCGCCGGCGGCTCGCTCCAGCGCGCCGAGAGCGTCACGTGACCGCGCTCGAGCAGGCGGCGCAGCCGCTCGCGCAGCTGGCTCTCCGTGCCCGCCAGCTCGAACGGCAGCTTCAGCTGCGGGTTGAAGTAGCGGTGGTTCACGGAGCGGATCTCGATGGAGAGCCGCCCGCCGAGGACGCTGCCTTCGGCCGAGCCGAAACCCGTCATGCTCCGCGGCACAGACTCTAAAGCTAGCCGGTTTTCAATTCGTGAACAGCCATCGCACCCCGTAAAACTGATAGTGGCGCGGGTAGTCGAGCCCGGGCACGTAGCTCCCGGTCGCGAGCGTCGCGTTGCGCTCGATCCAGAAGATGGTTACGCCCGCGATGCGGATCTGGACATTCAGCTCCCCGAACGTCCTGCCGGGAAGTGCCAGCGGCGCGCCGCTCGAGTCGAGCCCCGCCACGCCCCGGCTCCACGACTCCGACGCGGCCTCGACCCGCAGCGCGAAGATCCCGCTCCGGTACACCCGCCAGAACCGCGAATAGAACGTGAGCGACACGCGCGTGTGATACGGCGGCTCGAAGTCGTCCCCGCCCCGCACGATCGGGTCGAAGTACCAGCCGGCGAGCTCCAGTCCGGGCAGCAGGCGCACCACGCCACGCGTCGTGAAATAGCGGGTGCGTTGCGCGGGCCCGAATCGGGCGACGGCCCCCAGGCCCACGGGAACGCCGATCGGCGCGAACGCATCGCGTCGCGCCTGGCCAACTTCGACGCTGATCCAGTCCCGATCCCATTGCACTGCCCCGGCGACGTCGAGTGTGCGTTGCAGCGTGTCGGTGGTATCGACGGCGGCCTGGAGGTCCTTGGCCCACGCGACATCAGCGTGCACGGAAACCCCGGCCGGGAGCGTGAGCCCCGCCGCGAGGTGGGCGCGGTCGCCGGTGCGCCCCCGGCTGTAGCGGGCGCGGCGCACGTCGCTCCACAGGGTGAGCTCCGGGAGCGGATTCCACCCGGCGCTCCCCTCGAGCTGCCACGGCCGCGCCTCGTCCTGGGTCCGGAAGGCGAGGCCCAGGTGCGCGCGCGGCCAGGCGCTCGACAGCTCGAGGCTCCCCTGGGACAGGCGGCGGTCGAAGACGGCCGTGTCGCCGCTGGTGCTCGCCGTCGCGAAGCTCGCCTGCGCCCGCAAGCCCAACCCGTCGTCGCGCGTTGCGGCGAACAGGCGCACGATCCCGTCGCGCCGCTGGCGGTGCCAGTCGGCAATGGCGGTCCCCGCGCTGCGGTGCCAGGTCGAGCTCAGGACCTGGTACTGCGCCCCCAGGTGGGGGTTGGGCAGGTACTCCGCCTTGAGCCACAGGTCGACGGAGTTGAACGGGGTGTTGGAGGAGCCGGAGATGCCGTCGTTGTTGTTGTAGTCGGCGACCAGGGAGAGGCCCAACCCCGAGCGCCAGCGGCGCAGGTAGGCGCCCCGGTAGTTCGCCGTGCTCACCTCGCCGCTCGCGACGCCCACCTGGGACGCGGTCGCCGTGGAGCGCTGGCGCACCGTGACGAGGTACACGCGGAGCGAGGCCGGGAGCACCACGACGTCCACGCGCTCGAGCGGCGCGAGCGAGATACGGGCGGGGTCGAGATACAAGGAATCGCGCCCCAGCGGGAGATAGGAAACGCCGTCCCAATAGAGCTCGAGCCCCGCCGGCCCGCGCCCGCCGTACAGCACCGGCTCCGCCGCGCCGTAGATCCCACCCCGCGCCACGTACACGCCGGGAATGTGGGCCAGCAGATCGGACAGCGTCTGGACGTTCGAGAGGGCGAACGAGTCGGCGGTGAAGCTGTAGCGCGTGCCGCGAGGGGCGGGGCCGGGAGGAATCGGCTGGGGAAACACCGGGAGATAGTGAGGGACGGTGTCGGCCTTCGTGCTGTCGCGGCGGGCGGTGGAATCGCGGGCGGTGGTGTCGCGCCGCGCCGTGGTGTCGCGCCGCGCCGTGGTGTCGACTTGTGCCGCCGCCGCGCCCGCGAGCGAGAGCAGAACGGCCGCGCAGCCCAGGCCGCGGGTCACGCCCCCGCGCGCTTGAGGATGAACTCGGTGAAGAGCCGCACACCGACCGCCGTGGGACCCTTGACCTGATGCGGCCCCTCGCCCTCGGTGTAGGCCGTTCCGGCGATGTCGAGGTGCACCCAGGGGAAGCTCTCCGCGAATTCGCGCAGGAACCAACCACCCGCGATGGACCCGGCCCCCCGGCCTCCCGAGTTCTTCATGTCCGCGATGTCCGACTTGAGCAGGTCGCGATACTCGTCCCACAACGGCAGCGGCCAGCAGCGCTCGCCCGCGCGCTCGCCGGCCTCGCGCACTTCGGCGAGCAGGGCCTCGTCGTTCCCCATCATGCCGATCGCGACCTGGCCCAGCGCGACGACCACCGCGCCCGTGAGCGTGGCGATGTCGATCACGGCCGCCGGCTTGAACCGCCGCACGTACGACAGGGCGTCGCACAGGATCAGCCGACCCTCGGCATCGGTGTTGATGATCTCGATCGTCTTCCCCAGGTGACTCTTCACCACGTCGCCGGGCTTGACCGCCGTCCCGGAGGGGAGGTTCTCGGTCGACGGGATGACGCCGACCACGTTGAGCCGCGGCTCGAGCCGCCCCAGCGCCTCGAACGTGCCGAGCACGGCCGCCGCGCCCGACATGTCGAACTTCATGTCTTCCATGTTCTGAGACGGCTTGATCGAGATGCCGCCCGAGTCGAAGGTGACGCCCTTCCCGACCAGCGCCACGGGGGCCTCCCCCGCTCCCGCGCCGCGATACTCGAGCACGATGAACCGCGGCTCCTGCTGGCTGCCCTGCGCCACCGCCAGCAGCGCGCCCATGTTTTCCTGGCGCATCTGGGCGCGGTCCAGCACGCTGCATGTGAACCCGTGCTGGTCGGCGAGCTGCTGGGCCCGGTCGGCGAGGTAGGCGGGCGTGCATACGTTGCCGGGGAGCATCTGCAAGTAGCGCGTCAGGAAATGTCCGGCGGCGATGGCTTCGCCCAGTCGCTCGCCGGCGCCGACCGCCTTCACCTCTTTCGCGTCGCACGCGATCGCGACCGCCTCGACCTCGGCCTTGGGCTCGTCGGGCGCGGCCTTGAGCTCGGTAAAAGCCCAGGCGCCCTGCGCCGCTCCCTCGACCACGACCTGTCCCAAGTCGCCCGCGGCGATGCCGTTGCGCGCGTCGGCCGCGATCGCGAACGCGAAGTGCGTCGCGTCCAGCGCGCGCGCGCGCTTCGCGGCGACCGCGGCCGCCCGTCGAATGCCGTTGCGCGTCACGTCCCCCGCCTTTCCCAATCCCACCAGCAGGACGCGCTGCGGCTTGGCGCCGCCCGGATAAAGCAGCGCGGTTTCATCGCGCTTGCCCTTGAAGTCGCCGCTAATCATCGCGCGCGCGACGATCCCGCCCGCTGCGCGGTCGAACTCCGCGAGCGACGCCGGGACCGCTCCGCCCTGCGCCAGGGCGACGGCGAGCAGCGGCGTCTCGACCTGGGCGAGCGGCGCCGTGAGCGTCGTGCCGGTCATCTTAGACATGCTCGATAATGCCTTCGGCGAATCGCGAGGTCGAGACCTCCGTGGCGCCGGACATCTGCCGGGCGAGGTCGTACGTGACCCGGCGCGACCGGATCGCGCCGCCGAGCCCCCGCACGATCGCCTCCGCCACATCGGTCCAGCCGAGCTCCTCGAACATCATGGCCCCCGAGAGGATCACGCTCCCGGGGTTCACCTTGTCCTGCCCGGCGTACTTGGGCGCGGTGCCGTGCGTCGCCTCGAAGACGGCGTAGCCGTCGCCCACGTTGCCGCCGGGCGCGAGCCCCAGGCCGCCCACCTGCGCGGCCGCCGCGTCGGACAACAGGTCGCCGTTCAGGTTGGGCGCCGCGATCACCGAGTACTCGTCGGGGCGCAGCACCAGCTGGGCGAACATCGCATCGGTAATGCGGTCCTTCATGATCACCCGTCCCCCGTCCCCCGTCCCCCGTCCCGCGTCCGACTCGGGGATCGTCTTGTCGCCGAATCGCTCTTTCGCGATCTCGTACCCCCACTCCCGGAACCCGCCCTCGGTGAACTTCATGATGTTGCCCTTATGCACCAGCGTCACCGAGCGGCGGCCGGTACGGAGCGCGTACTGGATCGCCTTCGCCACGAGGCGCTGCGAGCCGAACTGCGACATCGGCTTGATGCCGATCGCGCTGCCGGGCCGGATCTTGGCGCCGAACCGCTCCGTCAGAAAGCCGATCACGGCATCGGCTTCCCCGCTGCCGGCGCGGTACTCCACGCCGGAGTACACGTCCTCGATATTCTCGCGAAAGATCACGACGTCGAGGCGCTGCGGCTCGCGCATCGGGCTCGGCACGCCTTCGAAGTAGCGCACCGGACGGATGCACGCGTACAGGTCGAGCACCTGGCGCAGGGTGACGTTGAGCGACCGGATGCCGCCGCCCACCGGGGTGGTGAGCGGACCCTTGATGGCGACGCGGTGCGCCCGGATGCTGTCGAGCGTGGCGTCGGGCAGCCAGTTGCCTGCTTGCTTGAACGCCTTCTCCCCGGCGAGCACTTCCAGCCACTCGACGCTCCGCTTGCCCCGGCCGGCCTTGGCAATCGCCGCGTCGAACACCCGGCGCGCCGCGCGCCAGATGTCGGGTCCCGTCCCGTCTCCCTCGATGAATGGAATGATGGGGTGGTCCGGCACCACCCAGCGTCCGTCCCGGAAGTCGATCCGCTCGCTCATCTCCCCACGCTCCCCGCGAAGCGTGCAGTCTACACGCCCCGGCGGGGGTTGCGCCAGCGGAAACGACGGCCGTACACTTAGCCCGATGCGCGGCGCTCCGCGAGTCGTCTTGTTCACGTTGGCGGCCATGTGCTGGCTTGCGGCCGGCCCGGGCGGCGATACCGTCCGGCAGGTGCTCGCCTGCCGCCACCACGCTATGCACCACCTGACGAGCCAGCACGCGTCGTCCCCGGCGGACGGCCCGTGTTTTTGCGACCAGATGACGGGCGGGCTCGATCTCGCGGTCTCGACGGCCGTTCCCACGCCGCTGGCGCCCCCGTTGAGCATCCTGCCGCCGGTTGCCGCACCATCGCCCCAGTCCCCAGTCCCCGGTCCCCAGTCCCCAGCTTTTCCCCCGGTTCCTCCCCCTCCGATCGCACTCGGCTGACCTGATCGGTTAGCCACCTACAACCGGAGGAGATACGTAATGCGCAGAGCGCCGTGGTGCGCCCTGCTGTGCTGCGTCGCGGCGCCCGCCGCCGCGCAGGAGCGCGCAGTGACGTTCGAAGAGCCCCAGCCCGTGAGCGTGACCGGCTTCGCCGTGGGGCGAGCGGACTACGACCGGCTGGCGCGCAGCAACAGCTTCAGCGCCGGCAAGATCGTCATCAGTCTGTTCAAGCCCGTGGGAGACGTGTACCTGTTCGCCCAGCTGACGACGGCACTGGAGGGCACGGAAACGTCGACCGAGATCGACAACCTGCTGGTCAGCTGGACTCCGCAACGGGCGAACCGGTGGACCCTGGCGTTCGGCCGGTTCGACGCCCCCATCGGCTTCGAGCGGGACGACGAGCCCCTCAACTTGATCGCCACCAATTCGTTCAACTTCGACTTCGCTCGACCAGGCAAGCTGACCGGCGTGCAGCTGCACTACACCGCGTCGCCGCGGGCCGAGGTCTGGGCGGTGGCGGCCAATGGCTGGGACGCGGCGGTGGACAACAATCGGGGCAAGACCGCGCTGCTGCGGGCTCAGGTCATCCCGCTCCCCTGGGTCACGGTCGGGGTCACGGGCGTGTACGGGCCTGAGCGCGACTCCACCGACGCGAACCAGCGCTCGCTGCTCTCGGGCGACGTCACCATCGACCGCGGCCGCCTGATCGTCGGCGCCGAGGTGAACCTGGGCCGCGAGCAGGCGGGCGGCACCAATCCGACGTGGCGCGGCGCGGCCGTCACCGGATTCCTGCGGCTCGCCCGCAACCTCGGCTTCACGGCGCGCTACGATCAGGTGGAAGACAGGGACGGCCTGCTCACCGGCACGCCGCAGATCCTGCGGTCCGTGACCGTGGGCCCGATGTGGCACTCGAGCAGCGCGCGCGAAGGGATCTTCAGTAACATCGAGCACACGCGCTTTCACCTGCCGCAGATCGCCCTGCGAGCGGCCGTCCGCGCGGATTGGTCGTCGCAGCCGTTCTTTCCCGACGCCGCCGGGGCGCTCCAAGGCTCGGATACGAAGGGCGTGCTCGAGCTGGTGTACGTCTTCTAGCGGAGGAAGCGTCATGCTCTACGACCTCGCACGCGCCGACCTTCGCATCAAGTGGTTGGTCACGTGTCTGCTCGCGACGCTCGGCGTCTCATACGTGTTCGGGGCACTGATGGTCTCGCTGTACGCGGGCTTCACGCCCGGGCGCGTGGCGGCCACGTACGCCGGACCCGAGATGTCGATGTCGATGCCGCCCGAGACGACCATGGTCATGGAGCACCCCATGTCCATGGCCGATTTCGCGAAACCCGAGGTGCACGAGGTCGACACCAACCTGCTGATACAGGACACGCACGTGCATGTCCCGATGTACGGCGTCATCGCGGCCGCGCTGTCGCTCGTGGTGGCGGGACTGTCGCTCTCCCAGGGGTGGGCGCTCGCCCTCATCACCCTGCTGTTCGCGGCCCCATGGCTCGACTTCGCGGGGATGTGGCTCACCAAGTTCGTCTCGGGCCGCTTCGCCGCCGTCACGTTGATCGGAGGATGGGCCATGGGCGTGGGTTATCTCGCCGTCACCGCACTGGCTATCCACCACATGTGGCTTCGCAGGAGAGGAGTCGACCGATGAATCTGCTGTTACGCGGGGCGGCGATCGCCGCCGTCCTCCATATCACCCCCGTCGTGGTCCTCGTGAAGCGGCCCGACGCCGTGCAGACCCTGCTCCCCGGCGCCGACTCCTACTTCGCGCGCGACGTGCACCTGAGCGATCCGGACGCGCACCGCCTCCACGAGCTCGTCGACTGGAGTCCGGAAGACGGGGTGTTGACTTTTTTCGGCGGCAGGGCGGGCGCGACTATCGTGGGCGCCTTGACGTTCGTTCGTGTCGATACGCCCCATGGCCCGATCGAAGTAGCCGTCGGGTTCACGCCGCAGGGCGCCGTGCGCGGTGTGATCGTCACCAAGGCCACCGTCGAGATGAAGCCGTGGGTGCTCGAAGCGGTGGGCGCCGGTCTGGTCGAGCGCTATCGGGGCCTCAAGCCCGGCGATGAGCCGGGGGGCGCTGCCGCGCTCGACGGGCACGCGGGCAAGCTCGCCGTGTACATTGCGGGAGAGGTGGACAAAGGGGTGGCCCGGGGGCTGGCGGCGTACGGGACATTCTATGTGGTCCGCAACGCGGGAGCGTGACCATGCGTCTCTTGAATATGTACTTGGATTTGCGCCACACAGCCTGGTTGCTGGTGCCGCTCGCCTGCGTGCTGAATGCCTGCGACGCGGGTCCGGGTGGACCCCTGGGCCTCGGCGGGAAAAACAGCGGGATCCCGATCGGGGGCAGCGGCGGCGGTACCGGCGCGGACACGCTCAGCTTCACGGTGGAGCCGACGAACGCGACGGATGGCAACATCATCACGCCGCCGATTCAGGTGGTCGTCCGGGACTCCGTCGGCAACGTCGACACGGGCTTCACGGCGGCCATCACGATCACGATCGCCGTCAATCCGGTGGGCGGGAACCTGTCCGGCACGACCAGCGTGGCGCCCGTGAACGGCGTCGCGCAGTTCGGCGATCTCAGCATCGATAAGGCCGGGACGGGCTACGTGCTGGGGGCCAGCGCGTCGGGAGCGACCGGCGCGTCCTCCAATTCCTTCAATATCCTCGCGCCGTAGCGGTCCTTTTCACCCGGCCGCGCGGCCCAGGTCGCTCCAGGCGATCTCGAAAAACCCGTTGCAGCGATGGCAGCGCATGCCCGCCGGCTCGCCCACGAGGCGAGCCCGCTCGCGACAGTTGGGGCAGACGGCGTAGCGCGGTCCCCACGAGGTTGGGAAGCGCGGCGAGTTCTTGGGACTGGTCACGACCGACCAGCGCAGCGCGGGCGTGGGTGACAACTGCAGATCGCCGCGGCGCACGCTCACCGGCTTGCCCCGCACGTCCAGGATGGCGTCGGTGGGGGTGAGCGTGAGGATGCGGTACCAGGCGCCCCGGCGCAGCGGAGACTTCACGTCCGCCTTGAGACGGGCCCACTGGAATGCCGTCGGCATCCTCACCCTCACCCCAAAGACGACCAAACGCTGATGCGCGGGCGTTGCGCCGTCAACCAGTCAGTGGCACGTGCCCGAGCCCTGGTCGCTGAACGTCTCTCCGGGCATGGGCACGAACTCCCAGGTGTACCGATCCGCGTACAGCGTGAGCTTGAGCACCCCAAAGGCGTCCGAGATCACCTCGCTGTTGGGATGGATGGCGACGGGCAAGGCGGTGCTTTCGCCGCCGGTGCCGACGTCGATCGAGCGGATGCCGCGCACCTGGTCCAGCGCACCGTCCGGCGTCATGGGCGCGAGCCGTTCGTATTGGTGCTGCTGGCCGTTCAGGACGAGGTCCGCGTTCGCCGCATAGAGGCGATTCCAGAACGGCTCGACCGAGCCATCGGTGGTCCAACCCGGCGTGTCCGACGAGAAGAACCGCGGCTGATGGAACGCGGCCAACGTGCACTTCTTGGTGTCCGCGGCCAGATCGTGCTCGAGCCAGGTATCCTGCGCGGAGCCGACGCTGCTCGGGACGTAACTCACGTTCGAATTCAGCACGATGATGTGCCAGGCGCCCACGTCGAAGCTGTAGTAGCCCAGGCCACGTGGGCCGGCCCGGTCGCCCCAGTAGTCCCAGACACCGTTCACGTTGCCGTTGTAATAGTCGTGGTTCCCGAGCGTGGAGTAGCTGCGTGACTTGAGCTGACCCCAGGTGGGGTCGTAGCACTGCAGATAGTAGCCGGCGTCAGGGAAGACGTCGTCGCCCAGGGTCACCACCGTTCCCGGGATGCCGGCCACCAGGTTCGCCATCGCGGTGTTGCGCTGCGCCTCTCCGCAGCTCGCGATGTTGCCGGCCACGATGAGGACCACGGCGGTGTCGGCTCCAGCGGTGATGCTCGCAGTGGTGGTCGACGGCTGACTCGGGGCTCCCTTCGCGTCCGTCACCCTCAGCGTGACCGAATACGTACCGGCTGCGACGTACACGTGCGTAGGTGTGGCACCGGCGTCAGTGCCGCCATCGCCGAACGTCCACGTGTAGGAGAGCGGGAGGTTGTTGTCCGGATCGTACGAGCCACTGCCGTCGAAGCGGATCGTGTTGGCCCCCGCCCCCGAGTAGGGGCCTCCCGCCACGGCGACCGGCGGTTGGTTGGCGCTGATCGTCGCGGTGGTCCGGGCGGGCGCGCTGGAGCTACCCCTCGCGTCGGTCACGATGAGCGTCACGGTATCACTTCCCGCCGCTGCATAGACGTGCGCCGGTTTGACGCCGCTGCCGTTGCCCCCATCGCCGAAGCTCCAGGCGTACGTGAGGGGCGTATTGCTGTCGGGGTCGAACGACTTGCTGCCGTCGAAGTGGACCGTATCCCCGGTCGCAGCCGCGTAGGGCCCGCCCGGCTGGGCTACGGGGGGCCGGTTGCCGGCGGTGATCGTGGCGGTGGTCTTCGCGGGCGCGCTCGGCGCGCCTGCGGCGTCGGTTACCACGAGGGTTACCGTGTCGGTGCCCGCCGCGGTGTAGGCATGTACCGGGGTCGGCCCCGTACCGGTGCTGCCGTCGCCGAAGCTCCACGTGTACGTGAGCGGCGTGTTGCTGTCCGGATCGAAGGACGTGCTCCCGTCGAAATGCACTGTGTCGCCCACGCCGCTCGCGTACGGGCCGGCGGGGCTCGCCACCGGAGGTTGATTAGAGGGCGGGGGCGGAGCCGGGGCGTGGTGACAGGCAGCGCTGCCCGCATCGCTCGCGGTCTGGCCCGCGACGGGAACGAACCGCCAGGTATACGAGCCATCGGCCAGCGTCAGCTGCAGCACACCGTACACCTGACTGATGTTCACCTCGCTGTTCGCGATGCGATTGGTGTTCGGCTCGTCGAGCCCCTCCCCACCCGTTCCGATGATGATCTCGCGGATCCCACGTGCCGAGTCCGCGGCCCCGTCCGGGGTCTGCGGCGCGAAGCGCTCGTAGTCACGGGAGTGGGCGTTGAGAATCAGGTCCGCGCCCGCGGCGTACAGGTCGTTCCAGAACGGCTTGACCGCGTCGGTCGGGTAGAAAACGGTGTCGGTGTTGGAGTAGAACCGCGGCCGGTGCCACATAGCGAGCATGCAGTGCTGCGTGGTGGCGGCCAGGTCGGCCTTGAGCCATTGCTCCTGGGGCGAACCGGCGCTGGTCGCGACAAAGGCACTCGCGCTGTTCAGCACGATGATGTGCCAGGCGCCCAGGTCGTAGCTGTAATACCCGTTGGCGGGGTCGCCCGCTGCCGCGCCGAAGTAGCCGAAATACCCCGCGGCGGTGGCGCTCGAGTCGTACTCATGGTTGCCGGGGACCGGACGCGTGCGGGACAGGTGCCGTCCCCAGCTCGGCCCGTAGCAGTTCCGGTACTTTGTGGGCGTGCCGCCGGGCATGGCGTTGTCGCCCAGCGCGAACACCGTGCCCGGGATGGAATCGAGCAAGGCAGCCGTCGCCTCGTCGTCCGTGCGCTCGCAGCGGGCGATGTTGCCCGCGCCCACCAGCGTCACCGCGCCCGCGGGCGTCGCGGCGCTCTGCGCCGCCGGCCCGAGCGGGGAGGAGGGGGCACGATGGTCGTCTTCGACGCAGGCGACCAAGATGCAAAGAACGGCGGCTCGGGTGAGCCTCAGTGACATGTCCCCGAGCCCTGATCGCTGAAGCTCTCGCCCTGCATTGGGACGAACTGCCACGTGTAATGATCGGCGAACAGGGTGACCTTCAAGACCCCGAACGCGTCCGAGATCACCTCGCTATTGGGATGAATCGCCACGGGCAGCGCCGTACTCTCGCCGCCCGTCCCCACGTCGATAGAGCGGATCCCTTGCACGTTGTCCACGACGCCGTCGGGCGTCATTGGCTTGAGCCGCTCGTACTGGTGTTGCTGCCCGTTCAGCACGAGATCGGCGCCCGCCGCGTACAGGCGGGTCCAGAAATTCTTCACTCCGTCGTCGCTGGTCCAGCCGGGCGTATCCGACGAGAAGAAGCGCGGCTGGTGGAACGTAGCGAGCGTGCACTTCTTGCTGTTGGCCGCGAGGTCGTTCTGGAGCCACACGTCCTGCGCCGAGCCGGCGCCGTCGGGCACGAAGCTCCCGTTCGAGTTGAGCACGATGATGTGCCACGCGCCGACGTCGAAACTGTAATAGCCGAGGTTACGCGGGCCGGCGCGGTCGCCCCAGTAGTCCCACACGCCACTCACGTGGCCGTTGTAGTAGTCGTGATTGCCCAGCGTGTTGTACGAGCGTGCCTTCTGCCTGCCCCACGACGGGTCGTAGCAGGTGGTGTAGGCGCTCGCGTCCGGAACCACGGCGTCGCCCAGCGTCAATACGGTCCCCGGGATCGTGTCCAGCAGTTGCGCGGTGAGCTCATCGCGCGTGCTGCCGCAGCTGGCGATGTTGCCCGCGACGATCAGGGTGACCGCCGAATCGGTGGGCGGCGGAGGCGGAGCCAGTGCGATCGTGGCCGAGGTAGTACCCGGCGCACTCGACGCGCCGCGACTGTCCGTCACGACCAGGCTGACCGAATACGTCCCCGCCGCCGCGTAGCTGTGGGCCGGCGTCGCGCCGGTGCCGCTCGCGCCGTCGCCGAACGTCCAGGCGTAGGTGAGCGGCGTGTTGCCGTCCGGATCGGACGAGGCGCTGCCGTCGAACTGCACCGTGCTGCCCGCCACGCCGGAGTACGGCCCGCCGGGCCGAGCCACCGGCGACTGGTTGGGCGTCGAGCCGATGGTGGCCGTGGTCGTCGCCGGGCTGCTTGCCGCGCCGCGGCTGTCGGTCACGACGAGCGTCACCGTGAACGTGCCGGTGGCCGCGTACACGTGCGTCGGCGTCGCGCCGCTGCCGCTCGCGCCGTCGCCGAACGTCCAGGCGTAGGTGAGCGGCGTGTTGCCGTCAGGGTCCGACGACGCGCTGCCGTTGAAATGAATGGTGTCGCCGGCCGCACCGGCGTACGGCCCGCCCGGCCGCGCCGTCGGCGCCTGGTTCGGGGGCGGCGGGGTGGGCGCGCCGTGGCCGGCGTGGCACGGGGCGGTGCCGGCATCGGTGAACGTCTTGCCGGCGACGGGCACAAACTTCCATGAGTACGACGCGGAATCGAGCGTGAGCTGCAACACGCCGAACGTCGTGTTGTTGCGGACTTCGCTGTTCGCCGCCGGGGTTCCGAACGGATAACCTGACTCGCTCCCGCCCGTGCCCACTACGAACTCGCGAATGCCCGACTGCGGGTCCGCGGCGCCGGTCGGGGTTTGCGGAGCGAAGCGTTCGTAGTTGTGCTCGTGCCCGTTCAGCACCAGCTCCGCATGGGCGTCGTACAACACCTGCCACGCGGCCTGCACCGCGGTCGTGCCGCCGTGGGTCGTGCCCGAGCTGAAGCGCGGTCGATAGAAGTAGGCGACAATGCAGCGCCCCGATGCCGCGGCGAGGTCGCTCTTCAGCCACGTGAGTTGCGCGGACGTGGCACTGATATCGATCTGCGAATTGAGCGCCACCACGTGCCAGGCGCCGAGGTCGTAGCTGTAATAGCCCTTCCCCGCCGTCCCGGCCGCGCTGCCGAAGTAGCTGAAATAGGCGGAAGCCCCGGAGGTGTTGTAGTCGTGAATCCCGGGCGTGGGACGGGTACGCGCCTTGTGGCGACCCCAGGTCGGGTGGTAGCAGTTCGTGAAGTCGCTGGACGAGCCGTCGGGATAGACGTTGTCACCGGACGTGTACACCGTTCCCTGTATCCCATCCAGCAGCGTGGCCGTGGCTTCGTCGCCGGTCGAGCTGCAGTTGGCGATGTCGCCCGCGCCCACGAGCACCACGCCTCCCGGCGGGGGCGGTGGCGGAGGCGGCGGGGGCGGCGGAGGCGGCGGAGGCGGAGCCGTATCGTGGCAGCTCCCCGAGCCCGAGTCAGTGAAGCTCGAGCCCGCGATGGGGATGAATTCCCACGTGTATGCATTGGAGCCGTCGGCACTGAGCGTGAGCTTGAGCACGCCGTACGTCGAGCTGTTGCGGACCTCGCTGTTGGGGGAGACCGATCCGAAGGAAGTGTGGCCGGCTCCGCCCGTGCCCACGACGAATTCCCGGATCCCCAACGCCGTGTCCGCCGTGCCGTCCGGGGTCTGGGGCGCGAACCGCTCGTAGTTCTGGAAGTGCGCGTTGATCACGATCTCCGCGCCGGCCGCGTAGAGGTCGTCCCACAACGGCCGGACGGCAGTGTTTCCGCCGGGGGCGCTGCCCGAGAAAAAGCGGGGGCTGTGCCAGTAGGCCAGGGTGCAGCGTCGCGAGCTGGCTGCGAGATCGGCACGGAGCCACTGCTCCTGGGTTGAACCGGCGCTCGTCGCCCTCTCGCTGTTCAGCACCACGACGTGCCAATCGCCCAGGTCGTAACTGTAGTAGCCCTGCCCGGACGTCCCAGCCGCGGCCCCGAAATAATTGAAATACGCGGACGCGCCGCTCGTCTTGTACTCGATCTCACCCGGCGTCGGGCGCGTGCGCCCCTTGTGGCGGCCCCACGTAGGGCCATAGCACTTGCTGAACTGGTCTTTCGACCCGTTGTCGTAGGCCAGGTCCCCGACCGCGAACACCGTTCCGGGAGTTACGTCGAGCAACTTCGCCGTAGCTTCGTCAGCGTTGCTGTTGCAGCGGGCGATGTCGCCCGCTCCGACCAGCACCTGCCCGTTAGTGATAGTGGCGAAACTTGGAGCGGCGGTCGCAGGGGGTGCGAGCGGCGCCAGCGGTGGGTTGTCCTCGCGACAGGTGGCGAGGAGCAAGGCGCTCGCGACGCCGATCAGGGCGCCACGGGCGAGGGTACAGCGTGCGCGCATGGGCAAGGCCTCGGGACGGGCTCGGGTCGAGCCTTGCCTTCGCACGAGTCGTGCGGCCGGAGTTCATTGTGTAACTGCTTATCCGGCAGGACGTTGCCGGAAGGCTGTGGAGCCCCCGGTGCTGCGACGATCCAACATGAATCAAGAATTGTGGTGCGCGGGGAGAAGCGTGGACGCGACAGTCACTCCACGCGCTCCTCGGCCTCGCTCCGCAAACCGGGCCAGGTGGCGCACGCCTGCACCCACGCTCGCTTGGAGAGGTAGCCGAGCCGGCCGGCGTGGTCCTGCTTGAGCCAGTCGATCGTTTCCGCCGGGGATTCGAGGGCGGCTACCCGGTGCTCTTCCACGAGCCCCCCGCCTTCGCGCAGGGACCACTGGCACACGTGCGCCACCAGCCGCTTGCCGACCGTGAGATAGATGTCGATGTCCATGCCACTGGTGCCGACGGGTGCGGCCCTACGCCCAGCGGCGTGACCCAGGCTCCACCCCCTGAACCACAGGTCCCGATCCCCGCTGCGGGGGATGCGGAATTCGCGCGGCGCGCCGAGCAGCTGCTCGGCGGCGCGGGACGGGAACGTGTGCGGCCAGGGCGCGGTCATCAGGACGTATCGTCAAGATACGCCCTGGCCGCGCAGGCTGACAGTCCGGGGTCAAGAGATCACGGGGCGCTGGCGGCGCTGCGCCAGGTCGCGCGCGATCTCGGAAAGCCACGCGGCCACGCTGCCGGCGCCGGGATTGAAGTGCCGGGCGGCACGCCAGGCGCGCTCCAGCGTCTCGGCCAGGACCTCCTCGGTCGCCGCGGCATCGGCGAGTAGCGCGTACACGCGCGCGTACAGGGAGAGTCGGTGGCGCTCGCCGAGCTGTTCGTGAGCGCGGCGGTCACCAG
>Ga0209156_10001705_pt1 | contig 17666 bp, 21 predicted proteins | sample GraSoiAngelo_124_FD_185881 | JGI IMG/M metagenome (GOLD analysis project Ga0209156, IMG submission 185881) | Grasslands soil microbial communities from the Angelo Coastal Reserve, California, USA - 14_0927_05_20cm (SPAdes) (version 2) | ecosystem: Environmental > Terrestrial > Soil > Grasslands...
TAAGCGATCACGGCGTTTATCGCATTGTCGTTTATCCAGCCACCTCCGCTTATTTGACAACTGTGACCGTTCTCGGCCGCGAACACGTGGCCGTCCGGGCGGGCGCCTACAACGCGATCAAGATCGATCTTCAGCTCCAGCACTTGGGCAAGAAGCTTGAATTGGAGCCACATCGGAAATTCCGGCGCGCGACTATTTGGATCTCGGACGATGCAAACCGAATTCCGCTGCGCGTTGAAGCACAGATTTTCGTCGGCACGGTCTTTGCCGAGCTCCAGGCGGTGCACTTTGATCAGGAAAAAAGTTAATGCTCTGATGTCGATCCGTTGACAAGATCCATCTGGCAAGGACGGATTCGCCGTGGCGGCCAATCAGTGTTCAGGGATCCATTCGCCGCGCACTGGCGCTTCGCGCAACGGGCGGCGGCGCGGAACGTAAATCGGAGCGTTGGCGCCTGGTAAGAGCTCGAGAGCGGCAAGTGTTTCCAAGTCGAGTCGCCCGGTGACCGGAAGACGGACCCGAGCCTGATAGGCCCGTAAGGAAAATTCCAAATCAGGACTGGGGTACCCGTCGATCGCACCCCGATAAAGTCCCCGCCGCGCCAGAAGATTTTGTGCTGAAATAATGACGTCCCTGCGAACTTGCGGCGGCGCTGCTTGATACGGCGTGCCGGCAAAATTGTCCGCCGGATGCGCCGGAACTGCGTCGTAATCCGGTCGGACCGGTCCTTGTTCGCCACCGCGAATCCGTTCGTCGGCGGATCGATCTTGCTGCGGTTCCGGAAACGGCTGGCCAGTCAAAGGATTTGTCGGAGCCGAACTTTCTCGCGGTTGGGCGCGCAAGTCCGAAGTTTCCGGCGCAGCCGGCGCTGGAGTCGGGGACGCTTTTCCGATCGCGCGAGCACCGGAAGAATCGACCCCAAGAGATTTAAGCGTTTCATCATTGAGATCGCCACTGATTTGAAGCCCGTTGCGGATTTGGTAGCGCCGAATCGCCGCCGTCGTGTCCGCATTTTTTTCGCCAGTAACTTCGCCGTAATAAAAACCCTGGTCCTTCAGCGCTTGCTGCACATTTTGGACGGCTTGATCCGCCCTTGCTCCTGGCGCGAGTGCGGCCACCAGAACCACAACTGCGATCCGAAGTTTCATATCGATGTTGCTTTGACGCCGAAATCTGTCCGCTATTCAGTCCCCGCCCCGGTCACGGCCAGCGGCAGCTGCTGGTCCTTTAAAACGTCGCGGTAACGCAGAATGCCTTCGCTAATGGCCGCCGCCATCTGTTCGCGATAATCGTTACTTTCCAGCTTCGCGATATCGTCCTTGTTGCTAAGAAACCCAGCTTCCACCAGCACCGCCGGGACTCCAACGTTGGCAATCACAAAAAACTGCTCGGCTTTTGTTCCGCGATCAGGCGCCTTCGTTCGCGCCACCATCGCTTCCTGAATGAACCGGGCCAAACTCTGGCTCGCCAAAGTGGGCGACTCGGCCGCCCGCCCCTGAAAAAAGGGAATCCACGAAACAAGCCGCGGAGCCGGAGCCGCCTGATGCTCGGCATAATAAGTTTCTACGCCGCCGACCACCTTTTTGCCTTCATTGAAATGGATGCTGACAAAGATACAATCCCGCGCGCGATTCGTAACTGCCGCGCGATCGGCGAGCGAAACATAACTGTCGCCGACTCGCGTCATCAGCGTCGCCAGCCCTTGGGCCTGCAGCAATCGATCGACGCGCTGCGCGATATCGAAAGTCAGATCCTTCTCATAAATCGTGCCGCACATCGCTCCGGAATCCTGGCCGCCGTGGCCCGGATCGAGAACAACCAGTGTGAACGGCGCCGGCGCCGCAGTTCGCCGCGACGAAATTGCCGGCCGTGGAGTGGAAAGAACCTGCCACCAGACGAACGACGCGACCATCAGCGAAAGTCCCAACCACGCGACAATGTTCTTCATTGCCCCGCCAAAGCCGAATCGCCCTCGAAACATCGTTACTTTTGAAGAGCCGACCGCACTTCTTCGTCTGCCAAAGTTCGATAACGAATAGCGCTCTTCCGGTCGCGCTCCAACACGGCCGCTTCAATTCCAGCCTTGGCCAGCTCCTCTTCTCGGTGTTTGCGAACAGCGTCGCGCTCCGGCAATTCCTTGTTCGCGTTTTCTCCCATTGCCAGCCGGCCGACACTCCATGCATCCAACGCGAGACTGATCGCATCCGGCAACGCGGCATCAGTGACGTGCTCTTTTCTCAAAAAGGTTTCCATCCATTCCGCGGACTGACGCGTCCCGCTCAAGACGGCGAATCGCTGTCGCGGTTGCGCGGTCAAACCATCAGCCGCAATCGCGCCATCGTAATCGATGCGCAAAAATAAATCTTCCTTCGGGCTCGAGCCGATTTCGGCAAAAAGAAGCCGCGCCAGATAAGGCGGACCGTACACTTGTTCGAACGCGCTCTTCATCACCGAGCTGAGCGAGTAATGCGCGAGACGCCGGAGAGAGACATCGGCTGCTGACCGTGTAAAACCCTCAGTGCTGGCCAATTCAATGGCCGCCATCCGCAACCGCTCGATATCGCCAGGGTGTCCGATCGCGCCCATCGCGATCCGATCGTAAATCTCGAAAATCTTTTGCCGCGCCCGACCGACCGTTACGAAAAGAATTCCGTCACGATATCCGACCGCCGCGATCGGACTGCCGGCCGCAAGCTGTGTTTCGATATACTCGCGCCGGTTCGCGATCGCTTCTACCCAACGATATGGTTCTTCGATCATGCCACGCTCTGTCGAAAGACCTGCGCGATCTTTTCTTCTGGCAACGTCGTGATCCCGTCGCGCGAAACAGTTTTGATCAGCGGAAAAATCTTCCCGCTTCGATCGACCCCGCCGGTGGACGTGTCCGCTTCCGCCGCGGTGTCGAGCGCGCGCAATGCGATCGCGATCGCTTCGTCCTCATTCAATTCCCGCAGCTTCTTGTCGCCCCAGTTGTTTTCGTAATAAAGAATGCCGCGCACTGCCGGCGAACCGGAGCCAGTCGCGGCGTAATCGGTCACTTCGAATTGCGCGCCCATCGCGTCATAAAAATAGAGACGCGCTTCCGGTTTTGAATTTCCATCGTAGGTCGCGAAGATCGGCACGACCACGCCGACCCCCTGCATCACAAAACCAAAATTGTCGCGCAGCAATTTGGAAAGCGCGCGCACTTTGCCGTCCACACTCATCTCCTGGAGCTGCGTGCGTCGGAAATATTGGAACGAATGTTCGAGCACCCGCGCCATTTCCCAGGCCGTCGCCGGCACACCGGCGATCGCCATGATCGAATGGCGATCGATCTCCAGCACTTTGTCGGCGCGATCGTAAACGACGGTATTGCCTGCAGTCGCGCGACGATCGCCCGCTACCAACACCCCGCCCGCGAACTTGAAAGCGAGGATGGTCGTAGACTCTGTTGGAATGAATGTGCGATTCCCGGCCGCGGCAGTTGGTTCGGGTGCGCTTTGCAGCAAACTTTTACGGCGCAAGATCGCCGGAAAATCTTCACTCGCTCCCGAAAAGTTCGGATCGAGCGCCAAAGGCAGCTTGTCCATTATTGGCCGGTGCGCTGGCGGTAGCGCTTCGACTGGTTCGGGTCCACCTTCCGCATTTTTTTCAATAAATCTTTTGTGTCCGGCCGCGAAATGTCAGGCGAGCGCGGACCACCTTCGTCCCCCTGCTTCGGACCCCACGGAGCGGGATCAAACGGCTTTTGCACGCGCTCCGGCATGGCAAAAAATTTAAGGAGAAATGATAAGAAGGCAAGCTGGCACCCTTCAGTCGGCCTTGCTTGCCAGTGGAAGCGGCTAGTGCCAAAATCGAGGGCTGATGAAATCCCTGGTCACGAATGCTCTTACCGCATCGGTCTTGATCGCTCTCGCGAGCTCGAACGGTTTCGCCCAAACAATTGCGCCTACGCCCCACGCCTCTGCGACTCAACCCGCCACCGACCAGGCTGCGCAACTTCAGGAGCTGACCAAAAAGATCGAAGAGCAGAATGCGAAGATCGATATGCTTTCGCAGCAAATTCTTAAGCTTCAGTCACAGCTGTCCAATCAGCGTCCCGGCGTCATGATCGGCGAGGGCGCCCCTTCAACATCGACATCGACATCGACGGTATCGACGTCTACTCCAGCAGCGGCCGAACCGTCCGCGAAAGCAGGCGATGGCAACAGCCACATCGTCGCGCGCGGCGAAACGCTTACCTCAATCGCGCGGATGCACAACGTCAGCGTGGGCGAGCTGCAAAAGTTCAATCACATCGATAATCCTTTGAAATTGCAGGCCGGCCAGACCCTTTTGATTCCCCCATCGCCGATCCCGTCGCCATCGTCCTCGGGCGAATAATCGTGGAGGACGTCTCCAACCAACCCTGGTTTTTGCGCAAACATCAGGACGGTTCCACTTTCGGACCGATATCGTTTGATCAACTTTCCGGTTGGGCTTCGACCGCTCAAGTCGCGCCCCACGATCTTGTTTCGACTGACCAACAAACATGGTTGAAAGCGTCGATGCTTACGCAGCTCGGCATGGATTGGTTGGTCGAAGTGACCACCGAGCATTATTACGGACCAACCACTGTCGGTGCGATCCAGGAATTTATCCGGCTCGGCGATATCAACGCGGACACCTTCGTTATCAATTCCTGCGACGGAACTCGGCGGCAGATCGGCGAAGTGCCTGCGCCCTTTAAAACAAACGCCACCGTCTCTAAGCCGAGCGCAGCCGACGCTGCGGTCGAGCCTGCCGCGGCCGGTATTTCAATTCGTCTTCAGGAACGCATCCGCGATCTCGAACAAACATTGCGCGAAGAACGACGCGCATTAGCTGAAGCCGAGCAGCGTTACGAAAAACTGGAAGAAAAATACAATGCGGTTCTGCGGCGTAGCGGCCCAACCGCTTAGATCGATATCTGCTCGTCCGGCGAAGCGACTGGCGCTTCCTCCAAGCTCGCAGCCGCGTCGACCATCTCGCGCGGCGATTCGAGCAAACTCTGCTCGCACAACCGCGCATATTTGCCACCGTGCCCAATCAATTCCTCATGCGTGCCGCGCTCAATGATGCGCCCGTGATCGAGCACCAGAATCTGATCGGCACGCACAATCGTCGAAAGCCGATGCGCAATCACAATCGACGTTCGGTTCGCCATCAAATGTTCCAGCGCTTCCTGAATCAGACGCTCGGTCGCGGTGTCCACACTGGCGGTTGCTTCGTCTAAAATCAAAATCGGCGGGTCCTTGAGCAACGCGCGCGCGATCGACAATCGCTGCTTTTCGCCCACGCTCAATTTCACGCCGCGTTCGCCAACAATACTTTCCAGTTTGTCCGGCAGGCGTTCGATGAACTCGCGCGCATTGGCTGCCTCTACGGCGCGCCACAACTCCGCGTCGGTCGCGCTTGGTTTCCCCATCAAAAGATTTTCGCGGATCGAGCCGTTGAAAAGAAAACTTTCTTGCGTGACCAGTCCGATATTCTCCCGCAGCGCGCTGATGCCGTATTCGCGGATCTCCTTTCCATCGACAAGAATCTGACCATCGCCCTCTTTCAATTCGTAAAAACGCGGGAGCAAACTCGCCAGTGTCGATTTGCCGGCGCCAGTCGCGCCGACGAGCGCAATTGTTTCGCCGGGTCGCGCGTGCAACGAAACATTTTTCAGCGCGGGAAGACCTTCGGCATAACCGAAATTGACACTTTCGTAACGAATGTCGCCCGCGACTCGCACCGGCGCGTAATGGTCGATCCAACCGGGCTCGATCGGTTCGTCCAAAATCTCAAACACGCGCTCGCCCGCGGCGCGACCGGCTTGGACGAGTTGATTCAATTGATGCAGCCGGCTGATCGGATCGTAGAGGAACGCCGTCAGCATCAAAAACGCGACTAGGTCGCCAATCTGCATCGTGCCGTTGACCACAGCGTAACTTCCGAACGCGAGCACGATCACGGCGCCGATCGCTTCAAACATCGACATCAAAGGCGAATAAATCGCCCAGACCCGCATCACCACCAGGGTCGCGTAGCGCAACTGATCGCTCACGCGATTGAACCGCGCGTGCTCTTCCTTCTCGCGCGCAAAACTTTTGATCTGGCGAATGCCGGAGAGGTTATCGTGCAGCAGCGCGTTCATCGCCGACGCCGCGCGGCGCTGGAGACGATAACGCCGATGCGCGGTGAGAGTGTAAGTCAACGCACCCGCGATCAAAAGCGGGAATGGAATCAGCGCCATCAATGCGAGCTTGGCGTTGAAATAAAACATCACGCTGAGAACGATCACCACTTGCAGAATCGCGACCACGCCTTGCTCGATCCCGTCGATCAGCACGCGCTCGACCGAGTTCACATCTTCAATCACCCGCGTCATCAGATCGCCGGTCGCGCGGTTGTCGAACCAGCGCAGCGGCAGCAGTTGGATGTGCGAATACAAATCACTCCGAAGATCGAAGATCACTTTTTGTTCGAAGGTGTTGTTTAAAATGATCCGCAACATGTTGAAACCGTGCTGAAGCAGAAACGCCACCAACGCGAACAAAACGAGCGGCATCAATTTTTCCGGATGATGCTGGCGGACCACGTCGTCGATGATCCATTTGGTGACGCCGGGGAAAACGATCACCATCAGCGTCCCGAGAATGGCACAGCTCATTGTCCCAGCCGCCATCCACGGGTAGCGCTTGAAGTAGCCAAAGACGCGCCAGACCGTTTTCATTTGCGCGAAAACTTAGCACAGTCGCGCCGATCGCGCGCTCAGACCCGGTCGCCGGAATGTTTATGTCTATCTTTAAACGTGAGCTCGGCGATACCGGATTTGTCGAGCTCGCCCAAACCTTCCGCGATCATGCGCTCGTATTGCTCCTTGGTCGCGCGTGCGAGCGGCAGATCGAGACCGAGCTCACGCGCAAGTTCGAGCGCGATGCCGCTGTCTTTGGCCGCGTGGGCGGCGGAAAAGAAGCAGCTGTGGTCGCGGTTCTGCATATCTTCGCCATCGGTTTCCAAGACGCGCGACGCCGCGCCGGTTTGCGCAAAGACTTCACGGAGCGTTTTTAGATCAAGTCCAAGCGCGTCGCCCAGCGCGAGTCCTTCGGCAAGCCCGGCGGTGTTGATGTTCATCACCATGTTGACCAGTGCTTTCACTTTTGCCGCCTCACCCGCTTTACCAATAAAACGCACCGTCGCCGCCAGCTCGCTAAGCACCGGTTCTGCTTTCCGGAAGGCCGCCTCGGCCCCGCCGCACATTAAATAAAGCTTTCCCTCGCGTGCCTGGGTGATGCTCGAGGCCATGCAGGCCTCGAGCGATTGCGCGCCGGCTTTCTCCGCCATCTTCTCAACATCGACATGCGTCTGCGGTGAAACCGTCGCGCAGTTGATGAAAAGTTTTCCGCGCGCGTTGACGAGAAGGTTGTCGCCGGTTCCCGAGAAAATGTTGCGCATCGCTTTGTCGTCGGTCACGACAGTGAAGATCACGTCCGATTGCGCCGTCACTTCCGCCAAATCCTGACACGCGGCGCAACCAAGTTCTCCCGCCAGATCGGTGGCCACTTTTCGGTTCGTGTCGTAAACCGCGGTCACATGAAAGTTTCGATCTTTCAACCGGCGCGCCATGTTCGCGCCCATTCGTCCGACGCCAACGAAACCAGTGTTCATGACGATAATGTTTCAGCTATCCGCTAAATACGCCAAACGACACGAAAGACTCACTGGATTCAATTTTAAAATCCTTTGGCGCAATTGGCGGTGTTTCGCGGACACCAGCCTCAACCATCAAACTTTATGGGCAAAGAACGGATTGTGTTTTTTTTCCTCGCCCACGCTTGTCATCGGGCCGTGACCGGGACAAATGATCGTTTCATCCGGCAGGTTCAGAATTTTCGCGAGATTGTTTCGAACGGCATCCTTGTAGGAAACGGTCCCGCCACCCATCGAGCCGGCAAAAAGCGAGTCGCCTACGATCGCAATCGGTCGGGCGAGACCAGTCACAACGAACGTCATTCCTCCCGGCGAATGTCCCCAGGTCAACCGTGCTTCGATGTCGATCTTGCCGACGGTAAATTTTTTTCCTTCATCGATTTTTTCCGCTGCCGGGACGGGTTCGCGCGCCGGCGCAAAAACTTCGGCGCCGGTTTCTTCGCGCAGTCGCGGCAAGTCGGCGACGTGATCGGAATGGGCATGGGTGAGCAAAATCAAGCTGATGCTGAGATTTTCTTTCGTCGCCAGTTTTAGCATTCCGGCGCAATCTGCGCCGGTATCAAATGCGGCTGCGTGTTTCGTTGCCGGGTCCCAAACGAGATAGGCGTTCACCAGCATCCCGCCATAACTGGTATTGAATTGGGCAAGCCCCTCGAAATCCTCGAGTTTTTCCGGTTTCCATTGGCCCTGCGCAAGATCGACCAGCGCATTTGGGTCGAGGTCCAGCACCGGCGCAATCGCGCGCAAAGTCGTCTCGTCCGCCTGCCCATCGCGCGCTTTTCGAACCGCATCCGCGCTCATGCCCGATTTCTTTCCCAGTTCGCTATCGGAAATCCCCAAACCGCGTTGCGCTTTGCCGACGATGTCCCCGGCGTTGTCTTCCAATTCGATCATAATCTTCTTTCGTCAGACAGTGAGCGTGTGCGCTTCTCGATCGCAGCGCAGATTCTGAATCTTTTCGCGGACGAGCTTTTCGAATGTGCTTGCAACATCGACAACTGAAAGCGTTTTTCCCGTTTCTTTCTCGATCGAAGTCATTTTCAGATCCGAAATTCCACACGGAATGATGTGCGCGAACGGCGCGAGATCGCCACAAACATTGAGGGCGAACCCGTGCATCGTGACCCAATGCCGAACCCCAACCCCGATGGAGGCGATCTTGCGATGGCCGATCCACACACCGGTTAGACCTTCGCGTTGCTTCGCCTCGATTTCGTAGCCGGCGAGAAAATCGATCAGCGTTTGCTCAAGCCAGCGTAGGTAGCGATGCAAATCCTGTCCGCACCGCTGAAGATCGACAATCGGATAGGCCATCAGTTGGCCCGGTCCATGATACGTGGCCTGACCGCCGCGATTGATCGCGAAAAGCGGATGCGGCAAATGTGCCTCGCCTAACAAACTCGATTTATCCGGCGTCCGTCCGATGGTGTAAACCGGTTCGTGCTCGAGCAGGAGCACTTCATCGGCGGCATCGCGATCTTCACGCTTTCTGGCAACGATCTCTTCCTGAAGCGCGAGCGCATCGGCAAAGTTCATGCGGCCGAGCCAGGTGATTCGAGGATCGACATCACTCATATCTGGGCGGCTCCTGGAACTCCCATCCCCGCGGTCTCTTGCGCGCGCAGATGGGTCAAGCCAATCGCTAGTGCGTCGGCTGCATCCGCATCCGGCGTTTCGGTCAAACCAAGGAGCGCGCGCACCATGAACGCGACCTGATTTTTTCCAGCGCCGCCGCGACCAACCGTGGCCTGTTTGATTCGCGTGGGCGGATATTCGAAAACCGGCAATCCATTTTCAGCGGCCGCAAGAATGGCCGCGCCGCGGGCGGCCCCGAGCAGAATCGCCGTCTTGTAACTCTGGACGTAAATGACCGATTCGAGCGCGCAACAATCCGGCTCGTGCTCGCGGATCAATTCGGCCAAGCGATCGCGGATCGCGACCAGGCAGGACGACGATCGGAGTTTCTGCGCATTGTGAATCGTGCCGAAGTAAAGCGCGCGCGCCTTCCCGTTGTTCGCATCGACAACTGCGACGCCGGTGTTGCGCAAGGAGGCGTCAATGGCGAGAACGCGCATGTCAGTGACCGAAACCAAGCACAAGAAAAACGCAGCCGGCAACGCCGAAGAGCAGACTCACCATCCAAAACGCGCGTTTTCTTGTTAGCGCCGAGATGGCCGCAATCGCAATCGCGATTTGGAACATGGTTACGCCCCGCGCGAAAACTTCGTGTTGATGAAAATTCGACTTCGCCTCCGCTTGTTTGTGTTCCGCCTCGGACTTGATTTCCTCCTGCTCTTTCTCGTAACGCTCGCGCTTGGCGGCGTCGGATTCGCTGGGAACGGTTGAGAGCGCAATTTTTGCATCGAGCACCGAGGCCTTGACGCTCTTGGCTTGATAGTAACCCCATTGATCGGACGCTTCGATCTGGCTCATCATGGCTTCGTTGGCGTGTTTTCCGGAGAGAAGTCCTGCGATAGCAGCCAGAACAGCAAGAATGGCTGTGCTCAGCGCCACCCACGAAATCCAGTTCTCGCCACCATGCTCGGCGCTGTGATGGATTTCTTCGTGCAAATGTTCGAGTGGAACTTCCGCTTCTTCCATCGGTCTAGCTTAAGATCGACACTCACGCGTTCAAGACGGAATCGACAAGTCGGGCGAGTGCGCCTTTATTCAACATCAAACCACCATGAGCGAAACGTGCGTTTGCCGGATCTGCCAGAAAGCGAAATCTCCGACCGACGGGCAAATCGCCGAAGTAATCCGGCCATCACTGCTCGACTGCATCAAAAAGCGCCATCCGAAATGGGACGGCGCCGGATTCGTTTGCTTCGACGACATCGGCGATTGCCGCAAAGAATACGTCAAGGAAGTGTTGCAGGATGAGATCGGAGAACTCTCCGCGCTCGATGAGGAAGTCGTGGAAAGCCTCCGCCAGCACGAAATCGTTTCCAGCAACATCGAAAAGCAATTCGAAAAGAAACTTACTTTCGGCGAACGCCTCTCCGATCGCATCGCCGAATTCGGCGGCAGTTGGAAATTTCTGATCAGTTTTGGCGCTGTCATCTTCGTGTGGATCGGCGCCAATATCGTCTTGCTCGCCACCAAACCCTTCGATCCGTATCCGTTCATTCTTCTCAATTTGATTCTCTCATGTTTGGCCGCGGTCCAGGCGCCAGTCATCATGATGAGTCAGAACCGGGCCGAGGCTCGCGATCGCTTGCGGGCGGAAAACGATTACAAAATCAACCTCAAAGCCGAACTCGAAATCCGGCACTTGCACGAAAAAATCGATCACCTCCTGCGGCGCCAATACAATCGGCTCTTCGAGATTCAGCAGATCCAAATCGAACTGCTCGAAGAACTCGGCCGGAAACGCGAAGGCTAATTGTTTGATGGCCCGCAAACTGGGCGAAGGATGAAAATAATCATCATCATGATAATGAGTTTTTTCATGCTGTTTTCCGCGCAGGGCGCAGATCCAAAAACGAACTGGGCGAACAACTGCATGCAATGTCACGGGCCCGACGGGAGCGCAAAGACCGGCATGGGAAAAGCCCTCAATGCAAAGGACCTCACTGACGCACAGATTCAATCATCGTTCACTGATGCTGAAGCGGCGGCGGCGATCAAAGATGGCGTGACTAAAGATGGTATCACCAGGATGCTCGCGTTCGGCGGCAAACTGACCGACGACGAGATCAAAGCTCTGGTAGCTTACGTCCGCACCCTCAAGAAATAATTCGCTCAAAATCGGGGTAGGAAAGCGCAACCAAAAGAAGGTAGAATGGTTTGATTGGTGACGCCGTGTTTATGAAGACATCCTTTGCGGCCGTGGCGGTGGTGGCACTTGGCTTGGCTGGTAACGAAGCCGCCAAAGGCAGCGGCGGAAACGCATCTTCGAATTCCGCGCCGGCTCCGCATCACGGCTCGGCATCATCACCAGCAACTACCACAACCACGGTGACGCCACGTTTTAGCGGCGGCGTCCCGCATTACTCCGGCGCAATGCCATACCGGCCGACCGTTAATTACCAAAACGGCAATCGCAGGTTGAATTACCCGCCGGTGGGCAATTCCGTTTTACGTCGTCCGATGCATTCTGGCGCGAACAGCCTCAATACTGGTTACGCGCTTCAACGCCGCGGCGGCAATCTGAATAAGACGGGCAATTTGCATCAGGGCGGTAATTTGCGTCAGCCTTCCGCCCTAAACACGATCGCCAAAAACAAGCTCGATCCGCAAACATCCAACCGTCTTCGCAATTGGAGCGGAAACCGCGACAGCCTTTCCCAAGCGCGGTTGAACCACGCGAACAACTGTCACCATCATCATGGCTCCAATTGGTGGAGAAACCGCTGCGCTGCCATCATCTTTTTCGACTTGGGCTGGTGGGGTTGGTATGACGGCTGGTGGTATCCGGCCTGGGGTTACGATCCGTACTCTTATTATGAGTACAACGAACCGATTTATGGCTACGACGGTCTTGCGCCGGAACAGGTCGTGGCCAGTGTTCAAGCTCAATTGCAGCAGCTCGGTTACTACGCCTACGCCATCGACGGCAATATGGGCCCGCTCACCCGCTCAGCCATCGCGCGTTACCAGCGAGATCGTCTTCTGCCGATCACTTCCGGCATTGATCCGGCAACACTCGGCTCACTCGGCATTATTCGCTGACTTGCAACTGCGGCGAGTCTGCCGTTGAAAGATGGCGTGGAAAATTCGCCGTCACCGCAAAAACAAAAACGCAGTCGCGTCAGCGCCGGCCTGCTCATCTTTCGCCGAAACAATATTATCCAAGTTCTGCTTGCGCATCCCGGTGGGCCGTTCTTCGCCAGAAAAGATGACGGAGTATGGACAATTCCAAAAGGCGAAGCCGGCCCGAGCGAGGACTTGTTAACTCGCGCGCGGATTGAGGTCGAAGAAGAGCTCGGAATCAAACCCTCCGGAAACTGGATTCCGCTAGGCTCAATCAAACAAAAAGGCGGGAAGACGGTGCACGCCTGGGCAGTCGAAGGCGATTTACCCGAGTCATTTGAATTGCGCTCGAACAAGTTCCAAATCGAATGGCCACCGCGCTCAGGAAACTTTAAGGAGTTTCCGGAGATCGATCGCGCGGAGTTCTTCCCGGAAGAAATTGCGCGGCAAAAGATCAACCCTGCCCAGGTCGCATTCCTCGACCGATTGTTAGCCACGTTGCAACCAGCATCGCGCCGATAAACGCGCAGCCCATGTCTTTCTGCGCGTCCCAAATGTCGCCTTGCGTCCCGAGATAAGCCGCGCCGAGATCTGGCCGGACAATTTGGGCAATGATGCCTTCGAGGATTTCGAAAAAACTACTGAGTGCGCAAAGGGCTGCCGCCGCCAACCATGGAGCCCAGGTTTCTTTGACCCGAGCGGAACGAACCAGCAACTCGCTCATCGGATAGACCAGCAAAAACCCAAACGCGAAATGGATCACGCGATCGTAATGATTGCGTTTTAAATGCAACCAATCCTGCAACCAAAACCCGGCTGGGACTTTCGCGTAGGTGTAATGCGCGCCAATCGTGTGAAAGACGAGAAAAACCAGGATCAAAGCATAAGAAAGATTCGTGAATTGAAATTTCCGATACGTAACAGCGAGCACCGCGACGCTAATAAAGATCAACAAGTTTTCTAAAAACCAATCGCCGCGATCGGAAGGACTAATCGCGAGCGCGATCCAAAAAATGACATAGATGATAAGCGCGACTACAAGAAATCGATCGCGAAACAGTTTCATGTCCGTGGCTCTTTGCAGGTCGTCAATGCCACCGCGGCCATCATGGCGAGCGCGCCGAGAAAAGCGGAGAGCATGTCATTTTGCGCATCCCATTCGTCGCCCTGACCGCCAAGCCAATCGACGCCTTTTCCAGGCGCGACGATTTCGGCCACCATGCTTTCCAAGATTTCAAAGAGCCCGCCCACCGCGAGAATAACACCGGCCGCGATCCAAAAACTCCAACCACGCCGGATCCCGCTGAAGCGCAAAAGTAACTCTCGGACAGGAAAGGCGAGGACAAAGCCGAAACCGAAATGAGCGACGCGATCGAAATGGTTGCGGGAGAATCCGAAGAAGTCTTTCGCCCAAAGACCGAGTGGCATCTTCGCGTAGGTATAATGCGCGCCGACCATGTGCAGAAGCAGGAAGAGCACGATGAAAAGGTAGGAGCTATTCGAAAGTTGCAGCCGCCGATGCGTGAAAGCGAGCGCGGCGACAAAGATGACGACCAAAATATTCTCCAGCACCCAGGCTTGTCGATCAACCGGATGTATCGCCGTAATGATCCAGACCAGCGCACAAATGATCGCTAAGACCGCAACAAAATGAGTTTGCCTCACACGGTTTAGCGATTATCAGCGCTTTCCGGCGCGAGCACACATCGGAATCCGTAAATCACGTCGCGTTCGTTCCGATCGACGACATTGCGATACGACGATTGCATTTCCAAACGATTGCTTGTCGCCCAGGAACCACCGCGGAGAACTCCCCAATCGCGGCCGGTCCCACTGCTGCCGCCTTTGTAAGTGTCGGAGCACCATTCCCAAACGTTGCCCCCGAGATCGTAGAGGCCTAACGCATTCGCCTTGAAGCTTCCTACCGGCATGGTCGTACCGCGACGTTGTCCCGCGCCGGCTGGATAATTTCCCACGCCGACGGGCGGCGGCCATTGTTTGCCCCACGGAAACTCGTTTTTGATTTTGCCATCACGCGCTTGCGGCGTCGCGCCGCTCTCGTTGGCTAACCCGACAGCCAGGCTCCATTCCCGATCAGTCGGCAACCGATAGGATTGTCGATCTTCGATCAGATTTTCGTCGCGCTCCTTGTCGGTCAGCCATTTACAGAATGCCATCGCGTCGAACCAATTCACTTTCACCACCGGATGCGTCGGCGCCTGCTGAAAGTCGGCTGGTTCATAATGCCGTCCGCTCGCGCGGGAAAACGCTTCGTAATCCTGCACCCTCGTTTCCCACACCGATATGCGAACTTCGGCGAGCGGAACGAACTTCATCCCTAACGAATTGGTGAACGATTGACCGGGCTCAGGACCGACGCTTTTCTCCAGGCGCGCCGCCAGAAACGACTGCTGCTGCGGTTCAACCTTGCCACTGACCGAAGTCGACTTGTAACCGCCGAGTCGTAGCTCATATGTCACGTCGCCCGGTTTTACCTCCTCGATCACGAGCGGTGTTTGGCCGAGTTCCTGGCCATTACCGATGACTACAGCGCCGCCCGGAGCACTCGTGATTTTCACGCTGCCGTTGGCAAAAACAAAATGAACGGGGTTTTCTCGTTGTGGATCGATGTCGATTTTTTGTTGTTCGTTAGGCCAACCATCGAGGTGCGCCGTTAGTTCGTGCGAACGCACCGGCAACTCGAGCCGCATTGGAGTGCGTCCTCGCGATTTTCCGTCCACAAAAATCTCAGCTCGACTCGGCTCGCTCGTGATGTTCGTTGTCGCGCTGACAAACGCCAAAACCTTGTGCGCGATTTCTCCGCGGGTGACTTCGACTTCGTCTCGCATTTCCCAATCTCCGCGATGCGCCACGACCACGTATTTTCCCGTTGGTAAATCGACGATCGATTGCGGCGTTGTCCCCACGCGCGAAACCTGACCGTCTTCACCTCGAATGGAGAATTGAGCGCCCGGCGGCTCGGATTGGATTTCAAGTGCGCCTTTGCTGCGGAGGAGACGAAAGGCAGGCGGATCAAACGACCGCTTGGCGCTGAGATCCACCGCTGACTCTACCGGCTCATAGCCGGGACTCATGATCCGCAGGTTGTATTTGCGCGGCTCCAGATCCGCGAACGTCGCCGGACTTTTCTGCGCATGATCGCCCAAGACGACGAGGGCGCCAGGCGGTTCGGTCCGAACCGTGGTTTGCAAATGCAGACCGACATTTGGTTGCGGATGGTTTAGCCAAAACCAAACGCCAGCAACCGCGACCGCCACAATCGACATCGCCGCCAACAAAACTTTCGTGCGCGATTTTCCCGGACGTTCGCCGCGCTCGAGGGCTCGCAGATCGCGATGCATTTCTGCGGCTGATTCGTAACGTTTCTTCGGATCGTTCGCGCACGCTTTGACCAGCACGTTGTTGAGTTGCAGCAGCTGCTCGCGATCGGGTCGCTGGCTCAACTGCGAATCGATCTCTGGAAAATCGAGCCGGTCTTTCCCGGTGCAGGTCTCGTAAAGAAGTTTGCCCAGACTGTAGATGTCGGCCTGCGGCGTCCCCGGTCCCTCCGGTGGAACGTAACCTTCCGTGCCGACGAACGACTGCTGTCCACTCGCCGCCACCAATCCGATGTCGGCAAGCTTCGGCACGCCTTCGGTGAAAATGATGTTCGACGGTTTGATGTCACGATGCGCCAGTCCGCGCGTGTGCAACGCCTCCAACGCTTCAGTTAGCGAAATACCGAGGCGTATCGATTCATCGGCCGACAACCGTTTCTGGCGGCCGAGATCGCTCTTTAAAGTCCGCGGCTCGTAGCTGACGATGTCGATCTCGCGACCCGCCAAGTGATCGTCCGCCAGCTCCATGCTGTAGTAGAGATATTCGTTCGTCCGGCCGACGTGGAGGATGTCGATGAACCCGGCATGCCCGCGTGAGATCGGCTCGAAGGCGGACATTCCTTCGAACTCCCGCAGGAACGCCCGCTCGCTCTCAAATGTGCTGCGATAAACAATTTTGACCGCGCGGAATGCGCCGGTGACCGTCCGCGCCAGCCAAATCTCGCCATAAGCGCCGCGCCCGATCACGCGCAGGAGCTCGTGATCGGGAATAATTGGGACTTGAGCGGAAACTTGTTCGGGAATGGTCGCGATTTTACACAAGCCGCAAGCGCGAGGCAATTGTGCAGGCCGTAGATGTCGATCTTAGCGGCCGAGTTTTTCCAGCGCCTTAATTTCCTTTTTCAACACCGCCGACACGCGATGCCGCGCCAGATAGACCTGCCCGATATTCACTCGTAATTGGTCGGCCACTTTTTGCGCCGGCCATTCTTTGCGCACGTAGCAATCGAAAATCTGAAACTGTTTCGGATCGACCTTCTTTTTTGCGCGCGCAATCGCTGCCTCAAACAAATTGGCCTTCCATTCTGCTTCCCAGACCGCGTCAAGATCGACAACGTGCGCGTCCGGCACGCGCTCGATCGTTGCGGTGAGACGATCATCCGCAACGTGCGGACGTTTCGCTCCGCCCGGCTCGCGTTTCCGAAATTGATCGACGATCCGCCAGCGCGTGATTTGCAAGAGCCATCCTTTAAAAGAACCAATCGCCGGATCGTATTTCAGTTTGTCGATCTTCTTCGCCACCGTGATGACGGTTTCCTGCACGACTTCCTGCGCTTCCGCGTCGGTCAGACCGGATTTGCGCGCGGTCGAATAAATCAGCCTCCAGTAAGTATCGAAAAATTCCTGCCAGCGCTTCTGGTCGTCCCAATTCGCCAGCCGATCGACCAGACTGCGACGGGTGGCAACCAAGCCGGCGTTTTTCATCCCGACCTGTCTTAGCGCAATCGTCCCGGCCGGCACAATTACTATCGATTAACTGAAAGATTTGGATTCGACCGCCGAATTCACACCATGAAAACGCCCGCCTTTCTTTCGAAACTGCCCGACCTGATTATTCGCCCGTTCGTTCTGCTGGGCAAAATGGTGGCGAAAACTTGGTTCGCAGTCTTCGGTCGCGTCTCCTGGAGCCCGCCCCATTGGTTCTCGCAGAGCCGCACGGCCTGGATGCGTTTTAGCGAAGCCAATCCCCGAATCACCGCGGCCGGACTCATTGCAATCTTTCTGGTTTCATGTGGGGCATCGTGGACCTGGAATTGGTATCAGAATCGACCAAAACCACACCGCGTCTCCGTTTCAATCGTGGCAATCCCGGTTACGAAACTTGAGAAGGAGCTAAAATATCCCCAACTGATCGTTCGGTTCAGCGACCCAGCA
>Ga0209156_10001708_pt1 | contig 17658 bp, 12 predicted proteins | sample GraSoiAngelo_124_FD_185881 | JGI IMG/M metagenome (GOLD analysis project Ga0209156, IMG submission 185881) | Grasslands soil microbial communities from the Angelo Coastal Reserve, California, USA - 14_0927_05_20cm (SPAdes) (version 2) | ecosystem: Environmental > Terrestrial > Soil > Grasslands...
CAGGACGTGCGGCCAGAACATGCTGCCCTGGTGGTCCGTGGAGTCGAAGTCATTGGAGGACTCCGCCATCACGACGCCGTGGCGCCACGCGTACTCGACCGCCTGGCGCATGAAGGTCGTGTAGCCGAGGTCGGCCGTCACCGAGGTGATGACGCTGGCGCCCGCGTCGACGGCGAACAGCCAGGCCTGGGCCAGGTCGTCGTCGCGGTCGAGCGCCTCCGCGCCCGCCTTGATCGGCAGCAGCAGGCATTCGGAGCACAGGCCCGCGCTCTCCACGCCGTTGTCGGTCTCGGCGGCGGCCTGCTTCTGCTGGCTGTTGGCGTGGCCGTAGCCGGAGTCGTAGGTGGCGGGATCGTTCTGGTGGTCGTAGAAGTCCCAGCCCGAGATGTCGTGCGGGTAGCCGTTGCCGTCGTTGTCGACGGCGAGCACGGCGTCTCCGTTTGAGCAGTGCTGCCGATTGCTGACGTCGAAGCTGAGCTGGCCGAGGTTGCCGGTGGCGCGATCGTAGCAGGTGAAGGCGGTGATCACGTCCTCCGGGTCGATCAGGCCGTTCCCGTTGAAGTCGCTGACGCGGCTGTCCTGCTCGTAGTCGGCGGCGTTGAAGACCCCGTCGCCGTTCGCGTCGTAGCTGCCCGGATTCGCGCAGGGACTGCGGTCGCACAGCGCTGGCGGCAGCTCGCCCCGGTTCAGGTAGACTTTTTTCGCCAGCTCCTGGGCGTCGCCGTGGTGCCAGTTGATGCCGCCCTCGATGTAGGCGATCACTACGTCGGGCCGGCCGATGGCGAGCCGGCCAAAGTCCTGCCAGGCGGTCGAGATCGACATCCCGCTCGCGTGCTCGGGGTCCATCGCCTGCGGCGCGCACTTCGGCATGAAGCCGTAGAAGTAGAGCTGCTCGTCGTCGACCGACTGGCTCGAGCAGGAGCTCGGGTAGCCCGTCTCCACCGGCTGGTAGTCGGGGTCGTTGGGCGCGGGTGGCGTGCCGCTGGTTGGCCAGCCGGAGCTCGGGGCGCTCGCCGGCGCCAGGACGACAGAGAGGAGAAGCAGGACCGAGGCGACCGCGGTTGCCCGCCCCATGTTTCCTCCCCGTGCGTCGCGAATCGAAGCCATCGTTGATTCCACGAGCATCGGACCTCCGCGGGGCATCCCCCTCAGTGCCCCCCTGAGCGGTGCAGTCGCGACTGGTTGCTCGTCTGGCCGGGCGGCTCCTGATAGTTGCCCGTGTTGCGGAGGTCGTGCCGCTTCTTCGGCCACTCCTCGCGCCCGGCCGCGGCTGCCGTGTCCCAGACGAACAGGTTGCCCTCGCGCGTGAGGACCACCACCTCGTTCCTGCCGTCACCGTCGACGTCGCCGATGGCGGGGTTGGCGATGTGCCAGCCGCCGGTGAACTTGGGCCAGCCGCTCGGCTCGACCCCGTTGGCGTCGAAGGCGTGCAGGTAGTAGCCCGCGCTGCCCTCGACGACCTGCGGCAGCGGCGTGGCCCCGACGTGCGCGATCGAGGGGCCGGTCAGGAACTGCAGCTCCTCGATGTGATGCGGATAGGCCGGGAGGTACTTGCCGGTGAGCGCCACCCAGGCGCTGGTGTGGTCATCCGCGTTGAGCTGCTCCTCGGGCAACACCACGGCGAGCGAGCGCCCGAGGCCGGCCGCGGGCGCCGCGAACGCGAGCGCTCCGGGGGCGGCGAGCGCGCCGAACGCGCCCTCGCCGAGCGCGGCGAACGACGGCGTGTCGGGGCTGTTCGAGGCCGGGTATCCGTCCGTCGCCATGACCAGGTAGTTGCCGCTCGGGTCGGAGCCGTAGAACGAGGTCCCGTCGGACGCGAGCAGGTAGGCCGGACCCGCGTACGAGAACACGCCGATCTCGAGCCTGCCGTTGCCGTCGACGTCGGCGAGCGCGGGCGAGGCGTTGATGCCCTCGCCCACCACGGGCAGCAGCTCCTTCGAGAGGATGCCGATCTTGACCGGCCAGCCCGGCAGGAAGGCGCCCCCGGCGTGGTTGTTGCCGTCCTCGTGGATGGCGTAGACGCGGCTGTTCGCCGGGCTGAGCACCGGCGCGAGCGCCGAGGCGGTGGTGCTCGTGAGCGAGAAGTTCGGCGGCTCGTCGTACTCCTCGTTGGTCCCGACCACGATGTCGAGGTGGCCGTCACGGTCGATGTCGCCGACGGCCGGCGAGTCGATGATCTTGCTGCCGCGGAAGGCGCCCGGCTTCGGGGTCACCTTGTGGCTGTTCGGGTCGATCGACACCATCCGGCTCGCGTCGACCACCAGCACCGGGAAACCGGGCCGCGGCACGCCCTGACCGTTCCAGACGTACACGTGCCGGTCGGCGGCGCCGACGATGATGTCGAGCCCGCCGTTGCCGTCGAGGTCGGCGAGCGCGGGCGAGCCGATGATGAAGCGGTCGACCGTGTTGGCCGGATCCCGCACCGCGTGGCTCGAGTAGAGGAGGTTCACCTGGACGGGGAAGCCGGGCTTGCGCCTGCCGCGATAGTCCCAGGCGTACACCTTGCCCTCGACGTCGGCGGCCACGACGTCGAGCAGCCCGTCGCCATCGATGTCGCCGATGGCCACCGAGGCGAGGACGGCGGCGCGGATCGGCGTGGGGATGGCCTTCGAGATGTAGGCCGCCGAACCGGTGACGATCGCGAGCGGATCCGTCGCCACGGGCCACCCCCGGAGGTCCGACCCGTCGGCGTGCTTCGCGTAGACCAGGCCGTTCGACGTGCCGAAGACGATGTCACCGACGCCGTCCCCGTCGAGGTCGGCGATCGCCGGCGACGAGGCGCCGTCGGCGCCGAGCTGGAGCGGGTAGCGCGCCTTCAGGTCGGGATCGTCGTGGATGAAGATGGTGCGGCGGTCCTCGCCGAGCTGGTGGCCCGGCTGGTCGAGCACCTGGACCCGGAGCGTGTAGGTGAACTGGTCGTAGTCCTTGGAGCTCGGGTCGGCCACCTCGGCCTGCCGGCGCGCGATCTGGGCCGCCGTCGGCTGTGGGATCTTGGCCGGCGTGATCGTCGCCAGCACGCCGTCGAGCGGGGCGGTGCGCGTCGGGCCGAAGGGCACGATGTCCACCCACTCGCTCTCCAGCGGGTTGACACCGTAGCCGATCTGGACGCGGCACGTGTAGCCCCCGGCGCGCTGGGCCGCGACGCGGCCCACGACGCCGATGCTGCCGTCCCGCATGGGATCGAGCGGCTGGAACCAGACCGGGGAGCGGATCTCGGCTTCGGGCGGTATCTTGCCGGCCAGGATGCGCGCCACCGCGGCGCGGGCGTTGATGCGGCCGTGCCCCGTGAACTGGTCGGTGCCGGCCTCGGAGGCGTAGCGGATGGTGTCGGGGAAGGTGATGATGCGCTGATTCTCGAAGTTGAGGTCGTCGGCGCTCTGCTCGAGCACCTGCCGCAGCTCGTTCGCCGTGAGCGGGCTGCCGAGCGCATGGGCCGCCAGCGCATCGCGGCCGGCGGACACGAGGAGTCCCATGATGCCCGAGCTCCGTCCCGTCGCCTCCGAGGAGCACGAGGTCGACGACACGCTCACCGAGACGTTGCCGCCGAAGTTGGTGCAGCCGTCGATGAACAGCCACGACTGCGGCTCGACGGCGTCGAGCCCGAAGTCGCGGATGGAGTTCACGACGATCGTGTGGACGTAGTTGGACGGATAGTTGTGGTGCCAGGAGTCCTCGTCGGCGGCCGATGCCATCACCGGGACGTTGTGCCGATAGGCGTAGTCCACCGATTCCTGCCCGAAGGCCGAGTTGTTGAGGGTGCCGAGCGCCTCCTGGATCACCGCCGCGCCGGTGTCGACCGCGAACACGACGCCTTGGGCGAAGCGGTTCACCTCGGCGACGAAGCTGTCGCCGACCCGCACCGGCATGACCATGCAGTTCGGGCAGGTCCCGAGGCTGCCGCCGTTGTTGGCCTCGGCGGTCGAGTCCTTGGCCTCGCCGGTGCCGTGGCCGAATTGCACCTCGTCGAAGGGGTCGTTGTCGTTCTCGAAGAAGTCCCACCCGGCGATGTCGTCGGCGTAGCCGTCGCCGTCGTTGTCGACGCGGTCGGAGAAGGTCAGGATGAGATCTTCGGGATCGATCACGCCGTTGCCGTTCAGATCCCGCACCCGCGGGTCGTTGTCGTAGTCGGGTGCGTTCAGGACGCCGTCCCCGTTGCAGTCGTAGGGGTCCGGGCCCGGAGGGCCGGGCGGCGCGCACTGCGGCACCGGCAGCTCGCCGCGGTTCAGGTAGAACTTCTTCCGCAGGTCGTTGAGGGCCCCGAGGTCGTTCCACTTGATTCCGGAGTCGAGCACCGCGATCACCACGTCGGGCCGCCCGGTCTCCAGCCGCCACGCGGTCTCCACGCTCATGCCGCTCACGCCGAAGAGCTCGTTCGGGCTGTTCAGCACCGTCGGGTCGGTGGTGCACACGCTCGTGCTGGCGAACTTCCACATCTCCCCGTTGCAGCCGCTCATCTCGTTGGGCAGCGGGATGCAGCCGGGCGGATTGCCCGAGGAGTCGCAGCGGTTCGCGTCGGCGTGGAACGGGAACTCGGCGCGCGCGGAGAGCGCGACGAAGAGTGTCAGGCTGACGGCGACTGCGAGCGGGGGATGACGCATCGACGGGATCGCCGCTACCAGCGGCGGGGTTACGTTCCGCCCGGGGGCCGGGGGAGATCAACCCACGATCCGGGGGTTTTGCGCGCGGACATAGGGGAAAGGTCCGCCGGCTACAGGCGGGCGGTGTGGCCGATCAGACGGGATGCACCGTCTCACCCGCCGGCCGGGCTGCCGCGCGCCGGCAGATGTCCGCCAGGGCGGCGAGCGCGCGCTCGACCTCGCCGCGCGCCGCCGCGACCGCCTCCAGCTCGGCCGCCGCCTCGGTGATGGTGGGAAAACCGTAGCCGGTGGCCGCGCCCTTCAGCTGGTGGGCGAGGTCGGCGAGCCCCACCAGGTCACGCGCGCCGAGCGCGCGCTCCATCGCGCCCAGGCGTTCGGGCAGGCGGCCGACGAAGCCGTCGAGCAGGCGCGCGATCTCGGCGTCGGCCGCGAGCGCGCTCACCAGCGGCGCCGCGCCGCCGGGCGCGAGGTAGGCGCGCGCGACCTCGATCAGCGTGCGCCGCAGGATCGGCTTGGTGGCGAAGCCGTCGCACCCGGCGCCAAGACACCTCGCGCGCTCGTCCTCCATGGCGTGCGCCGTGAGCGCGACGATCGGCCCCCGGTAGCCCGCCGCGCGCAGCCGGGCGGCCGCCGCGTAGCCGTCGAGCTCGGGCATCTGCATGTCCATCAGGATGAGATCGTAGGGGGCACCTGCCTCGGCGGCGCGCAGCGCGAGCTCGCACGCGACCAGCCCGTTCTCGGCCGTCTCGACCTCGGCGCCGGCGGCGCGGAGATGGCGCGCGAGCAGCCGGCGCGCGTCGAGACCGTCCTCGGCGAGGAGGATGCGCCCGCGGAGCGCCTGACGCTCGTCGGCCGACGGCTCCGGCCTCTCCGCCGCGGCGCGGACCTCGGGCGGGCGGTCGAGCAGGCGGACGCCCGCGAGCGAGCCGACGTCGATGGTCAGGGTGAACGTGCTGCCCTCGCCCGGGAGGCTTCGCACCCGCAGGTCGCCGCCCAGCATGCCGGCGAGCCGCTTCGAGATCGCGAGCCCGAGACCCGTGCCCCCGAAGCGGCGCGTGGTCGAGGCGTCCGCCTGCGAGAAGGCGGTGAAGAGCCGCGCCTGCTGCTCGGCGTCGAGGCCGATGCCGGTGTCGATGACCTCGAAGCAGAGACGGGTGTCCTCCACCGGACCGACCTCGAGGCGCACGCTCCCCCTGGGCGTGAACTTGATCGCGTTGCCGACCAGGTTCAGGAGGATCTGGCGGAGTCGGGTGGGGTCGGTCTCGATCGTCTCCGGAAGCGGGCTGCGATACCCGACCTCGACGTCGAGGCCGTCGTGCGCCGCCCGCGGGCGCAGCACGGCGGCCACCTCGGCCACCAGCGCGAAGGGCGAGCAGGCCATCCGCTCGATCGTCATCCGCCCGGACTCGATCTTCGAGAGGTCGAGGATGTCGTTGACGATCGTCATCAGGTGCTCGCCGTTCCGCCGGACGGTGGCCAGGCCCTCGGCGCGCTCCGCGGGCGAGAGGTCGGGGTCGCCGAGCAGCTCCGTGTAGCCTACCAGCGCGGTCATCGGGGTGCGGATCTCGTGGCTCGTGTGGGCGAGGAACTCGGACTTGAGCCGCGAGGCCTCCTGCGCCGCGCGCCGCGCCTCGTCGCGGTCGCGCGCCAGCACCGCCAGCTCGCCCGCCTGGCGCTCGGCCTGCCCGCGCGCCTCCTCGACCGCCACCACGTGGCGGCGCCGCTCCGCCAGGCCGCGCATGGCGATGACGTAAGACGATCCCACCAGGCCGAGCGCGAGCAGGTCACTGACCAGCACGACGACGCGCGTGAGGCGCGCGCTCGCGTGTGCGTACGCGCCGCGGTCGAGCAGCACCATGCGCTCCGCGCGGTCCATCTCGCCGACCAGCTTGCGGATGTCGTCCATGACCGTCTTGCCCCGATCGGTGAGCACATGCTGGCGCGCCGCCGCGAGGCCCTCGCGGTCGTAGAGGTCCATCGTCTCGCGCATGATGGCGAGCCGGCTCGCCACCTGGGGCACGAGCCGGTTGAGCCGCTCCCCCTGCGCCGAGCCGTCTGCGGTGAGCACGCGGATCGCGTGGAGGGTGTCGGCTATGCGGGTGGTCGCCTGCTCGTACGGCGCGAGGTAGCGGACCGAGCCGGTGATGAGATAGCCGCGCTGCCCGGTCTCGGCGTCGGTCATCTCGGCGAGCAGGTGGTCGAGCTGCTCGACCACCTCGTGCGCGTGGTTCACCTCCTCGCTGGTGACGAGGAAGGTCCTGGTGCTCCAGTAGTCGGAGGCCGAGAGCAGGGCGAGGATGCCCAGCGCGACCCACAGGCCCGCGGCGATCGCATCCTCGACCGAGAAGCGCATGGCGTCAGCCCGGCGGCTGAAGATTCGGCCGCGACCTGCCGAACACTAGGATCATGCGTGCCCAAGGGGCGGGGGGCTCGGGACGCCAGCGGTACATGTGACCCTGGGTATGTCGGACGGCGAGGGCGGAATCTTGAGGGCGGAGCGCGGCCGCGTGCTGGTCGTCGACGACGACGTCGACGTGTGCGCGCTCCTCGAGGTGCGGCTCGCGGGGCGCGGGTTCGAGGTGGCGCGGACCACGTCCGCCGTGGCCGCCCTCGACACCCTCGCCACTGCCGAGGTCGATGTGGTCCTGACCGACATCAAGATGGCGCGCATGAGCGGGCTCGAGCTGTGCGAGCGCATCGTCGCCAGCCGCCCGGACCTGCCGGTGGTGGTGATGACGGCCTTCGGCACCCTCGAGGCGGCGATCGCCGCCATCCGGGTCGGCGCATACGACTTCGTCACCAAGCCGGTCGAGATCGACGCGCTGGTGATCGCGCTCGAGCGCGCCGTGGAGCACCGTGCGCTGCGCTGCGAGGTCGAGCGCCTGCGCCGCGTGGTGGACGACGCCCAGGGCTTCGGCGAGCTGGTGGGCGCGAGCGCGCCCATGAAGCGGGTCTACGACCTGCTCGAACGGGTGGTCTCCACCGACGCGACCGTGCTGGTGACCGGCGAGAGCGGCACGGGCAAGGAGCTGGTCGCGCGCGCGCTCCACCGGCGGAGCCGGCGGAGCGCCGGGCCGTTCGTCGCGCTCAACTGCGCGGCGCTGCCCGAGGGGCTCCTCGAGAGCGAGCTCTTCGGCCACGCGCGCGGCGCCTTCACCGACGCGCGCAGCGTGCGCGCGGGTCTCTTCCAGCAGGCGCACGGGGGCACGCTCTTCCTCGACGAGGTCGTCGACCTGCCGCGGCCGCTCCAGCCGCGTCTCCTGCGCGTGGTCCAGGAGCGCTCGGTGCGGCCGGTCGGGGCGGACCACGAGGTCGCGATCGACGTGCGCATCGTCGCCGCCACCAACCGCGACCTCGAGGCGGCCGTCGAGGAGGGCCGCCTGCGCGAGGATCTCTACTTCCGCTTGAACGTCATCCGCGTCGAGCTGCCGCCGCTGCGCGTGCGCGGACGCGACATCCTGCTTCTCGCGCAGCGCTTCGTCGGCCACTACGCCCGGCAGATGACGAAGCCGGTGTGCGGCCTCTCGCCGGCGGTGGCGGAGCGGCTGCTCGCCTACGCCTGGCCGGGGAACGTCCGCGAGCTGCAGAACTGCATGGAGCGCGCGGTGGCGCTGGCCGCCGGCGAGCGCGTCGGGGTGGACGACCTACCGGCGGGCATCCGCACCTACCGCCCCGCGCACGTGGTGGTCGCGGGCGACGATCCCGAGGAGCTGGTCACGCTGGAGGAGGTCGAGCGGCGCTACATCCTGCGCGTGATCGAGGCGGTCGGTGGGCACCGGACGCGGGCAGCACAGGTCCTCGGCCTCGACCGCAAGACGCTCTACCGCAAGCTCGACCGCTATGCCCAGCCGCCGCGGACAGGCTCCTAGCGTCCACCGGATGCCGCCGGCCGGACCGGCGTGACGGTCAGAAATGTGCGGCGAATCACGTGCCTGCGCGGCCGGCCGCCGGGGGTGGGGCAGGATGCCCCGAAAGGCCCCCCGGGCGCGCCCCGGGAATCCTACACTTCCGGCCGGCACGAGGCGTGCAGATAGGGCGCAAAACCAGAGGGGCCGCCCACCGCGCCCCAGAAAGAGGAGAATCCATGCGTATTCAGAAGGCGGGCCGGAGTCGGTCCAAGGGCTTCACGTTGATCGAGTTGCTGGTGGTCGTGGCGATCATCGGCATCCTCGCCGCGATCGCGATCCCGCAGTTCTCGGCGTATCGCTCGCGCGGCTTCAACGCCCGCGTCGCGGCCGATTGCCGCAACGCGGCCACTGCCCAGGAGGCAGCGTTCGTGGACAACAACACGTACACCACGGGCGCGTGCAGCACGCTGCCGGGCTTCACCGGCTCGGGCGGCGTGGTCTGCAACACGGTCGGTACGGCGACCACCTTCACGGTGACCACGAGCCACCCGAGCGCCACGAAGGGCTGCGTGTGGACCAGCAACCCGGCCGCGGGGAGCCCGAACCTGGTCTGCTCGTAAGTCGATCCTTCCCCTTCCCGCCGGCGGGGAGCCGACCCTCGGCTCTCCGCCGGCGTTTCGTTTCAACTCCCCGACGCAGCACCCCCATCTAGAACTTCACCAGCGCATCGAGCTGGAAGCGCGTGAGTGTCTCGTTGGTGCTGCCGGCCGGCCGGTTGATGAAGTTCGTGAAGTAGCCGCGCGCGCTGATCGTGAGCGGGTCCAGGAGCTGGTAGTCGATCCCGACTGCGGGTCCCTCCACGTTCGTTCCCGCCGTGCCGAACTCGCTGGAGGTGAAGGACGAGATGGTGGCCTCCTGTCCGAGGTGCTCGTAGAAGCCGTAGAGGGACCAGTCGCCCTTGACCCTGGTCTGGCCGAGCCTGAGGCCGCTCTGCCAGCCCTGGGCGTCGTCCGTCGCCGCGTCCCAGTTGTAGACGTAGTCGGCCCACCAACGCAGCGGGTACGTGAGCACGGCGTTCGGGACGGTCGTGGCGAGCGTGAAGTTCGACTGGTTGAAGCCGCTCTTGTAGCCCGTGATGGCGGTGAAGGCCGCGGGCTTCTTGCCCGGCGTGGTCGTCGGCGGCTGGATCGTCTTCATGACCAGCAGGTTCGTGTTCGCGAGCGCGGAGTTGAAGTTCGAGTTGGCCACCGGCGCGCCCGAGGCGGTGAACGCGGTCGTGTTCCGGCTGAGCGCCTGCGCGATCTGGTCGGGGTTCAGCCACCAGTACTGGGCAAGGCCCGCCTCGAGCAGGACGCTGCCGAAGTGCAGCGAGGGGTTCACCTGACCCCCGAACATCCACCCGTCCTCCTTGTTGCTGATCTCGTTGAACGTCCACTCGAGAGCGTGCAGCTTCACCTGGTCGAGGGCCCCGAGCGGCTGGCCGAGGAGCTGGAACGTCTGGCTCAGGCCTTCGGCCGAGATGTCCTCGTCGAAGACCATCTCGTCGGTGCGGAAGATCGGGTTCGGGAACTTGCCGGCGGTGAAGGCGATCGCCCCGGGGCGGATGCCGAAGCTCTGCCCGGGCGCGAAGGTGAGGTAGGCCCAGTCCAGGTTGAAGTTCTTCCGCGTGAAGTTCCCGCCCAGGGTCTCGTTGGTCGAGATGGGGTCGTTGGGATTGCCCGAGGCGCCCCGGATGGTCGCCGTCAGCTCGTCGGTGAGCGCGACCCGCACGCCCAGCCGTGCGCGGATGCGCTCCCGGTTGCGCGCCGTGACCACCGCCTTCCTTGCGTGCGGCTGATGGTAGAAGCCCTCGTGGCGGTAGCGCACGTCGCCGAACACGGTCGTGCGGCTGAGCCAGTCCGGCAGCGAGACCGCCTTCTTGGCATCCGCGGTCGCGGTCCTGGCGCTGGTTGCGGCCTCGTCGACCTTCTTCTGCGTCTCCTGACTGACGGCCTTCTGCTGCTCGATCTGGCGGTGGAGCTCCTCGACCTCCTCCTGCGTCTTCCGGAGCGTCTCCTCGAGGACCCGGAGCCGCCGCTCCGCGGCGCTCTCCGCGAACGCCTGGCCCGGGGGAGCGAGCAGCAGGAGCAGCGTCAGGCCTCCTGCGACGATCCGTCGTCTCTTCCGGTGAGATCGGATGGACATGCGTGCTCCTTCGCTTCGAGCTTCGACGTGCCTCAGGTCCTCCGGTCGGCAGCTCGTGTGTGTGGTTGGGGCCTCCCGTCGACGGGTCGGCCTGCGGGGCGGCCCCGCTGCTACGCGGCGCTCGGGCGCCGCATCCCTAGCCGCTGATGCCGACGGACGTCCAGCCCGACGCCCCGGTCGCCGAGGCGCGGGAACTGGCCCCGCACCCAGGCGAGCGCCGCGGCGCTCGCGTCGGCGGCGAGATCCTCGACGAGCGAGACCTCGGCCGCGATCCGCTCGGCGTCCACCCCGAGGTGGTCGGCGAGGAGCCCGCGGATGCAGGCCTCGACCTCCGGCCGCACGGCGGCCGCCACGAAGTCCTCCCGGACCGACAGGGCGAGCATTGTCCTATCCTCCTCGCTCACGGCGCCTCCCGCCCGGGGCGCTGCTCCGAGTAGACGCGCACCTTCACGACCGGGCGGGCGGGGTTGATGTGTTGGACCGCAGCCGCTCGGCCTCGGCGAGGTCGCGGCGGGTCTTCCACTCGAGCGCCGTCTTCGCGAAGAGCGTGACCAGCGCGAGCATGGCGAGCACCGATGCCAGCGCGAACGCGCCGGGCAGATTGTACTCCTGGAAGAGCTTCTCGACGCGCAGAGGCATGGTGTCGGTCTTGCCCGCGATGTGGCCCGACACGACGTAGACCGCGCCGAACTCGCCCATCGCGCGCGCGTTGCAGAGAATCACCCCGTAGAGGAGCCCCCACTTGATGTTGGGGAGCGTGATCAGCCGGAACACCTGCCAGCCGCGCGCGCCGAGGCTCACGGCCGCCACCTCCTCCTCGGCGCCGATCGCCTCCATGAGCGGGATCAGCTCGCGCGCCACCACCGGGAAGGTGACGAAGGCGGTGGCGAGGACGAGGCCGGGGAGGGCGAACACGATCTTGAGATCGTGGGCGCGGAGCCACGGGCCGAAGGTCCCCTGCAGGCCGAAGAGGAGGAGGAGGAAGAGGCCGACCACGACCGGCGAGACCGTGAAGGGCAGGTCGATGAGGGCGGTCAGCAGCGTGCGCCCCGGGAAGTGGAAGCGCGCGATCGCCCAGGCCGCCGCGATGCCGAAGACCAGATTCGAGCCGACGGCGATCGGCGCCACGATGAGCGTGAGCTTGATCGAGTGCAGGGTGTCGGCGTCCGCGACCAGGTTCCGCCAGTAGACGCCGACGCCGCCGGCGAACGCCTGCACGAAGACGTTCACCAGCGGGACGACGACGAAGAACGCCATGACCGCGACCGCGGCCAGGATGAGGGCCGCCTTCACGGCGGGCGGGTCGTCGTGCGCGCGCAGGTGGGTGACGGCCCGAGGCTCAGCCATGGTGTCGCTTGCTCCAGCGTTCGAGGAGATTGATGAGGAAGAGCGTGACGAAGGAGATCGTGAGCAGGACGACGGCGATGGCCGTCGCCTCGGTGTAGGCGAACTCCTCGAGGCGCGCCACGACCAGCACCGGGGCGATCTCGGTCCGGAACGGCATGTTGCCGGAGACGAAGACCACCGAGCCGTACTCGCCGAGCGAGCGCGCGAAGGCGAGGGCGAAGCCGGTGATGACGGCCGGCAGGATGGAGGGGAAGATCACCCGGAGCGCGGTCTGCAGCCGGTTCGCGCCCAGGCACGCGGCGGCCTCCTCGACGTCCTTGTCGAGGCCCTCGAGCACGGGCTGGAGGGTGCGGACCACGAAGGGGAAGCCGATGAAGACCAGCACGAGCACGATGCCCAGGCGCGAGTACGCACCCTGGATGCCGAGCGGGACGAGGAAGCGCCCGTACCAGCCCTGCTCGACGAACAGGTCCGAGTAGACGAGTCCGGCGACGGCCGTCGGGAGGGCGAAGGGCAGGTCGACGAGAGAATCGAGGAGGCCCTTCAAGGGGAACTGGTAGCGCACGAGCACCCACGCCACGAGCACGCCCACCACCACGTTGATGACCGCCGACGCCAAGGATGCGCCCACGGTGAGTCGGTATGCCGCCAGCGCACGTTCCGACGCGACGGCGGCCCAGAATTCGCTGAACGAGAGATGCGACGCCTTGAGGAACCCCGCCCCGAGCGGGATCGCGACCAGCAGGCTCATGTAGAGGAGCGTGTAGCCGAGGCTCAGCGAGAAGCCCGGCAGCACGCGGCGGTTCACGTCGGTCGTCATGGGCGGGGTCCCGGGGCTCCGCTCACGGCTTCGGCTTGTAGAAGCCGTCGAACACGCCCCCGTCGTTGAAGAACTTGACGTAGGCGTCGTCCCAGCTCTTCGCGATCGCGCTTATCGGGAAGACCTTGATCTCGGGGAATTCCGTTGCGTACCTCTGGCGCACGGCCGGGTCGATCGGGCGGTAGAAGTTCTTGGCGATGATCTTCTGCCCCTCTTCGGTGTAGAGGAACTCGAGGTACGCCCTGGCCGCGGCCTCCGTGCCCTTGCGCTTCACGTTGGCGTCGACCCAGGTGACCTGCGGCTCGGCGAGAAAGCTGATGGGGGGATAGACGATCTCGACCGCGCCGCCGGCCTCCTGGACCTCGAGGCGTGCCTCGTTCTCCCACGCGAGGTGCACGTCCCCGATCTTCTTCTGCACGAAGGTGGTGGTGGAGCCGCGCGCGCCCAGGTCGAGGACGGGCACTCGCGCGTAGAGCTTCTTGACGAACTCGAGCGCGTCGGCCTCCGAGCCCCCGCGCTGCGTGACCGAACCCCAGGCGGCGAGGAAGGAGAGCTTGCCGTTACCGGAGGTCTTCGGGTTGGGGGTCACGATCTCGATGCCGGGCTTCACGATGTCGGGCCAGTCCTTGATGCCCTTGGGGTTCCCCTTGCGGACCACGAACACGATGGTCGAGGTGTAGGGGAGGGAGTCATTGGGGAGCCGCTTCTCCCAGCCGGCCCCGATCTGACCCGCCTTGCGGATGGCGTCGGTGTCGGCCCACATGGCGAGCGAGACCACGTCAGCGTCGAGGCCGTCGATCACCGCGCGCGCCTGGGTGCCGGAGCCGCCGTGCGACTGCTTGATGGCGAGCGTGGTGCCGGTCTCCTTCTCGTACTTCGGGATGAAGGCCGCGTTGACGTCGCGCCACAGCTCGCGCGTCGGGTCGTAGGACACGTTGAGCAGCTCGAGGGTGGCGGCCCGGAGCGGTGCAGTGAGGAGCGCCGCCGCGAGTAGGGCGAGTGTGGTGTGTCTCAGCATGGAGATCTCCCTCAGCCCTGGACGAAGTCCCAGGACTCGGTCGGGCCGTCCGCGATCCCGCCGGGACGGTCGATGAACGAGATGTCGGGGGAAACGAGGCGGCTAGGCCGCCAGCTGACAGGAGGGTCTACAAAGGCAATCCCGGAGGGCAACGCTGGCCGCCGTGGCGCGCGCCGCATCGCGGAGCGCACGGCGGCTCGTGCCGAGCGAGCGCAGGGGTCGCTTCGTCTTCAGCCAGCGGTGATGCAGGTCCTGTCTCATCGCTTCCTCCTGGATGGTCGCGGGTGCCGTCTCGGTCGCCGGAAAACAAAAAGGCCCGGGGGCGTGAGCCTCCCGGGCCTTCGGGTCGAGACGTTCGCTTGGCTTAGGAGCTGGCGGCGACGAACGCGACGCGACCGTGGGCGAGGGAAGCCCCCCGGGCCTCGGTACAACAACAGCAGGTCGCGGTCCGCATCGTCACGTGTCGTCAATGCCGGAGGTCCGCGTCAGTGTCAAGCACCGCGTCGAATGACGACCACCGGACGGCGCCTGACCCACCAGCGGAGGAACGGGAGCCACAGGCTCAGATCGAGTAGTCCTGCACGAAGACGCGCAGCTGCCGGGGTACGACGTGCACCACGTCCCCGACCGCGAGGCCCAGCTCGCGGTGCCGCTCCGGGGTGAGATCGACGCTCAGCACGACGCCGAAGGGCTCCGCGTAGACGCGCACCTTGACTACCGCGCCGGCCGCCCGGATGTCAGCGACCTTGCCCTCGAGGCTCGGCCGCCCGTCGCGCGCGCGCAGGATGTCGAGCTCGTGCGCCCGGGCGAAGGCGGTGGCGGCGCGCGCCTCGTCGTGAGGATGCTGCGGGTAGGAGATATCGAGGCCGCCCACGAGCGCGCGCCCGCGCTGCACGGTCCCGCGCAGCACGTTCACGTTGCCGAGGAAGCCCATCACGAACGGGCTTCCCGGCTGCTCGAAGATCTCGCCCGGGGAACCCACCTGCTCGATGTGCCCGCGGTACATGATCGCGACCCGGTCGGCCACCTCGAAGGCCTCCTCCTGGTCGTGGGTCACGAACACGCTGGTCACGTGGATCTCGTCGTGCAGCCGGCGGAGCCACTCGCGCAGCTCCTGGCGCACCTTCGCGTCGAGCGCGCCGAAGGGCTCGTCGAGGAGAAGGACGCGCGGCTCCGCGGCCAGCGCGCGCGCCAGCGCCACGCGCTGGCGCTGCCCGCCCGAGAGCTGCGAGGGGAGGGCCCGCTCCAGCCCTTCCAGCTGGATCAGGGCGAGGAGCTTCTGCACGCGCTCCCGAGCGCGCGCCTTCGGCCAGTCGCGCACGCTGAGCCCGAAGGCGATGTTGTCGAACACGCTCATGTGCCGGAAGAGCGCGTAGTGCTGGAAGACGAAGCCGACGTTGCGCTCGCGCACGCCGACCTCGGTGACGTCCTGGTCGTCGTAGCGCACCGAGCCGTCGTCGGGGACCTCGAGCCCGGCGATGATCCGGAGCAGCGTCGTCTTCCCCGAGCCCGAGGGCCCGAGCAGGGCGAGGAGCGCCCCGCTCGGCACCTCGAGGCTCACGTTGTCGAGCGCCAGGAACTTGTCGAAGCGCTTGGTGACCCGGGTGATCCGGATGCCCATCCGCTCAGAGTACCACCGCGCCGGTCCGGATGAGGAGCGCGAGCTTCGCGCGCTGCTCCGGGCGCAGCACCCGGTGCAGCCGGTCGAGCGCGCGCACCGTCGCCTGGCGCATGCGCTCCGCGCTCTCGACCCGCGCCCGTCCCGCCTCGGCCGCCCGGGTGGCGTCGAAGCTGTCCTCGGCGAGCACGTCGGCGAGCGCCGCCGACATGCGCCGGTGGTCGACGGAGGCCTGCGCGCGCTCGGTCTTGAGCTCGTCGAGGATGCGCGCCACCTCGCGCGTCTGCGTCTCGTCGAGCCCGAGCTGGAAGGCGAGAAAGCGCAGCGGTCTCCGCACCCCGAAGGCGGCGGCGCCGAAGAAGCCCGAAGCCGCCGCGATCCAGGGCGCGGCCTCCTCCCACGCGGCGCGCGCGTGGGGGCCGCAGCCGGTCCAGAAGCTCTCGTGATGATGCATCATGGCTCACTCTCCTCTCGCCGGGCTCTCGCGCCGGCGGGTGTTCGCGCGCGGGCACCATGCCTCGCGCGGTGGATCCGTCATCGCACGGGGACCGCCTCGGGCAGCACCATCGGAACGAGCCGCCCGCGCCGCGTGCGTTTCAGCTCGTCCAGCTGCGCGCGCGCGGCGCTCTCCGCTTCGGCCTCCCGGATGCGCCCGAGGCGCTTCTCGAGCTCGCTGTCGCCGAGGTCGCGGCTCACCTGCGTCTCGGCGACCAGCCGGTTGACGTGGTCGCGCACCTCTTCCAGGGCGCGGATGTCGGCGTCGGGGGAGAGCCCGTTCAAGGTCGCCTGGAAGCGCAGCCGCGCCTTCGCGCTCGCCAGGCGGGCGAGCATGCGCACGCGCTCCTCGCGCAGCCGGGCGATCTCGCGCTGGAAGGTGACCAGGTTCTGCTTGGCGCCCTCCGCCTCCTTGGTGAGCTCGGTCAGCTCGGCCGTGAGCCGCGTCACCTCCGCGCCGAGCGCGTCGCGGCGCCCGATCAGGTGCAGGGCCACGGCATCGTCGTCGCGGTCGACCGCGATCTCGAGCTGGCGGCCGACGCGCCCCAGCTCGGCCGACTCGCGCTCGAGCTCCTTCGCGAGCTTGCTGCGGAGATAGATGATGCCGGCCGCGGCCTCGCGCAGCTTCCCGTACTGCGCCACGCGCTCCTCGATGGCGGCGGCATAGACCGCGTCGGGGTGGCGCTGCTCGCGGCGGCCGATCCAGCGCGCAGCCAGGCCACGCAGGAGGTTCCGGACTCTTCCGACGAGTTGCATGGGCTCTCCTTCACTCCGGCTCCGTGAGCGCATCATCGGCGGTCAGGCCGAGCTCGCGCATCTTCTGCTGCAGGTTCTGGCGGTGCATGCCGACCTCCTCGGCCGCCTTGGTGATGTTGCCGCCGTGGCGGCGGAGCGCCTGGCGGAGGAAGTCGCGCTCGAAGGCCTCCACCATGCGGTCCTTGGCCTCGCGGAAGGTCGCGGGCAGCGGCCCGGGGGCCGACGTGTCGGGGATGGCCGGGCGGCCGAAGAGGTCCGCCGCCGCGATCTCCGGGCCGGATGCGAGCAGCAGCGCCTGCTCGACGGCGGAGCGCAGCTCGCGCACGTTGCCCCGCCACTCGTGCCCGACGCAGGCGCGCAGCGCCTCGCCGGTGAGCGGCTTCGGGTCGCGGCCGAAGCGCGTGGCGGCCTCTTTGAGGAAGTGGTCGATCAGGAGCGGGATGTCCTCGCGCCGCTCGGCGAGCGGCGGGATGGCGAGCTCGACGACGCGCAGGCGATAGTAGAGGTCCTCGCGGAAGCGGCCGGCGCGCACGGCGCTCTCGAGGTCCTGGTTGGTGGCCGCGATGAGACGTACGTCAACCCGGATCGGCAGGTTGCCGCCCACCCGCTCGAACTCCTTTTCCTGGATGGCGCGCAGGAGCTTCGCCTGCGTCTCGAGCGGCATGTCGCCCACCTCGTCCAAGAAGAGCGTGCCGCCGTCGGCCGCCTCGAACTTCCCCTCGCGCCGCGCGATGGCGCCCGTGAACGCGCCCTTCTCGTGGCCGAAGAGCTCGCTCTCGACCAGCTCCTGGCTGAGCGCCGCGCAGTTCATCTTGACCAGCGGCTTGGTGCGCCGCGGGCTCCGGTAGTGGAGCGCGTTCGCCACCAGCTCCTTGCCGGTGCCGCTCCCGCCCCGGATCAGCACGGTCACGTCGGTGTCGGCGATCTTGTCGATGGTCTCGAAGAGCCGGCGCATGGCGGGGCTCTGCCCGACG
>Ga0209156_10001709_pt1 | contig 17656 bp, 8 predicted proteins | sample GraSoiAngelo_124_FD_185881 | JGI IMG/M metagenome (GOLD analysis project Ga0209156, IMG submission 185881) | Grasslands soil microbial communities from the Angelo Coastal Reserve, California, USA - 14_0927_05_20cm (SPAdes) (version 2) | ecosystem: Environmental > Terrestrial > Soil > Grasslands ...
CCTCCTCTGGTTCGACCTGCTAAACGGGCCGGACGCTCCGCTGCCGATGGGCTCGGACACCCGGCTCGAGACGACCCCTCGCTTCCGCGTCCGCGCCGTCGGCTCGTTCCGGCAGCGTCCCGGATGTCCCTCGCATGCGCTGAGCGCGCTCACCCCCGAGCGGCTCCAGCGCCTCTGCAAGGGCGAGTGCTACAACCCGGGCGACGAGCGGCGCCGGATCACGCGCATCGAGGTGGTGCGCATCCGGCCCCAGACGCGTGCCGGCGAGCCGGTGCGCGGCCTGATCGAGGACCCGTGGCGCCGTTACGACTGCCCGTCTGATCTGGCCGGCTGCACGGTCGAGTTCGAGGATCCCGAGTTCGTCGCCGGCGGACGGGACGTCGTCTACTACGTGCGCGCGCTCCAGGAGCCGACGCCGGCGGTCAACGCGGGTGGCCTGCGCTGCACCTACGACGCGCAGGGCGAGTGCGTGAAGGTGAACCCATGCTACGGCGACTACCGCACACCCTACACCGACGACTGTCTCGCGCCCAACGAGGAGCGCGCGTGGTCCTCGCCCATCTACCTGCGGCGATGAGCTCGCGTCCCGGCGGCTCGCGCCGCGCCACCGTGCTCCTCGTGCTCGGTGCGGCCGCCGGCATCCTCGCCGCCGCGGCAGGGCTCGTCGGCGGTGCCGGCGGGCGCTCGCTGCCGCCGGACGCCGTCGCGCGCGTCAACGGCCAGCTGATCGGTGCCGAGGAGTACCAGCGCGTCCTCGCGGGGCTCGCGTCCGACCGTCGCGACGGCGTCGACGCCGAGGCGCGGCGGCAGGTGCTGGACCGGCTGATCGACGAGGAGCTCCTCGTCGAGCGCGGGCTCGAGCTCGGCCTCGCGCGTCGCGACGCGCGGGTGCGGAAGGACCTGACTGCCGCCGTCATCGACAGCGTCGTGGCCGAATCGGCCGACCGGGAGCCGAGCGAGACGGAGCTCGAGGCGTTCTCCGCCGAGCGGCCCGACGTCCTTCGGCGGCTAGGCCGGCTGCGCGTCCGGCAGATCTGGTGCCGCGCCGCTACGGCCGCCGACGAGCCGGCGGCGCTCGCCCGCGCGCGTCGGGCGGCAGACCGGCTGCGGCACGGCGACGCGTTCGCCGCCGTGCGCGACGCCGCCGGCGACCCGGAGCTGGCGCCGCTGCCCGACGCGCTGCTGCCGCCCGCCAAGCTGCTCGACTACCTCGGACCGACGGCGCTGCGCGCCGCGCTCGCGCTCGAGCCCGGGGCGGTGAGCGACCCGGTCCGCTCGCGCACGGGCTACCATGTGCTCCAGGTCGTCGAGCGGCGCGAGAACGCCGACGTGCCGCTCGACGAGACACGCCCCGAAGTGGTGGCCGAGTTCCGCCGCCGGAGCGGCGAGCGAGCGCTCCGGACGTACCTGGAGCAGCTCAGGCGGCGGGGTCAGATCGAGGTTGCAGCGAGCCTGCCGTGATCGTGCGGCGGCTCGCGATCGCGTTCGTCCTCGTCGCCGGCCAGGCCGGAGCGCACGATCGGACGACGTCGTACTCCACCTGGGACATCCGCGGCCGCGAAGCGCTCGTCACCGTCGGGCTCGCGGCGTTCGACGTCTCCCGCTTCCCCTGGGCGATGGGCGCCGATCGGGAAGCGGCTCTCGGCGCCTACGTGGCGCGCCATCTCCAGCTCGTGGCGGGCGAGATCCCATGCGCCGCCACGGCGGGGCCGCGGGCGCTCAGCGCCCCGCCGGGGCGAGTGATCTACGAGTGGCGCCTCGGCTGTCCCGCCGTGGGTGCGCTCGGCATCCGGAGCGACCTCCTCCTCGAGGTGGCGCCCGGCCACCTGCACTTCGCGCGCGTCACGCGGGATGCGGCAGCGCCCGCGGAGCGCGTCCTCAGCGAGCGCGAGCCGAGCTGGGTCCTGCATGGGGCGCCAGGCGCCTCGGCGTCGGCTTCGCTCGCCGCCTACGTGAGGCTCGGGGTCGAGCACATCCTCGGCGGCGCCGATCACCTCGCCTTCCTGCTCGCCCTCCTGCTCCTCGGCGGCGGCCTCGCCGACGTCGCCCGGCTCGTGACCGGCTTCACGGTGGGTCACAGCCTGACGCTCGGCATCGCGGTGCTCGGCTATGTCCAGCCCGACCGCGCCGCGGTGGAGGCGCTCATCGGCCTGTCGATCGCGCTGGTGGCCGCCGAGAACGTCTGGCTCGGCGGCGAACGAACGTTCGTACTGCCGTGGACGGTAGCCACGACCCTTGGACTCCTCGCCGTCTCCGCCGCGGCGGGGTGGGGCAGGGTGCCGGCGGCCACGCTCGGCGGCGTCGCGCTGTTCGCGCTCTGCTACTTCGCGCTGCTCCGCCGGGTATCCCGCGCCGGCGCGCTGCGCTGGGGGATCGCCTTCCTGTTCGGCCTCGTCCACGGCTTCGGCTTCGCCGCCGTCCTGATCGAGGCGCGGCTCCCGACGGAGCGGCTCGTGCCGGCACTCTTCGGCTTCAACGCGGGCGTCGAGCTCGGACAGCTCGGCATGGTCGCGCTCGTGTGGCCGGCCGTGCGTTGGATCCAGACCCGGAGCCGGCTCCACCTGGCGCTCGTCGAGGCGGGGTCGGCTGCTGTCCTGGCGCTCGGCGTCTTCTGGTTCGTCAGTCGCGCGTACGGCTGAAGCCGGTCGTGCAGTGTCCGGCTCCGCGGGTGCCTCCGCCTGGTGGCTCTGACCCCGCTGGCCCAGAATTTGTCGATTTTTGCTTGACAGAACGCACAGCGCCTGTGCTACCAACGGCCCCGCGCCAACCAGCCACCACAGCGGGACGCCGACGTCCAACGAGGGGGTGTCATGAGTCGAGCGAGTGTGCGTCTCACCCTGAAGGCGCTGACACTGTGCGCGTTCGCCGTGATCCTCGGCCCGGCAGGACGCGCCGCGGCGCAGATATCCGGGGCAACGAGCAACGCGTCGGGTGCGACCTGCAGCGGCGGTGGAAGCGGCGACGGCGACTGCCGGAACTCCACGCAGTCACTTATCAACAACGGGACGACCTTCGAGAGCCGGTACGCCTGGAACATCAACGCCGACACCACCGTCTTCAGCACCCACGACACGAGCGGCAATGCGAAGCACAACATCTCGTTCAACGTCACCGCGCCCACGAACTACCGCCTCGACATCAGCACCCAGCGCGTGGGCGCGATGGACCGCGGGAACGACGCGTCCAACTGCGACGGCAGCGCGGACACGAGCGGCATCACCGGCTCCTCCAACGTGGCGCTCAGCTCGGGCACGCTGACCCTCACCGATCCTGGCTCGATCGGCAACGGGGGTGGGGACGCGGACGTCCCCTTCAACCAGTCGAGCAGCGCCGTCATCATGGGCACGAGCAACGGCGTGGCGCAGAGCCACAGCCTCACCTTCACCTGGAACGGCTCGGTGCGCAGCAACTCGTGCGAGGCTGCCGTCCGCCAGGGCGAATCGTCGGGGACCACGTCGGGCTGCGATGTTTGCGGCTATCCCGGAAGTCCCTCGCGCACGCAGGCCAGTGACGGGCACTTCGTCACCGTGACGCTCCACCGCTGCGGCGACGGGGTGGTCGATACGTCGCTCAGTGAGACCTGCGACCAGGGCGCCACCAACGGCTCTTCGAGCTCGTGCTGCAACGCGGCCTGTCAATTGGTCTTGGCGGGGACGGTGTGCCGCCCCTCCGCCGGCGGCTGCGACCCGCAGGAGGTATGCACCGGCGTCAGCGGGAGCTGCCCGAGCGACACGCGCTCTCCGCTCGGGACGGTCTGTCGAGCCCCCGCAGGCCCGTGCGACCAACCCGAGATCTGCGACGGTCTGAGTGCGGGGTGTCCGAACGACGTCTTCCTCGGCAGCACGAGCGGTTCGTTCGTGTGCCGGCCGGCGGTTGGCACCTGCGATCACCAGGAGGTGTGCGACGGGACGGGACCCAACTGCCCACCCGACACGTTCCTCAACGGCGTGCAGTGCCGCGCGTCGGCCGGCGTCTGCGACCCGGCCGAGTCCTGTAACGGCTCGGGCCCCAATTGCCCGGCTGACGCCAAGAGTCCCGCCGGCACCGTCTGCCGGGCGTCCGCCGGTACCTGCGATGTGGCGGAGACCTGCGACGGACTGACCAACAACTGCCCCGCGGACGCGTTCGCCTCGGCGAGTACCGTCTGTCGCGCCGCCGCGGGCGAGTGCGACCTGGCCGAGAACTGTCCGGGGAACGGGCCCAACTGCCCCGCCGACGCGAAGAAGACGAGCGGCACCGCCTGCACCTCCGACGGCAATCCCTGCACGCTCGATCAGTGCAACGGGACGAGCGTGACGTGTCAGCACCCCGCGGGCAATGCGGGGGCGGTCTGCCGCGCCTCGGCGGGAGTCTGCGACCTGACGGAGACGTGCACCGGCACGAGTACGACCTGTCCCGCCGACGCCAAGAGCACGGCGGTCTGCCGGCCGGCAGCCGGTCCGTGCGACAACGCGGAGAGCTGCGACGGCTCGAGCAACGACTGTCCGCCGGATGGCTTCATGTCGAGCCTCACCGAGTGCCGCGCGGCAGCGGGTGACTGCGACGTCGCCGAGAACTGCACCGGGAGCAGCGCCGATTGTCCACCCGACGTGTTCCAGGGCAGCAACGGGGGCGCCTTCGTCTGCAGGTCGGCGGCCGGCGACTGCGACGTTGACGAGACGTGCGACGGGACGGGCCCCAACTGCCCGCCGGACGCCTTCAAGTCGTCGAGTGTCGTCTGTCGCCCGTCGGCGGGTGACTGCGACGTCGCCGAGAACTGCACCGGCTCGAGCGCTGCCTGCCCGAGCGACGCCCTCAAGGCTGCGGGGACCGAGTGCCGCGCGTCGGCGGGTCCCTGCGACGTCGCGGAGGACTGCGACGGCTCGAGCCCGACCTGTCCGGCGGATGCCTTCCAGCCGTCGAGCGTCGTCTGCCGTGGGGCGGCCGGGGACTGCGACCTGGCCGAGAACTGCACGGGTTCGGGTGCCGCGTGCCCGAGCGACGCGTTCAAATCCGCGGGGACCCTGTGCCGCGCGGCGGCCGGGCCGTGCGACATCGCGGAGAGCTGCACGGGCTCCGGCCCGAGCTGTCCCCCCGACCTGATCCAGAGCGCGGGCGGCGCCTTCGTGTGCCGTCCGTCGGCGGGCGCGTGCGATCCGGCCGAGACCTGCAACGGCTCCAGCGTGAGCTGCCCGCCTGACGCGAAGAGCACCGCCGTGTGCCGCCCGGCAGCCGGCGGTTGCGACGTCGCCGAGAGCTGCAACGGCTCGTCCGACAACTGTCCGCCGGATGCCCTCCGCCCGTCCGGCTTCGTGTGCCGGCCGGCGGCCGGCGACTGCGACGTCTCCGAGACCTGCTCGGGCTCGAGCGCGGCCTGCCCGGCCGATGCGTTCAGGCCGGCCAGCACCGAGTGCCGGGCGTCAACCAGCGTGTGCGACCCGGCGGAGAACTGCACCGGGTCGAGCGCGAGCTGTCCGGCCGACGCGCACAGCCCCGACAGCGACGCGGACGGCCTCTGCGATGCCGCCGACAACTGCCCGAGCGATCCGAACCCCGGTCAGCAGGACGACGACGGCGACGGCATCGGCAACGCGTGCGACCCCTGCAACAACATCATTCCGGTCAGCGTCAGCAAGCCGAACCTGACGATCGGCAGGCTCACGACGCCACCGGGCGACGACCGATTCAAGTTCAAGGGCCAGATGGTCCTGCCGCACCCGTACAACCCGCCGCTCGACCCGCTGACGAAGGGCGTGCGCGTCGTGGTGTACAACTCCATGAACGGCACGGTGCTGGACGCGACCATCCCCGGCGGCCCCTACAACTCCGCCACCAAGGCGGGGTGGAAGGTGAACGCGTCCCACACCACGTGGACCTACCGGAACGCGGGCACGGTGATGCCGCTCGTCAGCGGGATCAACAAGGTCACGGTGAAGGACAGCTCCAGCAGGTCCCCGGGACTCATCAAGTTCGGCGTGGGTGGCAAGAACGGCAACTACCCCGTCCCGCCGTCGAAGATCCCGGTGAAGGGCGACATGGTGATCGATTCGCCGAAGGCGATGACCGGCCAGTGCGGCGAGGCCACGTTCCCGGGTCCGCCGCCCTTCATCCCGGCGTGCATCTTCTACTCGGGAGGTGCGACGCTCAAGTGCAAGTAGTGAGGGCGGGACCATCCCGGCTCCGCTAGTGCCGGAGGCGACATTCACGAAGGGGGCGCCATGAAGCGTGCCGACGGTCGGGACTGGCTTGCAGGTTCCCTCGTCGTCGCCCTGCTCGCCCTGTGCGGGGCACGGGCGCAGGCGCAGCTCACGAGCGCCGCGGACAGCACGGCCGGCGCGACCTGCAGCGGCGGCGGCGGTGGCGACGGCGACTGCCGCAACTCGGCCGCGTTCACCGTCTCCTGTGGCGCGAGCTGCAGCACGTTCACGAGCCGATACGCCTGGAACATCAACGCCGATACCACGGTTGCCAGCACCCACGACACCAGCGGCAACGCCCAGCACAACGTCACGTTCAACGCCACGGCCGTGGGTGGTTACCGCCTCGACATCTCGACCTCTCGCGTCGGCGCCCTGGGTCGGTCCGCCGATGCCAGCAACTGCGACGGGTCGGCCGACACGAGCGGCGTGACCGGCAACTCGAACGTGGCGATCGCCGGCGACGGCGGCTCGCTCGGCCTCGGTGACCCGGGCATCATCGGCAACGGGGGCGGCGACGCGAATACCCCCTACAGCCAGAGTGGCTCCGCGCGCATCTTCCGGTTCAGCGGCGGCGTTGCGCAGAGCCACTCGCTCAGCTTCACCTGGAACGGGTCGGTGCGCAGCAACTCCTGTGAGGCGTCGGTCCGCCAGGGTGAGTCGAGCGGCACGACGACCGGCTGCGACGTCTGTGGCTATCCCGGCAACCCGAGTCGCACGCAGTCGAGCGACGGGCACTTCGTGACCGTCACGCTCACGTCGCTGTGCGGCAACGGCGCGGTCGAGGCGGCGGCGGGCGAGGACTGCGATACCGGGATCGCGGGCAGCGTGTGCTGCGGCGCGAACTGCAAGTTCTTGACGTCGAGCACGACGTGCCGCGGCGCGGCCGGCGAGTGCGACCTGGCGGAGGTGTGCAGCGGCACGAGCGCGACCTGTCCCGCCGACGTGAAGAAGGCGAGCGGGACGGCCTGCACCGCCGACAGCAACCCCTGCACGCTCGACCAGTGCGACGGGACGAACGTGACCTGCCAGCACCCGGCGGGGAACGCGGGCGCGGTGTGCCGTGCCGCGGCGGGGGAGTGTGACCTGCAGGAGACGTGCACCGGCTCGAGCACGACCTGCCCGGCCGACGCGAAGAAATCCGCCGGGACGGCGTGCACGGCCGACACCAACCCGTGCACGCTCGACCAGTGCGACGGGACGAACGTCACGTGCCAGCACCCGGCCGGCAACGCCGGGGCAGTGTGCCGGGCCTCGGCCGGCGCGTGTGACCAGCAGGAGACGTGCAGCGGCTCGAGCACGACCTGCCCGGCCGACGCCAAGGTGGCAGCCGCCACGGTCTGCCGGCCCACCGCCGGCGTCTGCGACGTGGCCGAGAGCTGCGACGGGGTGAGCAACACCTGTCCCACCGATCTCTTCCAGCCGCCGACGACCGTATGCCGGCCGGCGGCTGGCGTCTGCGACGCGGCCGAGAACTGCACCGGCTCGAGCGCCGCGTGTCCGCCGGATGGCAAGAGCACGGCGGTCTGCCGGCCGTCGGCGGGCGTCTGCGACGTGGCCGAGAGCTGCGACGGCGTGAGCAACGACTGTCCGGGCGACGGCTTCGAGCCCGACACGACCGTGTGCCGGCCGTCGGCCGGCGTGTGCGACCCGGCCGAGAACTGTACGGGCTCGAGCGCCACCTGCCCGCCGGACGGCAAGCAGACCGGCGTGTGCCGGCCGGCGGCCGGCACCTGCGACATCGCCGAGAGCTGCGACGGGGTGACCAACGACTGCCCGCCGGACCTGTTCGAGCCCGCCGGCTTCACCTGCCGCGTCGCGGTGGGCGCCTGCGACCAGGTCGAGGACTGCACCGGAGGCTCCGCGACCTGTCCCCCCGATTCCTTCTTGCCGTCCGGCACCCTCTGCCGCGCGTCGGCCGGCGATTGCGACGAGCCCGAGTTCTGCGACGGCACGAGCGGCGCGTGTCCGAGCGACGGCTTCATGCCGAGTACGGTGGAGTGCCGCGCCTCGGCCGGTCCATGCGACGTGGCGGAGAACTGCACGGGGACCAGTGCCACCTGCCCGGTCGATGCCTTCGAGCCGCCGACGACGGTGTGCCGCCCGGCAGCGGGTGACTGCGACGTCGCCGAGAATTGCACCGGGGCCAGCGCCGATTGCCCCTCCGACACGCTGCTGCCGGCCGGCACCGTGTGTCGCCCGGCGGCCGGCGTCTGCGACCTGACGGAGACCTGCACGGGATCGAACGCGTCCTGTCCCGCCAACGCCGAGTGCCGCCCGGCCGCGGGCCCCTGCGACGCCGCCGAGAAGTGCGACGGGGCGGGGAACGACTGCCCGCCGGATGGCTTCCTGCCGAGCACGGTCGAATGCCGGCCCTCGGCGGGCGTGTGCGACCCGGCCGAGAACTGCACGGGGTCGAGCGCGACCTGTCCGGCGGACGGCAAGAGCACGGCCTTCTGCCGGCCGGCGGCGGGACCGTGCGACGTCGCCGAGAGCTGCGACGGCCTGACCAACGACTGTCCGCTGGACCTCTTCGAGCCACCGACGACCACCTGCCGTCCGGCGGCCGGCCCGTGCGACGTCCCGGAGAGCTGCACCGGGACGAGCGCCGATTGCCCGCCCGACGCCTTCCACAGCGCGGCGGGAGCCTTCGTGTGCCGTCCGTCGGCGGGAGCCTGCGATCCGGCGGAGACCTGCGACGGCACGGGAACGAGTTGCCCCGCGGACGCGAAGAGCACGGCGGTCTGCCGGCCGGCGGCCGGCCCGTGCGACGTCGCGGACAGCTGTGACGGCGTCAACAACAACTGCCCGGCGGACGCGAAGAGCACGGCGGTCTGCCGGCCCGCGGCTGGCCCATGCGACCTCGCCGAGAGCTGCGATGGGGTCAACAACAGCTGTCCGGCGGACGCGAAGAGCACCGGGATCTGCCGGCCCGCGACCAACCCGTGCGACATCGCCGACAGCTGCGACGGGGTCTCGAACACGTGCCCCGCCGATGCCTTCCAGCCCGACGGCAGCGTGTGCAACGACAACAACAGCTGCACCACGGGCGACACCTGCCAGGGCGGCGTTTGCACCGGTACGCCCGATCCGGACGGCTGCGCCGACGACTTCCTCTGCTACAAGGTGAAGAGCTCCAACCCCTTCGTCACCATCCCCGCCGTCAACCTGGTCGACCAGTTCGACAACCGGAACTTCGACCTCGTGAAGGTGCGGGACCTCTGCACGCCGGCCAACAAGAACAACCAGGACGTGCTCGACCCGCAGACGCATCTCCGGAGCTACAAGCTCAAGGCGGTGGCCGGGTCGCCGCGCTTCGTCAGGCGGCACGTCAAGGTGCAGAACCAGCTCCTGCCCCAGCTCTTCCTCGACGTCGTGAAACCGGATCTCCTGTACGTCCCGACGTCCAAGAGCCTGACGAGCCCGCCGCCGCAGCCCGGGCCGAACAACGTCGACCACTACAAGTGCTACAAAGCCAAGGTCACGACCGGGACGGCGAAGTTCCCGAAGGGCATCCAGGTGACGGTGACCGACCAGTTCCGCACCATCGCGGGCATCTTCGACGTGGTGAAGCCGAAGCACCTCTGCACGCCGGTCAGCAAGAACAGCGAGCCGGTCCACAACCAGAACGCACACCTCGTGTGCTACGTGACACGGCCCGCGAAGGGTCAACCGAGGCACGTGCCGCGCGCCCCGGTGTACGTGCACGACCAGTTCCGCACCGACACGCTCGCCACCGTCAAGGAAGACGAGCTCTGCATCCCGTCGCTCAAGATGGTCCTGCCCTGAGCGTGGCGTCGTGAGCCGGTGAGGCGCCTGCGGGCGGAGAGTGGCTTCTCCGCCCGCGGGCGAAGGTCGTACGCAGCTCTGCGGGGATGGGACGAGGGTTTGTCCCGGACGTCGAACTGGTCCCCCAAAGTGGAAGCGCGCGGTACGAGTGGGCGGCGGGCGGCGGCCGATGGTCAGCAGCCGTCGGACCCGCGCCGATTGGATTTTTCCGTTGACAGCCGAGGTTCATCCGCCGTAGTGTCCGCCGGGTACATGCAGACCGCGGCGCACGCTCGGCGGCGGGTGTTGGCGGTGATCCCCGGTCGTCTCGCCGCGCCGGGTCGCGGGTCGGTCGGAACTCATCCATGCACGTCACGCTGATCCGGCCTCCCAAGATAACGACCGACTTCTCACCGCACACGCAGTCCGGCGTGCCGCCGCTCGCGCTGGCGTGCCTCGCGGCCGTCCTGGAGGAGGTCGGGCACACCGTCGACGTCATCGATGCGTACGGCGAAGCGCCCAATCGTGCGCTCGACATCCCCGGCACGAATCTGACCACCGTCGGACTGACTGCAGACGAGCTCGCCGCGCTGGTCCCGAGGGACACAGACGTCATCGGGCTGACCTGCATGTTCTCCCAGGACTGGCTCTATGCGAAGCGGGTGATCGCCGCCGTACATGCAGCCGTCCCCGACGCGCCGATCGTCGTGGGCGGGGAGCACGTCACCGCGGATCCCGAGCACGTGCTGCGGACCGCGCCGGCCGTCACCGCTTGCGTTCTCGGCGAGGGCGAGGAGACGCTCGTCGAGTTCCTGGACGCCGTGTCGCGCGATCGCGACCTACGGAGCGTCGCCGGGGTCGTGCTGCGCGCGGGCGACGGCCCGCCGATCCGAACCGCGCCTCGCGCCCGCGTCCGCGCCATCGACGACCTGCCCTGGCCGGCCTGGCACCTGGTCCCGACCCTGACGGTCTACCTGGACAACCACTTCGGCTTCGAGGAGCAGAACCGTCGCGCCATGCCGATGATGGCGACACGGGGCTGCCCCTACCGCTGCACATTCTGCTCGAGTCCCTCGATGTGGGGCACGAACTGGCTGGCGCGCGATCCGCGGGACGTCATCGACGAGATCAGGTACTACTACCAGCAGTACCGGATCGAGCACGTCGAATTCTACGATCTGACGGCGATCGTCGACCGCCGGTGGATCCTCGACTTTACGAAGATGCTCTCCGCCGAGCGGCTTCCGATCACGTGGCGCCTCCCCTCGGGCACCCGCTCGGAGGCTCTGGACGCGGACGTCCTCCAAGCGATGGTGAGGAGCGGCTGCGAGGCGATCGTCTACGCGCCCGAGAGTGGCTCGCCGCGCACGCTGGCCCGCATCAAGAAGAAGGTGAACCCCGAGCGGATGCTGAGGTCAATGCGAGCGGCGGTTCGCGCAGGGATGCACGTCCGCGGCCACTTCATCATGGGAATGCCCGGTCAGACACTGTCGGAGGTCGCGGAGACGTTTCGCTTTATCGCGAAGATGGCGTGGGTGGGGGTGCACGACGTCAACACGTACTTCTTCTATCCATATCCCGGTAGCGAGATGTACCGGGAGCTGGTTGCGCAGGGGAGGATCGACCCCAGCTCGGCCGCTTATGACGAGCTGCTCGCCGGCGCGTGCTTCACCGACTTCAAGGCGATCCGTTCCTGGTCGGACCACTTCTCACCTGCCATGCTTCGCGTCCTCTGCCTGGGGAGCATGGCGTTCTTCTACGCCCTGAGCTTCTTCTTCTGGCCGCTCCGTCCGGTGCGGACGTTCTGGCGCGTCGTCCGCGGGCGACCCTTCACGTGGATCGAACGCTTCCTGCACGCAGGCTTTCGCCAATACGTCCTGGGACGCAGGGTATCCCGGGTGGGGATGTCCTGCTCCTCTGCTGCCCTACCTACCCGCGCGGCTGTCGGCAGAGCGCCCCGCATGCGGCCGCGCGTCACCAGGGTGGCCCGCGCGGCGTCCTGACGTCCGTCATCGGCGCGCGATCCGAAGCGGAGGGATCACACGCCGCGCGGCGCGACGCATGCATCTGCGCCCTTTCGACCGCGAGTGACACACAGAAGGTTCAGTCCGGTCCGCGGCGGCTCACCGCGGAGCTCCGCGCCGCTCTGCCGCGTCGGCGCAGCTCTGGTTCGATGCAACGATCGCAAGGAGACGGCGCCCCCTCGCGGCGCGGAATGGATCTCTCTTTGCCGGCCCGACGCTCGGTGTGCTATCTGCCGGGCGGCGGGAAGCGGCGTCGCGGACCAAATCAGCTTTCCGATCACCGGCAGCGCCAGTGCAATCCTCGCGGGACAGGACGCTCACGCTGACCACCTTCTTGGTCCTTGCTGTCACGGTGTCGGGCCTTTACGCCAAAGCGATGGGCGCGCCGTTCATCTTCGACGACCTGCCCGGCATCGTGAACAACCCTTCGATCGTGAGGCTCTGGCCCCTGATCGGCGACTCGAGGAACCGCGGCCCGCTCAATCCGCCGCCACTTGCCCCCACTGCTCGCCGGCCGCTTCCCAACCTGACGCTTGCGCTCAACTACCACTTCGGCGGTCTGCAACCTGTGGGCTACCACGTCTTCAACCTCGGCGTGCACGTGCTATCGGCGGTGGTACTGGCTTCGGTCGTCAGCCGAACGCTACGCCTCCCGTACTTCGGGGGAGTGTGGGACCGTGCGGCTTGGGCGTTGTCGTTGGCCGTCGCCCTCGTGTGGGCAGTGCATCCGCTCAACACGGAAGCTGTCGTGTACGTGACGCAGCGGACGGAGCTGTTGGTGGCGCTCTTCTACCTGACAACGCTGTGGGCGGCGGTTCGCTACTGGAGCGCGGATTCCGAGGGGGCGCGTGCCTTCTGGCTCGTGGCAGCGGTCCTGGCGTGTCTCGCCGGCACGGCGTCGAAGGAGATCATCGTCTCTGCCCCGCTCGTCGTACTGTTGTACGAGCGAACCTTCCTCGGCCCATCGCCGCGGACCCGTCGGTCCTGGCCGTTCTACGCGGGTCTGACGCTCGGTTGGGTGTTGCTCGCGCTACTCAGCGCTCGGGGCATCGGCGGCCTGTCGGATCCACGCCACAGAGTGCCCGTCCTCGTATGGTGGTTCACCCAGGCGAAGGTGCTCCTGCTCTACCTGAAGCTCGCGGTCTTGCCGTGGCCGCTGTCGATTCACTACGCACCGATATATCTGCGGACGTTCGAGCTGGCATGGCCCTGGTTGGCGGCGGTGACGATCGTGGCTGCCGCCACGCTCGCTCTGGTGTGGCCGCGCCCTGCCGTGCGCTTCGTCGCAGCGGCAGTGGTGTTGGTTCTGGCACCGACGCTGGTGGTGCCGCTCCCGAAGATGGTCGCCGCCGAACGGAGGATGTATCTCCCATTGGCCGGCATCGTCACGGTCGCCATCGTCGGCGGATATCGGCTCATATCCACCCGCTGGCCGTCCGGCAGCGCCCGTCTGTCCGCCGTCGCGATAATGACGTTGCTCCTCGCGTTCAGCTTCATGACGGTCCGCCGGCTGGCGGCATACGAAACCTCCGTTACTATCTGGCAAGATGCCGTGCTGCACCAGCCCGACGATCCCATGGCCCACTACAACCTGGGCGTGGCACTCGTCGAGGAAGGTCGGCCGCCGCAGGAAGCGATGATGCAGTTCGAGCACGCTCTGCGGCTCGACCCCGAGCATACCGGCGCGCTCGACAACCTCGGCATGCTTCTGAACCGTCTCGGCCGGCCGCGGGAAGCGATGACGCGGTTCGAGGAGGCCTTGAGGATCGAGCCGGACGACGCCGTTGCCCACAACAACCTTGGGGCCGTTCTGATCGCTCTCGGTCGGCCGCAGGAAGCGATCCAACACTTGAACCAGGCACTGACGCTCAAGCCCGACGAGCCGAAATCCAAGGTTCACCTGAATCTCGGAAAGGCGCTGATGGATAGCGGTCGCGCGAACGACGCGATCGCGCATCTCGAGCAGGCGATTCGCCTCCAATCCGATGATGCCGACGCGCATTACAGCCTCGGCGTGGTCCTGACCAATACCGGACGGCCCGCGGATGCGGTCGGGCATCTTGAGCAGGCTCTACGCTTGAAGCCCGGAGACGCCGAGGCTTACAACGCGCTCGGCAGCGCGTCGCTGAGGATGGGGAACTCCCGGAGCGCGGCCGAATACTACGAGCACGCCCTCGAGCTGAAGCCCAACTACTCCGAAGCCCACAACAACCTCGGCGCAGTGCTCCTCGACCTCGGTCGGCCACATGACGCCATCGAGCACTTCGAGCAGGCGCTCCGGTTGAAGCCCGACAACGCCAATGCACACTACAACCTGGCGAGCACCCTGATGAACATCGGTCGGCCGCGGGACGCCATCGAGCATTTCGAGCAGGCCCTCCGGCTCAACCCGACCGATGCGCAGATCCGCTTCAATTGCGCGACCGCATACGCCGGCAGCAACCAGCCCTCCGAGGCTGTCGCGATGGCCGAAGACGCGCTCGCCCTCGCACGATCGCACGGAGATACCGCTCTCGCCGACGAGATAGAGACGTGGCTCACACGGTATCGCGCGGCGCCAACGAACGACCGCCTTTCCCCCGTTCGCGGTCCCCGGGGGTCGTCCCGGTAGGTGTACATCGCGCCGCCGGCGAGCGTGGCCGCGGGTCGCTGCAGCGCACGCAGGCGCGGCGGGAGTCGGCCTGGCGTTGAGCCGGGCGACGACTCAGGCGTACGCGTGGATGCTGTCGACGGCGGTCGAAAGCGGTCGCTCGAAGAGAAGGTTGAACTCGAGCATCGGACCGACAGTGCATCGCGTGCAGGGTGTCTCGCGATTCCACGCCTCGCGCCAGCCATGGGCGAGGAGGTCGACCGGCGTGGTCTTTCCCTTGACGTACACGCAGGGGTACGCCTTGCCGAGCGGATCGATGTACAGGAAGCCGCGGCCGGCGCCGCAGCGGACCCCGGGCGCGTAGTACGCGGAGATCGAGAAGTCCTCCCACCGGGACAGGAACTCGAGATAGGGCGACGAGCTGACGACCGGGCGTCCCTTGCGCTTCTCCTCGAGAAGCCCGCGCCAGAAGGCGCGGAGCTGCTCGTTCGAGACGGAGGAAGAGACGCCGCCACGCACGACGTCGGTGTCCACGCACTGCGGCTGGAAGTGCATCCGGAAGCCGCTCGCCTCGGCCTGCCGCAGGAGCGCGTCCGCATGCCCGATGCTGTGCTCCGTCACGACGCAGATCGCGATCACCGGCTTGCCGTCGCCAACGAGCCGCGTGACGGCTGCGAAGTCTCGTCCCCGTCGAGGCTCGTGTAGACCAGGTCCGCGAGCTCGAGCCGTTCGGGATGCCGATCGAACAGGGTGAGATTCGAGTTGACGCTGACCCAGAATCCCCGCTCCTTCGCCATCGCGATGATGTCGCCGAGATCCCGGCGCATCATCGGCTCCCCGCCCGCGAGCCCGAGCCGGCGGACACCCATCTCCCGGAGACGGCCGAACAGGACGTCGATGCGGGGAAGATCAAGGTTCGTCGGGTCGATGAAGGGGCAGTTGCAGTACGAGCACCGCAGGTTGCAGCGGTTGGTGACGGCGAACGTCGCCGAGAAGGGTCGCGGCGGGCCATCGACCATGTATGCGAGGAGGCTAGTCCCGTACGCGTAGCCGAGCGCGAGCTTGTCAGCCAGCCGCACCGGATATCCCCAGGAGATAGAGCCAGACGACACCGAAGTAGGCCTTGGTGAGCAGCCAGGCGGTTCCCGGGTTACGGACCGCGAAGAAGAGGGCCAGCGGTGTGAAGGCGGTCAGGGCACCCGCCGCTCCGAGCGGGGCACGCAAGGTGAGGAACACCAGCAGCGAGAGGACGATCAGGACGTTGCCCGCGAGTATGGGAGACCGGACCGCAGTCGTCCGAATCCCGTTCGCCGCGTCCGGGACACGGTCGTCGAGGGTCTGAAAGAGATGACAGACCGCCGTCATGAGACCGATCAGGACGACGAGTGGTCCGGGTGCGCCCACGATGGTCGCGTAGAGCGCTCCCCAGAGCCAGACCCAGACGACGTCGGCCACGGGGACACCCTTGAAGGCCACGGAGTAGGCCACGTTCACGATCATCACGCCGAGGACAGCGCCGGCGGCGATGGGACCGAGCGCCACAAAGGCAATGAGGAGCGTCACGAGCTTGAGGACGAAGGTGGCGAGGACGCTTGCGCGTCGGTGCTCGACGTAGATCTTGATCACCGCCCGGTCCTTCTTCGGGTTGTTCCAGTCGCCGGGGGCGTCGTACAGGTCGTTGAACGCGTACATCGCGCCGATGGCGAACACTGAGACGAGGGTTTGTGCCACACCTCGCCAGAGGCTCGCGCTCTGATGCACGATCAGCGAGAGGTTCACCGCCAGCAGGGCTCCCTCGCCGCGGCTAATTCGATGAAGGGTCGATGCAAGCATGGCCCATGATAGGTCGGCGAGTGCGGTCGGCCGCGTCGCGGCGACCGGGACGGTCCGGACCGTCGTAGCGTAGGGCGGCGCTCCGTACACCGCGTGCTCGACGGTCTCGGGTGCGGACATCCGTCCAGTTCTACCACGGCATGCTGTCCTGAAGTCAATGAAAATTCCGGGCGGGCTCCGCGGTCCCGGGCGGCTCTGTAGCCTCCGGATGCTCCCCGCCTGTTGACCCTTCGCCTGCCGATGTCCGCAGCCGTCGAGAACGCGATCGGGAGCTCCAGTTGACCCTCGGCCTCGCATGAACCTCGTGGTCAAGGGGCGCGGCTACCTCGCTCCGATGGCGGTGGACGAGGCGTCCGTGGTCGCAGCGCTCTCGCTGGCCCGGCTATGGGGGGCAGCCCCCGGGAGCTGGCGCGTTCACCGCGGAGAACAGCTTGTCGGGCGCGAATTTCGGCGTACCCCCGAAGGTCATGCAATAGTGCGTCCCTCCGGTTGTAAGCACGACCGAGACCGGATTCGGGTCGCTCGCAAGTGTATGACCAAGAGCGGCTCCGCTGGCGATGACCTTCACGGCCTTGCCGGCCATCATCGCGACGAACCTGACCGGCCCGTCCGACCGGGTGGCGTCCTTGTAGACGTAGCCGTTCCTGCTCGTCCGCCAGTTGGCCTGCGGCAGCGTGTAGGTGTCGTCGAACTCAGTGCTGACGACTCGGAGATCGGCGGGATGCAACGTCGGGTCGTCCCCGCTGCCCGGCCCACCGCCGAGCGAGATACCGGGGTCCTTTGCCATTACTGCGAACGACTTCTTGATCGCAGTGCCGGTTTTCGTCTTGAGAACGAGCTTCTTCCCGTTCAGGAACTGATCACCAGCATCGACGGTGGGCGCTACGCGGCGGACCTGTCCCGCGTTGATCGCCACGTAGTAGAGGGCGCCATCCGGCCCGAAGATGAGGTCGACCGGCCCGCCGGCATAGTTCACGAATGCGCTCGGCGTGCCAACGATCCCATCGCGAGTATCGTTCACAACGGCGTCGTAGATGTTGCTGATGTTGAAATCGGCGAAGAAGTAGTGACCGCCGCGTCCGCCGAAGGTTGCGGGCGCGAATGCACCCCCGATCACCGTACCGCCGAGCTCAGGAAGGCCCTCACCGCCGCAGCCGGTGTCGAGGTCCGAGTAACCATGCCAGTACTCGAAGATCGGATCCTTGTCGCCGGGATGCTCACAGGCGGACGGCAGCGTGCCTTCGCAGTGAGGCCATGCATAGTCA
>Ga0209156_10001711_pt1 | contig 17652 bp, 14 predicted proteins | sample GraSoiAngelo_124_FD_185881 | JGI IMG/M metagenome (GOLD analysis project Ga0209156, IMG submission 185881) | Grasslands soil microbial communities from the Angelo Coastal Reserve, California, USA - 14_0927_05_20cm (SPAdes) (version 2) | ecosystem: Environmental > Terrestrial > Soil > Grasslands...
ATGCCCGTGACGCGCCGGGGGCCATCGCCCGCCTGTTTGCGAGCGGGCGCCTCGCACTCATGACGACGGGTCACTGGGCGATTCCGAGCCTGCGTGCGAGCGCCGCGGCCGGCCGCTTACGTGTGGGGTTCGTCGCGATTCCGCACCGCGCCGGCGTCGCGCCCGCCACCCTCCTCTACGTGTCGGGTTACGCTGTACCCGCCCTGACCCTGCGGCGCAAAGCCGCTGTGGAGCTCGCGGCCGACCTCACCGATTCCGCCGCTGCGGTAGCGCGGACGGAGGCGGGGACCGAGCTGCCGGCGGTCGCGGCGGCGGCGCGGGCCGTGGCTGAGGCGGACACGCTCGGCTGGGACGCGGCGTTTCTGCGCGCGGCCGCCCATGGCCGGCCGTCTTGGGGTGGGCGCGTCGGGCCGTGGCGCGACGTGGCGGAGCGCCTCGCCGACCTGATGGACCGCATCGTGACCACGGGCGTCGACCCGGCGCGGGCCGCGGGCGCCACCGCGCGCGAGCTCGACCGTCTCCTCGGCACCACGCGATGACCCCGCGCGCGCGCGCCCGGTTGGGAGCCGTCGTCGCTCTCGGGGCCGCCGCCCTGCTGCCGTCCCTCGCCGCGCACTGGGCGCGCGCTCGTGGGACGCGCGTGCTCGCCGCTCGCGACGCCACTGCCGCCGCCGGATACCTGGCGACCGTCACACCCGCCGCCCGGAGCGGCGGCGGGTACGACCTGCCGCAGCTCCTGATCCGGGCGCGCGCGCTCGCCGGGCTTCCCGGACTGGCCGTCGGCTTCGAGGTCTACGACCGTACCGCGCCGCTGGTGCAGGCCACGGCGCCCCCGCTGCCCCCGGCGGCGCTCGAACGGCTGCGGCGTGAGGTCGCGGTGCGCTGGACGGGAGAGGCGATGCTCGTGCCTCTGCTCGATCGTGACGGCTGGGATGTCGTGGGCGCGGTCGCGGCCCAGCCGCAGGGGAGCGGCTGGCCCGTGTCCCCGTGGTCGCTGGCCGCGCTGCTGCTCCTGCTCGTCGCCGGGGCGCAGGCCGTGCGCGCGATGGGCGTGACGGGCGATCCGTGGCGCCAGGCCCTGGGGCGCTACGGCGCGGCCGCCGGCCTGTTCGGCGTGGCGATGTTCGCCGACGTGCACCTGGCGGGACGCGGAGCCACGGATCGCTGGCTTTCCGACGCACGACTCCTCATGGAGGAGGCGATGGCCAGCGTACCCGATACCCGCAGCGCGCCCGCCAGTCTTGCGGCCATCGCCCGCGGCGCCGACGTGGTACCGGCGGAATCGCTCGGCGCCGGCGTCCTGCGGCGCGACGTCGCCGGTGTCGTGCGAGCGGTGGTCGCTGTGCGCCTCGGGCCCGGACGCTGGGTCGAGTTGAGGGCCCCCCCCGTGGAGGCCGGCGCGGCGCCGTGGCTCGTGCTCCTGCTTGGCCTGGCCGCACTCGGCCCGTTGGGCGCACTCCTGGCCGGGTGGAGCCTCGCCGCCGCGCCGCGGCAGCGGCGCGAGAGCCTGGCAGCCTGGAGCTTTCTCGCGCCCTCCGCTCTGCACCTGGTCGCCTGTACCGCCGGCCCGCTGCTGTTTGCGTTGTACCTCTCGGTGCATCGCGTCAGCCCCGTCGCGCCTGGCCGGCCGTTCATCGGGCTGGCGGGGTACGCCCATGCGCTGGGGAGTCCGCTCGTGTGGGCGGCGCTCGGGCGCACCCTGCTCTACGCCTGCTACGTTCCGGTCTCCATGGGGCTGGCGCTCGCGCTCGCCTTGCTCGTGGGCGGCCGATCGTGGGGTGCGACGGTCGTGCGGACACTGTTCTTGGTGCCTGCGGTCTCGTCCGTGGTAGCGGTCGCCCTGGTGTGGCGGTGGATGTACCAGCCCGACGTCGGGGTTATCAATCATCTGCTCGGGCTCCTGCTCGGGCACTCAGTGGATTGGCTCGGCGACCCCGGCGTCGCGCTCATCGCGCTGATGATCGTCTCGGTCTGGACGCAGGTCGGGTATCAGATGGCCGTGTTCCATGCGGGGCTCGAGAGCATCCCGCGGGCATACCTCGATGCGGCCCGCGTCGACGGCGCCAACGCGTGGCAGCGGTTCCGGCGCGTGACGCTGCCGCTGCTCCGCCCGGTGATCCTGTTCGTGCTGGTGACGGGCGTTCTCGGCGCGTCCCAGGTGTTCGCACTGGTCGTGGTTCTCACGGGGGGAGGCCCGCTCGGCAGCACCGATGTCGTGGTGTATCGCATCTACCGCACGGCCTGGGAGCTGCTCCAGTTCGGCGATGCCAGCGTGCTCTCGCTGCTGCTGTTCGCGATCCTGCTGATCGCCACCCGGGCGCAGCTGCAGCTGCTCGACCGGCGCGTCGAATATGCGTAGAGCGAGAGGGCGGGGAAGGAAGGGGAACGCGTGGCTCGCGTACCTGGTCGGCCTGCCGATCGCGCTCGTCGTGCTGGCACCTTTCCTTTATATGGTAGCCACGGCGCTGCTGGGACAGGGCGACAGGCTGGGCCGCGCGCATCCGGAGACGTTCGCCGCCGCGCTCGCCGCCGCGCCGTTCGGCCGGTTCTTTCTGAACAGCGCCATATTCTCGGGCGCCGTTGCGCTGGGGCAGGTGCTCACCAGTACGACCGCCGCCTACGCCTTCGCGCGACTGCGGTTCCCGGGACGCGACCGCTTGTTTGTCGTCTATCTCTCGGCGCTCATGATCCCGGCCGTGCTGCTCCTCGTGCCCCGGTTTCTCCTCATCAGCGCGCTCGGCTGGGTAGACAGCTACCAGGGGTTGATCTCGACCGAGCTGGTATCCGTGAGCGGGATCTTCCTGTTGCGGCAGTTCTTTCTCGCGATTCCACGCGACCTCGAAGACGCCGCCCGGCTGGAAGGCGCGGGGGAGTGGACGATCTTCCGGCGCGTGGTGCTGCCGCTGTCCGGGCCGGGGCTCGGGACGCTCGTCGTGCTGGCGCTCGCCGACCAATGGAAGAGTTTTTTCTGGCCGCTCGTCGCGACATCCTCTCTCGACATGCAGGTGCTGGAGGTCGGGATTTCGCGCCTGCACGGCGCGTACGACCTGAACTGGCCATATCAGATGGCGGCGGCGACGGCGGGCGTGATCCCGCTGCTGGTCCTGTATGTGGTGGCGCAGAAGTACTTCATTCGGGGGATCGAGCTGACAGTACCGAAGTGAACAGAACCGGCCACTGCTAGACGCACGGGGCTGAACAGAGGGCAGTGTGGAGGAAGTCCTCAAACGGTTTGCTGTTCTCCCCTGTGCGTCTGTGCGTCTAGTTTTTGCCTTTCCTCGTTTTTCCGGTCGATAGGAAGCTCAATTCCCATTTGATGTCGCGGCCGTCGCCCCCCGACGGCCACTCGATCACCGCGTGCCCGGACTCGAGTCTGCGTACGGTGCAGGGCACGTCCGCCTTGCACGTCCCCGGCCGCATCCCTTTTGGGACGGCGACGGTGACTGCGTAGGGCCGCTGATCGAGGTTCGTCGCCTTCGCGGCGAGCCTGCGGGTCGTGGCATCCCAGGTCTCCTCCGTGACGTCGATGGCTCCCTGGACGATGTGTCGCGTCGTCCCGACCACCAGCGGGCGCGCCGCGGCCGGCCGCACCCCGAGTGTGAGTGCGCTGCGCGGCTCCAGCGTGACCGTGACCGCGTCTTTGAGATCGGCGAGCGGTGCATCGCGCCACACATCGTAGGCGGTGAACCGAGCGCCGGCGATCCCGAGCGCGGCGAGCGGCAGCGAGGTGGGGAGCGGCTCGTCCTCCCAATTCACGAGGACGACGGTCCACCAGCGCGGTGCCCCCTCGACCACCCAGGTGCGGGGCGGCGCATCCCGGTGCAGGCTCCAGAGGCCTCCTCCGCCTCCCCCTCCGCCGAAGACCCGCAAGGCGAGTACGTTGTCGCCGCCCCAGTTCAGCGTCTCGGAGGCGACCCGGTAGCGGCGAAATGCCTGGGAGGCGCCCTGGTCGCCGGGCGGAAAGTCTCCGGTCTGGCCTACCTTCACGCCGTTCAAGAACGCTTCGTCAGCGTCCGCGATCTTGCCGAGCTCGAGATATGCCCCCGTGGCGGGGACGAGTGGGGGCAGTGAGAAGCGCGTTCGGTACCAGCCAACCCCGGTGTATTCTCGATGTCCCGCCTCGTTCCAGCGCTGCGGCACCGGGATCGTTTCCCACGCCGCCTCGTCGAATTCACGAGCACGGTACGCGGCGTCGTCTCCGGTACGGAAGCGCCACGGGCCCTTGAGCGGGAACGCGTCCCTGCCGACGACGATCGCCGGCGCCACATCGTGCGCCACGGCGGCGGCGTCGATCGGGCGGCCCGCTACCGGGGCGACGGGCAACGTGCGCTGCAGCAGGGCGAGTCGCTCGGGCGGGAGCTTCGGGAGGTTGTCCGAGAAGAGGGTGAGCCCGCCGGTCACCGCGACGAGCGACGTCCACGCCTGAGCTGCCGCCGGTGTGAGCGGCGGCCGCACCACCAGGCAGTCGGGATCGTCGAGCCAGGCGGAGCGCTGGTAGAAGCTGCGCAGCCCCGCCGCGCGCGCCGCGGGCTGGAGCCCGGCCCAGCTGGCGGCTACGTCCGGTGCGATCCGCATCCCGTTCACGAGTCCGATGGCGTGCTGCAGCGGGGCGGCGCTCCCCACCACGAACGCCTCGGTGCCCAGCCCATCGCGAATCGCGCCCAGCCCGCCGCGGTACGCTTCCGCGTGCGTCAGCCCGCCGTAGTGACCGGTTCCCAGCGTGGCCCAACGCAGGCCGTCGATTCTGACATAGTCGTAGCCCCAGTCGCGCACCACGCGCCGGGCCAGGTCGAACAGCCACTGCTGTACCTTGGGGTGCGCCCCGTCGAGCACGTAGATCGGGCCGCCCCACGACTCGCGCGTGTCGCACACGACGGGGCCGCTCGCGTCGCGCAGCAGCCACTCGGGGTGCTCGGCCGGGACTCCCGACCGCTCCGCCACGGCGAACGGCGCCAGCCACAGGCCCGCTTTGAACCCCTTCGCGTGGATCTGGTCGGTCAGCCAGGCGTGGCCGTGCGGAAACTTGTCGTTGGTGTCCCACGCGCCGGCGGCCCGCTGGTATCCGTCGTCGAGCTCGATGTAACGGAAGAACCTGCGGTCGAAGCTGGCGGCGCAGAATTCGGTGTTCGCCACGACGTCGGCTTCACTCACGCTTCCCGCCAGCTCCTGCCGCGAGCACCAACCCGCGGGTGCCACCGCCTGCGCCAACCGGTCCTGATCGACCGGCGAGGAAGGGACGAACAGGGCGCGCAGCGCGGTCAGGCCGTCGCCCTCCGGGTCGAACGCGAGCCGCATCCGGGAGGCATCGCCCTCGGGGCGGAGCGGCCGTGTCGGGAGCCACTCGCTCGCCGCCTCCAGCCCCTCCGGTCGCAGCTGCACGCGGGCCTCGCCGGGCTCCCCCGCATCGAAGGCGACCGCCAGACCCCGGCCCGCCCGGGTGAGCCCGAGCGCCGCGTGACTCGTCAGGCCCGCCGCCTCCGGCGCGCCCACGGCGACCACCCGGCAGGGGTCGAGGGAGTGATACCCGTTCACGAGGGCGACCAGCGGACCCGGCCCGCCCAGCACACCCGTCTCCGGGAGCTGGAAAAAGCGGATGCCCTTCACGCTCGGGAGGAAGCGATCGGGAAACACGGTCACGGTGACGACGGCCTGCGGGGCCTCGGCCGCGCCGGCCGTGAGGAACTCCGCTTCCACCCAGACGCCGGCGGCGCGGCCGCGCACCACGATGGCGTCGCCGCCCGGAGGTCGGCGGCTTCCGACGGTGCTATCTTCCAGGTCGGTGAGGCCGATCGCGCGGTCGGCCAGCCAGGTCACGACTTCCGCGTCGCGGATGAGCGGAACGGGAGCGGCGTCCCCGTAGTACCACAGTGACCAGCGGCGGTGCTCGTCCAGCTCGAAGCGTAACCTCCCAATCCCCGCCATCCCCGATGGTGGACGGTGGAGGGCGGTGGAGGGCGGCACGATCAGCCCGCTGGAAACCCCTCCGGTGAGGAGAACGAACGTGCGTCGGTCCATGGTCACAATGTTGATAGGCCTGGCGGGTTTGTCCACGCCGCTCGCCGCGCAGGGGACGGGCGGCGGGCTCCTGACGGTCGGTCTCGCCTACACGGTCGGCAGCGGATGGCAAATCCAGGGCTTCGATGTCGGCTACGGACGCGCGCTGCGCTCCGGACCGTTCGCGGCGGTGTCGCTCACCGCCCGCCTCGGTGAATTCATCGATCAGCGGGCGATCATCGGCGGCTCGCAGGGGTTCGTCTTCGGCCCCACGCTCGCCGCGCGGACCCGCGCGCTCACCATCGGCGAGTTCGGGTCGGACTCGGCGCCGAGCCACATGGGGCTCGACCTCACGGTCGAGACCACGGGCTACGTCGGCGCGCACTCGCCGCTCGGGATCGGGTCTCCGTGGGGAGGGGTCTCCGCCCTCGTGGGCCTGCGCGTCGGCAATTTCGGGCTCGTGTTCGGCCCCACGGCATTTTTCGGCACCGCCACCCTCGTCCGGCCGTTCCTGGGCGTCCGCTTCGACGTGCCGCTGGCGCGGCGGGAGCGGCGTCCCTAGCTTAGCGCCGATGGTCGTCCCCTCCCTCGATACCGAGCACCCCGGTATCCGGGTCATCGCAGAAGTAGCATCGGTGCTGCAGGCGGGCCTCGCGTCCGGGGAGGCGCTGCACGGCGTGGTGAGCGCGCTGCGGCGAGGCCTCAACCTGCGCCGCTGCCGCCTCTGGCTCCGCACACCCGACGGCACTCGGTACGCACCCGTCACCACTGGGGACGACGTGGATGCGGCGGGCTACCTGCCGCCGGTGGCGGAGTGGGTGCGGCACGGGCCGCACCGCGAGAGCGTTCCCGGCGGCTGCGTGATTCGGTTGCCGCTGATCCACGACGACGAGCCGCTCGGGGCGCTCGAGGTCGTCATCCCCACGGGTCGCTACGAAGGGATCGCGCACGACGTGGTGGTCGTGGTGGCCCGCATTCTCGCTCCCATGATCGCCGCGACGGAGTTGTCGCAGGACCTCGCGTCCGAGGTGGCGTTGCGCACCCACGAAATGGAGGCGCAGCGCAGCTTCGCCGCCCAGATCATCGACTCCCTGCCGGTGGGCCTGTACGTGATCGATCGCACGTACCGGATCCGGGCCTGGAACCGCAAGCGCGAGACGGGCATGCAGGGTGTGTCGCGCGAGGACGCGGTGGGGCGCGAGATCTTCGACGTGCTCGATCGCCAGCCGCGCGATCTCCTGAAGCGCGAGTTCGACCGCGTGTTCGACACGGGCGAGCTGCAGCAGGTGGAGATGGAGTCGCAGGCGACCGGCGAGGCGCGGCATTACCGGATCACGAAGATCCCGATGCATCAGGATGGCGGCGCCATCTCGCATGTCATCACGATCGGCGAAGACATCACGGAGTGGCGCCAGGCGCAGCAGCGTCTCACGGAGACGGAGAAGCTCGCCGCGGTGGGCCAGCTCGCGGCCGGCGTGATGCACGAGATCAACAACCCGCTGGCGACGATCCTCGCCTGCTGCGAGGCGCTGGCGCTCCGGACCGCGGACCTCGCGCCGCCGGACCGTCACGGCTACGACGAGTACCTGAAGATCATCGACACCGAAGTGCAGCGCTGCCGCCGGATCGTGGAGAGCCTGCTGGACTTTTCGCGTCCGAAGGGCGGCGACAAGAAACCGACGGATGTGAACGGCGTCGTCGAGCGCACGCTGTTCCTCCTCAAGCACCATGCGCGGTTCAAGCGGTTGAATGTGGTGCGCCAGCTGGCGACGGGTCTGCCGACGGTGCTCGCCGACCACGAGCGGCTGATCCAGAGCTTCATGGCGCTGATGCTCAACGCCCTGGACGCGATGGACTCCCGCGGCACGCTCACCGTGCGGAGCCGCTTCAACCCGGATCGTGGGGACGAGATCCTGCTCGAGTTCATCGACACGGGCACGGGCATCAAGCGGGAGGATCTGCCCAAGATCTTCGAGCCGTTCTTCACGACCAAGCCCCAGGGACGCGGCACCGGCCTGGGTCTGTCCATCTGCTACGGCATCATCGCCGAGCACCGGGGGCGGATCGACGTCGAATCGCAGGTCGGCGTCGGTTCGAACTTCAGGGTATATCTCCCCATCGGTTGAAGATTCTCGTCGTCGAGGACGACAAGACCGTCGGGCAGTACGTCAAGCGCGGCCTGACCGAAGCTGGGTTCAACGCGGACCTGGTGGGCGACGGCGCCGAAGGGCTGCGCCTCTCGGCCGGCGGGCACTATGACATGCTGGTGCTCGATCTGCGGCTGCCCGCGCTCTCGGGACTCGAGGTGTTGCGCACGCTGCGTGACCGCGGCGAGGGCATCCCGGTGCTGGTGCTCACCGCGCAGGACGCGGTGGACTTCAAAGTCCAGGCGCTCAAGATGGGCGCCGACGACTACGTGACGAAGCCGTTTTCCCTGGAAGAGCTGCTCGCCCGCGTGGAAGCGCTCGGCCGACGCCCCAAGGCCATCGTGCCGCCAGTGCTCCGGGTCGCCGACCTGACGCTCGACACCGGGAGCCGCGAGGTGCGGCGCGGCGGCCGGCTCATCGAGCTCACGCCCAAGGAGTATGCGGTGCTCGAGTATCTGATGCGCCACCACGGACGCGTCATGTCGCGGACGCTCATCACCGAGTATGCCTGGGACTACCACTTCGATCCCGGCACCAACATCGTGGACGTCGTGATCACGCGGTTGCGCAAGAAGATCGACCACGCGCGCGAGCCGAAGCTGATTCACACGGTGCGTGGCGTGGGCTACGTCGTAAAGGCCTGACATGCAGACGATCCGCGGTCGGCTCACCGCCTGGTACTCGGCCGCCCTCGCGCTCACGCTGGCCGCGTTCGCCGCCGTGCTCTACCTGGATCGCCGCAACGCGTCCTATCAGGATCTGGACCAGCGGATGCGCTCCGAGGCCGCGCTCACCGCGGGTATCCTGGCGGAAAGCTACCGTGCCCGCGGCGTGCTGGTGCGGCCGGACACGGCCGCGCGGCCGGTGCTGATCCCCGACGTCGCCGCGCTGCTCGAAGCGGTCCCCGACATCCTGATCGTCACCGCGCGCGACGGCAGTCTGCTGTTCGCGTCGTCGGATGCGCGGGCGCTCACGTTCCAGCAGGTGGAGCAGCTGCACCGCATCGCGACCGCGCCCGACTCCGGCGGATCCCTGGGCAGCTTCCACATCGAGCCCGACGGGCCGACCATTCACTACGCGGTGCGCCCGCTCGCCGACGCCGGTCCCCAGTTCGGCGCTATCCTGGCCGCCGCGAACGTGCGCACGGCCGAGCTCGGCCCCGATCAGCTGCTCTCCTCGTTCGCGCTCGTGCTGCCCTTTGGGGTCGCCGTGGCCCTCCTCATGGGCTCCTGGATCTCACGACGCGCCCTCCGCCCGGTGGACCAGATCATCACCGAGGTCCGTGAGATCACGGACGGCCGGAGCCTGCACCGCCGCCTTGCGGAGCCGTTGGTGAAGGACGAGCTCGGCCGCCTCGCCGAAACCCTGAACCAGATGATGACCCGGCTGGAGCGCAGCTTCGCCGCGCTGCGACGCTTCACCGCCGACGCCAGCCACGAGCTCAAGACGCCGCTGACCGTGCTCCGCGCCGGCGTGGAGCGCGCGATCACCACGCCCAACCTGCCGCAAGACACGCTCGCCACGCTGGAGGAGACGCTGCAGGAGATCAAGCGCATGACCGAGCTGGTGGAGGCGTTGCTCACGCTGGCGCGCGCGGACGAGGGGATCGCGCCGCTGCACCGCGAGCCCGTGGACCTGCGCGATCTCCTCGAGGAGACGCGCGAGACCGGCGAGCTGCTGGCGGAGGAAGCGGGAGTGCGGATGGAAGTCACCACCTCCGCCGAGCCGCTGGTCGTGTCCATCGATGCGACCCGGATTCGCCAGCTGCTCCTCAATCTCCTCACCAACGCCGTGAAATACACGCCCGCGGGCGGCAGCGTGCGCCTGCAGCTCGGCCCGGCCAACGGCAAACTCACCCTCACTGTGGCCGACACGGGGATCGGCATCGCCCCCGGCGACCTGCCGCACATCTTCGACCGCTTCTGGCGCGCGGACTCGGCCCGCACCCGCACCGGCGAGCGGCCCGGCGCGGGCCTGGGCCTGGCCATTTGCAAATGGATCGCCGAAGCCCACGGCGGAAAGATCGACGTCATGAGCCGCCCCGGACGCGGCACCACGTTCACGGTCACGCTGCCGTGGGAGCCCCCCGCGGGACAGTCCTAACCCGCCCGTCATCGTTTCTTCACGCCCGATCCATCGCACCGCAAACTGGACGTGCCATTATGATGGAGACCTCTCCTCCGAGGATCTCCATGCTCGACCGGCTGATCGAATCTGGCGCGAGAGCGACCGCCCCTCGTCACGCGGTGCCGAGCGGAGTGATCGCCGTCGTGGCCCACGCGGTGATCGTCGCGGGCGCAGTGTGGGCGACGCTCGCGCCCGCGGGCGCGGCGGCCGCTAGAGACCACGATCGACGCGCCATCCGTGCCGCCGGGGAGACTCCCCCCGATCGAGCCGGGTGGCCCCATCGAGCCCTTCCGACCGGTGCGCGAGGTGGGCGGAACAGGGCCGGTCAACGACGGCCCGGCGGCTCCCGCGGACTGGTGGTCGGTCGACGAGCCCCCCGCGTTGCTCGCCGGCCCGCCGCCCGTGTATCCCGAGTTGCTCCGAGCCGCCGGCATCCGCGGCCGCGTGGTTCTCCAGGTCGTCGTCGATACCCTGGGTCGGGCCGAGCGGGCGGTTACGGTTGTCGAGAGCTCCAACCGGGGATTCGACGCCGCGGCCCTCGCCTATGTGCGGGAAGCCCGATTCCGGCCCGGGCGGGTGCGGAGCCGCGCCGTGCGCGTCCTCATCCGCCTGCCGATCGATTTCACGCTGCGGGGGGCGCCGTGAGGAGGCTGGGGCCGGCTGAGAGCTGCTGCAGCGGCGCCTCAAGCTCGCGCGGTTGTCATCGTATTGTAATGCCCATTGCACTAGCGGCCGAACCGTGTTGGCCACTATTTCATATAGGGACACTGCTCGCGCCGGAGGGCGACAACTCGTGTTCGACCACTTGATCGAGTCCAAGCGCACCAAGAACCGCAAACGGACGTTCGGCCTGAACGCCGTCTCCTTGATCGCGCACACGGTGGTGATAGCGGCGGCGGTGTACGCGACCCTGAACGCCGGTCAGACGGACAACTCCGTCAAGGTCGATACGGCGCTCGTCTTCGTCGATCAACCGAAGCAGGAAAAGCCGCCCGAGCAGCAGCCGGTGCAGCTCGACGTGCCGCTCAAGGGGTTCCAGACCGTCGTCGCACCCGATGTGATACCCACCAACATTCCGCCGGTGAACCTCCAGGAGCACTTCGATCCCAAGGACTACTCGGGGTCGGGGGTGGAGGGCGGATTGGCAACCGGGATGGTGCCGACCGGCAACGAAGTCTTCATGGAAGCGATCGTCGAAGAAAAGCCCGCGGTGCTCTCCGGGCCCACGCTGGTGTTTCCGGAGCTGTTGCGGCAGGCGCAAATCTCCGGCCGCGTGCTGGTGCAGGCGATCGTCGATACGCTGGGGCGGGCCGAGCCCCCCTCGGTGAAGGTGATCCAGAGTCCGAACCCCGGCTTCGATCAGTCGGCCAAGAACTACGTTCTCAAGGCTCTATTCCGGCCCGCCCGTGTTCACGGCCGCGCGGTGCGGGTGCTGATCCAGATTCCCATCGATTTCCGCCTCAAACAGTAGCGCCCAAAGGAGCCCGCGCACATGAGTCTCTCGCTTTACGACCTGTTCGTGACGATGGGTCCGTTCGCGAAGTTCATCGTCGTCGTCTTGGCGGTCATGTCCGTCATCTCGTGGGCGAACGCCGTCCAGAAGCTGGTCCAGATCATTCGGTCCGAGCGGCAGACGCGGAAATTCGCGCCCGAGTTCTCGCGTTTCCTCCAGGAAGAGCAGCTGGACGGCGCGATCAAGCTCGCGGAGAAGCAGAACCGGAGTCACGTGGCGCGCGTGGTGGGCGAGGCACTCTCCGAGGTGAAGCCGCTGCTGCGCGATCGCGCCACCATCACCGCGGCCGACATCAACTCGGTGGAGCGCGCGGTGGAGCGTGAGATTCTCATCGTCGCGGCCGAGCTGAAGCGCGGCCTCGGCATCCTGGCCACCACCGGCTCCACGGCCCCGTTCGTCGGACTGCTGGGCACCGTGATGGGCATCGTGAACGCCTTCACCGGCATGGCGGCGTCGGGCGGCGGCGGCTCGCTCGCTTCGGTGTCGGCCGGTATCGCGGAGGCGTTGATCACCACCGCGTTCGGGCTCATCGTCGCGATTCCGGCGGTGTGGCTCTACAATTACTTCACCACCAAGATCGACTTCCTCTCGGTCGAGATGACGTACACGTCGAAAGAGCTGATCGACTACCTGATCAAGAGCGTCGGGTCGGAGTTCGGCCGGTCGATCTTCACCAAGGAATTCCAGACGCAGAAGGCGTCACAGACCAGTGGCCCTGTCAGCCACTAGCGCCCGGGCGGCGGTCAAGGCCGACATCAACGTCACGCCCCTCATCGACGTGATGCTGGTGCTGCTGATCATCTTCATGATCGTCACGCCCCTGATCGCCGCCGGCTTTCAGGCCACCATCCCGCGCTCCTCGAACCCCGAGAATCGGCCGGAAGGGCAGGACGAGGTCAAACTCGGGATCGACAAAGACAGCAAGTTCTGGCTCGACCTGGGGTCGGGACCGAGACAGATCCCGGACGACCAGCTGCCCGAGCGTCTTGCGGCCGTGTACGCGAACCGCACCAAGGACAAGATTCTGTTTCTGAAGGCCGACCAGAACGTCGAATTCGGCCGCGTGCAGCAGGCCATCGAGATCGCCCGCCGGGCGGGCGTGCGCGTCGTCGGCGCCATCACCGAGCAGAAGCAGACGCTCACGAAGAAAAAGGAGGACTGACCCATGGCGATGGGATCCTCCGGCGGGGGTGAGGGGCTCAGCTCCGAGATCAACGTCACGCCGTTGATCGATGTGTTGCTCGTCCTGCTGATCATCTTCATGATCACGCAGCCCCTGTCGCGCAAGGCATTCGACGTTCAGGTCCCGCCCGAGCAGCAGACCAAGCAGAAGCAGCAGCAATCGAGTCAGATCGTGCTCGAGCTCAAGGCCGACGGCTCGTATGCGATCAATGGCCAGCCGTACAGCGTCAACCAGCTCGACCAGGCGTTCCATCAGATCTACGACCCGCGGCCGGCCAAGCTGCTCTTCATCAAGGCGGCACCGAACCGCAAGTACTTGGACGTGATGCAGGCGATGGACATCGCGCACGGCGCGGGCGTCCAGGTGATCGGCTTCACGCCGCCCGAGCAGGCCAAGAAATAGGCCCGCCCGGGAGCCCGGGCAGGGATCGGTAGGGGCGCAGCATGCTGCGCCCCTACATTCGTTTCGGGGTATACCCCAGGCATTGTGAACCCCCGCGCCGATGCCCGACCCCCGCTCCCCGGGCTCCGCCTGCCGCTCCCCTCCCGGGGTGTGGCGCCGGGTGCCGTAGCCGCTGTCCTCGTGCATGCAGGTGTGATCGGCGCGCTCGTCATCCAGGCGAGTGCGCCCGCGGGCGGGGCGCCGCGGACGGCCGCGCCCGACGCCGTGAACTTCTTCCTGCTGTCCCAGCGGGCGCCGTCCCGGGTCGATGTCGCTCTCACGCCCCACGTGCCGCTGGCCGACCTGTCCGCGCTGCGCCGCATCGCGATCGAGCTGCCGCCCGTCGACCTCCCGCGCGTTACCCTGCCGCTCCCCGCGGTGCGGGTGTCCGATGGCACGGGTGGTGCTACGGCAGCCAGGGCGGGTGGCGGCCCCGCGACGCAGGCCCCGTCCGGGGCGGGGGCGGGGGCGGGGCCTGGAACGGGAGACGAAGGCGGTTACATTGTTCACGCCGCGCCGCGGACGGCGATTCTTCCGCCGCTGGCGCAGGTGCCCGGCTCAGTGGCCGGCCGTACCCTGCGGGTGTCGTTCTGGGTGGCGGCCGACGGACGCGTCACTCGCGTGGCAGTGGACCCCCCGATCGCCGACGCGGCCTACAACCGGGAGTTCCAACGACGCATGATGGCGTACCAGTTCTACCCGGCGCACACGCGGGGCGGACGGACCCTGGAAGACGTCGTCACCGTCCCCCTGCGCATCGGCAACTGACCCGCCCCGCCCCTTGGGCGGGCTCCAAGGAGTCACAACTCACTATGCTCATTGCTCTCGTGCTGGGGCTCTCCGTCCTGGCCCTGGTCGTCGCCTGGGGTCTGCGGGGCTACGTGCTGCGGCAGGACACCGGAACGCCCGAGATGCGCAAGATCTCCGACGCGATCCAGGAAGGCGCCGAAGCATTCTTGCGGCGGCAATACCGCACGATCGGCCTCCTGAGCATCGCGCTCGGCGTGCTCATCTACGTCCTGTACGCGTTCTTCCGCAAGCCACATCCGGACGAGCCCGCCGCCGGCACGCTGGCACTCACCACCACCCTGTCGTTCCTGTTCGGCGCCCTGTGCTCGGGGGTGGCGGGCATCGTCGGCATGTACGTGGCCGTGCGCTCCAATATCCGGAGTGCCAGTGCGGCGCGCTCGAGCCTCAACAAGGCGCTCCAGATCGCCCTGCGCGGCGGGGCCGTGAGCGGGCTGTTCGTCGTGGCGATGAGCCTGTTCGGCGTCGGGCTGCTGTACACCGTGCTCGAGGCGCTGCATTTCGAGCCCACCAAAATCCCGCTCATGATCGTGGGCTACGGCTTCGGCGCGTCGTTCGTCGCGCTGTTCGCCCAGCTGGGTGGGGGCATCTACACCAAGGCCGCCGATGTCGGCGCCGACCTGGTCGGGAAGGTCGAGGCGGGGATCCCGGAAGACGACCCCCGCAACCCCGCCGTGATCGCGGACCTGGTGGGCGACAATGTGGGCGACTGCGCCGGCCGCGGCGCCGACCTGTTCGAATCCACAGCCGCGGAGAACATCGGGGCTATGATCCTCGGATCGGGTCTCGCGCTCGCGAACCCCGGGGTGTTCAGCCCGGCCCAGATCGTCGGACTGATGCTGTTTCCGCTCGTGGCCCGCGCCTTCGGCTTGGTGGCGTCGATCATCGGTGTGCTGGTCGTGAAGGCCCGTGAAGACGAAGACCCGATGCACGCCCTCAACCGCGGCTACATGTGGACCGCGCTGCTCGCGGCGGCCGGGTTCGTCGGAGGGACCTACTGGTTGCTCAATCCGGCGGCCCACCCCGCTGCCTGGTGGCACTTCGCCCTGTGCGGTGTGATCGGCATCGTCACCTCCATCGCGTTCGTCTACATCACGCAGTACTACACGGAATACCGTTACCGTCCGGTGAAGTCCATCGCCGCGGCCTCGGTCACGGGGCCGGCGACCAACATCATCGCGGGATTCGCCGTGGCGCTCGAGTGCACCGCGCTGCCGACGTTCACCATCTCGGCCGCCATCATCGCGTCGTACAAGCTCGGGGCGTCGAGCGGCCTCACCCACTCGGGGCTGTTCGGCACGGCCGTCGCGACGATGGGCATGCTCGGCACCGCGGCGTACATCCTGGCAATGGATACCTTCGGGCCCATCACCGACAACGCCGGCGGCATCATCGAGATGTCGCATCAACCCGAAGACATCCGCCGGCGCACCGACCGGCTCGACGCCGTGGGCAACACGACCAAGGCGCTGACCAAGGGATATGCCATCGGCTCCGCGGCGCTCGCCGCGTTCCTGCTGTTTTCCGCCTACCTGGACGAAGTCGCGGCCCTGGGCTCGCCGCTCGCCTCCGTCGACATCTCCAAGCCCGAGGTGTTCGTGGGCGGGTTGCTGGGCGCCATGCTGGTGTTCTGGTTCTCGGCGCTGGCGATCAGCGCCGTCACCAAGGCCGCGGTCAGCGTCATCCAGGAAGTGCGCCGCCAGTTCCAGGCCGATCCCGGCATCCTCAAGGGGACGTCGCGGCCGGACTACGGCCGGGCGGTGGACATCGTGACCGTCGGCGCCCTCAAAGCGATGGTGGCGCCCGGGCTGCTCGCGGTCGGGATGCCGATCGTGGTGGGCCTGGTGTTCAAGGTGCTGTTCCACGTCGGCGCCGAGACCGTTGCGTCGTTCCTGATGGTGGGGACGATCGGCGGGATCCTCATGGCCACCCTGCTGAACAACGGCGGTGGGGCCTGGGATAACGCCAAGAAGTTCATCGAGACCGGGGAGTACGGCGGCAAGGGGAGCCCGACCCACAAGGCGGCGGTCGTGGGTGACACGGTGGGCGATCCGTTCAAGGACACCGCCGGCCCGTCGCTCCATGTGCTCATCAAGCTGTTGAGCACGGTCACGCTGGTGCTGGCGCCGCTCTTTGTCTAGCGCGCGGCAGCTCCTTCGGCGCAAGCCGATCTCGGAGCTGCTGGTCGAGGGAGAAAGTCCCTACGCGCTGAAACGGGCGCTCGGAGCGGGCGACCTCATCATGCTGGGCATCGGCGCGGTGATCGGTGCCGGCATTTTCGGGGCGATCGGCACCGCCGCGGCGGGGCAGTACGACGCGGCCGGTCACCTGGTGCGGAGCGGGGCAGGGCCCGCGTTGGTGCTGTCTTTCCTGCTGCTCGGCGTGGCATGTGCCCTGGCGGGCCTGTGCTACGCCGAGCTCGCCGCGATGATCCCGCAGGCCGGCAGCGCCTACGCGTACACGTACGCGACCCTGGGAGAGTTGGTCGCGTGGATCATCGGCTGGGACCTCATTCTCGAGTACGCGGTCGGCAACGTGGCCGTCGCCATCTCGTGGGGTGATTACTTCACGTCGCTGCTCGGCAGCTTCCACGTTCACCTGCCGGCCTGGCTCGTTACCGGGTACCGTACGGCGCTCCTGTCTCCCGATGCCGGCGTGCACGGCTTGCTGCAGACCGCTCCCCACGTCCTGGGCGTACCGATCCTGGTGAACCTGCCGGCCTTCGTGATCGTCGCCCTCATCACGTGGCTGCTCATGCTCGGCGTACGCGAGAGTGCCACGGCCAATAACATCATGGTGACGATCAAGCTGCTCGTACTGGGGCTGTTCATCGTCGCCGGGCTCACGCACCTCAGTGCCGCTAACTACCACCCGTTCGCTCCCAACGGGTTTCGCGGGGTCCATCAAGGCGCCGCGATCGTGTTTTTCGCGTACATCGGTTTCGACGCCATCTCCACCGCGGCGGAGGAAACCAAGAACCCGCAGCGAAACCTGCCGATCGGCATTCTGGGTGGACTCGCCATCTGCACCGTGATCTACATGATCGTCGGTGCGGTACTCACGGGGATGGTCCCGTACAGCGAGTTGGGTGTCGCCGATCCGCTCGCGAAGGCGCTCAACAGCGCCGGCTTCACGACGGTCGGCTGGATCGTCGCGCTGGGTGCGATCGTCTCGATGTCGGCGGTGCTGCTCGTGTTCCAGTACGGGCAGCCGCGGATTTTTTTTGCGATGGGGCGCGACGGGCTGCTGCCACCCTGGGCTGCCCGGGTGCACCAAAGGACCCGGGTCCCGTACATCACGACGCTCATCACCGGCATCTTCGTGGGCCTGTGGTCCCTGATCGGCGATGCCGGCGAGACCTACAACCTCACCAACATCGGAACCCTGTTCGCGTTCGTGCTGGTGTGCGTCGGTGTCCTGGTGCTGCGCCATACGGACCG
>Ga0209156_10001712_pt1 | contig 17652 bp, 18 predicted proteins | sample GraSoiAngelo_124_FD_185881 | JGI IMG/M metagenome (GOLD analysis project Ga0209156, IMG submission 185881) | Grasslands soil microbial communities from the Angelo Coastal Reserve, California, USA - 14_0927_05_20cm (SPAdes) (version 2) | ecosystem: Environmental > Terrestrial > Soil > Grasslands...
CGAAGTCGAGGAATCCCGTAGCGTTATCTTTAAGTTTCACAACCGGATCCCTCGACTGCGCTCGGGATGACAAAGAGAGGGAGAGGGATCTGTGCGATAGCACGACGGTGAGGGGATGCGTTCCGCTACGGCGGTTTCGAAAACGGAAAAAAGCGACGGTGTTGCTGGAAAATAATCGGCTCGCTCATGTGCGTGCGACGGAAGTTCGAGCTCGCCACGGGACGAGTCCGTCCGATTGGCGGACCGGACTGGTAATGGAGGGCGCGATTGTGACACAGGACGGACCATTTCCCCTCTCAGGAAACTGGTGGGACGAACGCGCTTGGGCGCAGGTGGAATGGGATGTGGAAATCGAGAACGGCGTCCTCGCGCGCTGTCATTGCGATCAGGATGGGTGGGCGATCGATGGAATTTATGATTGAGCAACAATTAACGTCATCCTGAGCGAAGCGTAGCGAAGTCGAAGGATCCCGCGGCGTTACTTTTAAGTTCCGCAACGGGATCCCTCGACTGCGCTCGGGGTGACCAAAATTGGAGTATGTCTTACATCGAACTTCACGTCTGTAGCGCCTTCAGTTTCTTGCGCGGCGCGTCGCTTCCGGAACAACTGGCCCAAGTCGCGGCTGAATTGGAAATGCCGGCACTGGCGTTGCTCGATCGCAACGGGGTTTATGGTTCGCAACGATTTTCCGTGGCGGCGCGTGAGCAAAAAGTGAGACCAATTACCGGGGCGGAATTAACGATGGAAGATGGAAGCGTCCTGCCGGTGCTGGTAGCAAGCCGTCTCGGCTACGCCAATCTTTGTTCTCTACTCACTCAGGCGCATCTGTGCAGCGAAGTGAAAGGGGAATGCGCAGTGCGGTGGGATGAGCTCCCGGAATTCGCGCAAGGTTTGGTGGCGTTGCTGGGATTGGGGAGCGCAGGCTGCCAGCCCGCATTTTTCGACAGCTTGCCGAAAACATCTTCAACGCTTGTTTGTCAATCGGACCAAGCTGTCCGGCAAGCTGCCGGACAGCGCAGGCTGGCAGCCTGCGCTCCCCAGACCGCTGAAGATCGCGCGCAACGGTTAATCAACGCCTTCGGCCGTGAAAATGTGTATGTCGAAATTCAGCGGCATTTTTTGCGCGGCGAAGATCGGATTAATCGCGCACTGGTTGATCTCGCTTCGAAATTCCGGTTGCCGATTCTAGCGACTAATGGCGTGCAATATGCCAAGCCGTACGGACGCCAGGTGCTGGATGTTTTTACCTGCATTCGTGAGCACACCCACTTAGATCTCGCCGGAAAATTACTCACCCAAAACGCCGAGCGTCATTTGAAGAGCGACGCGGAGATGCACGGAATCTTTCGCGATTTACCGGACGCGATCACGAATACCGAGCGGCTGGCGGATCGTTTGCAATTTTCGCTGGAAAACATCGGTTACGAATTTCCTGAATATCCGGTGCCGGACGGACACACCATGAATTCGTTCCTGCGCACGATGGTGTTGTTTGGCGCGCAACAGCGTTACGAGTCGATCACAAAAAAAGTAAAGCGTCAGCTGGAAGAAGAACTCGCGCTCATCAGCCGGCTCGGGTTTTCCGGATATTTTTTGATCGTATGGGACATCGTGAATTTTTGCCGGGAAAACAACATCATGGTGCAAGGCCGCGGCAGCGCGGCAAACAGCGCGGTCTGTTTTTGTCTCGGCATCACGCCGGTTGATCCGGTGAGTAATCATCTCGTTTTCGAACGATTCTTGAACGAGAGCCGCAAAGGCTGGCCGGACATTGATCTTGATTTGCCGAGCGGGGACCGGCGCGAGCGCGTCATCCAGGAAGTTTACCGGCGTTACGGCAAACACGGCGCGGCCATGACCGCGAACGTAATTACCTATCGCGGACGAAGCGCAGCTCGCGAGATCGGAAAAGCGCTAAATTTTTCACCGAGCACTCTCGATCGCTTTTCGCATTTGTTCGCGAGCGGCGATTTTCCGCACACTCTCGAGCTCGAAGCGCAGATCGAGCAGGCTGGTTTGCCGAAAGCGCACCCGCGGATGCCGGCGTTCGTTGGTTTGTATCACGCAATTTACGGATTACCGCGCCATCTCGGGCAGCATTCCGGCGGGATGATTATTTGTCAGAATAAACTGAGCTCGTTTGTGCCCTTGGAAAACGCGTCGATGCCGGGCCGAGTAGTGGCGCAATGGGACAAGGATGATTGCGAAGACCTGGGCATTGTGAAAGTCGATCTGCTTGGGCTCGGCATGATGTCGATGATGCAGGATGCGTTTGAGCTTTGTCGCGAACGCGGCCGCCCGCTCGATCTGGCTCACATCCCGAAGGATGACGCGAAAACGTTTGAGATGATGCAAACGGCCGACACCATCGGTGTTTTCCAAATCGAAAGTCGCGCGCAAATGGCGACGCTGCCGCGATTGAAGCCGAAATGTTTTTACGATGTCGTGATCGAAGTCGCGATCATCCGTCCGGGTCCGATCCAGGGCGACATGGTGCATCCCTATCTAGCGCGCCGCTCTGGCAAGGAAACGATCACGTATTTCGACGAGCGATTAAAGCCGGTGCTGGAGCGTACCCTCGGGGTGCCGTTATTTCAGGAACAGATGCTGAAGATCGCTATGATCATGGCGAATTTTTCCGGAGACGAAGCCGAGGAATTACGCCGTGCCCTCAGTTTTCATCGTTCAGAAGAGCGGATGAACCGAGTGAGCATAAAGCTGCGCGAGGCGATGGCGCGCAATCAGGTCGCGTCGGAGGTGATCGAAAAAGTGTTGCATTCCATCACCTCCTTCGCGCTCTACGGATTTCCGGAATCGCATGCCATCAGTTTTGCCATTCTGGCCTATGGCAGTGCCTATTTGAAAGCGCATCGTCCGGCGGAGTTTTACGCGAGTTTGATCAACAATCAGCCGATGGGTTTTTACACACCGGCGACAATTGTGAAAGACGCGCGGCGGCACGGCGTGAAAGTGAAGCCAGTGTGCGTCGCGCAATCAGAATGGAATTGCACGGTCATTGCCGACGAGACGATTCGATTAGGATTTTGCGTGGTGAACGGATTACAGCGCGAACACGCCGATGATTTTTTGCGAGAACGTAATGAGCGCCCGTTTGCGTCGCTGGAAGATTTTCGAAAACGTGCGCTGCTAACGAAAGATGAGCTGCGCGCCCTCGCGAATCTGGGCGCACTCAATTGTTTCGCCGAGCATCGGCGCGCTGCAATGTGGAAAGTGGAAGAAACGCCGCACGATGATTTGTTGAACCCGAGCAAAGAACACAGCTATCCCGAGCGTAGTCGAGGGATCCCGTTGCGAAATCTTAAAGGTAACATGGCGGGATGCCTCGACTACGCTCGGGATGACGAAAAGAAAAAATCGCCGCTGCCGGCCATGACTTTGCCCGAGCGGGTGCGCGCAGATTACGAGGTGATGGATCTGACGACCGGACCGCATCCGATGAAATTGGTGCGCGCGCAATTGTGCGATGTCTGGCGGGCAATCGATCTGGCCCAGGCAAAACATGGATCGATCGTTCGGATTGCGGGCAATGTCATTTGCCGTCAGCGGCCCGGGACGGCGAAAGGATTTGTCTTCATCAGTTTGGAAGACGAGACCGGAGTATCGAATGCGATCGTGACACCGGATTTATTCGAGGAAACCCGATTGCTGATCACTGAAGAACCGTTTCTCGCAATCGAGGGTGAGGTGCAAAACACCGATAACGTGGTGTTAATCAAAGCGCAGAAGATTTTTCCACTGATCAGCGAGGGCCTTGTCGGCTCCGACTCACATGATTTTCATTAGCTGTCATCCCGAGCGAAAGTCGAGGGATCCCGTTGCGGACGCTGTAAGGTAACATCACGGGATCCCTCGACTGCGCTCGGATGACGGCCAATGTTTGTGTTCGGCCTATTCGCCGGCGTGGCGTTTTGCGGTTAGCTTGGGCTCGCTGATTTCCTGGGCTGGTTGATCGCCCATCCAATCGGTGTGGAAAATCCCGGGTTTATCAACGCGCTCGTAAGTATGGGCGCCGAAGAAATCCCGCTGCGCTTGCAGCAAATTCGCCGGCAAACGTGCGGACCGATAGCTGTCGAAATAGGCCAGGGAAGCGCTAAAGGCGGGCACGGCCACGCCGTAATTGATGGCAGCTGAAACCGCGACGCGCCAATTGTGCTGCGTTTTGCCGATGATGTCGCTGAAATATTGGTCAAGCAGCAAATTGTGCAGCTTCGGATCGCGCGCGTAAGCCTCGGTGATGCGGTTAAGGAATTTCGCGCGAATGATGCATCCCCCGCGCCAGATCGTCGCGATGTCACCAAAGTTCAAATTCCAATTGTAAGAGATGCTGGCGGCACCGAGTAACTCCATACCCTGGGCGTAGGAAACAATTTTCGAAGCGTAAAGCGCGTCGTGCACGGCTTGGATAAGCTCGTCCCGATTGCCGCTGAATGTAGGCAATTGCGGCTGCGGCAGGATTTTCGATGCAGCCACACGTTCTTCTTTACGCGACGAAATCACGCGCGCTTCGACTGCGGCGTTGATGGTCGAGATGACGACGGATTGACTTAGGGCGGACTGTAAAGTCCAAAGTCCGGTCCCTTTTTGGCCGGCCTTATCGAGAATGACATCGACCAAGGGTTTGCCGGTATCGGGGTCGCGTTTGCGAAAAATTTCTGCGGTGATCTCGATGAGATAACTTTCGAGCGCACCGCGATTCCAGTGCGCGAAGATGTCGGCAAGATCTTTGGCTTCGAGCCCAAGGACATTTTTTAAAATGGCATAGGCTTCGCAAATCAACTGCATGTCGCCGTATTCGATGCCGTTGTGGACCATCTTGACGTAGTGTCCGGCTCCGTCAGGCCCCATGTAGCGACAGCACGGCTCGCCATCGACCTGGGCCGCGATCTTGCGGAAAATGGGCGCAATTATTTCGTAACCTTCGCCGGAGCCGCCCGGCATGAGCGACGGGCCTTTCAGTGCGCCTTCTTCGCCGCCGGAAACGCCGCAGCCGATGTAATGAATTCCCTTTCCTTCAAGCTCATGGAAGCGCCGCTGGGTATCGATGAAAAGCGAGTTTCCGCCGTCAATGAGAACGTCGCCTTTTTCCAGGAGCGGGGCGACTTCGCCAATCACCTGATCAACCGGTTTGCCCGCTTTGATCATCATCATCGCTTTGCGTGGACGTTTCAGCGCGCCGATGAATTCCTCGATTGTCTTGGTCGGCGTGATTATTTTTCCTTTGCCGCGGGTGGCGGCAAATTTTTCGGTGACGGCGGTAGTGCGATTAAAAACAGCGACAGAAAATCCTTTCGATTCCATGTTGAGGACAAGATTTTCCCCCATCACCGCCAGGCCGATCAGGCCAATATCCGATTGCATCGTCATGATTTTGAGGAACTGGTTTTAAGGTGCATTCAATTCAAGGCAATGCAGTAAACGAGTAACCCCGGCAAATGGCAAATTGCGATTGTGAAGTGGCATTGGTGAGCGCCCCGCTCAGCTCCATTTCGCCAGAGACTACCTCCGGCGCAGGTGCGATGGTTGAGTTTTTTGGAAATGTTCGTCCCCTGGAAAACGGAGAACAGATTGATGGAATCGAGTACGAGGCGCATCGTGAAATGGCTGAGCATCAACTGCGAAAAGTTGCGCAAGAAGCGGCGGAGCGATTCGATCTTCTGGCGATCCAGCTGCATCATGGTGTTGGTTTCGTCGCAGTGGGTGAAACCTCATTATTCTTGCGCGTCGCGGCCGCTCATCGAGGTTCCGCGTTCGAAGCGAGCCGGTGGATCGTGGATGAGTTAAAGAAGCGGGTACCGATTTGGAAATCGGTTAGGTTCGGGGTTGGACGGAAGCAGGAAAAAGGAACTTCTGTTCCGGCGTTGGTATGAATTGGGCGAATCGTCTTACTCTCAGCCGGCTTGCCTTAACCGTTTTATTTGTGGCGGCGTTGAGCTCGCCCTGGCGTTACGCACACACCACCGCGCTAATCACTTTTCTCGTCGCTGGCATCACCGATTTTTTTGATGGCGAGATCGCGCGCCGTTATCAAACGGTCACAAACTTCGGAAAGTTGATGGATCCGCTGGTGGACAAAATCATGATCGCGGCGGCCTTCATCTCGCTCGTGCCATTGCGGGCGATCCCAGCGTGGGCGGCGACGATAGTGGTCGGTCGAGACTTTTTAATTACGGGACTGCGCTTAATGGCGAGCGCAAAAGGGCAGGTGTTAACAGCCGAGCGTTTGGGTAAACACAAAACTTCCTGGCAAATAATTACCGTCATTTTCTTTCTCACCTTGCTCGCGATCGCAGAATGGAGGGGGAACATCATGGCGAGCGATTGGTGGCAGCGCGCCTGGAACGAAGCGGGGGCAGCTTTGGTATGGTTGACTGTCGCGTTGACCCTTTACTCCGGCCTTGGCTACGCCTGGCGGCACCGCACTGTCATCGAGGCAGATCTTTAATCGAAAGCAACAGTCCCGGGTGGCAGACTCCTGATCTACCGATTGTCCTTTAGAAGGAAATGGTTATTCCGGCAAAGTAGCGATTGCGGGAATAGGAAGTGATATCTTGAGGGGATTCCAATACGGTTGCATGCGACCCGCGGTCCACTTCGGTGTAACGGTAACCGACATTAACTGCGCAATGTTGCGTAATGGCGTAGCGCACGGAAGGCGTGATATCAAAAATATTTTCGGTTGGTGATCCTCCGAGAGATCTGCTCGAGATCTGATTGGTAGTTTCAGTGTCGCCGTGAGAGTAGATGAGCGCGAGGCTGGCAGAGATCCGCGCGGTTATTGCATAATTCAATTTCAGGTTGGTTCGAAAAGTCTCGCGCCCCGCGCGCTGCTGCAGGTCGGACTCTTCGATTGAGTAACGACTTGTCCAAATGATATAAGTGCCGGTGCTCGATCGTCGACTCGATGTTCTCCCTTGTGACCCCAGCTCATACTCAAGTGATGTCTCCACATAAGGCGAAGTCTGCCCTCCACCGTTGTCCGATGAACGAAACTGTATGCCACTGCGCAAATCGGCTCTGAAACGTGGACTAAAGGATTGCTCCAGCCCTGCGATTAGGGATTGAGTGGTCGATCCTCCCCCAGCGCCTTCAGCTTCATTAAGACTGAACCGGTACTCCCCGGAAAGGGTTGTGGTTGGCATCCAAAGATACCGCAGGTGCTCCGAAAATGAGTGTTGCAGACGATCGTGTCCCGAGGCCGCTGAGCTTTCATATTCGAGCGCGTTAAGAGAATAGCCGGTGACACTCGACCACCTAGGTGACAAGCTGTAATGAAGGGAAAGGCGATCGTCCGTACGAAAGTAATTTCCCAGCCGGCGATTTGCGGTGAACTCGGTGCTATATTCCGGCTGCGATTCATAGGCTGAGGATGTCAAAAAGTTGAGCGTCAAGCGCGGCGTGACTTTATACGCCAGGGAAAAGGTCAGGTAGACGATCGGGTCATAATACCGGCCGCCCGGATGATCAAAATAATAGTTGATTCCGCCTCCTGTTAAGAGGTCCATCGCGAGCCGGGCATTGCCGAATCGATATCCAAAGGTGCCAGTAGGATTTGCATACCAGGAGGGTGAACCGGTTGGAGTCAGGTTTACGTTATCGTCGTAGCCACCGGTGAGCGAACCGGAAAGCTGGAAATGCCGACCAATATTGAATTCCGGAGCGTTGACTTCGGTGCCAGCTACCGGGCTCCCCTCATCCGGACGAATTTGAATAGGTGCTTCGGGGATGAATTCGGAGGAAGGCGGTGTCTCCGTTTGGTCCTCAGTCTCCGACTCAGCCGCAGGCAAATCCTCTTGTGCTTCCAATTGTCCGGCAATAGCTAGGCCGGCGAGGATAAGGGCGCCAAGCCGAGAATAATTGATAATTGTCACGATATCTATAATGGAACGCGTCTTCGAGGATTGCGATTGAAACAAAATAGTCGCGGCAGGGTAAAAACTCACTCCATGCAAATCAACCTTTTTCCCCGTTTAAAGCTTGAGAGCGCGATTCGTGCCGAATAAGCGGTTGGATTTGGGGTTAGACGTCGGTGGAATGAAATCGATTTGCCGGAATTAGCCACCCAGCGGGTGAAGGGAATCGAACCCTCGTCAGTAGCTTGGAAGGCTACAGCTTTACCATTAAGCTACACCCGCGTTAGGGCTGCACAAATTGCCGTGCCTGCGTCTTCCTGCCAAGTGGTTTTTCCGTGGCATCGCGACTTGCCAATTCCTCCCGTCGCCACTAGCACTCTCCTATGAAACGAATCGCCCTTTTCTTCCTCCTCGCCGCGGCCGCCTCTCTCCGTGCGGATCTTACTCTCGTCCAAAAGGTCGACATGGCTGGAACACCTGGTGAAATGACGATCAAGTTCAAAGGCGATAAGGTCCGGGTAGACCCTGCCCCGCAAGTGTCGATGATCACCGATGCGAAAACCGGCGACACCGTCACTCTGATTCATGGGGAAAAGAAAGCGATGCGAATTTCGGGTGACAAAATGAAAGCCGCAGCGGAAATGGTTAAGAAGTTTGCCGGAGCTACTCCGGCTGAGCAAAAATCGAAGCTAACTCCGCTTGGCCGCAAGGAAACTGTAAACGGCATACCGACGGATATATTCACCACCGACACGGCAGTGGGCAAAGCGACTTATTACATCGCCACCAACTATCCGGACGGAGCCGCGATTATGAAAGAAATGAAGATGGCCCAACCGTCCGCTTTGGCGAACTCTGGCACCAACGTTCCAGATTTTAGGGATTTGCCCGGCGTCCCGGTGAAGATCGAGATGGATACGGTAAGAGGGCACGTCGTTATGACCCTGGTTTCAGTCAAGCGCGATGCGATCCCGAACAGCGAATTTTCCGTTCCGGCGGATTACACCGAAATGAAAATGCCAGATATTTTCGGCGGGAAAAACGCGCCGGATAATCCGGCGGAGAAAATGCCGGCCTCGCCGCGAGTCGCGCCGCTGCCGTCGGCCACTCCGTAATCAGGGCGCCTACAGTGGCGTCGTCATTTATTCTTGCGTCGAATTCGCCGCGGCGCCGCGCCCTTTTGGCTAAGGCGGGCTATAAATTCGAAGTCATTGTTCCAGCCGTGAGTGAAGTAGCATCGGCCTATTTGTCCTTGCGTGAGCTGACAATCGCGAACGCCACCCGCAAAGGGTTGGCCGTCTCCCATGTTCACCCGCGTCGGATCGTGCTCGCAGCCGACACGCTTGTCGCACTCGAAGGGGAAGTCATCGGCAAGCCGCGCGATCTGAATCATGCGCGCGTGATTCTGCAGCGGTTGAGCGGACGAACGCACGATGTCTGCACCGGGGTTTGTATAGTCGGTCCACAAAAGAAGATCAGCTTCGCTGAGATCTCACAGGTCCGTTTCCGCAGGCTCAAGGAGAGCGACTTCGCCAATTACTTTCGCGTCGTGAACCCGATCGACAAAGCTGGCGCCTACGCAGCGCAAGCTGCCGACCGAAGTATTATCGCATCGATTGAAGGTTCGTTTACAAATGTGATCGGTCTGCCGATGGAACGCACGACCGAAGCGCTCGGGCAATTTGGACTGTGCCCGGTTAACGTGTCTCGACCGCAACTTCCGGCGAGCTGGCCGCCGCCGGCACCCGCTCGCGTTTCAAGACTCGGTACAAAAACCAAACGATGAAACAATTGGCCGCTAGAATAATGACCGCAGCGAAGCTGGGCCGATAGTAGATGTGACGTACTTCCAGCGGAATCAATGCGCCGGTGGCGAAGACCATGAGATACTCAGCCCACCGTTTTTGTAAATAAACGCCGACGCCTTCGGTGAATAGGACCGCGGAATAAAAGAGGCTGAGAAAGCCGGTTGCGCGCCAGACGCCGCCGCCAGCCAGCATCGCCTGTAAGCGGTTGAGTAAGTAATGCACGGCTTTGCTATGCTTGAGCAGGATCTCATCGGCCACCCAATCCGAAATGTTGTCCATCCAAACGGCGCGCGAATTCAAAAAAAGGATCGAAACCCCGAGCACGAGAAGCAGGATTCCTTTGCCGATCTTAAAAAGCGCGATCAGCTTAAGATAACGAACGCGGTTTTGCGGCCGCAGAATCTTGAGGTCAGCCGTGGACTGAGGCACCCGTAATCTTCCTCTGATCTGCTTCAATCCGCAACGATTGCGCTCCCGCGACAGCAGATCTCCAGCTTGTTTCCATCGGGATCTTCAAAAAATAACGCGTAATAACCAGGACTGTACTCAGGCCAGATTTGTGGCCCTTCCAAGTTTTGTCCGCCGGCTTCGCGCACAATTTTGGCCACGCGATCTACCTGTTCGCGTGTCTCCGCCCAAAAAGAGATCCGTGTCTCGTTTGGGCGATGATCAGCGTCTTCGGTAAACCCGAAAAACTCCGACGGTTTACCTCCGCCATCGTTTTCAAATGCGCCCCACTCTTCCGCGCTTTTGTCGAGAGTAAATCCAATCGCCGGCAAGATCTTGGCGAAAAACGCCTGCGCTCGCGTCCGGTTTCGCACGCGCAGATCGATATGGTCAAAGAGGCGAGTTTGCAAAGTTCCGGGTAAGGTTTTTCTCCCGCACGGGCTCAGGTTCGATCACCTTTTTCGCTTCCTACAAAAAGTGACCAGCCAAGGTGCGGCGGACGCGCTTAGTCGCTTTCGTCTTTCAGGAGTGAGCGAATCTCTCCGCGCAGTTCCGCCGAATTCCCGTGCCCATGGGCCGAGACGGCGTGTTGCACCGCTGCATCGAGAACTTCTTCCTCGGTGCCGGAAATCTTCAACGAGCAGTTTTTCTCACTGGGATAGTCGCGGCAGTCGATCGATTTTCGAGTCGCCATAAGTCAACTTTTCTTTAGTTCAGCCAAAGCTTGGATTACTTCCTCGCTGTGGGTCTGTGGTTTTACTCCCGTAAATACTTTCGCGATTTTCCCCTCTGGACTGATGATGAATGTATTGCGGGCCGACATCTTCTTTCCGTCATAATCCTTCACCGAGCCGTAGGCCTCCGACACTTTGGCATCGGTGTCGGCCAAGAGCTTAAAGTTCAATCCTTCCTTTGCACAAAAGTTTTTATGCGATTCGGCGTTGTCTACGCTGACCCCGAGGATAATCGCACTGGCGTTTTGGTATTTAGCCAGATCGCGCTGAAAGTTTTGCGCTTCCAGGGTGCAACCGCTGGTAAAATCCTTTGGGTAAAAATAGAGGACGACCCATTTGCCCTTGTAATCATTCAAACTAACTTGCCTGCCGTCGTTGGAAGGAAGAGTGACCGCGGGGGCGACCGCGCCGACTTGGGGTGTTGTTTGTGCCATGGCGAGTGATGCTGCCGTCAGAAAAATGCTAGTTACTATGGTGGTCTTCATGGTAAAGCTTCACTTAACTGCACGCCTGCTTCTTCGCAAACGCCGTCCAGTAAGTTCCAGTAAGCATCAAGCGCTTCCTCCGCCGCGTTCATGACTGCGGCCGGTGAGGTGCCAGCATCGAGGCAGCGAGCGAGCGCGGCACGTTCGGAGGCGCGATGCTCCAGATCAGCCGTGGCATGAACGGCAAAGTAGCTCAATGCTTCCGGACTTTTTATATTATAGGATTCACGCAGCCCGCGCATCTTCTCACCCGCTACTTCCGGTTGCTGGGATTCATAGGCATAAAGCGCAGTGAGTCCGCTGGCGATGCCCTGGCTAGTCAAACGATCGAAGGTGGAGGTGGTATTAGCTACTTTGGCAAGAGGTTTGGCTCGTTTGACTTTGTTCCGGTCTTGTCCGGTCGCTGTCGCAAAATCAAGCCATAGCTCGGGATGCGGCGCGGGATTCGTCCGTTCGTCGAGCAAATTATCCTCCAGAGCCCGCTTGGTGGAGAAATCAACTGCACACTGAATCGCGTTCTCCAGATAAGTCGGGAAAGCCGCGACATGCGGATAATACACGCGGGAGTAGGTGGCAAGCTGATCGCGGATCAATTCGCCGCGTTTCCAGGCGCGATAGAATGGGTGTTGTAGGATCGATCTCTCGCGAATCAAATCATCCAAGGCACGCAGGGTTTCTTCGGTTCTCATAAACGTACAATGCTTCGGCGGCTCCTTGCCGGAACGCAAGTCCAAAAAATTTCTTTCACATGCACGTGCTAGGCAACCCAGTTCCACTGGGAATGCATCACCATGAACAGAGCTGCCAGCATGGTTGAAGCAACGACGTAGCCGAGATGAAATGCGCGACTACGGGCGCCGATGAGCGCGAGGACGACAAAGAGAGGAAAAGTGACGAGGTCAAAGCGCGGTATCGACCCGAACAGGCCCCAGCAAGAAAAGAACGCGACAGCTGTCCAAAGGTACACGCTGTAAGAGATGCTCAATTGCCGCAGCCCAGCTATAGCCCCGCCTAGCAGTAAGACCAGAAAACAAAAATCGAGTCTATCGTGGTGCTCCAGACTTAACGCTGGCGCGTGCCGCAGGAACCAGGCCAGAGGATGCCATGGCCACATCAAGTGCCGTCCCCAGATGCCCTGGACGTCGAACATGACGGTCCAGCTCCCAAACCTCAGCCTTAAAAACAGTGCGTAAGCAAAGACTGCAGCCGGGATTAGCGCAAAAGCCGTGATGTTCCATCCAATCTTTCGCAAGCTGAAGTTGCGTTCACGGAAATATTCAATCAACAAAGGCAGAGCTAGGATGATTCCTTGGGAACGAGTGACGGCTGCCAGAGCGGCGAAAATACAGGCTGGCAGCCACCGATTGGTGCGCGCGTAATAAAACGCACCAACCGTCAATGCCAGGAACAATGATTCACTATAGATGCCAGAGAAGAAAAAGGTCGTCGGAAAAATTAGAAGGTAGATAATTGCGCGGGAAGCGATTTCCTCGTCGAAGTCTATCGCAAGAAGAGCGCGGAAGTAAGTAAGGCCAATAAGTAACGCAATATTCGAAAGCGCGATCGCCGGTACTAACCACCAGTAGTCGTTCGCCGGGAGAAAAAGCAGCGCATGAATAACCCGGATAAGCAACGGGTAAAGTGGGAAGAAAGCAGTGTTGCTGGCAGAGCCGGGCTCATAGTGGTAACCGTCGCGCGCAATCTCGACATACCACCCAGCGTCCCAGCGCGATAACATGTTCACGCAGGGATGAGAAATTGGAGAAATGTGATTCACCACGGTGTGTTTGTTGCCGTCGGGACCAATCTCCCAGGCTGAGGGAAAGGTGACAGGAAGTGGAAGTAAACGAACCCCCAGCCATCCAACCAGTAAGAGAGCTAATCGGGTAATAACAAACGGGACGGTCACCTGGCGGATGAACCATTCGGGTATTTTGGAAAAGGCGGGACCGATTCGCGCTTTCAAGACTTCCGGGCGAGTGATTAAGAGGTGACGAGGATTTGGACAATCGGACATTCCACTCGAACAATCGAGGAGTTTATTGGCGCGTTGCAGGCAAACGGAATCAAGCTCGTCGCCGATGTCCGCCTCTTACCAGGCTCGAAGCGGTATCCGCAGTTTAACAAAGAAGAGCTGGCGAAATCTCTAAGACGGGACAGGATTGGTTACGAACAATTTTCGGAACTAGGCGGACGGCGAAAGGCATCGAAGGACTCGCCTAACACCGCTTGGCGCAACGAATCATTTCGCGGTTACGCCGACCACATGGAAACAGCGGAATTCGCCCGTGGAATTACACGGTTGCAGAAAATGGCAGACAGCCATGGCGCAACCGCAATCATGTGCGCGGAAGCGGTATGGTGGAAGTGTCATCGCAGTTTAATTTCCGATTACTTGAAAGTCCAAGGAATCGAAGTCATTCACATTATCGATGAGAACAAAACCGAAGCGCATCCTTTCACCTCGGCCGCAAGGGTGGTGGATGGAAAACTCGACTACTCCAGAAAACAGACAGAGCTATCTATTTAGCGAAGTCTTCGATCTCAAACCATTCAGCTGGCGCGGCTCGACGGAGTGGGGCCCTACCAAGGCGTGCTCGCGAAAGTTTCATTGGTAGGGCGACGCTCTGCGGAGCCGCGCTACCGGTTGTGATAGCGCATTCGCCACTTCATCAAGTGGCCTTCGTTGCAAAACCATTAATGGATGAGCTAACACTGGAACTGGCTTATTAATCCCAACCGACAGGCGCGAACTCTTCGCCGGGATAATGATCAGGTCCAATGGCGTCCAGAAGGATATGACTTCTATTTCGCGCAATTTCGAGGAATCATTGTTGAGCTTTTGCAGAAAGTCGCTCCTTGGGCGCATCTCTTTGCAGGCGTCGCGACTGCTCAGGTAAGCCAGCAATGTCCCGTGATTTGGTGCCGAAATGGTAACCAGGCGATCGACCCGCGAACTGCCTCCAAGCATCTGAATATAGTAGCGGCAAACCAATCCACCCATGCTAAAGCCGACGAGATCGATCCTTTCTCTGGCCGAAAAATGCATTCCGACATAGTCGCGCAATTGCACCGATAACGCTTCCAGACTGATTCGGCCGTCGCCTGGCTTTAGGTTTATTGCGAAAGCTTCGCGCCCATCTCGAGCGAGTCGCGCGCGCAACATTTGCATTGATGCGGCGGAATCGGCGATGCCGTGGACGAGCAAAATTCGGTTTGGGGTGCCTGGCTTATCCTCCGCTAAAGCGGAACGATGGTCGTTGGCAAAAATTCCAGCGGCACAAGCTACCCAAATTCGATAACTGATATTTCTCACCCTCAAGGATCAACGCTTTTCGCAGCGTGCGTGAATTGAAAAGTTCTGATCGATCATTGATGGCGGGTTCATCGAATGAATCGATGTTAGATCATATATTATCGATTACGGCGATTCTTCAAATGCCGCACAATGGTTCCATGCAACCGACATTTGCAGAGTGGAACTTGTGGACCGGTTGGGCCGCCACACTCGCCGGTGTCATTTCCGGCGCGGTGATCGGCCTTTTTTTTCAGCGCGAGGAATGGCTCGGCGGCTACTCTTCTTATCGGCGTCGCCTCCTTCGGCTCGGTCACATTTCGTTTTTCGGCCTGGGATTTACCAACATTCTTTTTGGTCTTACCGGCCGCGTTTTGGTGACGGTTCCGGGAATCGCGGCGGTCTTGATGATTGCGAGCGCAATCACCATGCCAATTTGCTGTTTTCTCGCCGCCTGGCGCACTCGGTTTCGAATTCTTTTCCCTTTGCCGGTGATCAGCGCCACCGCGGGAATCGTGATGTTGCTGATGAACTGGAGGGCGCAATGAAAATCGGATTCATCGCCATGAGCGGTCTTCGTCTTTGCGACGTGGAGCTGCTGAACCTTGGCCTTACCTTTCCGGGCGTTTTCCGGCGTAAGAACGCGATTGAAGCGTTGCCCAGCCTCGGTTTGCTTACTTTAGCGGGAATGACGCCGCCGCACATCACGGTGGAATATTTGGAAGTGCGCGACGTGAATTTGGGCGAGCTCTCTCGCGATTTCGACGCGGTCGCCATTTCGACCCTGACCGCAACCGCCGGCGAAGCTTATCGGCTGGCCGCTCGATTTAAGTCGATCGGCACAAAAGTCATTCTTGGCGGCCTGCACGTATCCGCTTTGCCCGAGGAATCGAGAAGACACGCCGACGCCATCGTGATTGGGGAAGGCGAATCGACCTGGCCCAGGATCGTCCGCGATTTGGAAATGGGGAAATTGGATACGCTTTATGATGGTCGATTGAAACCGTTCGACTTGGCGCATTCTCCGGTGCCGCGATTCGAGTTGCTCGCGCCCGATCGTTACCCGCGATTGACTGTACAAACGCAGCGCGGCTGTCCGTGGCGTTGCGAATTTTGCGCCGCCTCCATCCGGATTTCTCCGCAATTCAAAGTGAAGCCGGTCGATCGGGTGATTGCGGAGATTCGGCGACTAAAAGAGTTATGGCGCGATCCATTCGTTGAGTTTGCCGATGATAATACCTTCGTAAACCGTGCTCATTCCGAGCAAATGATGCGAGCGCTTGCGCGCGAAAACATTCGCTGGTTTACCGAAACGGATTTGTCGATTGCGCAAGATCCGGAGTTGCTGCGGCTGATCCGCGAGGCTGGATGCGCCCAAGTCTTGATCGGTTTTGAAAGCCCATCGCGCCGAGTCCTGCACGGAGTCGAGCAGCGCAGTGATTGGAAGGCGCGACAGTGGGAAAATTATCGCGCGGCGGTCGAACGGATTCAGCGCACCGGCATCACCGTCAACGGCTGCTTTGTTATCGGCCTGGATGGTGCCGGCAACGAGCAATTCGACGAAGCTTTCGATTTCGTTCGCGAAAGCGGTCTCTACGATGTGCAAATCACATTTCTCACGCCATTCCCCGGCACACCGTTGTACGAGCGTTTTCGACGATCGGGGCGGCTCTTGAATGAACGCGCTTGGAACCGCTGCACTCTTTTTGACATTAATTTTCAGCCGGCCGCGATGAGCGTAGCGGAACTGCGGAGCGGTTTCGAAAATCTCGGGCGCCGCCTTTATCATCCGGATTTCGTGCGTGAACGCAGTCGGCGGTTCCTGCAGAATTTTCGTGCTGCTCGCGCGGAAGAACGGCGTGCTGCCTGATGAACATTCATCACCTCGAATTATTTTACTTCATTGCCACGCATGGCGGGATTACCGAGGCCGCTCGCAAAATGCCGTACGGCATTCAACAGCCGGCGATTAGTGCGCAGATTTTGCGTTTGGAAGAAGATCTCGGTGTGAAATTATTTCAGCGACGGCCGTTTCAACTCACTCCGGCTGGTCGCGAGCTTTACGAGTTTGCCGCGCCATTCTTTTCCCGCGTGCAAGAGACATCGGAGCGCCTGCGCGGGGAAACCGCCCAGCGCTTGCGGCTGGCCGCCCTCACTACCATTCTGCGCGATCACTTTCCGAATTTATTGGTCCGGCATCGCCGACGATTTCCGCATTTGAAATTGCGTCTGCATGATGCCAACCAAGCCATGGCCGAAGCGCTGCTGAAGAAGCAGGAGATCGATCTCGCGATTACGGAGCTGGAAGGTAAACCGGCCAGAGGAATTCGAAGCGAAGCCCTGCTACAGGTGCCATTGGTATTGCTCGTTCCGGAAAATCATGCCGCCAAATCCGCGCGCGAAATGCTAAAGCGGACCGCATCGGAACTGTTGATCGCGTTGCCCGAGAATGAAGCGCTGACGAAATTGTTCCGCCGCGGGTTGGCCGCAGAAGAGCTGGTTTGGCCGACCAGTATCGAAGCGGGTTCGCTGGAATTGGTTGCTCCTTATGTGGCGGCGGGGTTTGGCGTTGCCCTCAGCGTCTTGCCGCCGGGAGGCCGAGCGCCGACGCGAACACGAGCGTTGCCTTTGCGCGGATTTCCGAAGCTGGTGGTAGCAGCTCTGTGGACGGGCAAATTACCGCCGATTGCGGAATCATTTTTGGAATTGTTGCGGTTGGAAGCACGCGCGCTGCGCGATTCCTAGCGCGCTGCTGCTACCGGTACTCTGTGAACCCGGGCAGGGAGCGAACATTTAATCCTGCGTCTGTTATTGCGCGAGTTAACGTTATTATGTTGCACCTGCAACATCCCAATGTTAACTGGATCCTTTACCTCGTTGCCGCCCTTCTTAAAGCTTATTGCGTTAACGCCAATTGCGGTGCGCTTCGTAGGCAGGAATCGGCGGCGAAGTTTTTTCGCGCTCCAACATTCTTTCCGCGAGCCAATGAAACCATTCGTTACCGGTCTCGC
>Ga0209156_10001713_pt1 | contig 17651 bp, 29 predicted proteins | sample GraSoiAngelo_124_FD_185881 | JGI IMG/M metagenome (GOLD analysis project Ga0209156, IMG submission 185881) | Grasslands soil microbial communities from the Angelo Coastal Reserve, California, USA - 14_0927_05_20cm (SPAdes) (version 2) | ecosystem: Environmental > Terrestrial > Soil > Grasslands...
CGTTGGGGATTGATCAGCGGGGTAACTGGGTTTGGGCTCCTCGTCGTGGAAGCAGTTGTTGCCGACAGCGCGTCACGTCTTCTGGCGTCGGTCCTTCTCGGGCTGGCGATCGGTTTGATGGCCGTGGGTCTTGCCTTGATTGCCCTCGGACCACGGCGCGATCGGCCGCAGCGCCTGTAGGGGGGGCCATGCCGCTGCCTAACAAGCGCTTGAAGCTGACGGGCGGTGATCGCTGTAAGGGAAGCGGAGTCTTTGTGCCCTGGCGGGCACGGACTGTCGTCCACCTCTCTTGCGCCGGCAGGCGGGTCGCCCGCAGCTTAAGCGCGATCCGTTAGGCGAACAGACGACCTTCGAGAACAAGCCGACTCCCTTGAAGCGCATACCTGTATTCCTCGCCACCTGGGTCTTGGCAGGCCTCGGTGCCGTGGTCGGTTCCATCCTTGGCAGCGCAGCAGGGAAGCCCGGACTCTTTGCCGGAGCGGGCATCGGAGGCGGGTTCGGAGTCGGGGCTGCGGTTGTCGTCTTCACCAAACTGCACTGGCTTGCGCCCGAGGATCGCGGTGGCGCCTTCGTTGGCGGAATTGTCGGATTCGCGGTCGCCGCTCCCTTTGCGGTGACGAATCTCCATACCCCCATGACACCCGTTCTGACCTGTGGGCTCGCCGGTGTCGGCCTGCTCTTAGGTGTAGGGGTGGCGCGCGGTTGGCGGCGAAGTTCTTGAGCGCGTGTCGCCTAACAAGCCCTTGAAGCTGGCGGGCGGTGATCGCTTTAAGAGAAGCGGAGTGTTGTGCGCTGGCGGGCACTGACTGTCGTCCACTACTCTTGCGCCGGCGGACGGGTCGCCCGCAGCTTAAGCGCGATCCGTTAGGCGGCGGCGCCTTTCCAAGATGCACACTAGCGACTGGATAGGAACGCTGGTCTTCTCAGTCTTCGGGCTCTGGTGGGTTGTCTGGCCAAACTCTGTCATTCGATTTTACTCAAAGTTCCACGCAGACGGAGTCACGGTCCCGCGAACCACGGCGGGCATTCGGATAGCTGGGGCTCTGTGGGTACTCTTGGTCTGTGTCATCGTGTGGCGGGCGGCCAGATAGGCATCTCCATTCACGCCGCCTAACATGCGCTTGAAGCTGGCGGGCGGTGATCGCTCCAAGGGAAGCGGAATGTTTGTGCCCTGGCGGGCACGGACTGTCGTCCACCTCTCTTGCGCCGGCAGGCGGGTCGCTCGCAGCTTAAGCGCGATCGGTTAGGCATCACCCGGGCATCTTTGTTAGATTGAGTCCCGTGACCCTGCAACTAACCGCCGTGTTCGAGAAGGTGCCGGAAGGCTACATCGCCTTCGTGGAAGAGCTTCCGGGCGCTAACACCCAGGGGGCGACCCTCGAGGAAGCCCGAGCCAACCTCGACGAAGCCGTGCGCCTGGTCCTCGAGGCCAACCGTACCCTCGCTCAAGAGGCCCTCGGCACGCGCTCTGTAATACGCGAACGCTTTAAGATCACGCCCGCTTGAAGCGGCGTGACCTCGTTCGGCGTATCGAAGCCCATGGCTGCGAGCTGTTGCGGGAAGGCGCCCACCACTCTGTGTACGTGAATCGATCGGCCCGCAAGACATCCACGGTGCCGCGGCATCGTGACATCAACGAGTTCCTCGCCCGTAAGATCTGCCGTGACCTGTCCATCCCGGAGCCGTGATGCCTAACAAGCGCTTGAAGCTGCCGGGGCCGGCTTTCAGAAGACGCGTGCGTTTGTGCGCCAACGAGCTCGTACCGCAGGTCGGGGTGCTTGCGCCCGCCGGCGCTCGCCCCGCAGCTTAAGCGCGACCCGTTAGGCAGCACCCGACTCTTCATTACTGATCGAGCCCGTGGACGCCTTCTCATACCTGTCGATTCTTCTCTCGATCATTGTTGGTCTGGGGCTCACCCAGATCCTGACAGCGGTTGGACGGATCATCCGGCATCGCGATCGCGTTCGCGCCGATTGGCTTCCGCTCCTTTGGGCTGCCGTGCTGCTCGTCATCTACGTGCAGGTGTGGTGGTCTATGTTCGGCCTCCGCCATGTGAATGAATGGACGTTCGGATCGTTCGCGGCCGTCCTCGCGCAAACAGGAACCCTGTACCTCATGGCGGCCGTGGTGCTCCCGGAACAGGTTGGCGATCAGCAGGTCGACCTCGCAGCTTATTATGACCAGCATCACCAGTGGTTCTTTGGATTTCTTCTGGTCACGCTCGTCATCAGCGTAATTAAGGACGTGATCATCAACGGAAGCGTACCCGGGCCCTTGAATCTTGGCTTTCACCTCTTTCTGGCCGCGGCAAGCGTCTCGGCGCTCCTTATTCGCGGGCGCCGCTATCAGGAGTTTGTCGGCGTCGCCAGTGCTGGAGCGTTCGTCGCGTACGTTGCCCTCCTCTTCACCCGTCTTCGGTAAGGCGCTGCTGCCTAACAAGCGCTTGAAGCTGGCGGGCGGTTATCGCTCTACGGGAACCGGAGTGTCTGCGCCCTGGCGGGCGCGGGCTGTCGTCCACTACTCTTGCGCCGGCGGCCGAGTCGCCCGCAGCTTAAGCGCGATCCGTTAGGCGGCCGCTCCCGGCTTGGAGGACTGGCATGGCAATACCATCGCTCCGCCTCCCTCTCTTGGTTTCGATTCTGGTGACGCTAGTCTTGCGCCCGCTCGCCAGTCAGACGTCCGCCGATACTGCGGCGGCCGTTCGCGCCGCCGAGTCGGCCGTTCATGCTTGGCTTGCCCTCGTGGACAAGGGCCAGATCGCGGAGAGCTGGGACGAGGCGGCTTTGACGTTTCAGCTCGCGGTCACGAAGGCGAAGTGGATGCAAGCAGTAAAGAAGGCTCGCGGGTCCTTTGAACCGTTCGGGGCGCGGCGCCACATCATGGCCCGATACACGACTGACCTCCCCAATGCGCCACGAGGCCAGTATGTGCTCTTCCAGTACGAGACGAGCGTCTCGGGTGATCGACAAGTGGTGGAGACGGTCATCCCGGTGCTCGAGGGCAAGCGAGGGTGGCGAGTGTCCGGTTATTTCATCCGACCAGACGAGTGAGCGGCGGCCGCCTAACAAGCGCTTGAAGCTGACGGCGCGCGTAGATTAAGGAATGAATTCTTCTTCAGCGCGCCGCAGCTCAAGCGCGAGCCGTTAGGCGGCAACTAAGCCAGCTGCTAATAAGCTGTCGGCGCGCAGTGCGGGGGGCGCACGGGCGAGCGTAGATGATCACATCAACGACACGAGCCGATTAATGAAGCTGGACATCTACCTCAACTACGCCGGTAACTGTCAACAGGCCTTCCGCTTCTACGAGCAGCATCTCGGGGGAAAGATCACGATGATGATGACACACGGCCAAGGCCCCAACGCCGGCAAAGTGCCAGATGAGCAGAAGAACACTATCCTGCATGCCCGCCTGGAGCTCGGGAACACTGTGGTGATGGGCGCCGACATTCCGAAGAGTGAGCCTATGCGGAGCGCATATCTGACGCTCACAGTTGACAGCGAGAAGGAAGCCGAGCGCGTCTATGCCCTGCTCTCGGAGGGCGGGCAGATCTTTATGAAGATGGAGAAGACCTTCTTCGCCAACCGGTTTGCCATGCTGCGCGACCGATTCGGGACCTCCTGGATGCTGCTCCACGAGGTACCGGCGGCACTACGCGTTAGTCGCTAGACCGTTGTTGCCGCCTAACATGCGCTTGAGGCTGGCGGGCCTATCGCTCTTAGGCGAATCGGAGTGGTTGTGCCTGACGGGCACACGACTTCGTCCACTACCCGTTGCGCCGGCGGGCTCGCCGCCCGCAGCTTAAGCGCGATCCGTTAGGCGGCACCCAAACTCGGGTGCCGATTCAGGCCATGACCACCTACCAATACGCTAGTCCGTGGGACTTTCGAGAACACCAGCGCGGACTTCGAGCCGTTGGGCTCATTTCACTGCGCCGCCGCCCCTGGGTGCGTGCCGTCAGGATCGGGTTCCCCATCATCCTTCTCGCGGTCTTGTTCGGGGGACGGTGGCTCGCTGGAGAACTCGCGTTCAATCTAGTGCTTGTTGCGAGCCTACTGCCTTGGCTCCTATTCTTGGTTCTCTGGATCGTCCTCCTTCGCTGGGGCGAGTTTTACCTCGCAGCGCGCCGTACGCGACGCTTGGATCCCTCTGCGCAGGGCACCCTCACGCGGACGTTGTCAGCCGAAGGGTTTCGGATTGACGGAACAGGCCAGAGTGTCGTTCTAACGTGGAAGGGCGTACACTCAGCTGTGGAGACACGCGAGTTTCTCCTGATCTTCTTGAACAAGGTAAGCGCATACTACGTCCCCAAGCGTCTCATTCCCACGCCGCACGAGCTTCAAGCAGTGCGTGATCTTCTTCGAGCGAACCTCGGCGAGCGCGCCCAATTAGCACCGCCCTCCTCGGTCCGTGCCGCCTAACAAGCGCTTGAAGCTGGCGGCGCGCGTAGATTAAGGAATGAATCCTTCTTTAGCGCCCCGCAGCTTAGGCGCGATCCGTTAGGCAGCGGCACATGGAACGGTGAAGGAACTGCTGCGGAGTCACTCGATCAGCTATGTCCAGGGCCTCCAAATCGCTCTCGAAGCTGAGGGCATCAAGGCCGTCCTCCTCGATGAGCAGGCGCCAGGATACTTGGGGTTCGCGGGGCGCGTGCGGCTCGCCGTGGCGGACAACGGAGACTATGCGCAAGCGATGGCGGTGGTGCACGCGCTCGAGCCGGCTCCGTCCCCCAGGGTACGCCCACGCTCATGGGTCTGGCAGCGTTGGGGATTGATCAGCGGGGTGACTGGGTTTGGGCTCCTCGTCGTGGAAGCAGTTGTTGCCGATAGCGCGTCGCGTCTTCTGGCGTCGGTCCTTCTCGGGCTGGCGATCGGTTTGATGGCTGTGGGTCTTGCCTTGATTGCCCTCGGACCGCGGCGCGATCGGCCGCGGCGCCTGTAAGGGGAGCCATGCCGCCGCCTAACAAGCGCTTGAAGCTAGCAGGCGGTGATCGCTCTAAAGGAAACGGAGTGTTGTGCGCTCGCGGGCACGAACTATCGTTCAACGACACGCCCAGCGTCGGGCGAGTCGCCCGCAGCTTAAGCGCGATCCGTTAGGCAGTCGGCTCCACGCCAGGAGAGTCAGCTGATTCAAGATGTGCCAATTGAGGTTCGACGTGGCAGGCTCTGCCTGTCCACGGACCGCCAGCGCCTCGATCACGCTGCCGTACTCGCTCTCCTTCGCACGGCCTATTGGGGCGGTTCGCTGACACCCGAGATACTCGCTCGGGCAATCGAGAACTCTATCTGCTTCGCCGTCTTCGACGGGCAAACGTTGATCGCCTTCGGGCGTGCCATTACCGATCTCGCCACCTACGCTTACTGGACGGACGTCGTCGTCGCCGAGGCCTATCGGAGACAGGGCATAGGTCGATGGTTATCTGAGACCATGCTTGCTCATCCGCAGCTCCAGGGGCTTCGACGAGTCAGCCTGCTAACGCGCGATGCGGCGTCGCTGTACACGCAGCTCGGCTTCACGCAGAGTGCTGGGTCGCTCACCTACATGGAGCACCGCGATCGTGAGTCCGGCGGATAAAGGCCGGCTGCCTAACAAGCGCTTGAAGCTGACGGGGTTGCATTCAGAGGAAGCGCAACGGTTGTGCGTCATCCCGCAGATACCACAGTACGGGGCGCTTGCGCCCGCCCGCGCTCGCCCCGCAGCTTAAGCGCGATCCGTTAGGCGGCGCCGATCCCAACGAACGGGAGCACACCACCTCTCAGAAGCCCCTAGCAGCTCAGCGTTCTCTTCCAGCGGACCCAAGCGTGCCACGACTCCCGCATGACTTGGTGTAAGCGAGGAAAGGATCTCAGCTAATGCCTTCACCCGTCGATCGCCGCTCCGTAGATCTCACCGCCTTCCCCGATCTGGTCGTCATCTATGTCGGCATGCGCGTGCGGACACTTGCAGGCATCAAGACGCTCCTCGGCATGGGCCCTCAGATCGACAAGGCCGGTGCCGGGCGCCCGGAAGGTCTCCTCCACTTCGAGAATAACATCATCTTCCGCCTATTTCCGCTGCATGTTGGGATGCGCTGGTACTGGAAGGACTTCGAGTCGATGGAGCGGTGGGCGCGCTCTGAACCGCACCGAATCTGGTGGCAGAACTTCCTCCGTGGTTCGGGCGGTACGGGTTTTTGGCATGAGACCTACTTCATGCGCGGCGGAATGGAAGCGATCTACGACGACGTGAACCATCCTCCTCTCGGCTTCCAGGCGTTCGCCCCCAGTGTCCCTGCCCGCGGGCCTATGTTCGCAGCGCGAGAGCGCCTGCACGTGACCGGGGCGACGCCCACCCAGCCGGCCGGCGTCGCCGAACACGAGCTCTACTAGTCCGGCACGTCCAACGTTCGGGCGCCCGCCTAACAAGCGCTTGAAGCTGGCGGGCGCGCTCGTTCTAAAGGAAGCCGTTGTGTCGTGCCCTAGCGGGCACGGGCCTTCGTCCACCACCCTTGCGCCGGCGAGCGGGTCGCCCGCAGCTTAAGCGCGATCCGCTAGGCGGTTAACGCTCATGAGCTCCCCCAATCGTACACGTGCTCTAGCGTTCTTCCTCGGCCTCCTACTGGTAGGCGCGCCGATCGACATTGGCCGAGCGCAGAGCACCTGGGACCGATACAAGCCGGGCACGATCAGGGGCGTCATTCAGCAAAACGATTCCTCGATCCGAGCCAACAGCCCGGGGAAGCTTCCAAGTTGGGTCGTCACCGGTAACCAATTCCCGACGCTCGCGCGGGTCGTTTATCGGGGCGACTCGCGGCCTGTGGACTCGATCCGCGCCGAGATTGTCCGTCGCTGGGGAGTCTCCTTCCTTCGGGATTCTTCCATGGCTCGACGCTTCCGCCGCGAGTATCTGTTTCAGGAAGATCAGACACTGTTGTGGTTACCCGTTCAAGACACCGTGGCAAGCTACTTTCCTCGAGAGCTACACACGGGCCAGGAAATCGCGCTGTACGTTCTGTGGCTCGGGGCCTACTACGCCGGCGATGACATCACGTGGGCCTTCGTCGTTACCGAATTCGACGCCGGATCCGCGAAGCGCTAGCCGCCTAACAAGCGCTTGAAGCTGGCGGGCGTTTATCGCGCTAAGGGAAACGGACTGGCAACGCCGTCTCACACTAGGGTATTTGCAAAGTGGAAGCTAGACGCCAGGCTGAGGAGTTGGTCGCGTACTACGCCAATTGCGACATCCAATTTGCGAAGGATTGGTGGATCAGAGGTCTGGAGACCGCACAAGAATGGTTGCGCCTAACCACATCTGCTTCGGTCTCGCAGCATGAAGTATCCTCACTTCTGGCCACAGCGAAGGCTAATCAGCACAATGGCAGCGGCTGGAGCCTGATGGCTTTGCTTATGTACTCTTGGGCAAAACAGAGTGGGCACGAGGTTCCGCCTCTGGAAGACTACCTCGACTGGGGACGGCGAGCGCCATTTCCGCGGCAGTCGTGGTGGAAAAGCACGCTCATCCGTCTTCAGAGAAGGTTCAAGAGGCTGCGTTCACTTTGGCCAGCCGCCTAAGATGCGCTTGATGCTGGCGGCGCTGCTTTTTAAGGAAGGCGTTATGTTCGTGGTCATTCAGCCTGCGCGCCGCAGCTTAAGCGCGAGCCGTTAGGCGGCACGATAACTTGGCGAAACCTCCTCTAATCTCAGTGATGGTTGCGGTACCCAATGCGCCAGAAGCGGTCGCGTGGTACATGCGGGCGCTTGGCGCCGTGGAGCTGTGGAACCTAGGGTCTGTCGCTGGGCTGGAGATCGCGGGCGCGCCCTTCTTCGTCGGCGAGCCCGCGAATAACGGCTGGGAGAGTCCGACGAAACTTGGGATGACTTCTGCGCGAATCGAGGTGTTCTGCGACGATCCCGACGCCTTCATCGCCCGCGCGGTAGGAGCAGGGGCTAATGGCAGCGTAGACAGGATCCGGAATCATGAGATGCCGTGGGGGCGTCATCGGCAAGGTGGCTTCCTTGATCCCTTTGGGCACATGTGGCTAGTTGGTGATCGATCGCCGTTGCGTCCTCACCCAATGTGACCGTGCCACCTAACAAGCGCCTGAAGCTGGCGGGCGGTGATCGCTCTAAGGGAAGCGGACTGTCGTCCACTTCCCTTGCGCCGGCAGGCGAGGCGCCCGCAGCTTAAGCACGATCCGTTAGGCATCTCACGTGAACCATCGCTCATCAGCCCTCGTTGCCGTGTGCGTGCTCTCGCCACTTCCGGCCGCAGCACAAATCGATACCGCGTCGATCCGCCAAGTCCTTGCTACCGAGGATCGGCGGTTTGCGGCCATGGTGCATGCGGATACGAGTGCGCTCGCGTCTCTCCTCGCCCCGGATCTTACGTACACCCATACTGACGGTGCCCAGAACACGGGGGCGGAGCTCCTGCAGCTCTTGGGGAGCGGCACCCTTCGGTACGCCTCGATCGCGCCTGAGGCACGCGAGGTCCGGGTCGTGGGCTCGAGCGCAGTTGTAACGGGCCGGTCGGCGATGCGGGTCGAAGCGAGCGGCCAGGTCCACGCGTTTCGCATTCGGTATCTCGCTGTGTACCGGCGTGGCGCTCACGGCTGGGAGCTGATCGCGTGGCAGTCTACGCGCCTGCCGGCAGAGTGATGGCGAAGGTGCGGCCGAAACACGACGCCCCATAATGCTCATTCTTGAAGTGATGGATAAGGAGCCCGCCCTTCGCACGGTCTGGGGCGCCGCGTTGCTACTCGGATCCGTGGGCTTTCTGGCCACCCGGTTCCGGCGTTGGCTCGTCCTCCCGGCGCTCGGCGTTATCGGGGTCCTCGCCTATTGGCAGCTCAGTGCGCTCGCGGACGCTGCCCTACGGCCGGCTATCATCCAAGAGGCGGGGCGCGGCTATCTGATCCAATCGTGCGCCGCAGTTGCCGTGGCGGTCTTGCTCTCGGTGTTGGGGCTGGTCCCGAAGCGGGGTGCGGCCTAACATGCGCTCCAAGCTGGCGGGCTCGCCGCCCGCAGCTTAAGCGCGATCCGTTAGGCGGCACGGATTCAACAGTTCGATTCCTCGGCGAGCGGTTCACGTCCCGGGGGCTCCCACCACGTGGTACCGTCCCGTCAGCACAGTCACGTGAAGCCCGCGCCCAGATCACCTTCTTTTGCGTCCTCGTGCATCTCTGGCGGGGTACCGATATCCCGGTACATTCGTGCCCAGGTTACTTCTACCAACGCGGGAGGTCGTATGCGCCGTCAGGGCTCTTCCCTCGGACTCGTTCTGGTCACTTCGTTCCTCGTCGGATGTTCGGAGCGTCAGTTGACGGCACCTCCGAATGTTTCTGACTTGGCTGCCTCAGCTGAGCAGCTTCCAGCACAAACGGCCTGCGGGCACGTCAGCGGCGCGTTTGTCTTCACGAGGTTCCAGTTCACGAGCCAGACGACTGCCATCGGCGAAGGCACGGTGGAAGGGGACCTCTCCGGGGGATTTAGCGCCCAGTACTACGATATCGAACAGCGGGGCAACGGCGTAATCCATATGCGGGCTCATCACACGATTACTAGGAGTACCGGGACGATCATGACGTCCGACGAGATCCTGCTTCTCCCGGATCAGGATCCGGCGATGGGTCTACCCAATTCGCGGCTGGACGTGATCGGCGGAACGGACGCATATGACGGCGCGACAGGCCTGCTTCATACACACGGGCAAGTGAACCTCGTAACTCTGGCTGGATCTATCCAGTACAAAGGACAGGTTTGTGTCCCGTAAAGCTGCCGAGCGCTCACAGTAGGGAGGAATTGCGTTGCCGCGCCTCCCAATGTCCCCTAATGCTCCATCGCCTTGCGCCGGCGGCCATTGCGCCCGCAGCTTAAGCGCGATCCGTTAGGCAGCAGCGCTGGTGCTGACGTCCATGCTCTCTCCCCACTCGTGCCCCTGGGAGTCGTTATATGTGGAAAGCCGAGTACGTAATGACGACTGACGTGACGCCCGCAGCACTCTACCGCACGATTACCGATATCAACAACTGGAGCGAATGGGACACTGGGCTGGAGTATACGCGCCTGGACGGCGACGTGAAGCCGGGCGCCGCTCAAGGACCCCATTGCATGACCGAGAGCCATGAAGGCATTCGTCGTCGAACGGTATAAAAGCAAGAGTGCAGTACGTCTCGGCGAAATGCCGGAACCGGAAGTCCGAGACGATGATGTACTGGTCCAAGTCCACGCCGCCAGTTTAAACCAGCTGGATTCCAAGATTAGGGACGGCGAGTTCAAACTCATTCTGCCCTATCGCTTGCCCCTGATTCTGGGCAACGACGTGGCCGGGGTCGTAGTCCGTGTCGGGTCCAAAGTGCGACGGTTCAAGCCGGGCGACGCGGTCTATGCGCGGCCACATCAGGACCGGATCGGGACGTTCGCGGAATTCATCGCCATGAATGAAGCTGACGTAGCGTTGAAGCCCAAGAATCTCACCATGGAAGAGGCAGCGTCCATCCCTGTGGTGGGTCTGACAGCTTGGCAAGTATTGATTGAACGCGCCAACCTGAAGCAGGGCCAAAAAGTCTTGATCCATGCGGGTTCCGGTGGAGTAGGCACATTCGCCATTCAACTGGCAAAGCACATCGGCGCAACGGTGGCGACTACGACGAGCACCGCGAATGTCGATCTGGTCAAAAGTCTCGGCGCGGATGTCGTCATCGACTACAAGAAAGAAGATTTCGAGAAGGTCCTGAGCGGCTACGACGTCGTCCTGAACAGTCTGGGCAAGGACACGCTCGAAAAGTCCCTCAAGGTGCTGAAGCCCGGCGGAAAGCTCATTTCCATCTCCGGTCCGCCGGATGTAGCGTTCGCTAAGCAGAACGGGTCGAACTGGTTCCTGCAACAAGCCATGCGCCTTTTGAGCTTCGGCATCCGGCAGAAGGCCAAGCACCACGGCGTTAGCTACTCGTTTGTTTTCATGCGAGCGAACGGCGAGCAGTTGAGCAAGATCACATCCCTCATTGAAGCTGGCATCATCCGGCAGGTCATGGATCGGATCTTCCCGTTCGAAGCCACCAAAGAGGCTTGGGCTTACCTCGAAACGGGGCGCGCAAAAGGCAAGGTCGTCATCAAGGTGATTTAGGATCGCCGAGTGGGACAATCCTTATCGTCGGAGGTTATCGAGTGTTCGGCCGGACTCCCGTGACCCTGGCCATCGCTCTCGGGTCCACCACGATCGCGAGGTCCCCAGACTCGCTGTTCAACGCGTGAGCACCTCGGTCTTGAACTGGCTCGTCCACCAGTTCCGCGTGCGTCGCCGACCCGTCGTCACGGTGGCAGGGGTTAAGATCCGGCTGGGGCGTCACATGTCGCCACAGGTCGAGCGTACCGTCTCGCGGGGCCGATACGAACAGGATGAGGTCCGGCTGATTGAGCAAGTGCTCTCACCCGGTGACGTCGTGCTCGAGGTCGGGGCCGGGCTTGGGCTGGTCTCCGCCTATTGCGCGAAGCGACTCGGGTCGAGCCGCGTGTTTGCCTACGAGGCCAATCCCGATCTCGAGGCGTGCATCCGCGAGACCTTTTCGCTCAATGAGGTCCAGCCAACCTTGGAGATGTGCGCCGTTGGCGCGGACGCCGGCAAGGTAACGCTATTCCGCAGCGAGGACCTGTGGGCGTCGTCGGTGCTCCGCCCGAGCGGCAAAGTCCGTCCGGTCGAGGTTTCCGTAAAGGCGCTTAGTGAGGTTGTCCAGCTCGCTCGGGCGACGCTGCTCATCGTCGATGTCGAGGGGGCTGAGAGCGAGTTGTTCGACCGCGCTCACTTGCCCACCGTGAGCAGGATCATCCTGGAGCTGCACGAGCGGGTGATCGGCACTGCGGGCGCGCGGCGGGTCCGATCCACGTTGTCAGCCATCGGGTTCGAGGACCTCCCGGACCTGTCCATTGGCAAGCACCTCGTGCTGCAGCGCGTCAGGGGGAGCGGCGTTACGTGATCTTCGGAGCGGACAGTAGCAAGGAGGGGCTGAAGAGCATTGCCTCGCACGGGGCACACCTGCGCCTTGACCGCTGTCGGCGCGGCGTACTTCTCTTGCGTCGACCGCCTCGCCGCCCGCAGCTTAAGCGCGATCCGTTAGACGGCTGCGCGTATCGGCGTGCTCCTGGGCTCTTGGCAACGGAGATCGGACTCGTGACGAAGCGGCGCAAAGTCATCGTCCACATCGCGACCAGCGCGGACGGCTATATCGCCCGTTCCGACGGCGATCTCGAATGGCTGACGTCCCGCCCGGCACCAAAGGGTTTCTATGGCATGAACGCCTTCATGGGGTCGGTTGACACGAAGCTGCTGGGCCGGAAGACCTACGAGGTGAGCCTGCGGATGGGGGCGAAGTTCGACTCACAGAGTCGGAGCATCGTTTTCTCCCGCCATCCGCCACCTGACGCCCCGCCAGGCGTGGAGTTCGTGAACGATGCCATCGGGCCATTCGTGAGTCGCCTTCGAGCGCGGCCTGGCAAGGATATCTGGTTGATGGGGGGCGGCGAGATCATCGCCTCGTTTCTTGACGCGCAGGCGATCGACGAGTTCGTCATCAGTGTGGTCCCCGTTTTCATTGGGGACGGCATCCCATTGATAGCGCGGCGTCATCGTCACGCGCCGTTGGAGTTGCACTCCATTGAGCGCTTCGAGGATGGTGTGGTTCAACTGCATTACCGCGTTCAGAAGCAGCCTTGATGACGCCGCTCAGGAGGAATACATGCCTTGTCGCCTTCATCTCTCACTGGCGGCCGCTCTGCTGGCGGGCAGCGTTTCGTTGCAGGCACAGGAAACGGTTGTCGGCGCGAGCGATCCGGACGCGCTGTTCCACAGCAGCGACCCGAGACTCGATGCCAACAAGCAGGTTGCCTACCACATCGTCAAAGACCTGCTTGAGGCGGGACACTGGGAGCTGGCAGACAGATACTTGACCGAGCGATACATCCAGCATAACCCGAACGCGGCATCCGGACGCGCTGGTGTGGTGAAGTACTTCACCGAGGTCCGGAAGGTGAAGCCCGTACCCATACCGGAGAAGATGAAGACGAAGGTCGTGTCGGTGGTGGCCGAGGGCGATCTCGTGGTAGTCGCGTATGTCCACGAGCTGAGGAACACCAAGGATTTCTCACAGAGCTACACCACGACTTGGTTCGATATGTGGCGTTTCAAGGATGGCAAAGCGGACGAACATTGGGATCCGGCGACGCGCATGGGTCAATGATTAGTGATGTGTGGGAGGTGCGTATGTTCTGGTCACGGAGCGCAGCCAGCGTCCTCATCGTGCGTTCGATCGACGCTTCCCACCATACCGTTAGCCCTTGTTGGAGGAATCACTCCCCATGACCGCCCAGCGCCTCGTCGTCGCCCTGACCGGGCTCAATATCGCCCTGGTGGCCTCCACCTTCTTGAGCCGAACCCGGCCTGCCGTAGCCGGCTCTGAAGTGGCCTCAGTGCTCCGGGGACGCGCCCTGGAGATCGTGGATGATCGCGGACGGGTCCGCGCCAGTATTGCGGTGTTACCAGCAGATCCGGCCTTCAAGATGCCGGACGGTACGACGGGATATCCGGAAACCGTACTGCTGCGCCTGAGAAGCTCGGCAGGTCGCCCCAATGTCAAGCTCGCGGCCACGGAGGATGGTGCGGGCCTGGTGCTCGGTGGCGACTCTGATCCGACCTATGCTCAGCTGCTGGCGCGAGGTGACCGTACTTTCTTGAAGTTGAGCAACAAAACCGGACACGTGCAGCTCGTGGAGCCGTAGCACCAACCCACCATCATGCGCATCCTCCTCATCGGTGCTACCGGCACCATCGGCAAGGCCATCGCAGCGGCGCTCGGCGCTCGACACGAGGTCCTGCTCGCAAGTCGCCAGCAAGCGCCCCTGCGCGTGGACATAGCGGATCCGGCATCGATCCGAAGCTTGTACGCCAAGGTCGGCAAGGTCGGCGCCGTGATCAGCGCGGCCGGTCAGGCCCGCTTCAAGCCCCTCGACGAGCTTTCGGATCCTGATTTTCACTTCAGCATCGACAACAAACTCATGGGCCAGGTCAACCTGGTCAGATATGGACTCGGCTCTGTCGTGGATGGCGGCTCGATCACGATTACGAGCGGCATTCTGGCCCAGCAACCGTCTCGCGGAAGTGCGGCGATCAGCCTCGTGAATGCGGGGCTCGAGGGCTTTGCCCGAGCGGCCGCGCTCGAAGCCCCCCGTGGCATTCGGATCAACGTGGTGAGCCCGCCCTGGGTGACCGAGACCCTGCAGGCACTCGGCATGCCGCTTCAAGGCGGGTTGCCAGCTGCCACGGTGGCCCAAGCGTATGTCGCCTGCGTCGAAGGTACGGCGACCGGGCAAGTCATTTCCCCGTAGGAGAGCCCACAGATGAACTTGCTACTCGTCTCGCTACTGCTCGCTACGCAGGCTCCTGGCGCGCAGGATACCGTAGCGCAGGTGCTGCTTCGGCTGGAGGACGATTGGACGGTTGGGCTGACCCACCGTGATGCCGCCCTGTTTCGGCGCTTGCTGGCAGACGGATTCATTTACACGGAAGACGATCGCACCGTCGGTCGCGACGACGTGTTGCGCGATGTGGCGGCAGGACCAGACACGGTCGAGACGGCGCACAACGAGGATATGAAGGTCCATCGCTTCGGCACGACGGCTATCGTCACGGGATGGTTGGTGGTGGCCGGCCACGGGCCCAAGGGCCCGTTCAGTCGCCGCTATAGGTTCACGGACACCTGGGTACGACGGGGCGGGCGTTGGCAGATCGTCGCGGCACACGATTACCTTGTGCCCGCGAGGTAGCGCCAGCCACCGCGCGCCGTAGCTTAGGCTCGATGCGTTAGGCCGCCGCCACCAACCACGGGGCTTATGTTCCGCAAGCTGCTACTCGTCCTGCTCGTCGTCGTCGGTCTCGCGGTTATCGCCTTCGCCGTACTCCTGGTGATCACGCCCGCGGCTCCCATTCCCGAGCAACCGTCCCCCAAACCGGCCGTGGAGCGGCGCAAGGCAGCGCTTCAGGCGGACGCCGAAGGGCAATACGTCCCAGGCTATCACTTTGTGGTAGGTCCTCTCCGCTTCACCGGGTTCAGCCTGCGTCCGGAGGCCCTGGTCACCTTCGCCCAAACCGGCTCCGGGGCCGAGGAGGTGGCCGGCTGTCTCGAGGCGACGATCACCGCGGTCAGCATCCATCTCCGCTGCGAATCCCCTGAGGTGGGCGTCGTGACCATCGAGGGCAGGTTTCTGACTCGTGTGGCGACGACCCTACTGGATACCCCGGTCGTGTCCGCGGTCGTGACGGTTCATGCGCCGAGCGGAGAGGTGTACAGCGCGCGGGACTCGTTCGTGTGGCAGGCGGGCCGTTAGAGGGGGAGAGGCCCGGTTTGCCGTCGTCATCCGATCTACGAGCGACGCTGCTTGCCGCGTGGCAGACGAATAACCGGGTCACGGTCCAGCTGATCCAGCGCCTGCCAGCCGCACTCTGGGACACCGCGGTTCCCGGAGCGCCACGGCGCACGATCCGAATGATCGCAGGTCATCTGCACAACGCGAGATGCCGCTGGGTCAAGACGCTGGGGCGGGAGCACGGCATTCCCGCACCGGCTCGCGTGGATCAGCGTCGTGTCGCACGGCGGCAGCTCGTGGCTGCCTTGAAGCACAGCAGCAACGCCATCGCAGCGCTGCTGAAACTGGGCCTTGAGTCCGGGGGTCAAATCCCGCCGTCGAGGGGGTATGTCTGGCGCAACCTGTCCCTCGACGTCGGCCACGTGCTGACCTATTTCGTCGCGCATGAGGCTCATCACCGCGGTCAGATCGTCATGGTCGCCCGCCAAACGGGCCACCGGTTGCCGCTGGCGACCGTGGGCGGGTTGTGGCAATGGAAGCCGGCCGGCGCGACCCACGTTTTTCTACGCAAGCGGGTGTGACCGACCTTCCGATCGCCTGCACCCTCACGTCTGCGGAGCTTCAGTCCCGCGGCGCGGAGCTTCTGCGCGGACTGGTGGCCCGGGCAGTCGGACGCGTTCCCGTGACCGATGGCTTCCGCTGGGCCTTCGCGCCGACCGAGGGACTCCTCGCCGAGTTCGCGCGGGTAATTGATGCCGAGCGACAGTGCTGTCGGTTTCTTCGGTTCGCCGTGGCCGCCGAGCCCGACGGCGGGCCGATCTCCCTAGAGGTCACCGGTCCGCCGGGAACTGCACAGTTCCTCGAGCGGCTGGTGACCGGAGCCTAAGGCCACAACCGAGGTGATTCCGGTGGGATGAAAGCCAAGAAGATTGTCATCGGAGTGCTGCTCGCCATCATCGGTCTGCCCGTGCTGTTGGTCCTGGTCGTTGTCGTCTCTGTCGCCGTTCTGGATCGGACCAACGGCAGCATCGTCTCTTCGGGCAAACCGCGCTCGTATCTGCTCTATGTCCCCCCGAGCTACGACCGCACCAAGCCGACGCCGCTCGTCATCAGCATGCACGGCGCAGCGGGATGGCCGGCCCAGCAAATGAACTTGAGTGGGTGGAACCGGCTGGCCGAGAGCCAAGGGTTCATCGTGGTCTACCCGTCGGGAAGCGACGTGCCGAAGATTTGGCACGTGGACCGAGGGGCCGGTCTCACACGGGATGTCACATTCATCTCGGCGCTGATCGACACACTCGAGGCGGCCTACAACATCGATCCAACCCGGATCTATGCCAATGGGTTGTCCGCCGGCGGCGGCATGGCGTTCGTCCTATCCTGCACGCTGGCGGACCGGATCGCGGCGGTCGGGCTGGTCGCGGCGGCTCAACCCATGGACTGGAGCTGGTGTACAGACCAGCGACCGGTCCCGGTGATTGCGTTTCACGGGGCCGCCGATCCAATTGTACCGTACCAGGGAGGGCCACTGGGGGATCCGTTCAACCCCGTGACCGTGATGTTCCCTGCCGTTCGGGATTGGGTGGCGGGTTGGGCTCGACGAAACCGGTGCGGCACGAACCCCGTCGAATCAGGGGTCGCTCCGGATGTCACTCGTATCGAATACACGCGCTGTGCTGGAGACGCGACTGTGGTGCTCTATACCATTCAGGGAGGCGGCCACTCCTGGCCTGGCGGCAAGCCGCTGCCGGAATGGTGGGTCGGACCCACCAGCCGGAGCATCGACGCCACGAGTCAGATGTGGACGTTCTTTCGTGAGCACCAGCTCCTGAGGAAATAGCGAAGCCATGGACCTTACCCCACTCATACCAATAGTGGCGATCGTCGCTATCGCGGCGGTCAAGATCGCCCGTATGCGCGCCACTCGGCCGGACGCACCGTCGGCCGATGTTACCGCGCAGCTCGAGGCGCTGGAGCATGTCGTGCAGGGTCTGCAACGGGAGCTGGCGGAAACGCAGGAACGGCTCGATTTCGCAGAACGTCTCCTGAGCAAGGCGCGAGAAGAGCGATGATTACGGTTCGACCCGCGACGCCGAGCGATGCGGCCGCCTGGCTCGAGCTGCGTCACGCCCTGTGGCCTGTCGGCTCCCAGGCGGAACATCGGGAAACGATCGACCGGTTCCTCGCCGGCGAGGCACAGGAGCCGCTTGCTGTCCTTTTAGCCGAGGACGGGGCAGGGCGTCAGGTCGGCCTTGCCGAGCTCTCGATTCGCCCGTACGCCGAGGGATGTCAGGGGGATCGTGTGGCGTACCTCGAGGGATG
>Ga0209156_10001714_pt1 | contig 17648 bp, 14 predicted proteins | sample GraSoiAngelo_124_FD_185881 | JGI IMG/M metagenome (GOLD analysis project Ga0209156, IMG submission 185881) | Grasslands soil microbial communities from the Angelo Coastal Reserve, California, USA - 14_0927_05_20cm (SPAdes) (version 2) | ecosystem: Environmental > Terrestrial > Soil > Grasslands...
TCCGCCGCATCTACGACCAGATGCCGCAGCCCAAGTGGGTGATCTCGATGGGCGCCTGCGCCTCCACCGGCGGCATCTTCGACAACTACGCGATGGTGCAGGGGATCGATACGATCGTGCCGGTGGACGTGTACGTGCCCGGCTGCCCGCCGCGCCCCGAGGGGCTGCTCTACGGCGTGCTGCTCCTGCACAAGAAGATCAAGGGTGAATCGCTGTTCGATCGCGTCCCGCGGCGCGACGAGCAGCCGCTCGACGACCACGGCTTGCGCCTTCCCCCCGAGCAGATCGACGAGATCTCGGAGCCGTTCGGGAACTCCGTCCACCAGTTCCGCTCGGCGTGAACCCCTCGGTCGACGCGCTGCGCGCGACTTTCGGCCCCGCGATCGGCCGCGCGCTCGAGTCGTGCGGCGACACGATCGTGTACGTCGGGCGCGAGGCGCTGCTGGACGTGATGGCCTGGCTGCGGGACACGCCCGGACACACCTACGACTACCTGGTGGACGTCACCGCGGTCGAGTACCGCGACCGGGAGCGGCCGCTCGAGGTGGTCTACAGTCTGCGCTCGCTGGCGCGCCGCGCCGACCTGCGTGTCAAAGTGGAGCTCGATTCCCAGGGCGACCTCACCGTCGACTCGGTCGTGCCGCTGTGGCGCGGCGCCGACTGGCTCGAGCGCGAGGTGTTCGACATGTTCGGCATCACCTTCCGGGGGCACCCCGACCTGCGCCGCATCCTGATGTGGGAGACGTATGCCGAAGGGTACCCGCTGCGCAAGGACTTTCCGCTGCGCGGACGGTTCAGCCGGGCCGAGCAGGTCCGCCAGGCGCTGGGCGCCCGCCCCGAGGCGCATTACTCGCTGGAAGAGCTGTCGATCGCCGACGCGTACGACGACCTTCCCGGAGACATGAAGGAGCGGCTGCGGCGCGGCGAGCGCGGCACGCTCCCGGACGCCGAATGAGCACGCGCACCGTCGAGCTCGAGCTCGCCACGCCCGGCGTGGATGCGCAAGGTCAGCCGCTGCGGGTACCGCTCGGCGCGGCGGAGCCCGACCTCGCCGCCGAGCACATGCTCATCAACATCGGTCCGCAGCACCCCGCCACGCACGGAGTGCTGCGGCTCGTGGTGGAGCTGGACGGTGAGACCGTGGTCCGAGTGATCCCGCACGTGGGGTACCTCCACTCCGGCTTCGAGAAACTCGGGGAGTACCGGCACTACAACCAGATCATCCCGCTCACCGACCGCACGGACTACCTCTCGCCCATGGCGAACAACGTGGGCTTCGCGCTCGCGGCCGAGAAGCTCATGGGGATCGCGATCACGCCGCGCTGCACGGTGTTGCGCGTGATCGCGTGCGAAATGAGCCGCATCATCTCGCACATGGTGTGGCTCGGCACGACCTCGATCGACCTCGGCGCGTTCACGCCGTTCCTGTGGGCGTTTCAGGAGCGCGAGCGGATCTACGATCTCCAGGAGATGTGGACCGGCGCCCGGCTCACCACCAGCGTGACGCGGGTGGGCGGCATGATGGCGGACGTGCCCGACGATTTCGTCGAAGGGCTGCGCCACTTCACGCGGACGTTCCCCAAGACGCTGAGCGAGATCGACCGTGTCCTCACGCGCAACGCCGTGTGGGTCGGCCGCACCCAGGGGGTGGGTGTGCTCACCGCCGCCGAAGCGACCAACCACTCGCTGTCCGGACCGATGCTGCGCGCCAGCGGCGTCGCCTACGACGTGCGCAAGGACAAGCCGTACCTGGACTACGAGACGTATGACTTCGACGTCGTGGTGGGCGAGCACGGCGACGTGTACGACCGCTACCTCGTGCGCCTCGAGGAGTGCTCCCAGTCGAACCGCATCCTCGCGCAGGCGCTCGATCGCCTGCCCGACGGTCCGATCAACATCGCCGACCCGCGGGTGATTCTCCCCCCGAAGTCGCGGGCGATGAACGACATGGAGGCGATGATCTATCACTTCAAACAGGTGATGGAGGGCGTGAAGGCGCCCGTGGGCGAGGCCTACGTGGGGATCGAGAACCCCAAAGGCGAGCTCGGCACCTACCTGGTGTCGGACGGCACCGCGAAACCGGTGCGGTGGCGCATCCGGCCTCCCTCGTTCATCAATCTGTCGGTCCTGCCGCGCATGGCGGCGGGGCACCTGTTGAGCGATCTGATCGCCATCAACGCCTCCGTCGACATCGTCATGGGCGAGGTGGATCGATGAGCGCCGGCGCGCACCCGTCATCGCCGGCGGGCACGGAGGCGTACCACCCCGTCTTCACCGACCAGATGCTCGAGCAGCTCAACGAGATTCTGGCCCGCTACCCCACCAGGCAGGCCGCGCTGCTGCCGGCCCTGTGGCTGGTGCAGCGGGCGCGCGGCTGGATCTCCGACCGCAACATGGCGGAAGTCGCCGAGGTGCTGGGACTGACGCCCGCGTACGTGAAGGGCGTGGTCACGTTCTACACGATGTACCACCAGCATCCCGTCGGCCGGCACTTCGTGCAGGTGTGCACCACGTCGCCCTGCAACATCTGCGGCGCCGAGGCGGTGGTCCAGGCGCTGCTCACGGCGACCGGGGCCAAGGAGCTCGGCGCCACGAGCCCGGACGGCAAATGGACGGTGATCGAGGTGGAGTGCCTCGGCGCGTGCGGGTTCGCGACGCCGGTGCTGGTGGACGACGACTTCATCGAGAGCGTGACGCCCGACCGCGTTCCGGAGATCGTGAGGAAGTACAAGTGATAGTCAATTGCGGATTGGGGATTGCGGATTGCGGATTGGAAGGGCCGAGTCCGATGCGGCATGCTGACCTTCCGACGCGACGAGCGCACGGTCAAATCCGCAATCCGCAATCCGCAATCCGCAATCGGGTGTCGTGATGGGCTTCCCCCACAAGCCTCACCCGCGCGAGACCGTCCTCCTCTCCCGGTACTTCGGTGAGGCCGACGCCCGCACCTACAAGGGGTGGGTGAAGCGGGGCGGGTACGCCGCGCTGGAGCGGGCGCGCGCCATGGAGCCCGCCCGGGTCATCGACATCGTGAAGGAGTCGGGGCTGCGGGGCCGCGGGGGAGCCGGCTTCCCCACCGGACTCAAGTGGTCGTTCATGCCGAAGGAGAAGAAGAAGCCGCACTATCTGTGCGTGAACGCGGACGAATCCGAGCCGGGGACGTTCAAGGACCGCGAGATCATGCGCTGGACGCCGCACGCCCTGCTCGAGGGCACGGCCATCGCGGCACACGCGATCCAGGCCGAGGTGGCCTACATCTACATCCGCGGCGAGTTCACCGAGCCGCTGGCGATCATGGAGAAGGCCCTCGCCGACGCCCGGTCCGCCGGCGTGTTCGGCGACCTCAAGATCCATCTGCACCGGGGTGCGGGCGCCTACATCTGCGGCGAGGAGACGGCGCTCATGAACTCGATCGAGGGGAAGCGCGGCAACCCGCGCATCAAGCCGCCGTTTCCCGCGGCCGCGGGCGTGTTCGGCATGCCCACCACGATCAACAACGTCGAGACCCTCGCCGCCGTGCCGCCCATCCTCGTCAAGGGCGCCGCCTGGTACAAAGCCCTGACGCTCTCGTCGCCCAAGAGCACCGGCACGAAGCTGTTCTCGGTGTGCGGCCACGTGCAGCAGCCGGGCAACTACGAGGTGACGATGGGTTTTCCGCTGAAGGACTTGATATACGAGCTGTGCGGCGGCATGCGGACCGGCCGCACGCTCAAGGCGTGCATCCCGGGCGGCTCGTCGGTGCCGATCCTCAACCGGGACGAGACGGAGGCCTGTCTGCTCGACTACGAAGGCGTGGTCGAGCGGGGGTCGATGCTCGGCTCGGGCGGCGTCATCGTGTTCGACGACTCGGCGGACATGGTGTACCAGATCATGCGGCTGGCGCGCTTCTATGCCCACGAGTCGTGCGCGCAATGCACGCAGTGCCGCGAGGGCACGGCGTGGACCACCAAGATTCTCGAGCGCATGCTCGCGGGGCAGGGCAAGCCGGCCGACCTGGACCTGCTGCTCGACCTCTCCGAGAACATGACCGGCAAGACGATCTGCGTGCTGTCGGACTCGTGCGCGGCGCCCGTCGTCTCGGGGATCAAGAAGTTCCGGAACGAGTTCGAAGACTACATCGCGGGACGACGCCAGCCCGTGATGGTGGCATGAGCGCGGGATCCGGCCACCATGCCTGAAGAGCTCGTCAATCTGACCATCGACGGCGTCCCGGTCGGCGTGCCGAAGGGCACGCTCGTGATCGAGGCCGCGAAGCAGGCGGGGGTCCTGGTCCCCCATTACTGCTACCACCCCGGCCTGTCGGTGGCGGGCGTGTGCCGGATGTGTCTCGTCGAGATCGAGAAGCAACCCAAGCTCGCGATCGCGTGCGCCACGCAAGCCGCCGAGGGCATGGTGGTGAACACGCAGTCCGCCGCCGCCAAGAGCGCGCGCACCGGCGTCCTCGAGTTCCTGCTCATCAACCATCCGCTCGATTGTCCGATCTGCGATCAGGCCGGCGAGTGCGAGCTGCAGGACTTCACGTTCCAGGAAGGCCGCGCGGCGACGCGCTACAGCCCCGACTATCCCAAGCGCTTCAACCCGGTCGAAGACTTCGGCCCCGACGTGCTGTACGTGCCGAACCGCTGCATCCTGTGCACGCGCTGCGTGCGGTTCATGGAGGACGTCGCCCGAGAGCCGGTGCTGAACGTCTCGGAACGCGGGGATCGCGCCTACATCGGCGTGCACCCGGAGGCCCGGCTCGACCACCCCTGGGCGGGCAACGTGGTCGATCTCTGCCCGGTGGGCTCGCTCCTGTCCAAGGACTTTCTCCACAAGGCGCGCGCCTGGGAGCTCGACAAGGCCGCGTCCGTCTGCACCGGCTGCTCGCAAGGATGCAACATCACGCTCGACACGCGCGACGACGTCGTCGTGCGCGTGCGCCCGCGGCCGAACCTCGAGGTGAACCGGTACTTTATCTGCGATCACGGCCGCATGAACTACCGCTGGATGAACCGCGGTGATCGGATCGAGGCGCCGCTCGTGAAGCGCGGCGGCGAGCTCCACGCCACCGATTGGCCGGACGCATTGGAGCGCGTCACGACCGTGCTGCGGGGGGCGGGACCCCGGGTCGTGGCGCTGGTGTCGCCCCGGGCGTCCACGGAGGCGCTGTTCTTCGCGCGCGAGCTGTTCCGGGGCGGGGGGGGCGAGTGGACGGGCGCGTTCCAGGTGGTGATGGGCGAGGAGGCGCCGCTCCCGGGCGTGCCCGACCTGGCGCTGCGCGCCGAGCGGGCGCCCAACGCTCGGGGCGCCGAGCTGCTGGGCTACGGCCGCGAGTACGCCGCGGCGCTCGCGGCGGCCGAATCCGCCGCCGTCGTGCTGGTGCTCGACGAGCCCGACATCCCGGTGCGCACGGCGGGCACGCTCATCTATGTGGGAACGGTGCTCCCCGAGCGGGCCCGGGACGCCGACGTGGTGCTCCCGATCGCGAACGTCGCGGAGGAGGACGGCACCTTCGTGAACCGGGACGGCCGGGTGCAGCGCTACGCCCAGGCCAAGCCGGCTCCCGGTATGGCGCGCCCCGGCTGGTGGGTGTTCTCCGAGCTGGGCGCGGCGCTGGGCCGGGGCGAGCCGGTCGCCAGTGCCGCCGAGGCCTTCGCACGCGTCGCGCAGGCGATCGAGCCGTTCCGCGGCCTGTCCCACGCGCAGCTGGGCTTCACCGGGAAGCCCGCGGCCGTGGCGGTGCCGGCATGAGTTTTTTCCTGGTGGCGTCCGTCATCAAGATCGTCGTGGTGTTCACGGTGATCATGACGGGCGTCGCGCTGCTCACGCTCGCCGAGCGGCGTATCTGCGCGTGGATGCAGGACCGCCTCGGCCCGAACCGGGTGGGCCCCCAGGGGTTGCTCCAGCCGGCCGCCGACGGCCTGAAGAACTTCCTGAAGGAGGAGACGCTTCCGGCTCAGGCGGACAAGGCGCTCTTCATGCTCGCTCCGGCGATGTCCTTCATCCCGGCGCTGCTCACGTTCGCCGTGATCCCGTTCGCCGCGCCGCTCCCCACCGCGTGGGGCGACGTGGACATGGTCGTGGCCAATCTGCCCGTGGGATTCCTGTACATTCTCGCCTTCGGGTCGCTCGGCGTGTACGGCATCGTGCTGGCGGGCTGGTCGTCGAACAACAAGTACTCCCTGCTGGGGGGCTTGCGCGCCAGCGCGCAGATGATCTCCTACGAGATCGCGATGGGCATGAGCACGGTCGCCGTGCTGCTCATCGCCGGCAACGTGACCCTCGTGGATGTGATCGCGAAGCAATCGCAGTCGCTGTTCACGTGGAACGTGTTCCCGCTGTCGCTCGCCTACTTCATTTTCGTCGTCGCGGCCTTCGCCGAGACGAACCGCCTGCCCTTCGACCTGCCCGAGGCGGAGGGCGAGCTGATCGCGGGTTATCACACCGAATACAGCGCCATGAAGTTCTCGATGTTCTACATCGCCGAGTACTCGAACATGGTGACGGCGTCGGCCTTGATGACCACGCTGTTCTTCGGCGGCTGGGACATCCCGTTCACCACTTGGGACAACACCCCTCCCTGGACGCCGCTCAAGACGCTCGCCACGCTCGCGATGTTTTCCGCGAAGGTGCTCTGCTTCCTGTTCCTGTACATCTGGGTGCGCTGGACCCTGCCGCGGTTTCGCTACGATCAGCTGATGGCGCTGGGATGGAAGGTGATGCTGCCGCTGGCGCTCGTGTACGTGACCGTGATCGCGACCGCGATCTGGTTGCTGCACGACGGGCTCGGCTGGACCTACGACACACGGTTCGCCCTGGCGCTGTTCGCGCTGAACCTGACGCTCGCGGTGCCGTTGTTCTTCGTGCTCGACCGCGGCCGCATCGTCGCGGGCTCGGTGGCGGAGGCCTGATGGCGATCGGCGTGAAGGTGATGAAACGGCCCGGCGCGAAGGTGTCGTACCTGCGGGCCACGCTCCAGGGGATGGCCCTCACCTTCCAGCACCTGTTCCGGCCCAAGGTGACGATGCAGTATCCCGAGGAGAAGAGCAGTCAGGACTGGACGCTCTCCCCGCGGTGGCGCGGCACCCACCGCATGCTCACCGACGAGCAGGGACGCGCCAAGTGCGTCGCATGCGGTCTCTGCCCCCAGATCTGCCCGGCCAACTGCATCAAGCTCGTGCCCGGGGAGGACGAGGCGGGCAACCGCTACCCGCTCATCTACGAAATCGACGAATTCCGCTGCGTGTTCTGCGGCTATTGCCAGGAAGTGTGCCCCGAAGAGGCGATCCACGTGGGCGTGCACTACGAGAACTCGGAGTTTTCACGCGACCGGTTCGTGTACGACCTCGAGCGGCTGTGCGCACAGACGCACCCCGTCTCGACGCTGTGGGATCCTTCCGACCCGAAGGGTGAGTAAGCGGTGGACGGGACGCTGATCATCTTCTGGGCCTTCGCGGGGCTCGCGGTGCTGAGCAGCCTCGCCTGCATCACGCGTCGCAGCCCCGTGGCCAGCGCACTGTGGCTGGTCGTGACGTTGTTCGCCGTGGCCGCCCTGTTCGTGCTGCTCGACGCCCAGTTCATCGCCGTGCTGCAGGTGCTCGTGTATGCCGGCGCCATCATGGTGCTGTTCCTGTTCGTGATCATGCTGCTCAACCTGGGCCGGGCCGGACCGACCGACCTCAAGGGCCCGCTCGGGCTGGGCGTGGGCGTGTTCCTGGCCGGGCTGCTGCTGGTCCAACTGCTGGTGCTGCGCCAGGCCGGCCTCGCCCTGGGCGGCCCGGTACGCCCGTCCGTGGGGCTGGGGATGATCCCCAGCGTCGCGCGGCCGCTGTTCACGGTCTACCTCGTCCCCTTCGAGATCACCAGCATTCTCCTCCTGGCGGCGATCGTCGGCGCGGTCGTGCTCGCCAAGCGCAAGCTGTGATGCTCCTCCAACCCGCCCTCACCGTCTCGGGCGTCCTGTTCGCGTTGGGCGTGCTCGGAGTGCTGTTGCGCCGCAATGCGATCGTCATCTTCATGTGCGTCGAGCTGATGCTCAACGCCGCCAACCTGGCGTTCGTCGCCTTCGCGCAGCAGCTCGGCGTGGCCGGTCAGATCTTCGTGTTCTTCGTCATGGCAGTGGCCGCGGCCGAGGCCGCCGTAGGACTGGCGATCATCCTCGCCGTGTACCGGCACCGCCGCACCGTCGATTTACAGAACATCAACCTGCTCAAGGGCTGATGGCGCCTCTCCCGCTCCCTCCGCTCACGCTGCTCTGGGTGGTGCCGGCGCTGCCGCTCGCGGGCTTTATCGTGAACGGCGCGCTGGCCGTCGTGGCCCCCGGCGCCAAACGCGCCGTCTCGCTCGTCGGCGTCGGCGTGCTGGTGCTGGCGTTCGCGGCCGCGGCCCTCGCCGTGCTCGAGCTGGCGCAGCTCCATCCGGCGGCCCCGCTCGTAGTCCACTATTCGGACTGGCTCCCGGTGGGCGAGCTGCAGGTCGCCTTCGCGCTGCAGCTCGATCAGCTGTCGGCCGTGATGATCCTCGTGGTCACCGGGGTCGGCGCCCTGATCCACGTGTTCAGCGTCGGCTACATGCACGACGATCCCGGATACGCGCGCTACTTCGCGTACCTGAACCTGTTCGTGTTCTTCATGCTGACGCTGGTGCTCGGCGCCAGCTTCCCCGTGATGTTCGTCGGCTGGGAAGGCGTGGGCCTCTGCTCCTACCTGTTGATCGGGTTCTGGTTCACCGAGCAGGTCAACGCCGATGCCGGTAAGAAAGCCTTCATCGTCAACCGGATCGGCGACTTCGGGTTCCTGGTCGCCATGATGCTGATTTTCTGGCACACCGGGTCGCTCGACTTCGCGACGGTGTTCCCGAAGGCCGCCACGGCGTTCGTGGCCGGCGGGCCCGTGGTCACGGCCATCACGCTGTTCCTGTTCCTCGGCTGTACCGGTAAGTCGGCCCAGATCCCCCTCTACATCTGGCTGCCCGACGCGATGCAGGGTCCGACTCCGGTCTCGGCGCTGATCCACGCCGCCACGATGGTGACCGCGGGTGTCTATCTGGTGGCGCGCTGCGGCGCGCTGTTCGCGCTCGCGCCCGTGGGCAGCGCGACCGTGGCGGGCGTCGGCGCGCTCACGGCCCTGTTCGCGGCGACCATCGCCCTCAAACAGTGGGACATCAAGCGCGTGCTGGCATACTCGACCGTCTCCCAGCTGGGGTACATGTTCCTCGGCGTCGGGACCGGGGCGTACGCCGCGGGCATCTTCCATCTCACGACCCACGCGTTCTTCAAGGCCCTGTTGTTCCTCGGCTCGGGAAGCGTCATCCACGCCATGCACCAGGCCTACCACGCCACCCACGCGCACGAGGACGCGCAAGACATGCGTAACATGGGCGGCCTGGCGCACTCCATGCCGTGGACCGCCACGCTCATGTGGATCGCGACGCTGGCCATCGCCGGCATCCCGCCCCTGGCCGGTTTCTTCTCGAAGGACGAGATCCTCGGCGCCGCGTTCGCCCGCGGCGCGGCGCAGCCTGCGTGGTACGTGTTCTGGGGGATGGGCCTCGGGGCGGCTCTGCTGACGGCGTTCTACATGACGCGGCTCATGCTGTACACCTTCCACGGCCCGAACCGGACTGGCGACCGCGAGCGGGAGCAGCTGCACGAGGCGCCCCTCCTGATGACCGGGCCGCTCGTCGTGCTCGGCGTGCTCACGCTGCTGGGGGGCGCGCTGAACATCCCGCCCCTGCTCGGCGGCGGCGCGCGGTTGGAGCATTGGCTCGCACCCGTGACCGCCGTCGCGCTCGCGCCCGCGGCCGAAGCGTCGCCCACGATCGAGTGGGCGCTGGTGGGATCGGCGGTGCTCGTGGCCGCGCTGGGCATGGTCGGCGCCCTCCGCCTGCTCAAGCCGGAGACGTTGGTCCGGGCACGCCTCGCGCCCGCGGAGCGGGGGCTGGGTCGGCTGCTCTGGAAGAAGTGGTACGTGGATGAGTTGTTCGACGCCGTCGTCGTCCGGCCGGTGATGTGGTTGTCGCGCGAGGTGCTGTGGAAGGTCGTGGACGTGGGGGTGGTGGACGGCCTGCTCGTGAACGGGACGGCGGCCGTGTCGCGCGCCGTCGGATGGGTGGGGAGCCGGCTGCAGACGGGGGAGGTGGGTGTGTACGTGGTCCTGTTCGTGGTCGGCGTGATCGCCGTGGTGGGCGCGGTGGCGCGCTAGCATGTACGCGCACACCGTGCTCACCGCGCTCCTGGTCTGGCCCGTGGTCGCCGCGGCGGTCGTGCTGCTCGTCCCCGAGCGCTGGGCGAAGCACGTGGCCCTGGCCGCGAGCCTCGCCGAGTTCGCGATCTCGGTGCCGCTGTGGTGGACGTTCCAGCCGGCCGCCGGGATGCAGTTCGTGCTGGACCTGCCGTGGATTCCCTTCTGGGGCATCCGCTACACCGTGGGCGTGGACGGCATCTCCTTGTTCATGGTGCTGCTCACGACGTTCCTGGTCCCGTTGTCGGTTCTGGGCAGCTACACGTACATCACGAAGCGGGAGCGCGGGTTCTACGCGCTCATGCTGGTGCTCACGTCCGGGATGATCGGCGTGTTCGTGGCGCTCGATCTGTTCCTGTTTTACGTGATGTGGGAGGTGATGCTCATCCCGATGTATTTCATCATCGGGGTGTGGGGCGGGGAGCGTCGCCTGTACGCGGCGATCAAGTTTTTCATCTACACGTTCTTCGGATCGCTGCTTATGCTGGTGGCGATCCTGGCGCTCGTGTCGCTCGTCGCCCAACGCGCCGGCGTCTACTCGTTCTCGTACGCGTACCTGCTCGCCCACTTGGGCGAGCTCGGGCCCGCCGCCTTCTGGTTGTTCGGCGCGTTCTTCCTCGCGTTCGCCATCAAGGTGCCGATCTTCCCGTTCCACACCTGGCTGCCCGACGCCCATGTGGAGGCTCCCACCGCCGGGTCGGTGATCCTCGCGGGGGTACTGCTCAAGATGGGGACCTACGGGTTCCTGCGGTTCGCGCTGCCGCTGTTCCCGGCCGTGGCGCTGCATCCCGCGATCCAGGCGGGGATCGTGGCGCTGTCGCTGATCGGCATCCTGTACGGCGGCCTCGTGGCGATGGTGCAGCCCGACTTCAAGAAGCTCATCGCCTATTCGTCCGTGGCGCATCTCGGCTTCGTGATGCTGGGGATCTGGGCGCTCACGCTGCAGAGCGTCCAGGGCGCCCTGCTCGTGATGATCAACCACGGCATCTCGACGGGGGCGTTGTTCTTCCTGGCCGGCATGCTGTACGAGCGGCGCCACTCGCGCCTGATCGACGCGTTCGGCGGCATCGCGAAGGTCGTGCCGCTGCTCGCGGCGGCGCTCACCATCGTCTCGCTCTCGTCGATCGGGCTGCCGGCCACCAACGGGTTCGTGGGCGAGTTCCTGGTATTAGTGGGCGCGTTCCGGACCTATCCGCGCGCGGCCATCGTCGCCGCGGCGGGCGTGATCGTGGCCGCGATGTACCTGCTGCCCGCGCTGCAACGCATCCTCTACAACCCGCTCGACAAGCCCGAGAACGAGGGGCTCCCCGACCTGTCGCCCCGGGAGCTCGCCGTGCTGGTGCCGCTGCTCGCGTGCATCGTGTGGATCGGCGTGTACCCCGCGCCCATCCTGCGCCGGATGGAGCCGGCCGCCATCAATCTCATCCAGTCGGTCCGGGTCGACGCCGCGACGATCACGGCGACGCGATGAACCTCGATCTCGCGAGCAGCGCCGACCTGGCGCGCGCCCTCCTGCCCGAGCTGGCGTTGACCGCGGCCGCATTGCTCGTCCTGCTCGTGACGGCGTGGCGGCACACGAGCGCCCGCGACCAGCGGATCGCCGGCTGGGCGACGCTGGCCGGCCTCGCCGCCGCCGGGGCCGCCGTGTGGTGGCTGTGGTGGCACACCGCCCGGGCGGCGGGCGCGCCGTCCCTGATCGCGGTGGACGACTTCCGCTTCGTCACGGACGCCCTGTTCCTCGCCGCCGCGGGCCTCACCGTGCTCGTCTCGTTCGACTACCTGGAGCGCCAAGGGCTGCTCGTGCCGGAGTATTACGTCCTGCTGTTGTTCGCGACCCTGGGCATGATGCTGATGGCGGGCGGGGAAGACCTGATGGTGATCTTCCTCGGGCTCGAGCTGATGTCGGTGGCGGTGTATGTGCTCGCGGGGATCGACCGCAAGAGCGGCGCCGCCGCCGAGGCGGCACTCAAGTACTTTCTGCTCGGGGCGTTCGCCTCGGGGTTCCTGCTGTACGGCATCGCGCTCGTGTACGGCGCGACCGCGACGACCAACTTGACGCAGATCGCCACACAGGTGCGCGCCCTGTCGCTCGAGCGCAGCCCGATGCTCCTCATCGGCCTGGGACTCGTGCTCGTCGGGTTCGGGTTCAAGGTGGCGGCGGTGCCGTTCCACATGTGGGCGCCCGACGTGTACGACGGCTCCCCCACGCCCGTGACCGGCTACATGGCGACCGCGGTGAAAGCCGCCGCGTTCGCCGTGCTGTTCCGCGTGCTGGTCGAGGCGTTCAGCGGCGTGGCGGCGTGGAAGCCGATCGTGTGGTGGCTCGCGGTGGCGACCATGATCGTGGGCAATTTCATCGCGCTGGCCCAGCGTATGGTCAAGCGCATGCTCGCGTACTCGTCCATCGCCCACGCCGGGTACGTGCTGGTGGCGGTCGCGGTGGGCACCTGGGCCGCGTCGGCCGCTGTGCTGGTCTATCTGGTCGCCTACACGCTCGTGACGCTCGCGGCGTTCGCGCTGCTCGCCGCCATGGGGCGGGATGGCGAACGCGAGGTCCGGATCGACGACCTCGCCGGCCTGGGCCAGCGCCGGCCCTGGCTCGCCCTCGCGCTCGCGGTCTGCATGCTGTCCCTGCTGGGATTCCCGGGGACGCTCGGGTTCATCGGCAAGTGGTACATCCTGGTCGCCGCGACGATGGTGCGTCAGACCCTGCTCGCCGCGATCCTGGTGCTTACGAGCGTGGTCTCGGCGGGGTACTATCTGCCGGTGATCATGGCCATGTACATGAAGCCCGAGCCGTTCGACCAGGCCCATGCCGGCGTGCGGCTCGGCCGGCCCGCCGCCGTCGTCGTGGCCGCGTGCGTCATCGGGTTGCTCGTGCTCGGCGTTCGCCCGAACCGACTGCTCGATCTCGCGCGGACCAGCGCCCTCGTGCCGGCGGCGCCCATCCCCGTGGCGACGCCCGCCACCGGGCGCTGAGGCGTCGCCGTCCCCGTGCAGGTCCCCGCGTCGATCTTTCGCGAGTACGACATCCGCGGCACCGTGGGCGACCAGCTGCACCCCGAGGTGGCGCGCGCCGTGGGCCAGGCGGTCGCGACGCTCGGCTGGGAGCGCCTCGGTCGCGCCCCCCGCCTCGCGGTGGGACGCGACAACCGGCCGTCCGGCGCCGCCCTGGCCCACGGCGTGCTGTCGGGGATCGAGGCCGTGGGCGGCGTGGCCCTCGACGTCGGCGAGCTGCCGACGCCCGCGTTGTACTTCGCCACGCACGTCCTCAACGTCGACGGCGGCGTCCAGGTCACCGGATCGCACAACCCGCCCGAGTTCAACGGCTTCAAGCTCGTGCTGGGGGGCGAGTCGCTCCACGGCGCCGCCATCCAGGGCCTGCGACGTCTGATCGAGGACGATCGCGCGCGCGGCCGCGCCGGCGGCTCGCGCGCCAGCGATGCCTCGGTGCTCGCGCGTTACCGCGCCGCCATCGTGCAACGCAACGGGCCGCTCCCGCGGCGGATCAAGGTCGTCGTCGATTGCGGCAACGGCGTGGCCAGCCTGGTGGCCGTGGACACGCTGCGGGAGCTCGGGGCGGACGTCGTGCCGCTGTTCTGCACCTCGGACGGCACGTTTCCGAACCATCATCCCGATCCCACCGTGCTCGAGAATCTCCGCGACCTGCAGGCGGCGGTGCGCCGCGAAGGCGCGGAGCTGGGCATCGCGTTCGACGGCGACGGCGACCGCATCGGCGCCGTGGACGAGCAGGGGCGGGCGGTGCTGGGCGACCAGCTGCTGGTGTTGCTGGGCCGCGATCTGGCGCGCCGCATGGGCCCCGGCCACGCGGTGATCTTCGACGTGAAGTGCTCCGAAGTGCTGCCGCGCGAGCTCGCCCGCGTCGGTCTCACGCCCACCATGTGGAAGACGGGTCATTCGCTCATCAAGCAGAAGATGAAGGAGACGCAGGCTCCCCTCGCCGGGGAGATGAGCGGCCACATGTTCTTCGGGGGGGACTGGTACGGGTTCGACGACGCGCTCTTCGCCGCGGCGCGCCTGCTGCGCTACGTGGCGGAGCTGGGCGGACCCCTCTCCCGGCACTTCGCGGACCTGCCCGCCACCGTCTCCACGCCCGAGCTGCGCGTCGACTGTCCGGACGAGCGCAAATTCGCCATCGTCGAGCGGGCCGCGCGCCACTTCGCCGCCAAGTATCCCGTCGCCACGCTGGACGGAGTCCGTATCACCTTCAAAGACGGGTGGGGGCTCCTGCGCGCGTCCAACACGCAGCCGGTGCTCGTGCTCCGCTTCGAGGCGTCCAGCGCCGCCGCGCTCGCGGCGTACCGGGCGGAGGTCGAAGGCTGGCTGACCGCCCAGAGCGATCGCGCGTGAGGCAAGCCGCCCGTCGCTGGGCGCTGCTGGTCACCGTCGGACTGCTGGTGGTGGTGCTGGTGGGAGGACGCTGGGCCGCGTTTGAAACCGCGGAGCGGGTGTGGGCAACCAGTGTCCCGGGCGGCAGCGCGTACCTCAAGGCCCGCGATTTCGCGCGCCTGGTGTCCGGCCTGCTCCTGCTCGTGACCGTGGCGTGGGGCACGGGCAACCTGCTGTTCGTGTACCGGTCGATCGGCTCGATGCAGCTGTCGCGCCGGCTCGGCGATCTCGAAATCGTCGAGGCCGTTCCCCAGCCCGTGCTGCTCGCGGGGACGGTCGCCAGCGGCCTCGTGTTCGGGTTGCTGCTGGCGCTGGGCACGGGGGACTGGTGGATGAGCGCCGTGATCGCGGCGCACGGCGTCGCGTTCGGCGTCACCGATCCGCTGTTGCACCGCGACGTGGGCTACTACCTCGGGACGCTGCCCTGGAGCGAGCGGCTGCGGAGTCTCACGCTCGCGGGCGTGAGCTCGGCCACCTTCATCGTCGGGGTGCTGTACGCCGGGATCGGCTCGCTGCGATTCCGGCGCTGGCTGCCGTCCGCCAACGCGCACGCACGCGCGCACCTCGGTCTCCTGCTGTCGCTCCTCGCCATGACGCTGGCGTGGGGCGCGGTGCTCGATCCGGCCCAGAGCGTCGCCGGGCTGCATGGCGATCTAGTGGACGGCGCGCTCGATGCCCGGCTCACGGCCGCCCCGGTCGTCGCCGTGCTGGGCGCGGCGACGGCCGCGGCGAGCCTTGTATGGGCGGTGCGCGAGAAACCCGTCCTGCTGCTCGGCACATGGGGAACATTGCTGGCGGCGTCGCTTGTCGGCTTCGTCCTGATCCCGAGCTCCCTGTCCGCACGCGGCGGCCGTGGAGCGACGACTGCTCCTTCCGCCTCTGTCCCCGATCCCGCCGACACGGCGCGCGCGACCGCCACGCAACAGCTCGAGGAGCTGGCATTCGGTGTCACGGCTCCCGCCGAGCGGCCTCCCCCCGGGTTCGCGAGCCCCGAGGCGGCGGTCGCCGCAATGCCGCTGTGGAACCCCTCGCGCGTCATGGCGGCGGCGGCGCAGCACCGCGAGTTGCTCGGGCCGGGCGCCAAGGCCGCCGCCGCGGGCCTGGCTGCGCACTCGTTGGCGGGCGGGCGCACCACCTGGGTCGTCGCGCCCGCGCCCGACGTCGATGCCATTGCGCACACGCAGCCTGCGCCGGACTGGACCATGCTCCACCGCCGCACGTGGGCCCGGGCCGGGCGCCCCATCGCGGCCGTCGAGGACGACACGATCCTCCAGTTCGAGCCGTTTCCCACGCACGACACCGTGACCTGGTTCGGACCGGCCTTCCGCGAGTTCGCGATCGCGGCGCCCGACACGTGGCCCGCGCTGCGCCGGACCGGCATCCCGCTCACGGACTGGTGGCGGCGCACGGCCCTCGCGTGGGTGCTGCAGAGTCCGGCGCTGGCGCGCCGCGAGACGGACGGTCTGGTCTTGCTGTGGCGACGGGACGTCACGGAGCGGTTGCAGCGCCTCGCGCCGTATGCGGCGTTCGACGCCGCCGCACCGGTCGTGGGCGACGGGGCGCTGTGGTGGGTGTCGTACGGCTACCTCGAAGGCGACGGGTTCCCCCTGGCCCGCGCCGTGGAGTCGCAGGGGCGCCCGCTGCGATATCTGCGCGCGGCGCTGGTCGGGACCGTGAATGCCGCGACCGGAGAGACGCGCCTCTACCTCGCTCCCGGCGCCGACTCGCTCGCGGCCGCGTGGGCCGCCGTGCTCACCCCGCTCATCCAGCCGCTCGACAGCCTCCCCGCCGCGCTGCGGAACCAGCTGCCGTTCCCGGACCGCGTGTTCCGCGCCGCGACGACGCTCGTCCGGCGCTGGCGCTCCGACACGACCACATGGACTGCGCGACCCCGGGATCCGTTCGAGCTGGTGGCTCCGGCGGCCGAACGGCGGGGGGAGGGGGTGGGGGGAGGGAACGCCGCCGGGTCCCGCCCCTGGACCGCCCAGGGGTTCGAGGGCGGCGGCACGTTCGCCGCGCTCGTGGCCGCGACGATGCTCCCCTCGGGTCCGCAGGTGCTGCTGTGGCGGCCCAACCCCGGCTTGCGACTGCAGCCCGAACTCGTCGGCTCCCCCACGACCACCGCTCCGGGGATTCCGCGCCTGTGGAACGTCGCGGGCGAGTTGCTGCTCGCACAGGCGCTGTTCGCCGAGCCCTCCAGCGGCGGCCCGCCCGCGGGGATCGACACCCTGTTCCTGTCGTGGGGCGAGCGGCGCGGCCAGGGCCGGGGGCGGGCCGCGGCGCTCCGGGCGCTGCTGGCCCTCGGTGTCGGCCCGACCGGGGCCGCCGACACGACGCTCGCAGCGCGGTGGCAGCTGGCACGGCGGCTCGCCGCCCAGGCGGACGCGGCCCTCGCCGCGGGCGATCTCGAGACGTTCGGGCGCGTGTACGGCCAGTTGAAAGACCTGCTCGGCGTCGGGCGTCGGAAGCTTGCTCCGGCCCCCGACCGCCGCTAGGGAGCCTCTGCACAACCCGGTGCGTGGCGCTAGGGGTCGGGGCTACGGGCGCCTACACGCGAGGGCACTCCGAAACACGCCACGGGGACGTGTGCCTGCCCGAGCCAGCTCCGCGCCTCCGAGGTCCGCCTTCGTGGCGCCCTCGCGTGTAAAGCGCCCTCGCCCCGACCCCCAGCGCCACGATCACTTGTGCAGACGTTCCCTAGTGCCGTTCCAACCCCCGATCTTCAGTATGGATCCGGACGCCCTTCACAACCAGTTGGAACGGCACTAGGTTGTCGCCGCTGTGAATCCGGGCACCATCGTCATCGCCCTCGGCGGCAACGCCGTCGCGCCGCCGGGCGAGCGTCCCACGATCGCGAATCAGTTCCGGCACACCCGCGCGAGCCTCGTGCCGATCGTGGATCTGGCGCGGGCGGGGTGGCACATCTCGCTCGTACACGGCAACGGCCCGCAGGTGGGCGACGACCTCGCGCGCAACGAGATCGCCGCCGACCAGGTCGAGCCGCTGCCGCTGGGCGTG
>Ga0209156_10001715_pt1 | contig 17642 bp, 15 predicted proteins | sample GraSoiAngelo_124_FD_185881 | JGI IMG/M metagenome (GOLD analysis project Ga0209156, IMG submission 185881) | Grasslands soil microbial communities from the Angelo Coastal Reserve, California, USA - 14_0927_05_20cm (SPAdes) (version 2) | ecosystem: Environmental > Terrestrial > Soil > Grasslands...
GACGCGCGACTTCCTGGGCGATTACTTTCGTCGCACGGCAATCCACGAGCACGCCGATGTCGTCGTGCTGGCCATTCTTCGCACCCACGTGCATCTGCTGGTGCGCACGGCTCCTCGCATCGACATCCCGCGACTCGTGCAGTTCTTGAAAGGCGGCAGCAGCTATGCGGCGAGTCGCCTGCCAGGGAACATACTCGGGCTACGATGGTCGAGGGAGTACTCCGCCACCATGGTGAGCCCCAAGCAGTTGGCCGGGGCGATCCGCTACATCGAGGAGCAGGCGTCTCATCATCCAGGTGAGGGTGTGGAAGGGGCGGAGCGAAGAGCGGGGAAAGTCGATCGGGCGTCGTAGGAGTTCACACGCTGAAGCGTGTGAATCACGACGATCGCGAACTCCCTCACTCGCTCACCTCCACCGCGATCTTCCCCAGCTGTTCCCCCTTGTCGAGACGCTCGAACGCCGCTCGCGCCTCCTGGAGCGGGAAGACCCGATCCACTATTGGTCGCAGCTCGCCGCTCCCCAGCAGCCGTACGATCTCCCGATACTCGGCGGCGTTCCCCATCGTCGAACCCAGGATGCTCCAACTGTGCCAAAAGAGCCGCCGCAGGTCGATGGCGACCTGGGGGCCGGTCGTGGCACCGCACGTCACCAGCCGGCCGCCGCGCGCGAGCGAGCGCAGCGACTGCTCCCAGGTCGCGCCACCCACGTTCTCGACGACGACGTCCGCACCCCGTTTGTTGGTCAGCGTCCGGACTTCCCGCGCCACGTCGTGCGTGCGGTGATTGAGGGTCACGTCCGCGCCCAGACGTCGCGCCGCCTCGAGCTTCGCGTCACTCGAGCTGGTGGCGATCACGCGCGCACCGCGCAGCTTCGCGATCCGCAGCGCCGTGAGGGACACGCCGCCCCCGATCCCCCAGATCAGCACCGTTTCCCCCGACTGGGTCTGCGCCCGCGTCACCACCATCCGCCAGGCAGTGAGGGTGACGAGCGAGAACGCCGCGGCTTCGGCCCAGCTAAGGGACGGCGTCACTGTCGGGATGATGGCGACATTCTGCTCCGGGACTATTACGGACTCGCACAACGTGCCCGGGAGTTGCTCGCCCAGCATCCGGTAGTTCACGCACAGGGAATGCTCCCCCGCACGGCAGTAGTCACAGGTGTAATCGGAAATGCCGGGATTGAGCATCACGCGGTCGCCCGGCCGCACGGAGCCGACTTCCGCGCCGACGGCGTCGACCACACCCGCCCCGTCGGCCCCGAGGATGTGGGGGAAGGTGTAGGCGTGGGGGAGGCCGCGCGCCACGAACAGGTCGAGGTGGTTGAGCGCTGCGGCGCGGATCGCGACACGCACGTCGCGCGCCCCCAGTACGGCCGCGGGGTCGGGAACATCGGCCAGCTGGAGGTGATCGAGACTGCCGGTCGCGCGGATGACGCAAGCGCGCATCGGCGGGTTACGGCATGAACGTCGCGGACACCATCTGCTCGGCGCCGGTCGTGGGGATCGCGACCGGGGCAGCCGCACCGCCCGCCGCCCCTGCGCCGCTCCCCGTTCCGATGGGCTGGATGAAAACCTTCTGTACGTTCTTCTGCACGTTGACCACGAGCGCGAGCAGGTCGCCTGCAGACGAGACCGCGAAGTCGCTGATGACGAGATCGGTCCCGGTGAGCGGGGTCATGCGGCCGCTCGCCAGATCCGCCTTCACGACCTGCGTGAGGGTGCGGCCGCCGTCCTTCCCCTCGACGAGGAACGCGAGCGAGCCGTCGCGCATGAAGTGAGGGCTCTTTTCCTTCACCTGCGGCGATTTCGTGAAGTTGCGCTGGTTCGAGCCGTCGCGTGCCATCAGCCAGATGTCGTCGCTGCCGTCGCGGTTCGACACGAACGCGATGGTCTCGCCGTCCGCCGACGCGGATGGCTGCGAGTTATCGGACGGCTCCTGCGTGAGCTGGACCGCATCGGAGCTCGTGATCGGTTGCACGAAGATCTGACGGTGCCCGGTGCGGGGGGAATGAAACACTACGGCGCGCCCGTCGGCGGTGAATGAGGGGTCGCCGTCCGCGCCCGGCGCGTTGGTGAGCCGCGACGCATTCGTGCCGTCGGCGTCCATGACGTAGATCTCGGGCTGGCCGTCGCGCGTCGACACGAACGCCAGCCGCGAGCCGTCGGGTGAGTAGGCGGGCTCGCCGGCCGTGGAGCTGTCGTCCAGCACTTTGCGCAGCTGCGCCAGGTTGGCGCGCTCCACGGCGTAAAGCTGAGGCCGCGCCGATCGCGTGCTCACGACCACGATCTCGCCCTGCACGAAGACATCGACGGCGGCGTGCTTGCCCCCCGGGGCGGACGCGGTGACGCGCGCGTGGCCATACCCGGCCGCCGTGATCGTCCCGTCCTCGGCCACGGCCACGGCCGGCGGGTTGTCGGAGACGAAGGTGACAGCCGTCGCGGGGCCGATCACCGCCCCGGTCTCGTCGGCGAAGCTGGCGTGCAAACCGTAGCGCCGGTTGAGCGGCAGACCGACTCGTGTGGCGGACAGCTTGAGGGCGGCGGCGATGACGCGAATCGCCCAGGTGTAGGCGAGCCCGGGCCCGGGACCCTTGACGACGAGCTGCGTCTTGCCTGCTTTCTTGCCCGTCAATACGCCCGTCACAGCGTCGAAGCTCATGAGGGTGGTGTCCCCGACGCTCCAGCGCAGCGGCGCCTCGGGCACAGGCTGGCCGTCCGCACCGAGCGCGCGTGCCTCGAACCTCGCTGTTCCCTGAATCGGGACGGGAATCTCGCCTGTCACCTTCGGTGCGACGACCAGTCCCTGCACGGCGCGGTGCACCACGATGTCCACCACTTTCGTCTGCAGCAGCCCGGACACGGAGAGCGTCGTCTTGCCGGGAGCCACCGCGGTCACGACACCCGTGAGAGACACCCGAGCGACATTGGGGTCCGCCGACGCCCACTGCATCGTCAGGGGACTCACGATGCGCCCGCCCTGTCCCGGCACGACCACGTGCAGGGTATCGACCTCGTTAGGCCCGAGCGTGACGGGACTCGGCTCCTCGATCGCGATGTCGCTCGGCTGCACCACGACCGGTGCCGTCGCCGTGAGGCCGGTCGAGCCCGTCACCTGCACCGTCCCCTGGCCCGCGGACAGCGCGACGACCACGCCGTTCTGGTCCACGCTCGCGATGTCGGGACGGAGCGACTTCCACGTCACGGCCACGGGCGCGGCGGGCAAGCCGTCGTCCTTGAGCGCCCGCGGTGCGAGCCGCGTGTTCTCGGACGGCAGCAGATACACGGTCGGTGGCTCGATCCGCATGACGGACGCCGGGCCCGTGCCGGGGGGTTGGCCGGCAAACGGATCGACCCCACCGGTCCCGTCCGCGGGTCGGGCGGTCGTCTGCGGTTGCCCGCCCGCCTGCGTGCCCGCGGCCGGTGGACCGATCACTTGCACGGCCGCCTGACCCCGGCGCGCACCCACCCGCGCTTCGACGATCGCCACGCCTCCAGCCACACCGGTTACAGTGCCGTCGTTGTCGACCTTCGCCACGGACATGTTGTTCGAGGACCAGATGAATCGCACGGTCGGGATCACGTTGCCCGCGCGATCGAACGCGGTGGCCAGGAGGCCGCTCCGCTCGCCGACTTTGACCGTGACCGTGGGAGGTGCGACCTCAACTCCGGAGACATTCTGCGCGAACGCGCGCCCGGGTAGAGCGAGCGTGATCCAGATCACAACCGCGCGAGGAGTCATAGCGGCGCCAACGTAAGCGCACGTAAGTGTTGTTGTCAAGCTAACTTGTCGTCGCCCTCCCCGTGTCCGCAACCCGGCCGACCGCGTATCGGGCTTAACCGCTTTGGAGCGAACGAGTCCCGCCCGGCATTGCGGCGCCGCTGCGGCAGGCTGCCGCGAGGACGAGCGCGCCGGGAGTGGGGGGGACGCTCACTGGGGCCGAAGCGGTCGGGCACGGCGCTACATGTATTCTGATTTGTGCGCACTTACGCGCTCGACGCGCGGTTCGAGCTGGGCAGCCGACGCGCACGTCGGTTGCGCGCGCTCACTTGCGTGACAGCATTCCCAGGGTAAGCTATAAGCCACGCCCAGGGACAACCAGCATAGGAGATCCGATGCTCGAGCCAAACGACTTCTCGGAGAGCAGCTGGACTGGCTCCGGCATGATGGAGCCGATGTACCCGCCGTCGCCTCCACCGATGCCGAGCCCGGCGCCGATGATGGACGAGCCGGAGGAAGCACCGAGGCGGAAGGCTCCCGCACGCAAGAAGAAGAAGGCGGCGAAGCGCCCCAAGGCCAGGAAGGCCGCCAAGAAGCGGCCGAAGGGTAAGGCCAAGCGGGGCGCGAAGCGGAAGAAGTCGGCGAAGCGGCGTCGCCGCTAAGCCCACCGCATCACCACACCGCGGGAGCGCCTGTTGGATGGCTCGAGCCATCCTCTCGAGGCGCTCCCGCGGTACGTTTTGGAGTCACCCCGGAACGGAGCAGACGGCCATGAGCGTGAGCCGTGGGGCCTGCCGCGCCGGCCTGGTCATCCTCATCGGTTGTGCGGCACCGCGGGTACCGCTCGGTGATCCGCAGGCCGAGGTCGCCGCCATGCTGGCGCGCAGCGCCGCGAACTGGAACGCGGGCGATCTGGCCGGCTTCATGAGCGACTACGCGCGCGACTCGCTCACGAGCTACGTGACGGGCGGTCACGTGCAGTACGGTTGGCAACCGCTGTACGATCACTACCAGGCCACGTATTTCGCTCCGGGGAAAACGCGTGATTCCCTCACCTTCGAGGAGGTTCGCGTCCGGCCACTGACGCTGGACCTCGCCCTGTGCACCGCGCGATTCGCGCTGCACTCGGGCGGCGCGGTCGTCGCGAGCGGGCCATTCACCTTGATCCTCCAGAAGCGGGGCGACCGCTGGCAGATCCTGCACGACCACACCTCGAGCGACTCGAAGTGACCTGCGTCAGGGGCCGGCTGCCGACCGCCCGACCGCCGATTCTCTTGACCGCCGCGGTGGTCTTGCTGGCGGCAGCCTGCAAGCCGGCGGGAGACGGCGTGGTCGCCCTCGAAGGCGCCACGCTGATCGACGGCTCGGGAGGCGAGCCGGTGAAGGACGCGTTGATCCTGGTCAAGGACGGGCACATCGAGGCCGTCGCGCGGGTCAACGAAGTCGCCGTGCCGCGCGGAGCGCGCGAGATCAACCTGATCGGCAAGACCGTCATCCCGGGACTGATCGACGCGCACGCGCACGTGGAGCGCTGGGCGCTGGAGCGTTACCTGGCGTGGGGCGTGACCACGGTGCGGGACCTGGGGGCGATGACCACCGATTCGGCGATCGCGCTCAAGAACGACTGCGACCTCGGGTCGGTGCTCGGGCCCCGGCTGTTCACCTCCGGCGCGATGATCGACGGCGTGCCGCCCACCTATCCCACGGCGACGGGAGTCGCCGACGCCGGTGCCGCCCGCAAGGCGGTCGATCTGCGCGCCGTCGCGGGAACCGACCTGCTCAAGATCTACACCAAGATCACGCCGTCCTTGCTCAAGCCTCTGATCGACGAGGCGTCCACGCTGCGGCTCTCCGTCGCGGCGCACCTCGGCAAGACCGACGCGATCACCGCGGCGCGGGCCGGAGTGGCTTCGCTCGAGCACATGGCGGGCGTGGTCGAGGCCGCGGTGCACGACCCCGCGCCCTACATCCAGGCGCACGACCGGTTCCTCGCCGGCTGGACCATGGAAGAAGCCGGCTGGGCGTCGCTCGACTCGGGCTCCGTCCAGCGCGTGGCCCGCGCGGTCGCGGCGACCCGCACCGCCGTGGTGCCCACGCTGGTGCTGCACGATATGCTGGCGCGGCTCGATAACCCCACGCTGCTGCTGCGTCCGGGGATGGACGACGTACCGGCCGGCGCCGCCAGCGTGCGCGACGTTCCCGGCCTGCTCCGGCGCACCGGCTGGCGCGCCGCCGACCTCCAGGCGTTCCGCCGCGGGCGCGCGCGCCAGGACCAGTTCGTGCGGGAGTTCAAGCGCGCCGGCGGCTTGATCGCCGCGGGCTCGGATGCGGCGAACCAGCTCCTCGTTCCCGGGCTGTCCCTCCACGAGGAGGTCGCCTTGCTGGTGACCGCCGGACTCAGCCCGGTGGAGGCGATCACCGCCGCCACCCGCAAGGGCGCCCAGCTGCTGCGCGCCGATTCGCTCGGCCTGGTGCGGGCGGGCAAGGTCGCGGATCTCGTCGTGTTGGACGGCGATCCCGTGAAGTCCATCGCAGTCACGCGGCGCATCGCGTGGGTGATGATCCGCGGACGCATCATCCAACCTGATTCGTTGAGGAAGACATGGGCGAGATAAGGCCGGTCCTGGGACTGCTCCTGCTGTTGGTTGGGTGCGGGAACGGGGAAGGGGGAAGGGGGAAGGGGAGCTACGATGTGCTCCTGCGGGGCGGCTGGATCGTGGACGGCAGCGGCAATCCGCGCCACCGGGGCGACGTCGCGATCGCCGGGGATCGGATCGCGGGGCTCGGCTTCCTGCCCGGCGCCCAGGCCCGCGAGACGCTCGACGTTCCCGGCCTCGTCGTGGCGCCGGGATTCATCGACATGATGGGGCAGTCGGAGATCAACGTGCTGATCGACAACCGCGTGCTGTCGAAGGTGACGCAGGGTGTCACGACGGAGGTGACGGGCGAGGGCGGCTCCGTCGCCCCACTCACCGACAAGCTCGTGCTCGACGATTCCGACGCGATGAAGAAGTGGCGCTACCGCGAAGACTGGCGCGATCTGGACGGCTACTTCGCGCAGCTCGAGCGGCACGGCTCGACCGTGAACATCGCGACGTTCGTGGGCGCGACGCAGCTGCGCCTCGCGGTGATCGGCAACGCCAACCGGCAGCCGACCACGCCCGAGCTCGCCCACATGGCGGCGCTGGTGGACACCCTGATGGAGCAAGGCGCGCTGGGCGTGTGGACCGCGCTCGAATACGCGCCGGCGAGCTATTCGACGACCAACGAGATCATCGCGCTCGCACGAGCGGCGCGGCGCCACGGCGGCGTCTATGCCTCGCACATGCGGAACGAGGGAATCCAGATCGACCAGGCGCTGAACGAGCTGTTCCGGATCGCGCGCGAGGCGGAGATCCCGGCCGAGGTGTCGCACCTCAAGGTCTCGGGACGCAACAGCTGGGGGCGGATGCGCCGCGTGCTCGCCCGCATCGACTCGGCGCGCGCCACCGGGCTCGACGTCACCGCGGACCAATATCCCTACGTCGCGGCGGCGACGGCGCTCGACGCCTCGATTCCGACGTGGGCGGAGAGCGGCGGCTGGGACTCGCTGCTGGTGCGGCTGCGCGACCCCAAGACGCGGACGCGCCTGCATAACGAGATGGCGCGCCCCACCGGAGGCGCCGAGAGCTTCTTCTACGAGGCGGGCGGCGGCGCAGGCGTGTTGATCACCGGCACGTTCCAGGACTCGCTGCGCTACCTCCAGGGCAAGCGCGTCAGCGAGATCGCCGCGGCGCGGCACCGGGATCCCGTGGAAACGGTGTTCGACATCGTGCTCGCCGAGGGCGGCCACCGCACCGACGCCGTGTATTTCGTGATGAGCGAGCCCGACGTGCAGGCCGCGCTGCAAACGTGGTGGGTGGCCGTCAACACGGACTTCGGTGGTGTCGCGCCGGACGGGCCGCTCGGCACTCAGTCCGCTCACCCTCGCGCCTATGGGACATTCGCCCGTATCCTCGGCCACTACGTGCGCGAGCTCAAGCTGTTCCCGCTCGAGTTCGCCGTACGGAAGATGACCTCCCTCGCCGCGCAGCGCGTCGGGCTCAGGGACCGCGGCCTGCTCGCACTCGGCATGGCGGCCGACATCACGATCTTCGACCCCAACACCGTGGCCGACCGCGCCACGTTCGAGCGGCCGCATCAGCCGTCCGTGGGGTTTGCGTACGTGTTCGTGAACGGGCAGAAGGTGCTGGACCACGGCGCGCTCACCGCCGCCCGGCCCGGGCGCGGGTTGCGCGGCCCCGGCTACCTGCCGCCCGAGCGCCGCGGGCGGTGACCCTCGGCCGGCTCGTCGGCGCCTGGTTGCCGCTGGCCATCCTGTTCGCCGTCGCGCCCCCGATCGGATACCGCTGGGATCGGGCGATCGGCCCGCCCTCGGTCGTGTGGTCGTTCAACCGCTTGGTGGCTGGTGTTCTTCCTGGTCGGTCTGCTCGTCGCCTTCCCGCGGCGTCTCGTCATGTGGCAGTACGTGGAGCCCCAGCGCCGGCGCGCGCTGCTGGCGCACGCGTCGCTCGACGTGGCTCGTTACCTAGCCGCCGGTGGCATTCTCGCCTGGAGACTCGGATAGAGTATCTTCGGTAGCTCCATGTCTGCCGAACTCATGACCGCCATCCGGCTGACGCGCTACTCGCACGGCGCGGGCTGAGCCTGCAAGCTCGGCCCTGCCGAGCTGGCGCAGGTCCTGCGTCACGTGCCCGCCGCGACGGATCCCCGGATCCTCGTCGACGCCGCCACCCGCGACGATGCCGCCGTGTTTCGCTTGACGGCCGATCGTGCGATCGTGGCGACGGTGGACTTTTTCACGCCCATCGTGGACGATGCGTACGACTTTGGGCGCATCGCCGCGGCGAATGCCTTCTCGGACGTCTACGCCATGGGCGCCACGCCGCTGCTCGCCCTCAACCTCGTGGGCTGGCCCCGCGACACTCTGCCGTACGAGCTGCTGGGGGACGTGCTGCGCGGCGGCGCAGACGTGGCGCGCGCCGCCGGCGCCTTCGTGCTGGGCGGCCATTCGATCGACGACCCGGAGCCGAAGTACGGCATGGCGGTGATCGGCGAGGTGCATCCCGACCGCATCACGACCAACGCGGGTGCCCGACCGGGCGACGCACTGGTGCTCACCAAGCCGATCGGCACCGGCGTCCTGACGACGGCGCTCAAGCGCGACCTGCTCTCAGAGCCGGAGCTCGCACCCGCCGTCGCGGCGATGACCACGCTCAACGCTGCCGCGGCGCGCGCGATGCTGGCGGTCGGCGTCCACGCCGCGACCGACGTGACCGGGTTCGGGTTGCTGGGCCACCTGCACAGCCTGCTCGAGGCGAGCGGGGCGGCGGCAGAGGTCACGGCTCAGGCGGTGCCGCTGCTGCCCCAGGCCCGCGACATGGCGGCCCGCGGAGCCGTCCCCGGCGGCACGCAGCGCAACCTGGCGAGCCTCGCCGATTCGGTGAGCTTCTCCGCGGGCGTTGATGAGACCACTCGCGTGCTGCTGTGCGACGCGCAGACCTCGGGCGGGCTGCTGATCGCGGTGGCGCCCGGCAGCGCGGCGGCGCTCGTCACCGCGCTCGAGCGGGAGCAGGCGCCCGCCGCGGCGGTCATCGGGCGGGTGGTCGCCGGACCCCCCGGGCGCGTGGTGGTCGCGTAGCGCGGGCCGTGGCGACGATCCGCGAGTTCACGACCCTCACGCCGGATGCGCTCGACGCGTTGGAGCGGGCGGTGCGCGACCGGCGCCGGGTGGCGCTGCGGCGCCGCGGCACCGAATATGTCGTCGTGGCCGAGCGGCTCGACACCGGCGAGCGCGAGGAGGCACTTCAGGGGAGGCTGCCGATGACGGGAGAAATCCTGGACTTCCCGCTGCGCGAGCTCGAGTCCTTCGCCGTGCTGCCGTAGCCGTGTTCACTCGACTGCTGGTGGGGCTGGACGGCAGCCCGCGGGCCGACTCGGCGTTCGAGGAGGCGGTGGTGCTGGCCCAGCGGTTCGGCAGCACGGTGGTGGTCGCGTACGTGCGGGAGCGCAATGGGCACGCGGCCAACGGTGCGGCGATGCTGGACCGCGCCCGCGAGCGGCTCGCCACTGCGGGGCTGCAGGCCGAGCTCGCCGAGCGCGAGGGCGAGCCCGACGTCGAGCTCGCCGAGCTGGCGAAAGCGTCCGACGCGGTGCTCGTGGGCCGCCGCGGCGTCACCACCAAAGGCGGCGCCCTCGGTCCTACGGTCGTGTCGCTCATCCGGATCGCCGAGCGCTGCGTGATCGTGTGCGGCGGGCTGCCCTCGCCTATGACGTCCTGCGCGCTCGCGTTCGACGGACGCGACACGAGCCAGCGCGCGCTCGAGCTCGCCGCGCGCTTCGCCACCGTGGTCGGGAGCACGATCCATCTGATCCACGCCGCGGCGGACCGCGACGCCGGTCTGCAGGTGGTCGGGGTCGCGGAGGCGCTACTCTCGATGCAGCGCGTCCCCTTCGTGACCCACGTCGAGCCCGGCACCCCGGGCGAAGTCGTGGCCCGCGTGATCAAGCGCACCCGGTGCGACGCCCTGTTCGCCGGGGCCCACCTGAGCCACGAGCACGGCCGCCCAAGCGCCGTCGTCGTGTCGCACGCGGAAGAGATTCTGCGCCACACCGACATCCCGGTGGTGATTCAGCCCTGAGATGCCTGATAAGACGCCGTCGATCCACGTCCTCGTCCACGCCGACGAGAGCTGCCTCGGCAACGGCACCGAGCCGCCCAACCCCGGCGGCAACGCCGCGTTGATCGAGGCGCCCGCCGGCGACAGCGTCGCGCGCTGGGACTTCTACGAGTGCGCCCCCGACACGACCAACAATCGCATGGCGCTCGCGGGCGCTATCGCCACGCTCGAGTGGCTGCATCGCCAGTGGCGCAACGCGCGCGTCACCTATGTGTCCGATTCCGAGTACCTGATCAAGGGGATGAACGACTGGGTTCCCGGCTGGGTGGCGCGCGGCTGGCGCCGCAAGGGCGGCGCGGTCGAGAATCTGCCGCTGTGGCAAAAGCTGGTGCAGGCGGCCGCCGGGCACACGATCGAGTGGCGTTGGGTCCGCGGCCATAACGACAATCCCAAGAACGAGTACGCCAACGACCTCGCCATGCGCGCCGCCGAGCGCCAGGAACGCTCCAACGGACTCGTCCCGTCCGGCTTCGACACCTGGCTGGCGCAGCGGCGGGCGCGGGGGCACTACACCGACTACGATCCCGATCTCGACCTGCATGAGCGTGCCTAAAGACGGCGTCGCCGCCAACACGCATTTCTTAAACCTGTTACCCACCGGTGCGTCTGTCGCACCGGTTGACCGTGTACCGCTTTACGAGGTTTACATGCGGATGGCCGAGGAGCTCGCCAAGCGCTCTACCTGCGCGCGGCTGCGCGTAGGGACCGTGGTCACCGACCAGCAGCTCGAGAACGTGCTCGCCATCGGCTACAACGGCAACGCCCGCGGCCTCCCCAACCGCTGTGACTCCTCGGTGCCGGGGAGCTGCGGCTGCATTCATTCAGAAATGAACGCGCTCGTCAAGGCGCCCGGCAGCGTGCGCGACAAAGTCGTGTTCATCAGCGCCTCCCCGTGCGTGATGTGCGCCAAGCTGATCATCAACTCGGGGGTCACGCACGTGTTCTACCGCAAGGCCTACCGCGACCCGTCGGGGATCGAGGTGCTCGAGCAGGGCCGCGTCGTCCCGGTGCTGTACGACCGGTGGGTAGGGGAGTGGCGGTGATCAAATTGCGGATTGCGGATTTCGGATTGCGGATTGTAAGGCCGCGTCGCTCCAACGTCCTCATGCGAGGGAGGGTCGTCATGAAGCGTGTATCGTTGGCTCTGCTCGTCCTCGGGGCTGCATCGGCCGGCGCGCCGCTCGCCGCGCAGTCCCTGCTGTACCGGCCCGCCAACCTCGGCGGGACCTGGGTGCCGGACCCCGGCGTGGTGCAATTCAACTTCGTCCACCGGTTCTACGTCACGGGTGACCCGAGCCACAAGGTCAACAATTATCCGACTTTCACCCTCGCGTTGGGATTCGGTCACGCTGTGGGGCTGGGGATGCACTACGGGTCGAACTCGCAAGTGGTCCTCCTCCCCGGCGTGTACCGCCCGAACGAAACCGAGTTCTTCGGCCGCTGGCGCGTCCTCGGAAGCGAGGGCCGGCCGGGGTTCAGCGTAGCCGTCACACCCGCCTACAACGCCGCGGCTCGAAGCGCCGACGGCGAGCTGAGCGTCGACTACACCATCGGAAAACTGACCGTATCCGGCGCGGCGCGCGGGATGACGAAAGCCTTCGGCCTGGACACGGCGCGCGCCGCGTTCGCCGGAGGCTTCGTCGCCCGGCTGACCCGCTACATCGCGGTGAGCGCGGACCTCGGCTCGTTCGTCAGCCCGTCGACCCGCGCCGCCTGGAGCGTGGCGCTCGACTTCTTGATCCCCAGCTCGCCGCACGCCTTCTCCCTGCAGGCGAGCAACGCCACCACCAGCACGATCCAAGGGAACTCGGTCGGTAACGGCAAGATGCTCTACGGCTTCGAGTTCACGATCCCGCTGCACCTGAAGCGCTTCAGTCCCTGGTTCCACGGGACCGGCAGGCCGAAGCTGGTCGTTCCGGAGGGGGCCGCCGTCCTGAAAATCGCGCAGTACAAGTTCGCAACCGACACGGCCACGATCACCGCGGGACGCACGGTCGTCTGGGTCAACGACGACGTGGCCGAGCACACGGTCACGTTCGACGGAACCGAGCCGGGCTCGCCGATCATCCCCCCGGGTGGCACGTTCAGCCACCGATTCGACCGTCCCGGGACGTATCCCTACCACTGCACCCCCCATCCGTTCATGAAGGGGGTGGTAGTGGTGAAATGACGGGACACGGGAGACGGGAGAGGGGAGAGGACCCGGTTGGCTGACGATCTGGATCGCTTGTTCGAGCGGCTGGTGCGGGTGCTGGCGGACGAGGCACCGGGGCGGCTCGCCGTGCCGTTCCCCGCCGCGGAGGTGTACGAGCGGCTGGTGCCGTACCGCTCCAACCGCTCGGCCCTCAAGGTGGCGACCCATCAGGATTACGAGATGGCCGTGCTGCGGTTGCTGTCGGGCGAGCGCGGCTACGTCTCGCTCGATCCGGCAGAGGTTCAAGAGGCGCTGCGGCACGAGGCGGCAGAGGTGAATCCGGATCCGAGCCTGTTCCGCCAGTTCCCCGACGCGGTCTTGAGCCTCAACCGTCTGGCCGCCGAGCGCTTCTTGCGTGGCGACCGCGTCTACGCGCCGCCATCGCTCGTTCCCTCGGACGCCCTGCCCTCCCTGCCACTTCCCGACGCGCCCGAGGCAGGGGCGCCGGAACAGGAACGGGCGGGCGATGCGGGGGGCTCGGCGTTCGAGTTGGCGGAGCAGAGCGAGTCTCCCCGCCAGTGCCCGTATTGCGGCGAGACGTTGCCCGGGGGCCGCAAGGTGAACTTCTGCCCGCAGTGCGGCCAGCCGCCATCGGGCGAGCTGCGCTGTCCCGCCTGCGGCGGCGAAGTGGACGTCGGGTGGCGCTACTGCGCCGGCTGCGGGCGCGCCACCGGCTTCGAATGAGTCGGACCGTCGGACGGTCGGACAGTCGCACGGTGAAGGCCCATCGGGTTGCCGTCATTGCGGGAGACGGCATCGGGCCTGAGGTCATCGAGGCGGCGATCCCGCTGCTCGATAAGGCCGCCGCCAAGCACGGCTTCGCGCTCGCCTGGGAGCGACTGCCCTACGGAGCGGACCACTACCTCAAGACGAAGGAGACGCTCCCGGATGGCGCGTTCCGTCACCTGCGCGACGACGTGGACGCGATCTTCCTGGGCGCCCTGGGCGACCCGCGCGTGCCCGGGAACGAGCACGCCAGGGATATCCTGCTGGGACTGCGGTTCCGGCTCGATCTCTACATCAACTTCCGACCGGTGCAGCTGCTGCATCCGGACCTGGGGGTTCTTCGCTCTGACCGTCCGACTGTCCGACCGTCCGACCGTCCGACGATCGACTTCGTGATCTTCCGGGAGAACACCGAGGGGGTCTACCTGGGCAAGGGGCGCAGCGACGGCGAACGCTACATCGCGGAGGAGATCAACACCGTCAAGGGCGTCGAGCGGATCATCCGGGCGGCGTTCGAGTGGGCCGCGGCGCGCGGCAAGACGCGCGTCACGATGAGCGACAAGGCCAACGCCGTGCCGGCCCACAAGGTGTGGCAGGAGACGTTCAAGCGGATCGCGGCAGCGTTCCCGGGAATCGGCGCCGAGCACCGCTACGTCGATGCGCTGGCGATGGAGCTGGTGCGTGAGCCCGAGCGGTTCGAGGTCATCGTCACGAATAACCTGTACGGCGACATCCTCTCCGACCTGGGCGCGGGACTGGTCGGTGGCCTCGGCCTCGCGGCGAGCGCGAACCTCCACCCCGGCCGCGGGGGCCTGTTCGAGCCGGTGCACGGCTCCGCGCCGCCGCTCGCGGGGAAAGGCGTCGCGAACCCGGTGGCGGCGGTGCTCACCGGCGCGTTGATGCTCGAGCAGCTGGGCCACGCCGCCGCCGCGCGGGACCTGGAGCACGCCGTCAAGCAAACGCTGGCGGCGGGAATACGGACCCCGGATCTGGGCGGCGGCGCGCGCACCGGCGACGTCGCGGACGCGATCGCCCAGCGCCTCTCCTAGGACCAACCATGACCCCGACGCGCCACCTGACGTTGGTCACCCTGCTCCTTACCATGACACGAGCGGCCGACTCGCAGCAGCCTCCCCGTCCCACGACCCTGGCGCACCGCTCGACGGTGTACGCGCCGCACGGCATGATCGCCACCAGTCAACCACTCGCGACCGCAGCGGGCCTCGCCGTGCTCGAGCGCGGCGGCAACGCCGTCGACGCCGCGATCACGGCCGCCGCCGTGCTGAACGTGGTGGAGCCGCCGATGACCGGCATTGGCGGAGACCTGTTCGCCATCGTGTGGTCCGCCAAGGACCGCAAGCTGTACGGGCTCAACGCCAGCGGTCGCGCCGGGAGTCTCATGACGCGCGCGGCGCTGCTGGCGAAGGGGCACGCCACGATGCCGCAGCAAAGCGTCGAGGACGTGACGGTTCCGGGAGCCCTGTCGGGATGGGACGCTCTGCTCCGGCGCTTCGGGACGGTCACGCTGGCGCAGGCCCTCGCACCGGCCATCGGCTACGCCGAGGAGGGCTTTCCGGTCACGCCGATCATCAGCGCCGAGTGGGGCGCCGAGGCCGCGAAACTGCGCCGGGACGAGGGCGCGCGCGCGACCTACCTAGTGGAAGGGGGTCGCGCTCCGCGGCCCGGCGAATGGTTCCGCAACCCCGACCTGGCGCGCACCCTGCGACTCATCGCCGACCAGGGGATCGGCGCGCTGTACGGCGGCGAGCTGGGCCGCCGCGTCGCGGACCGCGTGCGCGTGCTGGGCGGCTACCTCACGCTCGACGACTTCAAGCACCACCGGCCCGAATGGGTCGAGCCGATCTCCGCAACGTTCCAAGGCTATCGCGTGTGGGAGCTCCCGCCCAACGGCCAGGGCGTCGCTGTGCTCGAGATGCTCAAGATCCTCGAGCCATATGACCTGAAGGCGCTGGGTCACAACAGCGCCGCGTACCTTCATTTATTGATCGAGGCGAAGAAGCTCGCCTACGCCGACCTCGCGCAGTACGTGGGGGAGCCCACGGCGATGGGCGTGCCGGCAGCGCACTTCCTCACGGACGCCTACGCCGCGTCGCGCCGCGCGCTCATCGACCCCGCCCGTGCCGCCGACCGTCCGGCCCCCGGGAAGCCCGAGACCGCGAGCGAGACGATCTATCTCACCGTCGCCGACTCGAGCGGCAACATGGTGTCGTTCATCAACTCGCTGTACGATGCGTTCGGTTCCGGTGTGGTCGTGCCGGGCACCGGGTTCGCGCTGCAGGACCGCGGCGCCGGCTTCACGCTCGAACCGGGGCTGCCGAATACGGTCGCCCCGGGGAAGCGGCCGTTCCATACCATCATCCCCGCGTTCGTCACGCGGCCCGACGGCACCGGTGGCGACGCACCGTGGCTCAGCTTCGGGGTCATGGGCGGCTCGATGCAGCCGCAAGGCCATGTCCAGGTGCTTCTCAACCTCATCGTGTTCGGAATGGATCTGCAGGACGCGATCGACGCGGCGCGCTTCCGGCATCTGGAGGGGCGGGGCGTCGCGTTGGAGGCGCCGATCGACGACGCAGTGCGCCGCGCGCTCGCCGCGCTGGGTCACGAGGTCACGTCCGAGGCCGCCGTCGCCTTCGGCGGAGCCCAGGCGATCTTGCGCCTGCCGCGCGGGTACGCCGGCGGCTCGGACCCACGCAAGGACGGCATGGCCGCCGGGTATTGAGCACGGCTGGGCGCTGTTCGCGCCTGGGCCTTGCCGGCGGGGACGTTTGGGTGCACTTCTTGCGGCGGGTCCGATCGATGCCACCGCTGCCGCTCACCAACGCGCTCCAGACGGCGCTCCCGCCGCTCTCGGCCACCAGCCGAGCGGTCGTCAGCGCCCTCGCGTGCTGCAACGGGCACGCGGCGTCGGCAAACGAGATCGCCGCCTGGGTCGGGCTGCGAGACCGCCATCAGCTCGCCCGCGGCTTGCGGCGCGACGGCCTGCCCCCGCTCGAGCAGCTGGCGGGATGGGCCCGCGTGCTGTACTGGGTGCTCGAGGCGGAGTCGGGCGACCGCTCCCTGCTCGAGCTGGCGCGGCGCGAGCAGCTCGATCCGGCGGTCGCATACCGCCTGGTCCACCGCGTGACCGGGCTGCGCTGGTCCCAGGTCCGGCGCGCCGGGCTCGCGGCGATGCTGGCGCGTTTTCGGGAAGGCTGCCCGGATCGCGCCACGACGCGGACCCCTGTCGCGGCGGCGCCGCGCGACCGGCCGAGCTGGGCGCGATGCGAGCCCGGCTGGGCGCAACCGCGGCGCGCCAGCCTCGGACATCCCGCCGCCGTCCTCTCGGAGCGGCTGCTCGTCGCCGGCAACCCGTTCGACGTCGCCATCGCGGCAGATGGCACGGCGTATCTCACACGTGTGCACGCGGCCGCGGTCGAGTGCCTCGAGCTCGCACCGTTCCGCCTGACCGGCTCCATCGCGACGGGGAGTGCTCCTACGGCAGTCGTGTTGAGCGCCTCGAGCCGCGTGGCGTACGTGACCAATCAGTTCACGGAAGAGGTCGCGGTCATCGACCTGTCCCGGCTGCGGCAGAGCGGCACCATTCCCGTGCGAGGACACCCGCTCGGCGCCGCGCTTTCGCCCGACGGCCGCAAGCTGTACGTCGTGACCAACCTGGATCGGTTGTGCACGATCTCGCTGGATGCGCGACGGGTAGTGGCGTCCGTGCCGGTCCCTCAGGTGTGCACAGGTCTCGCCGTGCATCCCTCCGGTCGTTGGGTGTACGTCTCCACGTGGAGGGTCGGGCTCATTCTCGAGGTAGATACGCAGACCTTCGAGATAGCTCGTCGATTCACGGTAGGTGGGGTCGCACAGGATGTGGTCGTCTCCGCCGACGGCCTCACGCTGTACGCCGCGAACGAGGCGGGGTGGCTCGACGCCATCCACCTCCCCACGGGTCGCCCACTGGCTCAGGTGCAGTTCGGCACCGCCGCCCTCAGCCTCGCGGTCAGCCCCGACGAGGCCGTGATATACGTGGGCCTGCTGTTCGCGGGGCGCGTCGTGCAGATCGACCGTCCCACCCTGCGCGTCTTGGGCAGTCTGGGCACGGGCGGCAAGCCGCGTCGCATCGCCTTCGACGGCGCCGGGCGAACCGCGCTGATTGCGAACGAGGCCGGCTGGGTGGACCTCGTCCGGTAAGGTGGCTCTGACCTGCTGCGCGCACGCCATATGACTCTTGGCTCGGTGTTCCTTCGCGGGACGCCCGACTGCAGGAGAGATTGCAAGAT
>Ga0209156_10001720_pt1 | contig 17612 bp, 14 predicted proteins | sample GraSoiAngelo_124_FD_185881 | JGI IMG/M metagenome (GOLD analysis project Ga0209156, IMG submission 185881) | Grasslands soil microbial communities from the Angelo Coastal Reserve, California, USA - 14_0927_05_20cm (SPAdes) (version 2) | ecosystem: Environmental > Terrestrial > Soil > Grasslands...
ACGTACGCGAGCTTGAGGCCGGAGAGCTTCCCTTTCCGCTCCTGGATCGTGAACAGGTCGGAGATGATCTGGCACGGATGCTCTCGATCGTCCAGGCCGTTGATGACCGGGACGGTCGCATGATTCGCGAGTTCGCGGACGTTCTCGTTCTTGAAGGCGCGGTACATGATCCCGTCGACGTACCGGCTCAAGACCCGCGCGGTGTCCGCGATCGTCTCCCCGCGGCCGATTTGCAGGTCGTTCGGACTGAGGAACAGGGCGTGGCCTCCGAGCTGGGTCATGCCGACCTCGAACGACACGCGGGTCCGGGTCGAGGCCTTCTCGAAGATCATCGCGAGGCTCCGGCCTCGCAGCGGCTCGTACGGCTCGCCGGCCTTGGTCCGGTTCTTGATGCTGCCGGCGAGCTCGAGGAGGCCGACCAGGTCCTCCCGCACGTCGCGCATCGACAGGAGGTCGCGTTTGCCCGCCATCTCGATGAGCCCATCCGGCGCAGCGTACTAAATGGTTGTGCACCCGAGTGCGGTCCTCGGCGGAGCCATCAAATAACGACGGGCCGGATGCCGGTTCGTGGAACCGCCAAATCGGACGGCACCGTCCGAACGCCGTCGCGCGGCCGAGGCGGCCCTTCGCCGACGTCGGGCGTTGAGCGTCTCGATTGGCGCCATCGGTCTCGTCATCCTTTTCGCCGGAGGGATTGCAAGCCTCTTCTCTCCTCCTTTTGCGTATCTGCCGTTTATCCTGCTCGAGCTCGTCGGGGTCGCGCTGATTGTTGTCTCGTTTGTCCGGCTGCGGCAGGTCGGATCGCCCCTGGCGCGACCGCCCGCGAAGTGAACGATCGAGTCCCACCGACGCGATCCCGTCGCCAAAACCTATATCCTCCCCGCCTCTACCGCGAACCGCGGCCGGGATGGGCTAGCTTGGTTGATGCTAGGGGACTGTGGATCCCTTGACGCGAGTTCAAATCTCGCTCCCGGCCCTTCCGCAACGACCGTCGGGCTCGCGCATCGCCGACCGCGACGGCGAGCGACGCATGTTTTTATATTGCCTGTCGGATGGGCAGGCCGCTGCTCCGCGGCGATGAAGAAGCCGCGCGGGAGCCCGAGTCCCCAGGAGCGGGGCTGCGATGATCAAGCAGGCGGAGAAGACGTACGCCCCCCTAGAGGTGGAGCGCCAGGTCCAGGAATTTTGGAATCGCGCGAAGGTCTACGCGAAGACGGTCGCGGCGCGTTCGAAGGGGGAGGACTTCTACTTCGGCGACGGCCCGCCGTACACGACCGGCTCGATCCACCTCGGCCAAGTCCTGAACAAGTCCCTGAAAGACGCGGTCATCCGCTTTCGCCGGATGCGCGGGTTCCGCGTGCGAGACCAGCCCGGGTACGACATGCACGGCCTGCCGATCGAGGTCCAGGTCGAGAAGACGCTCGGCATCACGAACAAGAAGGAGATCGAGGACTTGGGGATCGAGAAATTCGTCTCGACTTGTCGCACCTTCGCCGTCGACCTGCTGGACAAGATGACGGGTCAGTTCCGGGCCCTCGGGATCTGGATGGACTGGGACCGGCCCTACATGACGATCCGGAACGAATTCATCGAGGCGGCGTGGTGGACCCTCGGGCGCGCCCACGAACGCGGGCTGCTCTACGAGGCCCTCCGCTCGACCCAGTGGTGCTCCCGCGACGAGACCGCCCTGGCCGACGCGGAGGTCGAGTACTCGGATGAGACGGATCCCTCGATCTACGTCAAGTTCCCGCTCCGGGACCGACCCGCCGAATCCCTCCTGATCTGGACGACGACTCCTTGGACACTCCCCGCGAATCTGGCAATCGCGGTCCATCCGCAGTTCGTCTACTCGAAGGTGAAGGTGGTCCGCGGAGAGTCCGCGGAATTCCTCTGGACGATGGAGGCGACGCTTGCCACCGTCATGGCCCGCGGCGGCGTGACCGCCTACGAGGTCGCCGAGACGACGACCGGCGACAAGCTGGTCGGCCTGGCCTATGCGCACCCGCTCGCGGACAAGGTCCCCTATCAGGCGACCGTGACGGGGGAATGGGTCCATCGCGTGGTCTCCTCGAGCACCGTCGAGGCGGAGCACACGGGTCTGGTCCACAGCGCGCCGGGTCACGGTCCAGAAGATTTCGAACTCGGCCAGACCCTCGGCTTACCGGTCTTCAGTCCGGTCGACGGACGGGGCCATTTCACGAACGAGGCGGGCGTGTACGCCGACAAGCCCGTCAAAGAGGCGGACGCGGTGATCATCGAGGACCTCCGCGCCGCGAACGCTCTCTTCGCCGCGGAGACGCTGGTCCATGCCTACGGTCACTGCTGGCGCTGCAAGACGCCAATCCTCTACCGCGCGACGGTCCAGTGGTTCCTGCGAGTCGCGCCGATCAAGGCGAAAATGGTCGACGAGGTCCGCCGGGTCGCGTGGTATCCGGAATGGGCGGGCGCGGCCCGTCAAATGGACTGGACCCAGAACCTGCGGGATTGGTGCCTCTCCCGCCAGCGGTACTGGGGGATTCCGCTCCCCATCTGGCGGTGCACGAAGTGCGGGCACTGGATCGTCGTAGGCTCCTCGGATGCGTTGCGGAAGGCGCAGGGGTACGCGGACGGCATGGACCTGCACCGGCCGGGGATCGACCGGGTCGTCCTGCCCTGTCCGAGGTGCCGCGAGGAGATGCGGCGGGTCCCCGACATCCTCGATGTCTGGTGGGACAGCGGGGTGGCGAGCTGGGCGAGCCTCGGATATCCCGCGCGGGACGACGAGTTCCGCCGGTGGTGGCCGGAGGACTGGATCGTCGAGGGTCCCGACCAGACTCGGGGTTGGTTCAATTCGCAGCTCGCCGCCGGCGTCGTCGCCTTCGACCGAGCGCCGTACGACAGCGTCCTCATGCATGGATGGGTCAACGGCCCCGACGGCCGGCAGATGCACAAGTCCCTCGGGAACGTCATCGAGCCGGAGACCGTCGTGCGCAAATTCGGGGTCGACGCGCTTCGATTCTACATGCTCTCCGTGAACGCGCTCTGGGACGACAAGACGTTCCAAGAAGACGGGGTTCGCAACGCGAACCGCACTCTGAACATCCTCTGGAACGTCCTGCGCTTTGCGACGACCTACATGGTCCTCGATCGATTCGATCCGACGGCGCCGGACTTCGCCTCGATCTCCGGCCATCTGCGACCCGAGGACCGATGGCTCCTCTCCCGGCTCGAAGGCCTCAAGACGACGGTGAATGCGGAGTTTGCCACGTACAGTTTGCATCGGGCCTTTCGGTCGGTCGAGTCCTTCATCCTCGATGACCTCTCGCGGTGGTATGTGAAACTCGTCCGGGGCCGGACCTGGACGGAAGCCGAGGATCGCGACAAGCTCGCGGCGTACCATGTCTTGTTCGAGACGTTGCGCACCGTCGCGGTCCTGCTCGCGCCGGTCACGCCGTTCATCGCCGAAGCGGTCTACCAGCGACTGGACGGGAAGAAGCTCAGCGTGCACCTGCTCGATTGGCCCTCCGCTCAGGAGGAGCGACTCCAGCCGGACCTCGAGAGGTCCATGTCGATCGTCCAGGAACTCGTCGAGATCGTCTCGAAGGAGCGCCAGAAGGGAGGACGCAAGCGCCGCTGGCCGCTGAAACTGATTGCGGTCCAAGCGCCCACGCCAGAGGCGGCCACGGCCCTCGAGACGTTGCGGGGCATCTTCCTCGAACAGGCGAACGCGAAGGCGCTCGCGGTCCTCAAAGCGAACGAGGAATTCCCCGGGATGGCCCTCGTCGTAAAGCCGGACGGGGCGGCGATCGGCAAGGCCTATCGGGTCCTCCAGCCGAAGATCGTGAAACTCCTGGAAGGCCGTCCGCCGGAGGAGATCAAGAAGGCGCTCGACAAGGGCCGACTCGAAGTCGGCGTCGAAGGTCAGGTCGTCGCGATCGACCCGTCGATGGTCCGATTTGAGAAGGCGATGCCCTCCGAGGTCGTCCGCGTGCCCACGCCGCACGGCGAGCTCTACCTCGACCTGCGCGTGACTCCCGACCTTCGTGCCGAGGCCTACGCGCGCGAGTTGATCCGCCGGATCCAACAGATGCGGAAAGAGATCGATCTGGACCTGGACGACTTCCTCACCACCGTCGTCAAGGCGAACAAGGAATTGGCGGCCTTGATCGGGGGACAGAAGGAATTCATGGGTCGGGAGACCCGCTCGCGTCGAGTCACGTTCACAGACGGACCGGTCGAAGCCGAGTACGTCGTGGAATGGAACGATGTGGACGGACATTCGGTGACGATTGGCGTGACTCCGCTCCACATGTCCGAGGCCCTCCGCGACTTCACGAGGATCCCGGGCATCACGGCCGCAAAGGCGATGGCCCTGTTCGACGCGGGTTACAAGAGCCTCGCGGCGTTGCGCGCGGCGACGAAACAAGAGCTCGCGCAGATCGAGGGCCTCCAAGTCGCGGATGCGGTTCGAATCCTGGACGCGCTCGCGGCGAAGACGGACACCTCGATCCCATGCCCCACGTGCGGAGCGGCCATTGCCCCGTCGACCCGCCGATGCCCGCGATGCGGCGAACCCGTCGCCACGAAGGCGATGCCGTGTCCCCGCTGTCGCGCGGAGATCCCTCCCGGCGCGGACAAGTGCCCGGTCTGCGGCTTCGTCCTGTCCACGCCGGCGACGGCCGCGCCGTCGCGCGTCGCATGCATCGCCTGCGGCGAGCTCATTCCCGCGGGATCCGCCGAGTGTCCATCTTGCGGCGCTCCCCAAACTCGGGCCCCCGCGCCAAATCGTGCGGCTTCGGAGGACGACGCTCCGCCCCTCCTGAAGGATTCCTCCTCCTATCTCGTCGAGGAACCGGTTCCGGACGAGGCCTACCGGCTCTTCGAGATCGCCCAGAAGGGGGGGAAAGGCGCGATGGTCATCACGCGGACGTTCCCGCAGAAAGTCCGGGAGCGCCTGGGCGGTCCCCCCTTCCCGATCGTGTGGCTCAGCAACGTCGGGAAGGAAGACACAGTCCGACCGAAAGACCTGGAGAAGTTGTCCCTGGCCGTCGAACAGTTCCTCGCTCGAGAGAAGGGCGTCATCTTCCTCGACGCGATCGAGTACCTGGTGACGAACAACAATTTCATCACTGTCCTGCGGCTCGTGCAATCGATCCGCGACCAGGTCGCGATCAACAACGGGGTATTCCTCCTCTCCGTGAATCCGTCGGCCCTCGATCCGCACCAATTGACCTTGCTCGAGAAGGAGGTCGACCGGGTCATCCCCGGTTCGTCCGGCGGGTCGGCCGCCTCGGGTCGCTAGGACTCCCGCCCCATGCGGAGCACCGCCGCGACGACGTCGGGAAGTCGCGGGACCGTTTCGTAGCGACCGATCTCCTCCGGCCGAATCCATCGGTGCTCGACATTCTCCCAATCGAGACGCACGCGGCGGCTCGGGGCGTCGAAGAGGAAGGGGTGGACGACGAACATCGTGGCGCCGTCGCGGGCATGGATCGGGGCCGCATTCGCACGAAACCGAATTCCTCGGAGGCCGGTCTCCTCTCGCACCTCTCGGATCGCGCGGGATTTCGGATCCTCGCGGCCTTCGATGGACCCCGAAATGACCGACCAGCGACCGCGAAAGGTCCCAACCGATGGACTTCGTCGCACGAGGAGGATCCGACCGCCGTTTCTCAGCACGACGGAGACGACGGGTCGTGCGCGGACCCCGGGGAGCTCGACGGTCCCACGGTCCCCGTCGATACGGACCGTGTCGCCGTTCTCCAGGCCCCCGACGTCGATGTGATCGACCATCGGGATTCCGGCGAGAATCGCGCCGACCGCGACGATTCCCTCGGCCGCAGAGTTGACGATGCCCGCGGGGCCGACTCCCCTCTTCGCGAGGCCGTAGATGACGTAAGAGCCAACCGTGCTCCCTTTGCCGTGCGGGAACGCGAAGATCCGGCCGTCGAGGCGTTCGTTGGCGCCGCCTGTCGCGGCATCGAGGACGGTGCCCGTGGCCGGGTCCGCGCCGCCGACGAAGGAGAAAGGGACGCGAATCACGAAGGCGATCCCTTCCGCAAAGCCCGATGCAATCCCGCGTCCTCGGAGCTTCATCCGTACCGCTCCAGGAGGGCGTCGAGCTCGTCGAGGATGACCTTCTGCTTGCAGAGGCTCGGCAGGTAGTACGCGGCCTTTCCCGAAGGGGTGGCGACCGTCCCGAATCGATGCTCGAGCAGCGTGACCTCGAGGCACGTGTCCGCGAGGACGCGGCCGCCGTGGCTCTCGATCGCCGCGACCGGCTCCGGGTTCTCGTCTCGGACGGCGCGGCTCGTGAAGACCCAGACCGGAATCCGGGGAGGCTTCCGTCGCACGCGGTCCGCGACGCTCCAGAGTTCTTGCCCGGATAGTTGGGGCGAGCCGAGGGCGATCACGTCCGCTTTCGTCCCGTCGGTGAAGGACCTCTGAGCCTGCACCAGATCGGCCCGTGAGATCGTGAGGGAGGGCAAGCCTGCGGTGCGGGCCCGCCGCGCCTCTGGGGTGACGCCTTCGAGGTGGAACATCGCACAAGCGCCCGTCGATGCCAGCGCCGCGCCGAGCCATTTCAAGTCCTCCTCGGAACCGCGGAACCCGCGGAAGAACGGGAGGCCATCGCCGACCTGCTGGCCCGCGACCAATCCAATCAGGGAGAAATCGAGCCCGTGCGGCTTCGTAGTCACATTCACGCGAACGGTCGGCGAACGGCCTTCGTCCTTGTGGAGCCCGTATTCCGGCGTCGCGCCGACGATCGCGGCCGCCAGGGCCGAGGGGCCTCCCTCGCGGTTCGTCCGTGCGCCGAGGACGGAGTTCGCGAAGCACACGGCGTTCGATTCGGCCCATGCGACGTGCTCGCCGAACGATGGCCGTGCGCCAACGAGGTAGGGCGTGCAGGTGAAGCTCGGACGGACGCCCATCGACTCGTAGGCGCGGGCGATCCGTTCCTGCTTCCCTGCGAACTCCGCGGGGATGCCAAGCTCCCTCCACTGCCGGAGGTCCGTGCCGAGTGGGTTGACGGTCGTCGGGACAGTGACTCGGGCGTCGCGCGCGAAATCCTCGAGGAACTCAAGCCCCGGATCGCCGATCATCTTGTAGGAGGCGCCCGACACGTGCGCCGAGGTGATGGGGACGAGACGCTCCGCTTCCGACAGGCGGGAGAGGGCGAGCAAGATCTGCATTGCCTTGCGCTGCGCCGGCGTGCCGTCGTCCCGCAGGCGGCGCTGCTCGCGGGTGAGCCGCATTCACGCCGCCCCGGGCAAGATGGACTTGGCGACCCGCCGGGCCTCCGCGGGCTTCGCCGGGTAGGCGACGAGTTTCACGCGGACATCGATCGTGTCGGAGTCCTTCGCGAGGGACCATCGTTCTTCGAAAGCGGCCTGCTTGTCGAGACGAAAATGCAAGATGCCCTCCTCGTCCACGCGCGCGTCCGCCTCGGTCGCGAGGGCGTCGAGCAGCCCGGCGGCGGTCCACCGCTCCCACGCCACTCGGATGGACGGGTTTTCCTCGAGCCGCCGCGTCAGCCGGACCAGCTTGTTCCCGAAGTGCCCTTGGAGGACGTCGCGCGCCGGAGCTCCCCCGGGCACCGCGAAGTCCAGGGCCCTTCCCACCCGACCTTCGTCTTCCGTCGCATGGCGGTAGGTCCGCGCCTCGATCCACCGGATTGGCAACTTAGCCATGGAGGCGCCCCAGGGCCGTCCTTGCTGCGCGTCGGAATTCCTCCAAGGTGCCTTCGTTGACGAGCATCACGTCGGCGGTCGCGATCACGTCGCCGAGCCCCCAGCTGAGCTCCCGGAGATCGCGGGCGCCGAACGCCTCGATCGATCCGGCATCGTCCGTCCGGCGGCGCCGGAGCATCCGCTCGTACCGGGTCCTCGGGGACGCATGCACGGCGACGACGGACAGGTCGTCGCCGAACGAGTTCCGGAAGATTTCGAGTTCCGCCCGCCCCCGAAGTCCGTCGACCAACACCCGCTCTCCGGAGATCCGGGGGAGCGTCCGTTCTGCCCAGATTCCCAGGCCGTGCACTTGCCGTTCCGCGTGGGCCATGCCCCCGACCGCGGCATCCGAGATCGGTAAGCCGCGGCGGAGCGCCTCCTCTCGGACCACATCCCCCATGCGGACGATGGAGAAGCCGAGGGCCTGGGCCACGGCGAGCACCTCCTCCTTCCCGCAACCGGGCATGCCCGTGACGCAGACAACGCGCACTGCGGCTGCTGATTCGACGGGCTCACTTAAGCGTTTCTCGGAAGGAGAACACGCAGACGAGGGACAACCCGATCCTCGGATTCGCGAGCCTGCGGCATGCGATTGGCGCGACCGAGCGCGCAAAGTAGAAGTACCCACGGACGGGTGTTCCGCTCGGAGGCCTCCTGTGCCCCTCGAACTCGACCTGAAACGACTCCGATTCGGGACCGAACTCCTCAAGCGCGGCTTCGCGAAGATGCAGAAGGGCGGGGTCGTCATGGACGTCACGAACGCGGAGCAGGCCCTGATCGCCGAGGAAGCCGGCGCGGTCGCCGTCATGGCCCTCGAGCGCGTCCCGGCGGACATTCGCGCCGCCGGCGGGGTCGCCCGGATGGCGGATCCGGTCAAGATCCAGGAGATCATGGACGCGGTCACGGTCCCTGTGATGGCGAAGTGCCGGATCGGACATGAGGCCGAGGCGAGGGCGCTCGAGTCCCTCGGCGTCGACATGATCGACGAATCCGAGGTCCTCACCCCCGCAGATCCATTCTTCCACGTCAACAAGAGGGGATTCGAGGTCCCCTTCGTGTGCGGGGCCCGCAACCTCGGGGAGGCCGTGCGCCGCACCTGGGAAGGCGCCGCCATGATCCGCACGAAGGGCGAGGCCGGGACCGGGGACGTCGTCGAGGCCGTCCGCCACATCCGACTTGTGACGGCGGCGATCGCGGAACTGAAGGACCTCGACAACGACCGGCTCATGTCGGTCGGGACGAAGTTCGCGGACAGCTACACGAAGCTCCTGAAGGAGGTCCGGACGGCGCAGGGAGCCGATCCGACCGTGCGCGAGGCGGACGTCGTGTTCGCGGGAGCCACGCTCGACGACATCACCGAGGGAATCTACCAAGTCCTCCTGGAAATCAAGAAAATCCAGCGCCTCCCGGTCGTCAACTTTGCCGCCGGCGGCGTGGCGACCCCGGCCGATGCGGCCCTCATGATGCTCATGGGCTGCGACGGCGTCTTCGTCGGCTCCGGCATCTTCAAAGCGGAGAACCCGGAGACGAGAGGCCGAGCCATCGTGGACGCGGTCGCCCACTTCGACGATCCGTCGACCGTCGCAGAGGTCTCGAAAGGGATCGGGCTCGCGATGAAAGGCCTCGACGCTAAGGCGCTGCCGATCGAGGCGCGCCTCCAGGACCGCGGTTGGTGACTTTCGCCAACAACGCATCGAGGGCCTTCGTCACCCCGCGGCTGGTGAGGGACGACACCGCGATCCCCTCCGTCCGCGGGCCTCCGAGGTCCGATTTGTTCGCAAGGACGAGCAGAGGGACCGCGGGAAAGAGACTACGGATCTCGGCCAGGAGCTTCCGTTGGTCGTCGAGCGGATACCCACAGGTCTCCGTGGGATCGAGGAGGAAGAGGATTCCGTCCGCGACGTGGGAGAGCGCCGAGATCGCCTGGCGCTCCATCGCGTTCCTCTTCGCCATCGGTCGATCGAGGAGGCCCGGGGTGTCGAGGATCTGGAAGCGCTCCACCCCTCGGTCGAAGTGGCCGAGCGAAACCCGTTTCGTGGTGAAGGGGTAGTCCGCGATCCTCGGTCGACCGGAGGAGACCGCGCGGACAAAGGAACTCTTCCCGACGTTCGGATAACCCGCAACCACGACCGTCCGCAGGGCAGGGTCGATCTCCGGGAGCCGTCGGAGGGCGCGACGGGCCTCGGTGAGCGCCTCGAGATCCGGCCCGACTTGTTCCACGAGCGACGAGAGTCGGCCGTACGCCTGCTTCCGCAGCTCCCCGATGGACTGGCCCTCCGCCTTGCCGATTCGGCGACGATAGTCGCGCGCCATGTTCGCGGTTCGGTCCGCCGCCCAGTCGATCGCGCCGAGGTGTTTCTTGAGCTGGTTCGCATCGACTAAAATGTCGACGAGCTCGCGGTAGAAGGGCGGCAGCCGGTCTAGGCTGGGGAAGCCCTTCACGATTCCTCGGAGGGTCGACTCGATCGTCTGCCCCGCGATCCGGACCCGGGCGGCGGCGAGGTTGCGTGCCCGCGCGATCCGATCGGGTCCTGTCGCCGTGGCCTTGGCGGCCCGGCCGAAGGCCTTATCGAGCAGGCCGGTCGCATCGAGGACCGACGGCAGTTCGAACACGGGCCGTCGGAACCGACCCCGCACCATAAGGGTGTGGGCCGTCAAATGGGGAAGAATTCACGGGCGACGAACCAGATCGCGCCGAGGATCGCGACGCGATTCAGGGCCGCGAGGAAATTCGCGATCAGGAACATGTTCCGCTCCAGGGCCTTCCCTTCCTGGTTGAAGAGGGAGTACACGTAGATCGGGATCGTGTCGCTCATGAGGGGGATGCTCAGGAGAAGGTACAGCCCCGCGTATCCGGTCTTCTGGACCAGCGTCTCGGCCTTCCTCACAATCCAGGCGGCGACCCGCCAGCGGGCCGACCACTTCCGAATCGATCCTTCGATGTTCAGGCCGAAGATGAAGATGAGCCACGCGCCGAGGGTCTTGCCCGCGGCGATCGCCAAGCCGGTGCCAAGGAGGAATCCGAAGTTCTGGTCGACGAGCGGTTTGACGAGGGCGATCTCGATCGGGATCGGCAGGATGATCGCGACCAGGATCGCATACCCGAACGCCAGGAGCATGTAGATCCAGGGGGTGTTGTAGGAGTCGAGCAGGATCTGGAGGAGATCGACCACGGCGTTCGGCGTCGTATCCGGCAGGGGCTCTAAAAACCGCCGCCGTGAGTCCGTTCAGCGGGAAAGAGGATGGAGTTCGCCGTCCCGGGTGAGCAGGACGACCCGACTGTCTTCGCGCTCGGCGGCGATCTTGTAGTCCAGCCGCTCTCCCAGGCGTTCGGCGAAGGTCCGGATCGACGCGTGACTGGGGACGTTGTTCGCCTCGAGGCGGAGCCGGCTCTCCCCGACGAAGCTGTAGCCCTTGCACTCGATGAACATCGGTTTCGCGGGGCGGTCCAGTTCCGCGTACTCGTCCTCCCACCCGAGGTTCCATCCCTCGACCAGCGTGTGGCGGAGGACGGTCCGGGTCGGCAAGGTCGGGAGGAGGGCGAGCGTCTCCTTCAGTTTCAGCCATTCATGACCGGACTTGGGGACGACCAATGTCCGATAGATCGTCTCGTTCGGGGCCGCGACGGTCACATAGAGTTGCGTCGGAAGCCGGCCCTCCGAGTGCAGCCGTCGCAGGGCCGCCGGCGTCGTGCCGTTCGTCACGAGGAACGTCGACATGCGGCGACGTTGGAATTCATCGATCATCTCACCGAGGCGACGATACAGGGTCGGCTCTCCGGTGAGGCTGATGGCCACGTTCGTCGGATGCCATGCCTCGAGGAACCGCTCCCGCGAGACATTCGGGTTGCCCTTGAATCCACTGAGGAGTTCCCGCTGGGCGCGGATCGAATCCTCGACGATCATGGTGGGGTCGTCCGCGAGCAAGAGGGAGTCGGAACCCCACTCCTGCGTGCGCCAGCAGAATTGGCAGGCGAGGTTGCAGGCGTCCACGGTCGGCGTCATCTGGAGGCATCGATGGCTCTCGATGCCGTAGAACGTCTGCTTGTAGCAACCCACGCCCTTCGTCAAGCTGGCCTTCGTCCAGTGGCAGAGCTTGACACCGCTGTGCTCTCCGACGATGCGATAGCCCTGCCGCTCCAGGACTTCCTGCTTCTCCGAATCCATTCGTCGGCGCATGCGAGTCGGAAGTTAAAGGGCTTTCGCGGTCGGGGAGGATGATCCTTCGACGTCATCGGGCCTCCCTCGCCGCAACGAGAGCAAGTCGACTTCGCCCCGGTGGAGCTCGATCGGCCGGAACACGTCGTCCTTCGCCAGGATCGCCTCGAGCCTCTCCATCCCGTCGTCGAATCGCAGGTCGTGGATCTTGAGTTTCTTCCCCGCGTGCATGAACGGGCGCGCGATGTTCGTGGCGAACGCGGCCTCGATCCACGTTCGGTCCACCCCGGATGCGCCGCGGAACACCCACCAGGGATCGTAGTGAACGAGATGACCAAGGTCTTCGGGCGGGACGGATTCAATCCGTCGGAGGGCCGCTTTCGGTTCGGTCGAGTGCAAGCGCGATCCGTCCCAGTGGATCGGCCCCGCGAGGACTCGAGGAGGGCTTCCTACGAGATCGAGGACCGCGAAAGGCACCTCCCACGCGGCGTCCACGAATGGCAAGGTGTACTTGGTCAGGAGTTCGAAGTCCGCGAGGTCGAGCCGTCGACCGACGATAGCTCGTTGGCGAATTCCCGACTCACGCGGCATCGGCGTCGTCCTCGTCGAACGCGGGGAGCGAGCCTTCCTTCGACTCGGGGGCACGAGCCCCGGCGACCAGGGCCGCCTTCTCGAGGAGGTGCTTCACCGCATGGCTCGACTCCGGCTCCTCCATCAGGAGGGCGACCTCCGCGTCCTCGAGGCGGAGGGCGGCGGTGAGGTTCACCCGCAGCTCCTCGTCGCCCTGGAACAGCATCCGGATCGTCGGGAGGAGTTCGTCGAGGATGAGCGTCCGCGAGACGTGCAGGTGGCGAGCGAGCTTCGTGGCGAGGGACGTCCGCGCCCCGCGCTGCGCCCGAGAGCGGGCCATCTGGATCAGGTAATACGGGAACTCGAGCTGGCCGCCTCGACCACGGCCCTTCCGGGCGACCGCGACGCCGCTCGACATCAGCTCCTTCGCGTACGACCAGAGGCCGAAGCTCTGTCGCCGACGGGCCCGCCCCAGGAAGACGTCCGCGCGGCTCAGTGCATCGTAGCCGCGGGCCAGGTCGTCGGGACGGCCGAACTCGTGGCCCAGGTTCTGGTCGACCCACAAGATGAGGTCCTCCGGGGATTCGTCGAGTCCCGTCGCGGCCTCCTTCGCGCGCCGCGCATCTCCGGACCGGAGGATCTCCTCGATCGCGGGGAAAATCGTGCGCTCTCGATCGCGGTACCCGAGGGCCTTCGTCCCGGTGGCCCGGACCGCGTCTTTGCCGATCGCGAGGGACTCGAGGTCGTTGATCGCGGACCGCAGATCTCCCGAGGACCGTTCGACGATCACATCAAGGACTTCCGAGGCGACGTCGACGCCTTCCTTGGTGGTGATCGTGCGAAGTATGTTTTTCATGGCGTCATCGTGAATAGGTTGAAATTTGATGGTCTTGCTTAGTCGCTTCAGAGAGGACGATCGTCGGGTGAGGCCGTAGTAGTCGTTCGCGATCAGGACGATCGGCTGCCCGCTCGTCTGGATCGTCTCCACGATCGCGCCGATCCCTCCGCGGTCCTCCCGGCCGAACACGTTATCGGCCTCGTCGAGGACGATCAGCTTGCGTCCTCCTTGGGCCGCCCGGAGGAATTCGCCGGAATCGCTGAAGGTCTGGAGGACGGCCCCGCGAGTCGCGACCTTCCGAATCGCCTCCGCGTTCCGGCTGTCCGAGGCATTCATCTCGACGACGCTCCAGCCCATCTCCTTCGCGAGGGCGAGGGCGGCGCTCGTCTTGCCGATGCCGGGAGGGCCCTGCAAGATGACCGCCTTCTTGTCCGGTCGACCGCGCTGCCATGCCGCCGCCCACTTTCGGAGCTCGGCGACCGCGGTCGGATTCGCGACGATGTCGTCGAGGTCCTTCGGTCGGTGTCGCTCCGCCCAGCTCATGCTCGCTCTGAGAATCGGCCGTGCGGTCATAACCCTATCAGCCGGGTGCCGAAATCGTCGCTAGTAGCTGGGACATGCGATCAGTATAGCTGTAACAAAACCGTGTATGAAATTATATGTATTAGCTAAACGACGTTTCGAGGGCTCATTTTTGATCGTCCTGACCTGACGCCTCGAATACGTCGCAAAGTTCCGAGAGGAACTCGTCGTAGGTCTTCCGGAATTTCAGGCGGTACAATCGATCCCGGGTCTCGGTCGTCAACTGGATCGTCGTGAGATCCCTGACTCGTTTGGGCATTCGCCTAGACACATAGAACTAGGCATCCATATAGTCCTATGGATTGTCAACGCGGCCTCGAGCGCCTTCCCATTTCGGTTTGGACTACCTTTGCACAATGGGATGCCCGCCTGCGGTCCTCTGCAGACCGCAAAATGTGCGAGAAATCCGGGGAGGGATGGCTCACTCGCGGTAGTCCTCGAGCCGCAGCTGCGGGGTGTCCGGCTTCCTCTGGTCCGGCCGCCGGATCCGCCGCTGCATTTCGTTTTGGACTCGATTGAACGTCTCGATTTCGATCAGGGCATCATGTTTCCCGCGCTTGATGCCGCCGTTCAACCGGGACAGGCCGCAATAGACGGGATTGCTGAGGATATTCGCGATCGTCTGGCTCGCCCAGGCGCGTCCCGTCTTCGTCCGGTACCCGTCGCGATTCAACTCCTGACAAATCTTCGCGATTCCTTTCCCCTCGAGGTACCGCCTGAAGATGAGCGATACGACGCGGGCCTCCTCCTGCTTCACCTGGAGGACGCCGTTCACGTAGTCGTAGCCGTACGGGCTCGCATAGGTGAGGAACGCATTCGCTTTCTTCACCGCGTTGTTGAGGGCCTCGGCGCTCTGCTGCCCGCGGGCCCGCCGGACCACCTCTCGCTCGTTCAGGTCCCGCTCGACGCAGAGCTTTCGGAGGGCGTCCTCCTCAGTCTCCGCAGCGTAGTGCTGCAAGAGTTCGCGGGTCGATCCGAATCGCATGTAGACTTCCCAGAAGAGGAGGGCGTCCGCGGGCGCTCCGTCGGCGCAATGCTTGCAGAGGACGACCTTTTCCTTCCGGACCGTTGGGTCCGCCCGCGGATTTGCCTCCACCTCGTGGCTCACGAGGTTCTTCGGCGTCCAGCATCGCGCGCAGCGGCCCTCCATCGCTCAGGCCTCCAGGACGATTGGAGGGGCCCGGGCGTTCGCGAGGAGGGCGCGCGACCGGAGCCGTGCCTGGACCTCGTTGAACGTTTCGGCGGAGACGAAGGCCTCATGTTCCGCTTTTCGGAGGAACCCGTCCCACCGGAGGAAGCCCGCGTAGACCGGGTTGTGCAAGATGTGGTACACCTTGACGGCGGTCCACTCCGTGTCCCGCTTGGTCCGGAGGCCCTCGTCATTCAGGGCCGCGGCGATCTCTTCGAGCGTGGAGCCATCCTCGCATCGTCGGAAGATCTCCCGGACGATGCTCGCCTCTCGACCGATCGTAATCAGATTGCCCGCCGAGACCTCGTAGCCCAACGGCGGCTGGTACCCGACGATTCCAGGACCCGCCTTCGCCTTCTGGGCCATCCCCATCTTGACGCGCTCCCCGATCTGTTCGGACTCGAGCTGCGCGATGCGCTGAATGATGTCCATCACGAAGCGTCCCATCGCGGTGGATGTGTCGAGAGACTCCGTGGCGGACACGAAGTCCTTCTCCCACTCGCCCAATTGATCCATCATCTCCATGAAGTTCCGAGCGTTTCGATGGATTCGATCCATCTTGATCACGAGGATCGCGTCCCACCGATCCCGTTCCTCGATCATCCGTTGATACGCGGGCCGGCGAGTGTTGCGGCCGGAGTGCCCATCGTCCACATACAGGGCCGCGACCTCCCACCCGCGGGCCAAGCAGTAACCCTCAAGGCGCTCCTTCTGGGCGCTGAGGGAAAATCCTTCTTTAGCTTGGTCTTCGGTAGAGACTCTAGTGTAGACTGCCACTCGAACTATTCGAACCCATCCCGAAGCGGCAGAGGCACCTCATAGTAAAAAAGTCTGCCGGTCGGACGATAGTCTGACGCAACGTCCTACGGAAATGCGTGCATAAGGGAGGCGGAGAGCGAACGCGACAAGGGTGAATTTTATGGCACACGCAAAATAGTAGTCAAGGGGCTAGCGGGTTTCCGAGACAAGGATTGGCACGGAAAAATCGGAATTCTGACGCACCTAAACAAAGATAGTGAATCTCGATTTATGGTATCCTATTATAGCATCCACATAGATTCGACTAATCGGAATAATCCACTGTCACAAATATTAGTCACTTGACTTTCTTCGCACGGAGTTCGGAGAGGACTTCTTTCGCTCGGTCCATCCGAACCTTTCGCTCTTTCACCAGGATTTCCGCCACTCGCTCGACTTCCTCGCCCGCTGCCCCAACCGTGGCCGCGATGTTCCGGGCATGGAGGGACATGTGGCCCCGCTGGATGCCCTCCGTCGCCAAGGCTCGGAGCGCGGCGAAGTTCTGCGCGAGCCCCACCGTGGCGATGATCTCGCCGAGTTCCTGCGCGCTCTTCACCCCCAGAAGCCGCACATTCGCGCGGGCGGTCGGATGGACGGCCGTGGCGCCGCCGACGAGCCCGACCGCCATCGGCATCTCGATCGTTCCGACCAAGTCCCCGGACGCATCCTTTTCCCAGGTGGTCAGGGACCGGTAGCCGCCGGACTTCCAGGCGGCATAGGCGTGGGCTCCCGACTCGATGGCCCTCCAGTCGTTCCCCGTCGCGACGACGACGGCATCAACCCCGTTCATGATCCCTTTGTTGTGCGTGGCGCATCGGAACGGGTCGGCTTCTGCGAAGGCGTAGGCTTCGAGGATGCCCTCGATGACCTCTTCGCCGGACAGCTCGTCTGTCTTCAGGACGTCCTTCCCGAAAGTCGCGCGGGCCCGCGCGAGTCGCCGGACCGCAAGGTTCGAGATGATCCGCAGGTAGACGCGGCCGCCGGTCCACTTCTCGAGGTGCGGGGCGATCGCCTCTGCCATCGTATTCACCGCGTTGGCGCCCATGGCGTCGCGGCAGTCGACCACGAGGTGGGTGATGACCATCGGTCCGCGGTTCGTCTCGAGCACGCGGACCTCGACGTCCTTGGCCCCGCCGCCGACCTTGACGAGCATCGGGTCCTTTTCGTTCGCGAGGGCCAGGATCTCGTCCCGATGGGACAGGATCGTGATGCGGGCGCCGTGCGGATCGGGGATCCCGACCAGCTGGATCTGGCCGAGCATGATCGGACCCGAGCCGCTCGTCGTGAAGCCGCCGTGCGCGCGCGCGAGCCGGGCCGCGTTCGAGGCCGCGGCCACGACGCTCGGCTCCTCGATGGCCATCGGGATCAGGTAGTCCCGCCCGTTCACGCGGAAATTGACGGCGATCCCGAGGGGCAGAGGCATCGTACCGACGACATTCTCGACCATATGGTCGACCTGATCGAACCGGAGCGCGCCGGTGTTTCGAATCGTGTCGATCTCGGACGCCTCGAGCTCCCCGAACTCGCGGATGATCTGCCAACGCTCGTCCGCGCTCTTCTTGTAGAAGCCCGACACGTCGGAGCGCTTCACTGGTCCACCGGGCGCGGGAAGAGGGCTTGGCCGCCATAAAGGCATCGCGGGCCGACCGGACGGACTACCGGAGGACGCGGGCCCCGCAGTTCGCGCAGAAGGAAGCCGCGGGCGTCAACGGAGCACCGCAACTCCGGCAGGCCTCGCCAACCGATGCCAATGGCGGACCTCCGGTGGG
>Ga0209156_10001725_pt1 | contig 17578 bp, 21 predicted proteins | sample GraSoiAngelo_124_FD_185881 | JGI IMG/M metagenome (GOLD analysis project Ga0209156, IMG submission 185881) | Grasslands soil microbial communities from the Angelo Coastal Reserve, California, USA - 14_0927_05_20cm (SPAdes) (version 2) | ecosystem: Environmental > Terrestrial > Soil > Grasslands...
CGTGCCGGACGCGATCTGTTCGCGCAGGCGCAGACCGGCACGGGGAAAACGGGCGCCTTCGCTCTCCCGATCCTCGAGCGGATCGACGGTCGCGCCGCGGCGCCGTTCGCGCTTGTCATCGTGCCCACGCGCGAGCTTTGCGCGCAGGTCGCCGCCGAGTTCCAGGCCCTCGGCCGCCACCGCTCGGCCCGCATCGTCGCGTTGTACGGAGGCGTCGGCTACCGCGATCAGGAGATCGCGCTGCGCCGCGGCGCGCACGTCGCGGTCGCGACACCCGGTCGCCTCCTGGACCTCGTGGCGCGCCGGACCTGCGATCTGAGCAAGGTCCGCGTGCTCATCCTCGACGAAGCCGATCGGCTGCTCGATCTCGGGTTCGCGCCCGATATCGCGAGGATCGTGGCGCTCCTTTCCGGGCCTCGCCAAACGGCGCTTTTCTCAGCGACGCTGACCGCCGACGTGCGGGCGATCGCGCAGCGCTACACCAAGAACCCGGCGACCGTCGCGGTGCGACCCGAGACCCCGACCGTCGATGCGATCGACCAGGCGTGGATCGAGGTGCGCGAAGCCGACAAGGTCAGCGCGCTCCACGAGCTGCTCGGCCGGTCCGGCGTCGAGCGGACGCTGGTGTTTCGCCGAACGAAGTACGGCGCGGACAAGCTCGTGAAGGCGCTCGATCGGCTAGGCCGGCCGGCGCGGGCTCTCCACGGCAACGTCGGGCAGCGCGAGCGCGAGCGCGTACTCGAGGGGTTTCGGCGCGGCACGTTCCCGACCCTCGTTGCGACCAACCTGGCGGCGCGCGGCCTCCACGTGGACGACATCGGCCACGTCGTGAACTACGACCTCCCCGAGAACGCCGACACCTACGTCCATCGTGTGGGGCGGACGGGACGGGCCGGGCGGCGCGGCATCGCCTACACGTTCGTGAACGAAACGCAGCGCAAGGACTTCGAGGACATCCGGCGGTTGGCCAAGGTGCCCTTCCGGCGTGAGCGGATCACCCTCCCGGTTAATTCGGCCCATTCGCCGGCGAACGCCGGATCGCCGACAGCGCTCGGGCGCCGGATGGCGCACACTCGAAGATGGCCCAGGCGGCCAAGGGGGCAAAGCTAGGTGGGACGAAAGAAGCGAATTGGCTTCGCCGACCTACAGGCGACGCACGCCGAGCTTGATCGTGGCGAGCTTCGCTGCCCCGAGTGCAAGCGGAGCGTGGCGGAGGCTGATGGCCTCAGATTCGTGCCTGCGCTCGGACAGACCGAATCCTCGCTGGCGACACTCAGCTGTCCTCGCTGCCGCACCATGATCAGCATTCGTTTCATCGCGGCCCATTAGCCCCAGGGGTGATCCCCCATTCGGACTATATGAAGGAGCGCGCCGGCGTAGGAGGCTTTTGGCACAACGTCGGAGGCGAATGACATGAGCTGGATGCCCGAACCCGAGCCCACCCCTTTGCGCCTGCGCCTCGGTCCCCGATCTGAGGCGCCGGTCCCGCCGGCCTTCGAAGATGCCGACGGCTTCGATATCGCCGGAGACGTCGACGCGCCGATCGAGGGTCCGCACATCACGATGTCCGAACCCTTGGCCGCGGTTGGCCAGCCGTTCGAGGCGAAGGATCCGCTTCGCGCGGCGGCGAGCGAAGAGCTCCAGCGCGCGATCGAGCAGACCGCCGAGCGCGTCGAGCAGTGGATGGCGGATCAGCGCCGACGGCTTGGCCTCGGCATCGACGCGATGGTCGCTTCGCTCAAAGAGCAGCGCGACATGGAGATCGCGCGCATCGAGGAGTGGAAGGTCGGCGAACGCGAGCGCGCCGAGCGTCAGCTCGCCGCGGAAAAGGAAAAATTCCACGCCCAGCTCATGGAAGAGCTCGTCGAGTTCGAGCACCAGCTGGGCGAACGCCTTCGCGAGCAGGAGGAGCGTCTCGCCAAGTGGTGGGACGAGGCGGAGCAGCTCACCAAGCAGCGCTTCGCCGAGTTCGGGCTGTATAGCTCACCGGGGCCTGACGACTCTCCGAAGGCCTGACCAACCCCGACTACGGGGCCGGATTCACCAGGACGCCGACGGTCTGGAGCCAATGCGGCTCAGCCAGAGGGTTGCGCTCGATCGTCATCCCAAGTCGCTTCATGACGGCGATCGACCGAAGGTTGTCGTGCTCGGTGGTGGCCACGATCCGCGCCAGGTCGAGCTCGTCGAAGGCGTAGGACACCATGGCGCGCGCTGCCTCCGTCGCGTAGCCGTTTCCCCAATGCTCAGGAAAGAGCGCCCAGAAGAGGCCGACCTCCGAGGTGCGGTGCGGCGCGCCGTCAAACGACCTGAGTTGTCCGAACGGCGCGAGGCACGCGGCGAACCCGACCGCTCCGATGAGCGTGCCGTCGCTCCTGCGCACGATCGCGCGGTCCTCGTAAGGCGTTTGGTGCAACGCGTCATGTGCCTTGTCCGCGATGACGTGGTATTCGAGCAACAGCCGCGTAGTGTCTTCGGCTCCATAGCTCTCGTGGCCGAAGGCTTCGTCGAGCAGCCGCCTGTACTCGTCCGCGTCGTCAAAGACGAAGGGACGGATGACAAGGCGATCGGTCTCGAGCGTTTTCACGCGACTTCGATCCGGTCCCCCACGCGTACGGCGCCGGGCTGGACGACCCGAGCCCATACCCCGAACGCGAGTGGCTCGCTGGTGATCTCACCTTGACGGTACGTCGCGAGGGCGGCAAGCGTGTCGAGGTCGGAGATGCCGGTCCGCGGGTCGAGGGTGGTCACCGCGCACCGGCCGATATTTCCGCCCGGCTCGACCACCGCCGCGCCGATCTGCACGTGCCTGCCGATCCAGGAGTCCTCGGCGTGGGCCGCCACACCCGAGATCCCAAAAAGCATCCGGAAACGTCGCGGATCAACGCGTTCCGTCACGCCGGCGGCCTTCGCGATGGCGCGGAGAGATTCCTCCGCCAGGAGCGACGCGCCGGCCCCTTCATCGGCGCGGTCGACGCCCTCGCCCGGCTCGTCGAAGCGGACGAGACGCACCGGGCGCTCGGCAAGGTCCGAGAGCGCCTCGGCCCATGGTCCCTCGACGATGTGCGCGGGGACGCTTCGGCCATAGATCGTGACGAGGGTCGCGGCGCCGAGGTCGGTCGTGCCCTTCACCTTCCTCCCATCCGGCATCTCGAGCACGAGGTGGCGCAGGGTTTCGTCGAACCGCGGTCTCACGGCGACGAACCGCTGCACGCGCTTGGCATTAAGCATCCGCCCGTCGGGATCGACGATGCAGAAGCGACGGTCGTTTTCCACACCGAGGAGACCGAGTTCGACCTGCTCGAGCTCCTGGATCGCAAGGGCCTTGATCGGCGCGACGTGAATCCACGCGACGTGCGCACTCATGGCTGGCAGTGTTCCACAGCGCCGTGCGTGACATCCGGTTCACACTGAATGCATGCGCATCCTCGCGGTCAGCGATGTCGAGGACGAGGCGGTCGCCGCCTCGTTGCCGGCGCGCGCCGGGAGCATCGACCTCGTTCTCGGGTGTGGTGACCTGACCTACGAGTATCTCGATTTCGTCGCGACGGCGGCCGCCGCACCGCTCCGCGCGGTGCACGGGAATCACGACGTGCCGCCCGAGGGCCTGGACGACCGCGAGGTCCGCGTCTGGTGGGACGGAATCGACCTGCACGGCCGCGTCGTCTCGATCGATGGGCTGCTCGTCGGCGGTCTCCAGGGATCGCCCCGCTACAACAAGGGGCCGTTCCAGTCGAGCGAGGGCGACATGTGGCTCGCGATCCTGGGGATGGTGCCGGCGCTCATCGCGAACCGGATCCGGCACGGCCGCTTCATCGACGTGCTCGTGACACACGCGCCTCCGCGCGGGATCCACGACCGGCCGGATCCGGCGCATCGAGGCTTCGCCGCGTTCCGGACCTTCCTGCGATGGTTCCGACCGCGCTATCACGTCCACGGGCACACGCATGTCTTTGACACGCGCATGGTCACGCAGACCCAATTCGGACCGACGACGGTCGTCAACGCATACGGCGCACGGACCATCGAGCTGTGATGCGCTCCGACGTCGCCGGAGCCGATTACCGCCGCGCCCGGCGCAGAGCCTTCATGCGCGGTGTCATGAGCTGGTTCAGACGATCGGACAACGCTCTCCTCGCCTTCGACGAAGTCCGCCGCGGCATTCATGCCCAGGCCCAGCGCGACGGCGGCCTGCGCGAGGTGCCGATCGACCAGATCGTCGGAAGCGTGGGTCGGTATCGCGACTTTGACCGCGCGTTCCTGCCGCGACAGGTGCAAACGCGCGACCGGTGGGAGAGCGTCGACCGCGCGCACCTCGACCACCGGGAGCTGCCGCCGGTCGATCTGTACAAGATCGGCCAGACGTACTTCGTGAAGGATGGCAACCATCGCGTGTCGGTCGCGCGCGAGCGAGGACAATCCTTCATCGACGCGCATGTCATCGAGGTCACCGCGCCGGCACCGGTCGGCTCGGTCGAGGACCTGCTCGACTTCATCCGCGACCAGGACGCGCTCGCGTTCTACGAGAAGACGCATATCAGCGAGCTACGGCCGGGCGCGCGCATAGATCTCACCCTTCCCGGTCAGTACGAGAAGCTCCTCGAGCACATCGCGACGCACCAGTGGTATCTCGGGATCGAGCACAAACGCGAGGTCCCCTACTCCGAGGCGGTCGCGAGCTGGTACGACCGCATCTATCTGCCCACGATCGAGGCCGTGCGGGCGACCGGTGCTCTACACGACTTCCCCCATCGCACCGAGGCCGATCTCTACCTCTGGGTGACCGAGCACCACTGGTACCTGCATCAGGCCGCGCTCCCGAAAGGTCACGACCTGAACGAGCTCGTCAGCGAATACGCGGAGGAGCACAGCGAGCGGCGCCCGAACCCCCTGACCGTGATCGGCCGGATTCCCCCGTTGACTGCCGTCCGGCGCCGAGTCTCGTCCCGGAAGAACGGCTCCTCCTAGCTCAGCGCAAGCCGCAGATCGCGGCCGAGGATCGCGGCGAGACGCTCGACCTCGCCCTGCAACGCCGTTCGCGGCACGGGACCGGCCTCTTTGAACCATGCGACCTGGACCTCGTCGGCCGCGATCTCCCAGGTCCCTCGCACGACGCCGCCCGCGACGACGATCGGCGCGATCCAACCGCTCTGTTTGCTCACGGCGGTCCGGCGAGCCTTCGGGAGGACGTGCGCGTCGTCGGTGCCGGGACCGAGGACGTATTGGTCGAAGCCCGGCAGCAGACGCACGGATTTGGTGACCGATGTCGACGCCAGCTCTTCGAGATCGCCGGCGAGAACGTATCGGCGTTCGCCGTCGACCTCGATCTCGCGGAGCCGATCACCAACGGCACCGAACCACGTTCGAAGCTGCCGCGTGCTGACCCTGCCGCGGGATATCCAATTGTGGAAGTTCTCCACAGTCGCGGGCCCGTACGCGCGGAAGTAGGCGACGATCGCGATCGCCGCTGCCTCGTCGGGCTCGGGAAGGCGGACCCAGCGCGAGCTCGCGTCCTCCGGACGGACGAAGGTCACGCGATTCCCTCTGCTTGGCCCGAAGCAGAGGTCGCCCTGCCATGCGTATGGCTTGAGCAGCGTGCCCCAGCCCGAGCGGAGCGCGTCGCCGAGGTGACCGTAGCCGCGTCGCGCGATGACCGCAGAGATGAGCTCCTCTCGGGTGAGGGCCCGCCCATCAAGTGCGTCGCGAACGACCTCGCGAAGCGCGTCGAGCTGCTTTGGGGTGACGCCGAAATACTGCTGCCAGCTTGGCCGTTCCCATGATCGTCCGGACGCGATCAGCGAGAGGAAGGCCCCGGCTTCCTCGGGCGTGAGCAGGTGGAGCGTGCCGCGCATCGCCCACGTCTTGATGAGTCGGCCCTCGCGAAGCGCGCGCGCCACATCGCCGGGTTTCGATTTTTTCCGCCGGACGCGGATGCACAGCTCCGCGATCGACGCGACCTGCGCCTGCACGCCGCACAGCCGGCGGACGACTCCCGCCGCGCTCTGGTCGCCGACCGGATCGAGAAGCTGCCGGCGCATGCGCCACGCGAGAGCCTGCCGCCACGTGACCTTCGCGGACACCGGCGGGAGGGTAGCGCGGGATAGGCTGTGCGCGGAAACGATCGATGTCCGCCAAAAAGAAGCCGAGCACTATCCCCGCCGCGAAGCTGGCTCTCTACGAGAAGCTCATCGCGACCGATCCGAGCATCGAGCGCAAGGGCGCGACCATTCCGTACACGTCGACCAACGGAAAGATGTTCACGTATCTGTCTCCGACCGGCGACCTTCGACTTCGGCTCCCCGACGACGAGCGCGCCACGTTCATGAAGAAATACCGCGCAAAGCTGGCGGTCGCGTATGGCATCGTGCAGAAGGACTTCGTCGCGGTGCCTCCGGCCATGCTCGCCCGCACCGCCCTGCTCAAGCCGTATCTCGCGATCAGCCGCGCCTACGCGGAACGGCTCGGCATGAAAAAGGGCGCCAAGCGCTAGACGTATCCGTTTGGACTCGAGGTCGACTTGCCCTATCGGTCGCGTCTGGTCAGACGTTTTGCAGATACGTGGAGTACTCGTTTTGAAGAAGCTTCTTTCCGTCGGCGTCGTGGCGCTCGCGCTGACGCTCGGGGTGGGAGCGCCCGCCGCCGCCAACCCGGGGCAGGTCCCCGCGCCGCCGCCCGGGACCGATGCGTTCTCGCCGGGCAAGGCCTGCGATCACGCGAACCGCGTCGCGAACCGCAACTTCGATTCAAACCACCCGACCGGGGTGCGCGGCGGAGGGACGCCGCCGACGTGCCTCGCCGGCGGTGGCGGCGGATAGACCAAGGCGGCCGTTTCTCGGAAAGCCTTAGCTCTCAGCGCCACAGCGTGACGATCGCGGCCACCACGACTTCGGCCACGAGGTCGTGGATGGCTTGGATGCCCCAAACCGCCCAGGGTCGCCGTTCGAAGGTCACCTGCGCGGCCTTGAATGTCGCGCCGAACCCCAGCCACACGAGCGCGCCGAGAAGGATCCCGTCGCCGACCGACGAGGCCCGAGGTTGAGGGAAAGCAGTGCGATAACCCACGCGTTGACCAGGCCGACGACGAGACCGGTCGCCAGCTGCATCGGCCCGGGCCGCGCCGGGGTCGCGCCTCGTCACGGTTCCCACCTCTTCCGCTCCGGTTCTTGCGAGCGAATCATCCGCGCTTCCGCCGGTCGCGTCGATCGAGGGCGACCAGCGTGAGGAACTCATGAAGCAGGGTCCCGGCGAGGAGCGAGGTCACCTCGCCGTGGTCGTATTGGGGCTGAACCTCGACCAGGTCAAAGCCCACGAGGTCGAGGCCGCGCAGTCCGCGCACGAGCCGAAGGGCGTCGCGACTGGTCGGCCCCCCGACTTCGGGCGTGCCGGTCCCTGGCGCGAAGCCAGGGTCGACGAAATCGATGTCGAAGCTGACAAAGACCGGACCTCTGCCGGCCCGCTCGACGACCTCGGGCAAGACGTCGTCAACGCCTCGCTCGAGCAGCGTCTCGGTCGGAATCAGATGCAGGCCCAACGCCCGCGCACCGCCGCGATCCTCGGGCCCGTACAGAGATCCGCGGATGCCGAGCTGCACCGACCGCGCGGTGTCGATCAATCCTTCCTCGATCGCTCGGCGACACCAGGTGCCGTGGGTGTAGCGCTCTCCCCAGTAGTTATCCCAGGTGTCCGTGTGTGAGTCGAAATCGATCAGGCCGACGGGGCCATGCCGCTTGAAGATCGCCCGCAGCTCTCCGAGCGTGATGGAATGGTCGCCGCCCATCGCCAATGGAACCACCCCGGCATCCAGGATCGACCTGAGCCCTTCTTCCATCACGCCGTACGAGGCCTGCACGTTCCCAGGTATGACCGAGAGGTCGCCTGCGTCGACGGCAGAGACATGCTCGAAGATCTCGATCCCCTGCTCGACGTTGTACGGTCGCAGCAAGCGCGATGCTTCGCGGATCGCCGCGGGGCCGAACCGCCCTCCGATCCGATAGCTGACCGCGGTGTCGAATGGGATCCCGATGAAGGCCGCGTCCACGCCGGCCATGGCGGTGACGTTGGGCAGACGCATGAAGGTCCCGATGCCCGTGAATCTCGGGGCCTGCATCGCATCGATGGGCCGGTAGCGCTGCCGTCGCGCCGGCTGACCGCCGTCAGGCACGGACGAGCTCGGACTCCACGGCTTTCAAGCTCTCTTCGTGGATGATGCCGACGACCTGATTGCGCAGCTCGGTGAATCGGGGGCCGGTCAGGGTATCGAACGTGCGTGGCCGCGGGATATCGACCTTGAGAGTCGTCCGGATGCGACCCGGCCGGCTGGTCATCACGTAGATGACGTCTCCCAAGAAGATTGCCTCCTCGATGTCATGCGTGACGAAGAGCACGGTCTTGCGATAGCGCTGCCAGATGTCGGTCAGTAGCTCCTGCATGATCTGTCTCGTCTGCGCGTCTAGTGCGCCAAAGGGCTCGTCCATCAGCAGCACTTCAGGATCGTTGGCCAGCGCCCGGGCGATCGCGGCGCGCTGCTTCATGCCGCCTGAGAGCGCGCTCGGATACGCATCCGCGAAGCCGTCAAGCCTCATGAGGCGGATGAGCTCGCTCGAGGTCTTGCGGCGGTCCGGCGGGGGCGCCTTCTTTATCTCGGGCCCAAACTCGATGTTGCGACGCACCGACAGCCAGGGAAAGAGCGAGTACGACTGGAACACCATGCCGCGGTCGGCCCCGGGTTCCAGGGTGACCTTGCCATTCAGGAGCACCTCGCCCTCCGTGGGGGTCACCAGCCCAGCCGCGATCATGAGCAGCGTCGACTTGCCGCACCCCGAGGGGCCGACGATGCACGCGAACTGGCCATCCGGAACCGTGAGCGAGATCCGCTCCAATGCCCGCACCTCTCCACGGCGAGTGCGAAAGCGCATGGCGACGTCGGCGATCTGGATCTCGCTCACGCGCGCACCTTCTGCACGTAGGGAAATGCGAGCCGATGGATGACGGCGAAGAGCGTGTCGGTGATCAGCCCGAGGATGCCGATGGTGATGATCGCCGCGATGATGCGGTCGGCCCGCAAGTAGCGCTCGGCGATCAAGATGAAGCTGCCGATGCCGTGCTCCGCCGCCACGAGCTCGGCGACGATGAGGTACGTCCAGGCCCATCCCATGGTGATGCGCAGCGCATCGACCACCTCAGGAAACGTCGCCGGCAGGAACACTTTGTAGAAGACCGTCCACCGTGAGGCACCCAGGGTGTAGGCCACGTTCAGCATCTCGTCCGGAACGCGGTGCGCGATGTCCATGACCATCAACACCAGTTGGAAGAAGACGCCGATCCAGATGATCGTGATCTTCTCGTCCTCCCCGAGGCCCTGCAGCAGGATGAGGAGCGGGATGAAGGCGGAGGCCGGCATGTAGCGGATGGCATTGATCGGCGGGTTGAAGAACGAGCGCACCGCTTCGAACGACCCCATCAAAAGACCGAGCGGCACGGCCACCACGGCCGCGAGCAGAAACCCGGCGAGGATCCGGAAAGTGCTCCAGCCCACGTCGTTGTAAAAGGCGAGGTTCACCATCATGTCCCACCAGGTCAGCACCACCTGGTAGGGGCTGGGGACGAAGAGTGCGGAGAGTGGGTTCTGCACCAGGGCCGCCAGCAGTGTCCACACCCCAACGACGAAGACGAAGCTACCCACCGCCAGGATCACCCGTGCCCGCCTGGGGATGGCTTGCTTCGGGGTGAGGTAGGTGCGAGTGAAGCCGCGGCGCCGGCGCGGCCGGGCCGCCGACGGCACCGGCGCTACTCGTGCCGCAGGGACCCGGCTCAATTGGTCTCCTCTACAACGAGTTGATGAAGTCGGCGTTCACCGCGTCCGCAGGCTTCACCGGGCTGTCGATCTTTCCCTGGGCTTTCCAGAAATCACCGGCGGCCTGGACGTTGTCGTTGATCTTTCCGGGGGCGCTCTTCGTGCCCATGATCGTCTTGCCCGTCTTCAGATCGAACAGCGTGAGCGTGCCGAGGTCCGCCTTCACGTCGTCCGCGCTCTCGCTGGTGGCCTTCGCCACGATGGCCAGACCCTCCGTGGTGTTCTTTTGGAACCAGTCGAAGGCGTCGTAGTACGCCTTCATGAACTCTTTGACGGTGGCCGGGTACTTGTCGACGAAGTCCTTCCGGAACGCGAAGCTGTCCATGATCAGGTCCGGATATTCCTTCGAAGAGACCAGGACTCGTCCGTCGGTGCGCGCCTTGGCCTTGCTCAGCCACGGCTCCCACGTCACAGCGACATCAACCTGCCCGGCAACGAAAGCGGCGCCGGCTTCACCCGACTTCATGTTCTGCTCGCTCACGTCCGAGAGCTTCAGGCCGTTCTTCTGGAGGACCTGGGCCAGGAACCACTCGGACACCGAGCCCTGGTTGACCGCGACCTTCTGCCCCTTCAGATCCTGGACCGTCTTGACAGTGTTCTTCGCCAGGATGCCGTCACCGCCGACCGAGGCGTCGATGGGAAAGACCTCCACCGCGGGTACTCCGTTGGACTGCGCCCTGGCAAAGGCATCGACGGTGGACGCCATTCCGTCCAGCCTACTGGCCGTGAGCGCGATCAGGCGGTCATTGGGGTCCTCGACATCCTGGAACTTGACGTCGAGGCCGTGGCTCTTCCACGTCTCCTTGGCGTTGGCGATGTAGATGATCGCGTACCCCGTCCAGGTCGAGGACGCGATGTTGATCGTGCCGGTGAACTTGCCGTCATTTGAGGTCCCGGCGGTCCCGCCACAGACGGCGAGCAGTAGTCCGAGCACCACCGGAAACACAAGGCGGGATGGACCGTACGAACGATTCAACATGCGACCTCTCCCCCGAAGCTTTGGCGCGTTCAGCACGGCGGCTCCGTCGGCGCCTGCCGGCCAGCGAGCGGCCCATGCTACCGAACACCGGCACCAAGCGGCGAAGCGATGGGCGAAGCGCACTGCGGGGCGGCGATACGATTCGCCCGTGCAGGCGAAGGCGGCGGAGTCCCTGCTCGCATTCGCCGAACAGACGGTGCCGGGCCTCCGCGGCTTGGACGGCAAGGCCACCTCTTTCAAGATCGAGCAGCGATACAGCGAACTGCTCGGAGCGCTCCGATGGTTCATCGATGAAAGGCGGACGGACGAGGCGCTCCGCCTCGCGAGCTCGCTCGCGCCGTTTTGGATGGCGACGAAGCGGCTGGAGGAAGGTTCCGAGTGGTCCGATCGTGCTCTGGCGTCGCCTGATGGCACGGACGCGGCGCGCGGAGAGACCCTGTTCCAAGCGGGCCTCCTGGCGTTCTGGCGAGGCGATGACGATCGCGCGTTCGCGCTCCACGATCAGGCCCTCGCGATCGGCCGGCGCATCGGCGATCCCACCGTCACGGCGAAAGGGCTGACGGGTCTTGCGCGGATCGCGCTGCGACGGACCGGCGTCGACGAGGCGCGAAGGCTCTGCCATGAGGCGCTCGCGATCACCGAGGGCACAGCCGATAGAACGGGGCGCTCGAATGCGCTGCACGTCCTCGGCGTCACCGCCCAGATGGCCGGAGAGTTCCTCGAAGCCAGAAAGCTGATGAGCGAGCGCATCGCGCTCGCGCGAGAGACCGGGAACTACGCGACGATCGGTTTGGAGGCCAGCAATCTCGCGATGGTGGAGCGACAGCTCGGGAATCTCGACCAGGCCGAGGCGCTATCGCGCGAGGCGCTCGATATCAGCTATCGACGTGGCGACGATTGGGCGACGCCGCTCATGATCAGCGGCCTCGCGGCCGTCGCCACGCAGCGAGGGGAGCTCGAGCGTGCGGCGACACTCGTCGGAGCCGCGGAGTCGCTGATGGAAGCTCAGGGGTTCGAGTGGCCGCCCGACGAACGACCTCACTACGAGAGGGTCGTGGCGATCCTGGCCGAAGCGAAGGATTCCGACGAGCTCGAGCGGGTCCGGGTCGCCGGGCGCGCCATGACGCCGGCGGCGGCCGTCGACTTCGCGCTCGGACCTCGCGCCTAACGCGATGAGGGCCCAGTTGACGATCGGCTCGATCGTCATCCGCTGCTACGAGTTCGACAAGCTACTGGCGTTCTGGCAGGAAGCCCTGCACTACGTACCCACGCGGCCTGCCAAAGACGGCTGGGTAATCTTGCGCGACCCGGACGGAAGCGGACCAAATGTGTCGTTGGACCAGACTCGGGAGAGGCGATCGGGCAAAAGGAGCCGATTGCATCTCGACCTCTACACGACGGATCAGAAGGGCGAGGTGGAAAGGCTCGTAAAGATCGGCGCGACACGATATCCGTGGAGATACAAGCCGGATGACGACTTCGTAGTTTTGGAAGACCCGGACGGCAACCTCTTCTGCGTGGTCGAAGTCCCGAGTGAGTCGTAGCCTTGGACGCGCACGTGTTGGGAGGCGGTCAGTGAGCGACCTGGCTCCACGAATTGGTCGTCTCGGCTGGATCCAGATCGACTCGACCGATCCTGAGCGACTCGCGGCCTTTTGGACAGTGGTTCTTGGTGTCGGGATCGAGGGCAGGCTCGGCAGTCCGCCGCAGTTCGTGAATCTTCACAAGCAATATCCAGACGCGCCGTTTGTTTCGTTCCAGCGAGTACCCGAGCCAAAAGTGGTGAAGAACCGCGTGCACATGGACATCGTCGTGGATGACGTTGAGATCGCTACCTCCCGCATCGTCCAGCTCGGAGGCCGACGGCGTAGGCCAGATGCGGACTTTAACGAATACGGTTTCTGTTGGCGGACGATGGCCGATCCGGAGGGCAACGAGTTCTGCCTGATCTACAAGTGCAGGTGAGGCGCCCCCTAGACCTTTCGGAGACTGATCGAAAGGTGACGCGTGCCGGTCGCGGAGCCGATGCAGCGCAGTAGGCCTTCAGCGGCCAGGACCGACCAGGTCCCGTCGGGCCGCTGTGCGGAATCGTATTCAATGCTCGCCGCGTTCGGATCCGCGCGCTGGTTGAAGACACCTGCCGAGACATAACCTGTCTCTGTCCCTTGGCTCGAAACATCCGACTTCGTTGACACGTAGGTCCCGGGGACGTGGACACCCGCGTTCGCGGAGTACGACGGCGGCTCTACGTAGAACTGCAGCTGAAGCTGATAGTCCAGGCCGCCCTCGTACGCGCCGGTGCTGATGCGCGTGTCGCTAACGCCCGCCTGCAGTGCGTGGCGGTAACTCGCCTTGCCCGATCCGCGACAGATGAGGATCGGATGTGGAAGTCCGGTCGTCGGTTGACATTGCATGTCGGCTTCGACGTGCTGGACGCGCTCCAGTTGACACGGAATGCCCTTCTGTGTGCCGCTTATCTTTTCGTCGGCATCTCGGGCGAAGGGTCGTTGCAGACGCGTCGATTTCGGTCCTGCGCGTTCGTCGTCCATACGTGCCGGTCGATACGAATGAGAGGTGCGACATGAAATTCCTGATGCTTGTGTGCTGGGACGCCAAGAAAATGGACGCCCAGACCGAGCCCGATCCAAGTGACACTCCGAATGCGGAGAGCTTCCCGTGGCTGGACGACCTTCAGGCGCAGGGCCGCTGGATCACCGGGGACCAACTGGCGCCGCCGCGCCGGGCCCGATCCGTCCGCGTCCGCGACGGCAAGCCGATCGTCACCGACGGTCCGTTCGTCGAGACTAAGGAGGCCATCGGCGGGTTCGACATCATCGAGTGCCGCAGCCTGGAGGAGGCCGTCGAGATCGCGGCCAAACACCCGGTCGCACGGACTGGGACGATCGAGGTCCGGCCACTCTGGGGGAACTGACGGCGCGCCGCGGGTTTCTTTCACTGCGAAATCTCTATTAACGTTCCGCCGGCTCGCGCCGAGCGCTCGATATAGTGGCGAGGATCTCCACGATGAGCTCCGCGCGCGTGGCGGATGCCACCGACTTCGGCGGGACGAGCTCGTACGCTTCCGCGATGTCGCGTAGGCGATCCAGATCGAGCGCCCTGAGCTGCGCCGCGAGGACGCCCTCACCTTGCGCGTCGACATCGAAGGGATCGAGAACCGCCCGCTGCGGGACAAGCCAAAGCGGCGGGACGACCCGAGTTGATCTGTCAGCCGGGCGCGACCTCGCCCGCCTGAAGGCGCCCTCGAGATAGGCCGGGCCGATGCCCGCGGCCCATTGCCGGAAAGCTCGCTCGTTGGACTGCATCGTCTCGATGCCCGTCTTCAGTCGCTCATCCTCGGCGAGATCGACGAACTCGATGCAGCCTTCCCACATCCCGTCCGAACGCACGCGGCCGATGGCCGACGCGCGATAGCGCTTTGCGACAAGACCCTCGAGCAGATCCGCGTACTCGTGCGTGACCGTCTTATCGGGCATGGCGTGCAGCTCGGGTGGCCCGAACGAGGGCCATATTGACCGCGCGCATCGCGCCGCAGCGTTCACGAAAGAGCGGCAAGGCCCAACCACACTCGCGGCAGAACCACTCCGGCCCTCGCTCGCTCGGTCGGACCGCGACATCGTGCGTACAGACGGTTGCTATCCATGTCATGCCCCAGAGGGTGCACGTGCAGAAGCGTCGGCGGTATCCATGAAATCACGGGTAACCCGGGAAAACACGGGGATTTCGTATGGCAGTTCTTCTGCACGATCCCCGGCCGTGCATCTCTCACCCCGCGAGAGAGAGGTCCTCCGCTTTGTCGCGGCAGGACACACCACGAAAGAGCTCGCGGCTGCACTGAACATCGCGGAGAGCACCGCCGAGTGGCACATCTCGAACATCCTTGTAAAGCTCGGAGCCGCGAGCCGAGCGGAAGCGGTCGCTATCGGATTACGTGAGGGCCTTCTCGAGCCGGAGGAGCAACCCCTCACGGGGAGATCTGCGCCTGATTTGGCGACCAGACGTGGGCACCGCGCTCGCACGTGGCGGGACGACCGCGTCATCGATTTCGATCTGCTCGGACTCCATTTCGGGGAGATCAGGATCGGGCGTGGCCGCCGAGATGTTGCGGGGACGGAAACAAAGCCCGTGGGCGCTGAGTCCGGCGAGGCCGAAGACCACGACGGTGGGAAGAAGAGCGAGCACTGAATAAGGCACGGTCTGACGGCGGCCCGCTGCCCATCCAAGACCTGCGCTGGCGCTGCGACGCGGCGACCCTTGGCTTCGAAACAACGAAGATGAGTCAGGCTGGAGGCTCGGGGGATTGTTGTCCTCACCGGATCAGGCGATGTCACGGTGAGGGCATACGCGATTTGCAGCGTCCCATAGCGTGCTCGATGTGACCAGGCGGTAGACCACGCATCATCTGAGGGCGGAGCTCAAGACACCGCTTCGCGGAGGAAGATCGTGTCCGCGATCGAATGGCTGCTCGACTCGGATCCGGCGATTCGCTGGCAGGCGATGCGCGACCTGACCGATGCGCCGGCCGAACAGGTCGCCGCGGAGCGTGCCCGAATTGCCACCGAAGGCTGGGGCGCGCGCCTCTTGTCTCTCCGGCGGGAGGATGGGCTGTGGGACACCGGCACGTCAGATTCGGAGTGGCCCTCTCTTCTCGCCCTATTGATGCTCCGCGATATGGGTCTCGACCCTTCTAGCGAGGAGGCGCGGACGGCGATAGCCCTCGTAGCGAACAACGCGACGTGGCACTCGCGCGGCCCATGGCACGGCACACCGGTGTTCACGGGCGAGGTCGAGCCGTGCATCAACGGACGCGTCGTGGCGCTCGGCGCGTACTTCGGCCACGACGTGACAGGAATCGTCGAGCGGCTCCTCGGCGAGCAGATGGCCGATGGCGGGTGGAATTGCGAGCAGGAGAATGGCTCGACGCGCGGATCGTTCCATACGACGATCAACGTCCTCGAGGGCCTTCTGGAGCACAAGCGCGCGACGGGCGGCTCGCCCGAGGTCAGCAGGGCGCTTGACCGAGGGCAGGAATACCTGCTCGAACGCCGGATGCTGCGCCGGCTATCGAGCGGCGAGCTGATCGATCGGGCCTTCACGCTGTTCTCGTTCCCGACCGGCTGGCACTACGACGCGTTGCGCGGGCTCGACTACCTGCGCGACGCGGGCGTGACGCCCGATCCGCGTCTAGCCGAGGCCATCGATCTGGTTCGCTCCAAGCGTGACGCCGAAGGGCGGGTGCCGCTCGAGAACCCACACGAGAGCGAAATGGTCAACGCCCGGGTCCGCGATCTCGAGTTCGACATGAACGAGCGCGAAGGCCGGCCCAGCCGCTGGAACACCTTGCGCGCGCTGCGGGTACTTCGCTGGGCGGGCCGATCGTGACGGTTCGTGACTATTTGAACGTGGCACCGCAGTGGAGCTCCGGCCGACTCCGAGGACTTACGGCTTGCGGGCTCGGGCCGCGGTTCGCGCTCGTCCTCCGAGCATTTCGTTGAGGTCCGCAAAATGCTCGCGGTCATGGCCGAGGTCGATCTTGAGGTAGTCGACGACGGTGATCTCGCCGAACGTGCGGTGGCTCCCCGTCCGCGAGAGCCGCTCCGGCGATAGGGACTGCACGAAGGCGAAGGTCCGATGCCGGCTCTCACGCCATTCACGAACTGAATCACGAAGGTCTCGGTCGGTGAAGTCCCAGCCATCGTTGTCATAGAACTCGAACGTGGGTTTGGCCCCAGCGGCGATTTGGCGCACGCGAACAAGCACGCACTCGGTCTGGCACGCTTCGAGATGCGCCGCGATGTGGCGGAACGACCAATGCTCGTTATTCGGCCGCCAGTCCTGATCAGCCGCGACCGACTCCAGCAGGTCTGAGATCTCGGCCGTCGTCTCTTCGAGTGCGGCGATCACCTCGGCGCGATCAAGGCTCAAGCGTTTTTGCCCTCCGCCTTCCCTTCATCGGAGCGGAGGACGAGACTCGAACGCGCCGTCCGCCGCTCGCACACTCTACGCGTCCGCAACGTGGACAGCCGGGAGCTCGAATCGGTCCGTGGACTACCGCTCACCTGGTTCGACGCACTCGCGCAACTGCGGATGGCGCCTGCCCAGCGCCTCACGATGGGCCAACTCGCGACCGCACTCTCTTCAGCAAGAGCGGACTGACGCGGCTCATCGACCGTATGGTGGAGGCCGGGTTGGTCCAGCGACTCGCCCGCCCAGGCGATCAGCGAAGTTTGCATATCGCGCTGACGGACGCAGGCGAGGAGAAAATACCGTCAGGCGCTACCGATCCACCTGGAGCACGTCAAACGCCACTTCGCGGCATACATCGAGGACGGCGAAGCTCCCGCAGTCGAGTCAGCGTTGGTGCGCATGGCCAATGCCGTCCGTCGAGAAAGCGGCTTATGACGGAGAACCTGACTCCGCGATGACCTCGTTCACGCACTCGAACACACGGAACCGGATCGCACCGAGGCCGGCTATGACTCCCTCCACCACGCACATTGCGTCATTGAGCCACTTGTATCGCTCGTCATCGGCCTCGAACCATATGACGATGTTCTGCCCGCCGACGCTCTCACCTTTGGCGTTCTTGCCGAACACTGTTCGCCCCTGCATGACGAACGTAACCTTCGCCCCATCCGGCGTTTCCACGAGACCACCGGCGTTAGGCAACATGCGCCCATCGCTGCGTCGTCGCGGATGGTTCGCCCACTGGACGGCTCCTGTGAGCCTGG
>Ga0209156_10001728_pt1 | contig 17570 bp, 13 predicted proteins | sample GraSoiAngelo_124_FD_185881 | JGI IMG/M metagenome (GOLD analysis project Ga0209156, IMG submission 185881) | Grasslands soil microbial communities from the Angelo Coastal Reserve, California, USA - 14_0927_05_20cm (SPAdes) (version 2) | ecosystem: Environmental > Terrestrial > Soil > Grasslands...
ACCTCCAGCCCGAACACCGGCTCGGGCGCGGTGGGAGTGCGGTCGAGCGTGCCGGCGAGCGCGGCTCGCACCATGGCGCGCGTCAGCCCCAACCGGATCCGCTCGCCGACGCCGTACGGCCCCCGGCTCCAGCCCGTGTTGACGAGCCAGCACTGCACGCCGTGCTGCGCGATTCTCTCCCCCAACATCGAGGCGTACACGTTCGGGGCGAGCGGCAGGAATGGGGCACCGAAGCAGGTCGAAAAGGTCGCCTTCGGCTCCGTGACGCCGCGCTCGGTCCCCGCCACCTTGGCCGTGTAGCCCGAAAGGAAATGGTACATGGCCTGAGCCGGTGACAGCCGGGCCAGCGGCGGGAGGACGCCGTAGGCGTCGCATGTGAGGAACACGACGTGCGAGGGATGCCCCCCCATGCCGCCCGGGACGTGGTTCGGCACGTAGTGGATCGGGTACGACGCCCGCGTGTTCTCCGTGATCTCCGCCGAGTCGAGGTCGATGGCGCGCGTCGCCGGGTCCACCACGACGTTTTCCAGCACCGTGCCGAACATGCGCGTGGCGGCGAAGATCTCCGGCTCGCCCTCGCGCGACAGGCGGATGACCTTGGCGTAGCACCCCCCCTCGAAGTTGAACACGCCCAGATCCGACCAGCCGTGCTCATCGTCGCCGATCAGCGCGCGCTCCGGGTCGGCCGAGAGCGTGGTCTTGCCGGTGCCGGAGAGCCCGAAGAACAACGCGGCGTCGCCGGTGCGGCCCAAGTTGGCGGCGCAGTGCATCGACAGGACGCCGCTCTTCGGCAGCAAGTAATTGAGGATGGTGAAGACCGATTTCTTCAGCTCGCCGGCGTACCGCGTGCCCCCGATCAGGATCGTTCGCTGCGCGAAGTGCACCACGATGAACGTGCCGGACTGGGTGCCGTGCAGCGCCGGGTCGACGTGCAGCTCCGGAGCGTGCAACACGGTCCAGCCGGGACTGAACGTGGCGAGATCGGAGGCCGTGGGCCGCAAGAACATGTTGTACACGAACAGGGCGCACCACGCGTTCGGTGTGACGAAGCGGATGCCGAACCGGTGATTGGGGTCCGCGCCGGCGAACAGGTCACGGACGAACAGCTCCTGAGTCGCGAGGTGGGCCAGCGTGGTGGCCTTGAGCCGCTCGAAGTGCTCGGGCGCGAGCGGCTGGTTCACCCGGCCCCATGCGATGTCGTGCTCCGAGGATGCCTCGCGCACGATGAACTTGTCGTTGGGGCTGCGGCCGGTATGGGGCGCGGTCACCGCGCAGAACGCCCCGCCTTCGACGATCACGCCCTCGCCCCGTCGGGCCGCGTGCTCGTAGAGCTCGGGCGGCCCGAGGTTCCAGTACACGGGCCGCTGCGGCACGAGCCCGGCGCCTTCCAGGGCGGAGGCGCGCTTCCCGTCGGCGCGGCGTGTGGCGCGGGCGGTCACGGGCCGGCGGGAGGCCCGGCGCGCGGGCGCCGGGTGTGCTCTTGCACGGGCCGCTGGGGCACGAGCCCGGCGCCTTCCAGGGCGGAGGCGCGCTTCCCGTCGGCGCGGCGTGTGGCGCGGGCGGTCACGGGCCGGCGGGCGGCCCGGCGCGCGGGCGCCGGCCGTGCTCTTGCGCGTCCACGGCGGCGATCACGGCCATGTTGACGATGTCGTTCACGTCCGACCCCCGTTGCAGCACGTGGACGGGCTGGGCCATCCCCACGAGGATCGGCCCGATCGCCTCCGCCCCGCCGATCCGGTCCAGCAGCTTGTAGCTGATGTTCGCCGCGTCCAGGTTGGGGAAAATGAGCACGTTCGCCGCGCCCTTGAGCTTGGAGAACGGGTACGTCTTCATCAAGATCCGTTCCACCACGGCCGTGTCGGCCTGCATTTCTCCGTCCGCCTGGAGCGCGGGCTCGCGCTCGTGCAGCAGGGCGACGGCGTGCCGCACCTTGTCGGCGGTGGGGTGGCGGACGGAGCCGAAGTTCGAAAACGAGAGCAGGGCGACGCGCGGCTCGATGCCCAGCCGGCGCACGAATTGCGCCGTCGCCGAAGCGATTTCCGCCAGCGTCTCGGCGTCAGGATCGATGTTCACGGTGCAATCGGCGAAGAAGAACGTCTGCTGCGGCAGCACCAGCATGTAGATGCCGCTGACGTGGCGGCGACCCGGCTCCGCGCCGATCACCTCGAGCGCCGGTCGGATCGCGTCCGGATAATACATGTCCACGCCCGCCACCACGGCGTCGGCCTGGCCGGCGCGCAGCATCAGCAGGGCGTGGTACATCGGGTCGCGCACGCGGTCGCGCGCCTCGCGCAGCGTGATGCCCTTGCGGCGGCGGCGCTCCCACAGCTCCTGGGCGAAGGCTTCGAGATGCGTGGCGGCGCGAGGATTGGCGAGCGTGATTTCCTCGAGCGTCACGTCCGCGTCGTCGGCCTCGCGACGGATCGCATCCGGGTCGCCGAGCAGAATCGGCTCCGCGATGCCGTCGTCGGCGAGGATGCGCGCGGCCTTGAGGATGCGGGGATCGTCCCCTTCGGGGAACACGATTCGCTGCGCCGCCTCCTGCGCCCGCCCCGACAGGCCGCGCATCACCTGCCGCGCGCGCCCGAGACGGGCGTCCAGCTGCGCCCGGTACTCGTCCACGTCGATCACCCGGCCCGCCACACCGGAGCCCACCGCCGCCCACGCTACGGCCGGCGCCACCCACAAAAGGACCCGGGCATCGAACGGTTTGGGGATCAGGTAGTCGGGACCGAACCGCAACCGCTCGACGCCATAGGCGCGCATCACCGAATCCGGTACCTCCTCCTTGGCCAGGGACGCGAGCGCGCGCGTCGCCGCCATCTCCATCTCCTCGTTGATCTTCTTGGCACGCACGTCGAGCGCCCCGCGGAAAATGAACGGGAAGCCCAGCACGTTGTTCACCTGGTTGGGGTAGTCGGAACGGCCGGTGGCGATGATCGCGTCGTTGCGCGCCCGCCGGGCCTCCTCCGGGCTGATTTCCGGATCGGGGTTGGCGAGCGCGAACACGATGGGCCGCGGGGCCATCGGCTTGAGCATTTCGCCCGTGACGATCCCCCCCACCGACAGGCCCACGAACACGTCGGCGTCCCTGAGCGCCTCGGCCAGGGTCCGGGCCTTGCCCCGCACCGCGAAGCGACGCCGGTACTCGTCCAGGTCCTCCCGGTCGGCGTGCAGCACGCCGCGCTCGTCGCACAGCGTGATCTGATCCTGCGGCACGCCCAGCCGCACGTAATGCTTCGCCGAGGCCACCGCGGCGGCGCCCGCCCCCGCGAACACCACACGCACCTGGCGGATGTCCTTCTTCACGATCTCGAGCGCGTTCAGGAGCGCCGCTCCCGTGATGATCGCCGTCCCATGCTGATCGTCGTGAAACACCGGGATGGAGAGCTGCTCGCGCAGCGCCTGCTCCACGTAGAAGCAGTCGGGAGAGCGGATGTCTTCCAGGTTGATCCCGCCCACGGTGGGCTCGAGCAGCTGGCAGAAGCGCACCAGGTCGCGCGCATCGTCGGAGCCGACCTCGAGGTCGAACACGTCGATGTCGGCGAACGCTTTGAACAGGATCCCTTTGCCTTCCATCACCGGCTTGCCCGCCAGCGCCCCGATGTTGCCGAGCCCGAGCACCGCCGTGCCGTTGGTGACCACGGCGACCAGGTTTCCCTTGGCGGTGTAGGCGTAGGCGTCCTCGGGGTGGGCGGCGATCTCGCGGCACGGCTCCGCCACGCCCGGCGTGTAGGCGAGCGACAGGTCGCGCTGGTTCTTGAAGGGCTTGGTCGGGGAGACCTGGATCTTGCCCGGGCGGCCCTGGGAGTGGTAATCGAGGGCCTCCTGGCGCCGGATCGACATCGCGGGCACAAGTCCTTTTTTGTGAAGGGGTTATGCTATCCGCGCCGGGCGCCGCTGTCAAGCAGACGGCGGCCCAGCCGCTTCAGCGGATCCTGATCACGCTCAGCCGCGGCACCACCGCTGCCGGGAGCGCGGCGGCCCCGCTGCCGCTGAAGAACAGCGTGAACGCCGCCGCCCCGGGCGCCTGAAGCGCCCGCCCATACACCCCCGACCCCGACCGTAGCGTCCCGCTCAAGCTCACGACGCTCCCCGCGCTCGCCGTCGGAACGAGCGGGTAAGGGAGGGGGAAGGTATTGGGGTCCTGCTGGTGCAGCGACGCGAAGGTGCGCGTCCGGAAGTGCCACGACGTGTAACTGAGCTCGGCCGGCGTCGTGAAGCCGGGCAGGTCGGACACCCAGTTGGCGAGCGCCCAGCGTGTCACCGTGGTGTCGAAGCTGTGTCCGGTCTGGGCGGCGACATTGCCCGCGCCGGCCAGCGTGGTCTGAACGAGCTTGGCCGGCAGGGCGGCTCCGTACTGATCCACCAGATACTGTGTGAACAGCCAGCTCGCGCCCACTTCCGCCAGCGTACCCTGGTCGAACTCGATGAGCAGGGGCGAGGCACCGGTCGCGCTCAGATACTTGTAGGCGTCATCCACCTCATTGAACGCGTACTCCGAAAACGTGGCCGTGTCGGCCTGCGCGAGATAACTCCGGCCGGCCAGCTCCTCCGCGTACTTGGAGAGCCCCTCGTCGAGCCAGCCTTCCTCGCTCACGGAGCCGCCGTTGATCAGGACGTGCTGCGCGAAGTTGATCATGTGCTGCAGCTCGTGCACGAACGTGCCGGGCGTCCCGGTCTTGACCCCGGTGCTGGTGTGCGTGCAGCTGAGGGTCCCGGCCGGATCGGCGACGATGGAGTAGAAGATCTCGCCGTGGTTCGATCGGGAGAGCGGCGCGCTCTGGTCGAGGTCGTCCGGGAGGAAGAACCCGGCGATGTAGCCCGTCGTGGTGCACGCGGTCTTGGTGACGAGGGCGTTCACGACGGGCGTCATGAGTGCGATCACGACACCGTTCGTGTCGAGGTCCGACACGGCGCCGAAGTTCGCCGAGTCGAGGGGGTACAGGAGTGTGTCAAACACCTGGCGCAGCGTGTCGAGGTCCGCCGACGTCAGGCCGCCTGCCGGGGCCAGTGTGTCCACGTAGATGGCCACGTGCGCCCCGACCGCCTGGGCGCGCGCGCCCACGGTCTTGAACTGGCTGCAGTCGAGCTTGGCGCATACAACAAAGGAGCGCAGCGTTCCCACCACCGGTGGGCTGGCGCGGGGCGTCGACGCTGCGACCGCCGGCGCGCGCCGCGCGGTGGCGGCCGGGACCCGGAGCGCGCGTCCCCGGGCGCGCAGCATGCCGTCGAACAGCGTCGCGGCGGCGCGCGGTGACGCGGGCTCCACGAGGCGCTGCGCCAGCGGCATGGCCGCGGCCATGAGGGTCGCCGTCCGGAGGTTGAAGGGCGCGGTTTGGCCGAACGTGCCCGCCGCGGACTGTGGCACCAGGAGATATTCGGCCGAATCCACCGACGTGTTGGCCGGGAACGTGACGCATCCGCCGTCCGACGCCGGATCGATCGACGCGTACGCGCCGACCGCCAGTGTGAGCGGCGATGCCAGCGCGGAGCTGCATGTCGGTGCGCTCGGGCCGGTGGCGTCGTGGCCGCACGCGGCCGTGGCCACGAGCGCCCAGGTGACGATTCTTGCTGCCGTGCGATGCTTCATCCCGACCTCCGCGCTGGCATCCCGTGACGATTCTCAAGCTCCGATGTTGACCCGCACCTGCACGCTGCGCGGCCTGCCGAACGACGCGCCGCTGAAGAACGCGCCCTTCAGCAGGTACCGGTGGTCGAATGCGTTCTCTACGTACACCTGTGGCCGCACCACGATCTGGCCCAGCGCGAATGCGTAGCCCGCGCTGGCGCTCACGATGAAACTGGGGTCCACCTTGATGGACTTGTTGAAGTCGAACAGGCCGGTCCCGTAGGTCGAATCGGGGTCGGCACCGTTGGTCAGGCCGCTGCCGTAGGTGCCCGTCGCCGACACGTAGAAGCCACGCGCCGAATAAACCAGGTTCGCCACACCGGATAGCCGCTGATCGTGGTCCAGGTCGAACGTCCCGGACGGCGGCTCGGCCGGGAAGAACCCACCGGTGATCGCCCCGTACCCGTACGCGTGGTTGAGCGCCACGTTCACGTACCCCGACACGGGGCCACGCGGGCGGATCTCGGCCACGGCCTCGATCCCGGTGATCCGCGCCTGCTCGATGTTCACCGACGTGACGATGGCCGATCCGGGCACCGTGTTGTCGTCGATGCCCGGGGAGCTGCGCTTATGGTACGCCGAAAGCTTGGTGACGACTCCGAAGGGGAAGCGATGCACGTACCCGACCTCGTAGAAATCGTCGCGCTCGGGGAGGGTTGGAGCCGCGGCGACTCCGCCCTGCGCATCGCTCGTGATGGCCCGCAGGTCCTCCACGTTGGTGGGGAGAAACAGCCGGCCGTAGTAGACCCAGAACGTGTTCGCGGGGTCGGGGAACAGACTGAGCTTCACCCGCGGGCTCACCTGGTGCTGATTGCCCGCGAACGGCGCGTTGTGGTTGTCGAATCGCACGCCGGTGCGGATCTCCCAGTGGTCCGAGGGCGCGATCGCCGTCTGGGCGTAGACCCCCACGTCGCTGCCCTTCAGATCCGAGACCGACGCGGGCCCCGGGCTCCCCGAGTTGGTGACCGTCGAGAAGTTCTCGTTACCCCCGGTGTATGACGCCAGCACGCCCGTCTTGAATTCGAGCCCGTGGTGCGGCTGGAGCGTGTAGTCCAGCTTCAGCCCGACCGTATGGAACTTCCGGCTTTCGCTCAGGATGTAATGCGCCGTGTCGGGGAAGAACACGAACGTCGCCGAGTCGCTCAGACCCGGCGTGTAGTTGAGGCTCCCGTCTCGGAAGAACGCGCCAAGGAACAGCTCGGAGGCGTCGGAGCGATGCCGCCACCCCAGATTGACGAACCCGTTCACGTCCTGTTGGTGGTCGTCGATCACGCCCTCGGCCGAATCGAACGGCACGGCGAACCGGGTGCGCGAGCGGTTCAGATCGAGGTTCACCACGTCGCGGTCGGACGGGACGTACTGCAGCTTGGCAAACCCGAACAGATCGCTGCCGTCGTCGTGAAAGTTCTCGACGGCGTTGTGCAGCGAGTCGAACGCCACCGGCTCCCGCCGCATGTCGGTTTGTTGCCGCGCCCCGGAAAAGAAGAGTCCCACCTTGCCCGCGTTGGTGCTCAGGTTCAGCGCCTGCCCGTTCGACGTGAACGACCCGCCGTAACCGGAGGCATCGAGGTGCAGCCCGCCCGACGGAATGCGCGTGGTCACGTTCACCACGGCGGCGTTCTTGTTGCCGTACTCCGCGTCCCAGCCGCCTGTCTGGAAGTCGATTTGATTCACGACCTGCGGATCGAACAGCTCGTTCAGGCTGCCCGAGATCCCGGCGGGGACTGGGACGCCATCCACGTAATAGGTGTATTCCGCGTGCTGACCCCGGATGTGCACCTCGCCGGTCGGCGCGCGCGCCGCGCCCACGATCGACTGCTGGAGAATCTGCGACGTCGTGTTGGTGGGCGCTCCATGATAGTCGTTCTGCTTGAAGACCTGGTTGCCCGAGCGCGTGTCGACCGCCAGCGGCACAGTGGACGTGACCTCGACCGCCGACAGGTTGACCGGGAGGGGAACCAGGCGGAAATCGGCCTTGGCGAGACTTTCAGTCTGTCCAACCGCAAGGCTCCGCGCCTCGGGGCGATAGCCGAGGTAGCGGACCTCCACGTTGTACGATCCTGCTGGAAGATTGTGAATCACGTAGCGGCCGAAGGCATCGCTGGTCGCGGTGGCGATCGTGTTGCCCTCCCGTATCACTCGTACTTCGCCGCCCGGCAACGGCGTGCCGGTGGCGCTGTCCGTGACCGAGCCTCCGATGTCACCGTCGAGGACGAAAGTGGTACGGGCCGCGAGGGCCCTCGCGACGCATACTACGAGCGCCAAGCACAGGAATGTCCTGGGTTTCATGAGCTCTCCCTTGTCGTGAGTGCACAGCATTGTTCCGGCGCGGCTCGGGTGAGGGAGCGCGACGGAGCGATGGCACGGCTAGGAGAGCGTCGGAGGAGCTCGAGGCTGGGGGTGGGGTTTGGCGGCGGCGTGCCCTGTGTCCGTCCGCTCGACGGGACGCGGTGCCCGGCGGGGAGCGACATGGAGTCCGGGCCGCATGGCCGCGCCCGTGAGGGCGGGGATGGTGAGGAAGTGACACAATGCGCAGTCCGGTGCGTGGATGCGCGCGCAGCTCTTCGTGGTGTGCGACTCGATGTGGGCGGTGGCGTGGGCGCCCGCGGCGTCGAGCCGGGCGTCCGCCCAGGCGGCGGCGCCCGGCAGCGCCAGCTGCAGGACGGCTCCGAGGAGCCAGGCGGCCCGGAGGGTGGGCGAGCGTCGCGCCGTGAACGTCACTGGAGCGTAAGTGTCAGTGCGGAGTACTCGCCGCCGCGGTGACGCCGGCCACGTTGCCTACGCCCAGTTTGCGTAGCCCGCCCGCCACGATCAGGAGCAGGCCGTACATGCACACGATGAGCGGGCCCGTGGGCAGGTCGGCCACGTACGAGACCCACAGCCCCAGCAGCGAAGCGAGCGCCCCGGAACCCCAGGAGATCAGCACCAGCTTGCGGATGTCGCGGGTGAACAGGAACGCGATGGTGGCCGGGACCACGAGCATGGTGAACACCATGAGCACCCCGGCGAGCGGTACGGAGATGGTCACGGCCACGCCGAACGAGATGTAGAACCAGAAGTCCCACCACTTGATCTTCCAGCCCTCGCGCTCCGCCACTTCGGGGCGGAACGACACGGTCAGGAAGCGGTGCCGCAGCAGGTAATGGAACAGGCCCAGGGCCGCGTACGCGACCGTTTTCTTGGCGATGGTTGGCCAGGTGACCCAGATGATGCTGCCCTGCAGCACATCGCGGATCGCCTCCGCGCCCCGTGGCTCCTTGGAGGCGGCGAGAATGGCCGCGGCCGAGGCCACGACGTACACGATCCCAATGATCGCCTCGTGCGGCACCCGCCCCTTACCGGCGGTGCGCGTAAGGGCGAACACGCCTGCGCCGACGCCCGTGAACGCCCGTGAACAGCAGCGAGGAGATGAAAGCGGTCGAGGAGTCCGGGGCGACCCCCGCTAGCAGAGCCACCACGCTGCCCAGCGCCGCCATCTGTGCCAGCGAGAGGTCGACGAAGATCACCTCGCGCGCGATGACGTGCAGGCCGAGGTAGGAATGGATTCCCACCAGCACCATGCACGCCACGAACGGCGCCAGCATGAATTGCAGCACGGTCGAGCTCCTCCGTTATTGTGGCGTCGCGGCACCGGGGCCGGTGAACCCACTGGCCAGCTCCGAGACCCACACGTTGACCAAGTCGAAATACGTATTCACCCTGGGCGCACCGCCGACGTTGCCGGGGACTATCACCGCCTTGGCGCCGGTACGCGCGGCCACTTCCTCCACTTGGCTGCGGTCGTAGTAGTTCCCCGCGAACAGCACCGGGATGTGGTGCTCTTTCATCTCGGTGATGACTTCCTGCACGTGACTGGGGGTCGGTGGGATGCCGGGCTTCGGCTCGATGTAATCGACGCACGGAACATGGAACTCCCGTGAGAAATAATCCCATTCCTTGTGATAGCACACCATCTGCTTGCCTCGGAACGACTCACCTTGTTTGAGCCATCCCCCCAGCCGGCTGATGAGCGGCGTGCCCTGGTACTGCTTCGAGGTGAGGAACTCGAACAGCTTCCCCTGCTTGTCGAGGTCGGCGAGCGTCTGCCCGCCCAGAAGCTTCACCAGCTCGTCGCCGTAGAGGGACCGGAACACCCGATCCTCGAAATCCTTCTCCCGGGTCGAGAAGAAGTCCCCGTTCGCGGGGGAGACGCGCCGGAGCCCGGTGAGGATGTTGCGCGCGATCTGCACGCTGTTCAACGGGCCCGTCCAGATGTGCGGGTTCCCGAACACGTGGATGTCGCCTCCCGAACGGGAATAGCTCGCGGGAACGTCGAGCAGGTCGATGCCCGAGTAGGCCGCTACATAGCCGGGCCCGCCCTCGGTCACCTTGGGGTTGTTGGCCTTGTCGAGCAGTGCAGGCACCCAGAGCTCCAGGTCGAGCCCCGTGGTGACGAACACATCGGCGCTGGCGAGCGCTGGAACGAAACTCGGTTTCGGCTCCACGAAGTGGGGGTTGTCGTATCCCCCCCCGATGGATGTGACGTCGCCCCGGTCGCCGACGATTTCGCGCGCGATCGCGGCGTACGTGCTGAGCGACGTGACGACCTTGACCTTGTCCGCGGTCGGGGGGCCTGGGACGGTCCCGGGGATTAGCGCCAGCGCAGCGAAGAGTGCCAACATGTTAGTAGGTCTCGTGTTTGTGAGGTCCGATCGCCCAGACCGCCTGAAGGGCGAACTGGTTGGTGGCGGAGGCGCCCGCCGGCTTGCTCCAGGTGTACTGCGCCCGTAGCTCAACCCACTCGCTCTCCCACAGCGTGAGCGTCGGAATCACCTGCCGCGCGATCAGGCTCGTGACCGGGTCTTCCACGTAGTCGTAGTGAACGCCGACGATCCATCGCTCGTTGAGCTTGTCGGTGCCGTCCACGTACCAGCCGACGTGCGTCTGGGCACTCGCGGTCGCACTGTCCTTCCGTATGGCGTAGAGCTCGCCCCGGATGGTGATGTTGCGGTACAGCGCACGCTGCGGCGGGCGCCACGTGAACCGAAACTCGAGACCGCCCACCTTGGTGCGCAGCGCTGAGCTCGGGTTCGTGCCATAGAGGCCCGTCCCGCCGATCTGCAGGTAGGTCGCCGGGGTGAGCTGCCAGAAGTTGAGCAGATGGAGCAAGTACGTCGGGCGCCCGCCGCCCCCGAACAGCTCGGCGTCGCTCTCACTCCGCGTCACCTGGGCCGTGAGCTCGTGCGTGCCCAGTCCTCCAAAGGCGTGATAGAACGAGACACCGGTGCCCGCCAAGCCGTCGTCTCCGAGATAGGTACGGAGCGCGAGCGGGTATTCGGTCTCCGGCACGGCGTGCAGGTGCCACCGGTTCAGCTCTCCGAACTGCTGGCGGAACTTGCCGATGTCGAAGCGGATGTGCCCAGGTAAGCCCGTCCAGTACGCGTAGCCCTCTTCCACGCTCACCGAGCCGTTCTCGAGGCTCACGAAGATCTTCGTGTTCGAGTAGGGGTCGAGGGCCGACTGAAATCCCACCTCGAACTCCCGTGCGTCGAAGTTCTCGCGCTGGATACCTGGAGCAGTGCCGTACGCCCGCACGTCGCCGGTCGCACTGATCTCTGGATTCAGCTGAGCCTGGTTGCGCTCTCGCCCGATGAACCGGGTCTGCTGCGCCGTGTCCGCCTTCATCTTCGTGGTATCCGTGCCCGCCGCGACCGCGGCGGCGGCGCGCAGGGCGGCGAGCGACGTGTCGGCCACGGCCTCGGCGGCCGCCGGGCGATGGGCGAGCTGCGCTCGTATGCTGTCGAGCCGGGCCTTGAGCGCCCGCACCTCGGCCGCGAGCGAGTCCACCCGGCGCTGCTCGGTGGGCTGCTGGGCGACCGCCCGCGACGCCGCCAGCACGGCGACAAGCGCGGCGACGGCCGCTTGGTGATGTCGAGTCATCCTCAAGGATCTCCCGTTCCAGTGTGCAGACCCGCCGCCTCGGTGCGAGGCGGGCGCGGTGGGCGGGCCGGCACAGCCGGCCGCCAGACTAAGAACGAGAAGCGGGAGGACCTCGGGGTGGGGCGGTGCGGCGGTCGCCGGGGTACACGGGGGTCGCGCGCGGGCGCGGCAGCGGGCCATCGGTCGCGGCGGCCGCGCCCGGCTGCGTGCGCGGCTGCTGCGCCTGGAGCTGCGAGCCGGCGTAATGGCACAGGGTGCAGCGCAGCTCGTCGTGCAACGCGATGCAGGCGGAGGCATGCTGCGCCTCGATATGAATCGGCGCGCTCAGCCGCTCCGACGCGTGCGCCAGCGAGACGGCGCCGCCCGCGAGCGCCTGCAGCCCCAGCAGCAGGGCCGCCAGGCTGCGCGTCCAGCGGGTCGGCATCGTCGTCGCTGCGATCACGCCCTGCCTACGGTTCGAGTGGGTTGCCCGTTGCGACGGGCGGCGCGCTGGTAGGCGCGCAGCCGTCGCAGCATGCGGCGATCGTGGTACACCGCATCGTCGCCCTTTGGCGTCTCGATAATCTTAATCACCGGCGCGAAGCGCAGGTCGCGCATGATCTGGCGGAACGCTTCGGGCCCGATGGTCCCCTCGCCGATCCACTGATGGCGATCCACCCGGGAGCCCGCCGCGCTCTTGGAGTCGTTGAGATGCAAGCACTTGAGCAGATCCAGCCCGACCACGCGATCGAATCGATCCCATACGCCCCCGAGCCCGGCGGCCACGTCATACCCCGCGGCGTGCAGATGCGCCGTGTCGAGGCAGAATGCCACGCGTGCCTGCAGGGCCGCCGGCAGGGCGCGCCGCAGCGCCGCCAGCTCCTCGAAGGTTTTCCCCAGCGCGGTCCCGCTCCCCGCCGTCCCCTCGATGAGCACGCCGACCTCGCCCGGCACCGCCGCCAGACAGCGGGCGTACCCCTCGGCGTTGCGCTCGAGCCCGGCGGCCGGGTCGTCGATGTAGTTGCCCGGGTGCGATACCACCCAGGGAATCTCGAGCGCGCGGCAGCGGGTCAGCTCCCCGATGAAGGCGGCGACGCTTTTCTCGCGCAACGCCTCGTCGGGCGACGCGAGGTTGATGAGGTAGCTGTCGTGTGAGACGACGGCGCGGATCCCGCTGGCCGGGAGCGCGCTCCGGAAGGCGGCAATCTGGTCGTCCTGCAGCACGGGCTCGCGCCACTGATTAGGCGTCTTCGTGAAGACCTGGATCGCCGTGGCTCCGATCGCGAGGCCCCGCTCCGGGGCCCGCGCCACCCCGCCCTGGGTCGAGACATGAGCGCCGAGCAGGTCGTCGCCCGTGCGCCTCAGGACCATGGCTCTTCGGTGAACGCCCGCGCCACCCCGCCCTGGGTCGAGACATGAGCGCCGAGCAGGTCGTCGCCCGGGCGCCTCACGACCATGGCTCTTCGGTAAACGCGAGGCGCGAGATCAGCGGCACGAACCGCACGCCGCCCGCGCGCCGCTCCGTGAGGCCGCCTTCCGGTCCGCGCCGCAGGATGACCAGCTCCTGACCCGTGAGGTCCCCGACGGGGATGACGAGGCGTCCACCGGGGCCGAGCTGCTCGGTGAGCGGCGTCGGGATGCCGGGGGCTGCGGCGGTCACGATGACGCGGTCGAACGGAGCGCGCTCGGGCCACCCGCCCGCCCCGTCTCCCAGCCGCGTTTCGATGTTGCGCAGGCCGAGCCGGCGGAACCGCTCCTCGGCCTCGACCAGCAGGTCGGGAAGCCGCTCGATCGTGTACACCCGCGCACCCAGGTGGGTGAGAATCGCCGTCTGGTAGCCGGAGCCCGTGCCGATCTCGAGCACGCGGTCGCCGCGCCGCGGGGCGAGCGCTTCGGTCATCAGCGCTACGATGAGCGGTTGGGAGATCGTCTGGCCGCTCCCGATCGGCAGCGGCGCGTCTTCGTAGGCATCGCGCGCCAGATGCGGGGGCAAGAACCATTCGCGCGGCGCCCACGCCATCGCGGCGAGGACCCGGCGGTCGCGGATGCCGCGATTGGCCAGCTGGCTGACGACCATGCGGCGCCGCGCGCGCCGCGTCTCAGGTGCCGGCCCGCCCATCCCCCGTCCTCCGCGGTTGCCGTCCCATAGTGTGAACTATAGCTTGACACCCTCCATTCCGTGGCCGGGACCGTTGCCGGAACAGATCCAACAGCGCATCCTCCTCCTCGGCGCCGCCGCCGCCCGCCCCGACGGTCTCGAGCGCTTTCTCGTCCGCGGTGGTTTCCAGGTTACCGAAGCGGATCACCTCCCTGCCGGCCCGGAACGGCCGGGGCAGGCGCTTCCCGACCTCGTGGTCCTGTCGATCGACGCCAAAGATGCCCGGATCCAACAGCGCATCCTCCTCGTCGGCGCGGCCGCCGCCCGCCCCGACGGTCTCGAGCGCTTTCTCGTCCGCGGTGGTTTCCAGGTTACCGAAGCGGACCACCTCCCTGCCGGCCCGGAACGGCCGGGGCAGGCGCTTCCCGACCTCGTGGTCCTGTCGATCGACGCCAAAGATGCCCGGCTGGGCGACCAGGTGCGCGAGCTTGCGACGGCGGCGCGGTTTTCGGGAGCGCCCGTGATCGTGCTCGTGGCCGACGGCGGCGCCGAAGCCGTGGCGGACGCGCTCCAGGCCGGGGCCCAGGATGCGATGACGACCCCCGTCCACTTCGGCGAGCTGCGGGCCCGGATCGATGCCGACCTGCGCCAGCGCCGCGATCTGCACGACGCCCGCGACGCCCTGCGCACCCGGGACCTGCTGTTCGACATCTTCCAGGAAGTGTCGGCCGCGCTGCGCGCCGACGAGATCTTCCAGACGCTGGTCCGCCGGGTGGGACAGGCGTTCGGCCTGACGCACTGCTCCTTTGTGCTGACGGCCCCGGGGGACGACAAGGGGCGCGTGGTGGCCGTGTACGAGAACCCGGCGATTCGCGACCTTCGCGTGGAGCTGGAACGCTATCCCGAGATTCAGGAGGCGATCCGCACCGAGCGCCCGGTCATCATCCACGACGTGCATGATCATCCGCTGTTCGAGACGATCCGCAAGCGCTGGCGGCAGCAGGAGATCGAGGTGAACGTGCAGTCCGCGGTCGCGCTGCCCGTGTTCGTGCAGGGCCGCGCCGCGGGCGTGTTTTTCCTGCGGACGGTGCAGGGCGATCCCCGGCTCCGCACCCAGGACGTCGCGTTCGCCAACACGATCGCCCAGGCGGCGGCGCGGGTGCTCGAGAACGAGGAGCGGCGCGCGGCGATCTACCGTCGCCAGATCTCCGCGGGCGTGACCGACGTGCTCACCGGGTGCGCGAGTCTCGACGGGCTGGATCGCCGGCTGCGCGACGAGTTCGAGCGGGCCCGCCGCTATTCGCTGCGCTTCGCCCTCGTCGTGATCGACGTGGACCGGTTGCGCGACATCAACGAGCGGCTCGGCCAGCAGGCGGGCGACCGGGTGCTGGGCGAGCTCGGCGCCATGATGCAACGCGAGATCCGCGCGCCCGACTTCGTCGCCCGCTACGGCGGCGACGAATTCGCGCTCATCCTGCCGGAGACCGACGCCCAGGGCGGGCGCCAGTTCGTCGAGCGGCTGCGCCAGCTGCTGCTGCGGCACTCGTTCCCCGACCTGGGCCCGGGCAAGGTTCCGGGCCTCTCCGCCGGCATCGTGGCGTTCCCGCATCCCGAGGTGCTGCGCCCCGAGGACCTGTTCACGCAGGTGGAGGCGGCGCTCGACCAGGGGAAGAAGAGCGCGCCCGATCGCATCGGAATAGCGGGAGAGATCTAACGGCGTGAGAGGTGAGAAGTGAGCGGTCGCGGGGACCGCTCACCTCTTACCTCTCACGTCTCACGCATTTCACCTCTCACGCATTCTAGCGGTGCGACTTGAGCCAGTTCACGGGATCCAACGCAATGCCTCCCCGCCCCCGGATCTCGAAGTGCAGGTGCGGCCCCTGGTCGCTCGACCCGCCGCCCACGTGGCCAACGACCTGTCCCTTGAGGACCCGCTCGCCCGGGGCCACCGCCGCGTCGCTCAGGTATCCGTAGAAGGTGTAGTAGCCGCCCCCGTGATCGATCAGCACCGAGTGGAGGTACGTGCCCAGCGGCCCGGCCAGGCTCACCGTGCCGGCGGCCACGGCCCGTACCGGCGTCCCCGTGGCCGCCGCGATGCCGATGCCATGCCACGGAATGCGCGTCTTGTTCGGGCCGGTGCCGGTGCCGAACCGGTAGAGCAGCCGCCCCTCGACGGGCCAGTCGAGCTGACCCAGGTCCGCGGTGGTGATCGAGGCCGCGGCCGCCGCGCCGCGCGCTTCCGCTTCGAGCCGCGCCCGCTCCAGGGCCGCGGTAGAGCAGCCGCCCCTCGACGGGCCAGTCGAGCTGACCCAGGTCCGCGGTGGTGATCGAGGCCGCGGCCGCCGCGCCGCGCGCTTCCGCTTCGAGCCGCGCCCGCTCCAGGGCCGCGATCCGGTCGTTCAAGCTCTTCTCGTCGCGCTCGAGCTCGGAGAGCCGCTCGAGCGCCTGGCGCGCGCTGCGCCGGGTGGCGCGCAGCGACGCCTGCCGCTCCCGCTCGATCGCCAGGTACCGGTCCAGCTCCTGGGTGCGCTCCGTCTTGCGGCGCGCCAGCGCGTCGCGCGCGTCCACCAGCGTCTCGCGCTCCCGCCCGATGCGGCGCTGCAGCTTCGACATGTCGTTGGCGAGCAGCCGGTCCTGCCGGCTCACGAGGTACAAGTACTTGTAGCGTGACAGCAGGTCGCCGAAGCTCTCGGCGGCGAGCAGCACCTGATACGCGTACAGCGCGCCGCGCTTGTAGATGTCTACCAGCCGCCGCTCCAGCACCGCCCGCTTCTCGGCCAGCGCGTTCTGGGCCAGCAGCAGGTCGACGGTGGTGCGGTCGATCTGGTCCGACAGACCGGCGATCTGGCGGTCCAGCTCGTTCACGATGCGGTTGGTCGTCTCCTTCTGGCGCTCGATGTTCGCGAGCTCGTCGGAGAGCGAATGGGCCTGAGTGCGCAGCCGCTCGAGCTCCTGCTCCACCTCCGAGCGCTCGCGGCGGATGCCTTCTAACCGCTGCTGGTTGTCTCTCAGTTGCTGATCGAAAGGGGCGGGTCGTTGTGCGACGAGGGACGTCGCGAAAAAGGCGTAGCAGAGAACCGTCACGGAGAGGCGTCGCGGGAAACCGTATTCGTCGTGACGTCTCTCCGTGACGTCTCTCCGCGACGTCTTTCCGTGACTCCTTCTGGCGCTCGATGTTCGAGAGCTCGTCGGAGAGCGAATGGGCCTGAGTGCGCAGCCGCTCGAGCTCCTGCTCGACCTCGGAGCGCTCGCGGCGGATGCCTTCGAGACGCTGCTGGTTGTCCCTGAGCTGCTGATCGAAAGGCGCGGGTCGTTGAGCGACAAGAGACGTCATACAGAAGGCGTAGCAGAGAACCGTCACGGAGAGACGTCGCGGAACACCGTGAATTGCGTCACGTCTCTCCGTGACGTCTTTCCGTGACGCCTCTCCGTGACGTCTCATACTCGTCGTAAGTGTCGCCCCACCGATGCCGCACTTCCAAAGAACCCGATGAGCATCCCAAAGCCGACCAGCGCCACCGCCTGCTCCTTCGAGAAGAACGCCGCCTGGATCAGCCAGCGATTGATCAGCGTGTAGGCGCCGTAGGCGAGTCCCATCGCCACGAGGCCTCCCAGCAGGCCCTTGATCGCGCCCTGCAGCAGGAAGGGCCGCCGGATGAAACCGTCCGTGGCGCCCACCAGCCGCATGATCGCGATCTCGCGACTGCGCTGCAGCACGGCCATGCGGATCGTGGTGCCGATGATGATGATCGCCACGACGGCGAACGCCGCGCCCACCACGAGTCCGACCGCGGCGGCCACCTGCCGCAGCCGGTCCAGCTTTTCCACCCAGTCCCGGCCGAACCGCACGTCGTCCACGAACCCGAACCCGCGCAACCGGTCCGCGACCTCGTTGACGTGCTGGGCGTCGCGAAACCGCGGCTTGAGCTTCAGCTCGATCGA
>Ga0209156_10001731_pt1 | contig 17547 bp, 12 predicted proteins | sample GraSoiAngelo_124_FD_185881 | JGI IMG/M metagenome (GOLD analysis project Ga0209156, IMG submission 185881) | Grasslands soil microbial communities from the Angelo Coastal Reserve, California, USA - 14_0927_05_20cm (SPAdes) (version 2) | ecosystem: Environmental > Terrestrial > Soil > Grasslands...
CGGGGGTTACGCCGACAATTGCCAAAGCCGAGGAACGAAGAACAGACCTCGCCACGTTACTTGCATCGGTGTCCGGTTTGCGCGACGCCATGATTCTTCGCGAAATTCTCGGACCGCCGCGCGGTTTGCGAATACAGATGGACATTGACGACGGGATCTTGCGATCCAACGCCTCAAGCGCGCACCGCGTGAATTGAAGCTGCTTTCCTCGTGGGAATTACCATCACTTATATCTTGCCACGAGGGGGTCGTCAGTCTTATTTTCGTTAATCCCCGTGAAAACAGCGCCGGTTCCTCCGCGTCGGGAACCAGAAGGCCGCGACGAACTATTCGCCTCGACCCGTTGGACGATTGTCCTCGAAGCGGGCAATTCCGCGACGGTTTCCGCTCACGCATTCAACGCGCTGTCGGAACTGTGCCAAATTTATTGGCGCCCGCTGTATTCCTTCTTACGCAAACAAGGATATGGCCCTGAGGATGCGCGGGATTTGACCCAGGGCTTTTTCGCTGATCTGATAGAGAGTCGTGCATATGCCCGCGCCGACCGCGAGAAGGGACGGTTTCGTTCGTTTCTCCTCGGCACACTGAAACATTTCATCGCAGACGTGCGCGATCGTGGACGGGCTTTGAAACGTGGCGGCGGAATGATTCTGCAGAACCTGGACGATAAAGCCACCGCAGAGGCCGAGGCGCAAATTGCGCGAGCAACAAAATGGCAGGCCGAGGAAGTCTATGACCGTGAATGGGCGGCGTTGCTTTTGCGGCAAGCGCTGGATCGGCTCGCGCAAGAGTGCGCGCTCGCTGCTAAAACAGAGCTTCTCAACCATTTGATGCCGTATCTTTCGGCGACCGAAGAATCGAACATCCCCTACGAAGAGATGGCGCGGCGAGCGCATCGCCCAGTCACGACGTTGCGCAGCGATGTTGCCCGATTGCGCAAGCGTTATCGCGCAATTCTACGCGAAGTAGTGCGCGACACGGTCTTTGAAGCCGCAGAGGTGGACGAAGAATTGCGATACCTATGCCGGGTGTTAACCGTAGTAAACTAGTAGATGCAACCCGCTTCCCCGGTAGCCTCGACCTGTCCGAACTGTGGCGGGGTACTCGTAGAAACATCCGGTGGCGGACTCGGCTGCATGATTTGTTTGTTGCGCGCTGGAATCGGCAGCGAAGAAGAATTGCAGCAGGATTCAACGCACGAAGCGTTGGAGGGCGATGGACATTTCGGAGTTTATGAGATTGATCGGCGTGAGGACGGAGACCTTTACGAGCTTGGTCGCGGAGCGATGGGCGTTACCTATCGCGCTACCGACACGACGCTGCAGCGCAAAGTCGCCTTAAAGATCATTAAAATCGACGTCGGTGAGAGAAGCGCCGACGCCCGCGAACGTTTTATGCGCGAAGCCCGCGCCGCCGCAGCGCTGCGACACGAGAACATCGCCACTGTCTACCAATTCGGAATTCGCGAAGAGACAGGCCAGTATTTTTACGCGATGGAACTGATCGAGGGAGAGACCCTTGAGGAACGCGTTCACCGCACCGGGCCACTCGATGCGCGCACCACTATCAGCATCGCACAGCAAGTCACGTCGGCACTGGCCGCAGCGGAAAAGCACGGACTAGTCCACCGCGATTTAAAGCCGGCAAACCTGATGCTCGTCGAGCCGGACGAACCCGAAGTGGTAGGGCGCGACCGCCGGGCGCGCCGCAAACGGACGGCGCAGCGCGCCAGCTCTACCGTAAAAATAATCGACTTCGGTGTAGCCAAGGCGCTTCACGCTCAAACTGGTCCGCTGTCGCTGACTCATGAGAGATTTGTCGGTACGCCGGCATTCGCCAGCCCGGAACAATTTGAACATTCCGCTCTCGACGTGCGCTCCGATATCTACTCGCTGGGCGAAACGCTGTGGTTCGCGCTTACAGGAAAAACGCCATTTGCAGGCCGTAGCGTAGATGAGATTCACCGCGCTCAACAATCAAATGTGCTTCCCATCGAACAACTGAAAGCAGCGCACGTTTCGTCCCGCCTCGGGTCGTTGCTCAAATCGATGCTCGCACTCGAGCCAGCCTCCCGACCCGGCACCCGCGCATTGGCAGCGCGTCTGCAGCGTTGCTCCCCAGAGGCACGCAGCAAGCGACGCACGCGCGTCGCTCTCGCAGCCGCCGCGATCCTGATTCTCGGCGCGTCTGCGCTTTTGGTCTTTCAGCCACCGCGTATCCAACAAAATGCGCCTTTGAGTCCCGCACCGGACAAAAGTATTGCGGTGCTTCCGTTTGAAAACCTGAGTCGCGATCCGGACAATGTCTACTTCGCCGATGGCGTGCAGGACGAAATTCTAACCCGTCTTGCCAGCCTCGCCGATCTGAAGGTGATCAACCGTACCTCGGTGATGCAATACAAAAGCGGGTCCGCGCGAGATCTACGTAAAATCGGCCACCAACTAGGTGTTGCGCGTGTAGTGGAAGGAAGCGTGCAGCGAGCGGGCAACCGGGTGCGCGTCAACGCCCAATTAATTGATGTGTCCACCAATCTGGCGCTATGGGGGCAGACTTATGACCGCGACCTTGCGGACGTTTTCGCGATTCAAAGTGAAATTGCGACCTCGATTGCCCGCCAATTGCAGGCCAGCCTTTCGGCACGCGAAAAGACTGCGATTGAACAAGCCCCCACAAATGACATCACCGCCTTCGAACTCTACGCTCGAGCCAAAGATCTTCTTGCGAGCAGGAATGCGAAAGCGAATTTGCTGGAGGCGGCTGATCTGCTGAACCAGGCTGTCGCGCGTGATCCATCATTTTTTAAAGCGTATTGCCTGCTCGCTTGGACTCACGACCTCCTTTATTTTTTCGGTCACGACCATACGCCCGCGCGGCTGGCATTAGCTGAAGCGGCAATTGAGACGGCATTTCGGCTCCATCCAGATGCGGGTGAAGCACACCTCGCGCGCGCCCGGAACCTTTATGAAGGATACCTCGATTATGACGCTGCTCTGGCCGAATTAGAAGTTGCCGCCAAGACCTTGCCCAATAGTGCCAGTGTTTTCGAGCTCAAGGGTTACATCGAGCGTCGCCAAGGCAAACAAGAAGAGGCGGTGCGTAGCCTGGAGCGCGCCATTGATCTGGATCCGCGGAACAGCTACATGCTGCAGCAGATTGCGCTCAGTTATCGTCTTCTGCACCGTTTCGCTGAGCAAAAATCGGTTTTAGATCGCGCGTTGGCTATTGATCCGAATAATGTCGATATCCAACTCGAGCGCGCGGCCGTGTATTTCTATTGGAAAGCGGATTCCCGCCCCCTGCATCAAATGGTCGATTCAATTCGGACCACAAATCCCGCTGCTACTCAAGACATCGCCGAGTATTGGCTTTTTTACGCATTGGCCGAACGCGATGCTGCTGCTGCAAGAAATGCCGTGATCGCAGCAGGCGAAAATCCAGCCTTGACCGACGAGACCGTTAATTTCAGTCGGTCGTTCATGGAAGGTGTTATCGCCCGCATGACGAAAGATGATGCAGAAGCACGTGCGGCTTTCACTGCGGCGCGCATGGAGCAGCAGAAGGTCCTTCAATCTCCCGAAAGCTACGGGCCGGTGCTCTGCGTGCTGGGTTTAATCGACGCTGGGCTGGGACGGAAAGAAGAAGCGCTGCGGGAAGGCCGGCGTGCAGTTGAGGTTCTTCCCGTGGAAAAAGATGCAATTCACGGAATCGGTATGGTCGAATACTTCGCGATGATCGCTGCGTGGGCTGGTGATAAAGATCTCGCCTGCCAGCAGCTTGCAATCGCCATCCGTCCGCCGAGCCCACTCAACTACGGCCACTTGAAACTGCTGCCGTTTTGGGACCCGTTGCGAGGCGATCCGCGTTTTGAAAAAATCGTCGCCTCCCTCGCACCGAAGTGAGGTTTAAGCTTAGACTCTTCACGAATCGGTAAAGAGGTAAAGGTCGAAGGCTATCGCGTGGGAAATGAACTGCGCTATGTCTCTGCAAGGGAGATCAGGCGATCTCGGAGGAGAGTCCGTACCGACGAAAGAAATTGGGCGTAGTGATCGTTCCGCTAACTCGTGGGAGGCGGAGTAGGAGTAGGCTTATTGGGCTTTGGCCCTGGAGAAGGTACAGGGGCTTCTGTACTCGACCTCTTATTCTTTTGCGTTCGGGCAGTTGTGGGAGCAGGAGTAGGGCTGTTGGGCTTTGGCCCTGGCGTCCACGGTGAGTAACAACTCACGAAAAGCGAGGCGCCAGCCAGGATGCAGATATATTTTTTCGTAATCATAGAGTCATCTTGAGTTCCTGAGTCAACGTGAGCAAGACATTTGTCAGGCATTCAGGATTCGCAAGTTTTGTTCGAGAAGTGCGTGATGATCGCGGAGTAAGCGTGGGTTCGTTTTGAAATCATGCGCTTCGACTATGGTCTGTGGTGCGGCCTTTCGGTCCGGCGCGGCGTCTTTACCTTGCGGTACCTAGTTTCCTCACTCGTGTTTCTGGTCGGCTGAATTTTGGGCCGCATTCATCTCCTTGATTTTTCGGTGAAGGGTTCCCCGCTTGGTCCCGTCCGCGCGTTTCGTAGCCGGCAGTAAGGATTTTAACAACCTTTTTGCCACGCGGGGCGAAATTTTCCGAAGGAACAGGGTAAATGGCTAAACCGATCCAAAGAGGAGTTGAAATGCAAAAGCTAAACCCTGAGATACCTTTTACGTCTGCACGGAAGGACGAAGCAAACGAGGGAGCACGTATCTCTATCAGAGATCCGGACACGATCCTCACCACGATTGTGCTTCTACTTGCCTGCCTGGCCCTCGCGGTCCTGGCGCATGCAGTCATTTAGCAACGCGTCAGGACAACCCCAGGGGTATCTGCTTGGTCCCAACATACGTCGTTCTAACGACGCCGGCAGCAACAACGTGGCAGCGGGAGCTTAAAGTCCTTTTCAGCAACACGGGGTACCTTCCGCATCCCTGTTGGCTGAGATGTGTCCGATAGCGCCGACACTGGTCACAGCGACTTAGCCATCGGTCACGGAGGTTGCTTGGCCCGCTTTAACCTCCCACTCTCTCTGCCGCACCTATCTTGGCTATCCGTCCTATCGCTGTAATCCGCGGTCGGCCGGAAAGATTTTTAAACTTTCTTGCTACGCCGGGCAAAAGCTTCCGAAGGAAATAAGTAAACCGCCAGAACTGGATTCTCCTAAAGAAATCAGAGAAGGCCAACACAATGAAAGTTTAATAGGAAAGGAATTTTTAAATGAAAATCTTTATCGTTTATGATTTAGATTCAAAAATGCCCGTTGCTGTTGGCGAACAAGTGAGCGCGGAAACGGCGCGATGTTGTGCAAGCGCGGCAACCGGAATCTTCCACGCAAATCTTTTTGCAGAAGAAATTGATTTAGGAAAACAATTACCTATATCACCGGAGTCAGGCACCGTAGCCAGTGCTTAGACGCAGCTTTATTCTCCCCAGTTTTTCGCTCAAGCGTTTGGCGCGTTCCGCCCCTTGCGCGACCCGTGTTATGCGTACTCGGCCCCAAGGGATTTTCAAACTTTTTTGCCACGCTGTGCAAAAAGTTCCGAAGGAACAGGTAAAACCAGCAAATCGCCAAAAGCCGAATGAAAACGAAAATCACACAGAGCATCAACTCCGCCGCGATTGCCATTAGCGCTGTTTTGCGCCGTTGCAATCCTGTCGCCTTCCCCCACCAGCATAAATACCACGATCAATGACCGCGCAGCCGATGCATTGCGCCATATCATTATTAGGTAGGCTGGTAGCACGCCCGGCTCAGCTGCTATGACAAGGCGTTGCAACTACATTGCAACCCATACAAAGTTGTAGTTTCTTCTGGCTTTGGCCAAATAATCCAGCTAAAGCTGTAAGCAAGCCGTCACGTTAGGTCGTGACGGCTTCTTTGTCTCCTTTGGGTTTCATATAGCACTCACCACAGCATACAGGTGAGCAGGAAGGCACAAATCCATTCGTTAGATAACATAGAGGTCAAGTCTCCTTTTTGTTCTTGGCTTTTCTAAAAGGGTTCCGGCTGGTATGTTATGTTCGCCGGGCCGGTTACTCGCGGCCGGTGGTAGCTATGCGATTTCGAGAAACAAGGTCTGTCCGCATTCTTTTTGCCACGCCGGCGAAAACTTTCCGAAGGAACAGGCATGAAAACAATATGCCTGAGTCAAACACGATGCCTGACCGCAGTCTCCTTGATGCTTGTAGGTGTGTTACTAACCTGTTACGGCGTCATAGTGAACTTGCGTCACGGCGGTATACAGGATATCGAGAACGTGGCTGACGTTGTACCTGCGGAGGAGGATGGGGATGCCGAGTATCTGGAAAAGCGTCATGAATTCTTGGACCGGTTCTTCGGGACCGGGCCAGGAGGCGTGTCGCCTAGTGCTTACATGGCCGCGCTCGCCGCGGCGCGCTCGCTGCCTCCAAGCCCGCTTTTGCAAGGCGGGAAGTTCGTGTCGCCCGAAGCGCCGGAGGTCACGTCGCCATGGACTTCTCCAATAGCGCCTCCCATGCAGAACAGTTACGGCGGAAACGCAAGCGCGAGGGTCCATGCGTTAGCTATTGATCCGGTCAACGCCAACGTCGTTTATACAGGAACCTTCGGCGGGCTCGCCAAGACAACCGACGGCGGCGTCACTTGGCGGTATTTGTCTGACTCGTGGGCTTCACAGAGTGTCAGCGCAATCGCCGTCAATCCTGGCGCGTCTAATGACGTCTACGTTGGCACGGGCAGAGAAGGCAGTGGCGCTGCCTCTTATGAGGTAGGCCTCTACCGCTCATTTGACGGAGGGTCAACCTGGAGTAGCGCCTTGGGAAAGGCCCAGTTTGAAGGTACGTACATCAGGACGATTGCTATCGACCCGAACACCTCGAGCTCGCAATTGACCACGACCGTATACGCCGCCAACGGCGGCACAAACACTTGCGGATTGTGGCGCTCAACTGATAGCGGCGTCACTTGGTTGCAGTTGTACCAGGTCGACAACGGCGTTTATGATGTAGCCATAGACGCCGCGACTCATCCTTCCACCCTTTACATCACTGAGGACAACGGGACGTTTAAGAGCACCGATTCCGGCCGATCCTGGACACTCATACACAGTGTTCTCGAGCATTCCCGCAATCGGTTAAGCGTGGCTAACTCCACGCTTTACCTTTTGGGGCCGAGCGATCCGGACCATAACCTCTACAAGTCCATGGACGGCGGAGCGACTTGGATTCAAATACCAACCCGTTGCCCCTGCGCTCCTGACGTTTGCGCAAACGACAACCCGCCTGGCCCTCCGATCTGTGCCGACAGCTGCGCCAGCCGCTGCGGTAATATCGGCTTTTCCGTGTTCGCCGTGGACCCCGTCGACCCACAGATCATTCTCGGAGGCAACCAGGCTCTTTACCGCACGGATAACGAAGGCGCGACTTGGACCGAAATAGGAAACAAGTGGGGCAACGATCCCGATCCAGCCCGCCGCATCCATACCGACCAACGAGCGATCGTCTTCTCGCGGACAGCTCCTAATGTCGTGTACGAGGGCAACGACGGAGGCATCGTAAGATCGAGGGACGCGGGGCTGCACTGGACGAACCTTAATCAAAACTTTCCAGGTGCGTTGCTCTACGGCGTGGCCTTAAGCGCGGACGGCAATATGGTCGCGGGAACCCAGGACAACGGCGTGGTCTTCAGCGGCGCGAGTGCACCTTGGGATATGATCTTTGGCGGCGATTCCGCCCACAATCTCATCGATCCGGTCGATGGGACGGTTGGGTACTTCACGATGTATCGCGATTATGTCTTTAGAAGATTCAACACGGCAACGCCGCACACCTCGGTCAATGTTCGCCCGTCTCAATTTGATGACGATGCAAGCTGCAACTTCTTTCCGACGTTTAGCATGAATCCATCTTCTCCAACTCATATCATCGCCGCTTGCCAGCAGGTGGTCCGAACCCTTGACGGCCCGACGGTTACGCCTGAGAGCTGGACGACGATCGGGCAGCCGTTTGCGGATCCTGTTACTGCAACCTACGAAGCACCGAATAATTCTAACGTCATTTACGCCGTCGCCGCTCATGGGGAGGTTTGGATGACTACGAACGCGAACGCCGGGACCGCGGCTGTCTGGAGGAATGTCACCCGAGACTTACCGGGGGGGATCTGGACCATCGCCGTTCATCCCACCGACCCGCAAACGGCATATCTCGCGTGCGATTCAGGCATGTATAAAACCACCGACATGGGAACAACCTGGATGCAACAGGGAGTCCAAAACCTGATCTATCGTGATGTAGCCATCGATCCACTGAATCCTCAACATATCTTTGCAGCTTCTAATGCAGGAGTTTTTGCCAGCACCGATGGCGGGCTCAGCTGGGGAAACATGAGCGACGGCATACCGGCAGGATTGGTGGTTACTGCGCTCTCCTTTAATGCCAGTAGTCGGCAGCTTGCCGCTTCCACCTTTGGGCGTGGAGTTTACATGCTTCATCTGGATCCGCCTCCGCGGCCGCGTCCCACTCCGCGGCCCAGGCCATGATTTCAAGAGGATGAGTATGTTCGATTCAATTTTGATAGCGCCACTCTCGTGATGTTCCGGTTTCACAAGTCAAAATCAGCGATCTCTTCCAAATGAAAACGGGTAGTTTGTTTGCAGAATTGAAGCGGCGCAAAGTTTACAGAGTTGCGGTTGCGTACGCTCTCATGGGATGGGCGCTGGCTCAGGGGATCGCGCAGGTTTTCCCGGTGTTCGAGGTTCCGAACTGCATACTGCGCTTGATCATGGTTCTTATTCCGCTCGGATTTCCGATTGCGCTGGTTCTTGCGTGGCTGTTTGAACTGACGCCGGAAGGCTTGAAACGAACGGTAGACATACCGCCGGATAAAGTCCCTGACATCGTTCGGCAGCTTGAGGCGCACGCGCGGCAACAATTCGTCCGCGGCTATTTATGTGCCTTAATTTACGCCGGATTGGGCGACAAAACGAAAGCGATCGATTACCTTAAGCGGGGATATCTCAATCACGACAATATCGACGTTACAGGGGTTCGAGTCGATCCCATGCTCGATGCGTTGCGCAGCGATCATCGGTTCGAAACGCTCGCGGACGAAGCCTCCAACATACACGATCACGTCGGCCCATGTTAAGCTCAACCTAAGTCGCTGAGAACCCGGCTGTCCGTCTTATCGACGACTGAAGATCAGCGCATCGAAATCAGATCGATGCAGCGATGATCAGAGCGAAGGTGGATCAATGCTGTGGCGGTGGCCCCCGTGCGGTGCCGGAAGTCAAATGCCGGCACCTCAGTCTCAGCGCCCCGCAGAGCCGGCACAGGTCGGAAGCTGCTTGAGCTTCCTTTGTAGCTTTGTACTTTCAAGCCTCCAATGCCGGCGTGGCGGAATTGGCAGACGCGCTGGACTCAAAATCCAGTGATCGCAAGATCGTGTGGGTTCGAGCCCCTCCGCCGGCAAACCGTCTAACCCTATCTCTTGCGAGAGAGAATTAATCAGTTATCGCACCGGCAAACTTCGCATCCGCGCGAAGGCAGGCAACTGCGGTGGCGCGACGTATTCACCGTTTATTGCTTGTATAGAAGAGCGAGAACCCACATGTTCTCTCGTGAACGGGAAGGCTGGCGACCGGGGTGAAGATGGACCTGGCGAGTTTGTAACTACCCGCTGGAGCCTTATCCTTTCCGCCGCCAACGGAAGCGAAGAACAAAAGGCGCGCGACGCGCTGGCCGAGCTTTGCCGAACTTATTGGCGACCCGTTTTCTCGTTCGTCTGCAGACACGGCTATTCCACACAGGACGCGCAGGACCTTACGCAGGATTTTTTTATGACCATTCTGAAGAAAAATTGGTTGCACCACGCCGATCGAAGTCGCGGTCGGTTCCGCTCGCTGTTGCTCAAGTCGCTCCAAAATTTTCTTGTTAACGCCACCGAGAAATCACATGCCCACAAACGCGGCGGCGGCGCGGAATTTATTTCCTGGGACGATTGGATGGCGGAAGCGCAGTCGCAATTGTCCATCCCAATTCAAGCACTCGACTCCGTGCCGCCGGAGCGCATCTTCGACCTCGCTTGGGCGACGACGGTTGTGGAACACGCGTTTCAACGCCTGCGGGAAGAATGCGAGAGCAGAGGCAAGCTCTGGCTTTTCCAAGCACTAAGCTCCCATCTTACTGATGAACGCGATGAACTGTCATATGCCAATCTATCTGCGGAATTGGAAATGGCGGAGACGGCCGTGAAAAAACAGCTGCACAACATGCGCCAGCGTTACCGCAGTCTGCTGCGCGATGAAGTCTCACGCACGGTCCAAAATCCTGCCGACGTAGATGACGAGATCCGGTATCTGTGTGCAGCGCTCGCAGGAAGAACCGCGTAACTTTGATGAAGACTTCCGACCACCGGTCTGATTCACTCCCGAGCGCGAGTAAAGGCACCGCAAAATGCGAGAAGTGCGGCGCAACCATGCGACTCGACACCGGAGTTTGTGTTAGCTGCCTCTTGCTCGAGGGACTGGAAACTGGTGGCGACGTATCCAAGGCGGTTTATGAAAGCGTACTCGACGAGGTGGACGCGTCGCACAAGCCTTGGTTCTTAGGCAACTACGAAATTCTCGAGCAGATCGGTTGCGGCGGCATGGGCGTGATCTATCGCGCCAGGCAACGACATTCCCGGCGCATCGTCGCGGTAAAGCGCGTCCTTAGTTATCGCGCTGATTCACACGGAGCGCTGCAGCGTTTCCGACGAGAAGCACAGGCGGTGGCCAGTCTGGATCATCCAAACATCCTTCCGATATACGAGGTGAGCGAAAGCGAGGACGGCCTGCCGTTTTTCAGCATGAAGTTCGCGGAGAAGGGAAGCTTGCAAGAGAACACGGCTTCTCTGCGCGATGAACCGCGGAAGTGCGTGCAACTCATGGCAAAAGTCGCGCATGCTGTCGAATACGCCCACAGCCGGGGAGTTCTCCACCGTGATCTAAAACCGGGAAACATTCTGCTCAACGATCGGGGCGAGCCACTGGTCAGCGATTTCGGTTTGGCGAAGCTGCTGGACGGGAACAACGATCTTACAAGGTCGCTGACTACGTTCGGAACAGCAGGTTTTATTGCCCCTGAGCAAGCTAATGGTGCAGCCGCCGATTTTACGCCGGCGGCCGATGTTTACAGTCTCGGCGCAGTTCTGTTCAACGTGCTTGCCGGACGTCCGCCATTCCTGGGTTCGAATCCGGTTTCCGTGATTCGTCAAGCGTCTGAAACGCAGGCGCCCAAACTACGCTCGCTGGCACCATCGCTTGATCGCGATTTGGAGACGATTTGTGCACGCTGCCTCGAGCGCGATCCGAAGGTGCGCTACCAGTCCGCCGGAGACCTCGCAGCCGATCTTGAACGCTGGCTCGCTGGCCGTCCAATCGTCGCTCGCCCGGTTTCACCCCCAGCGCGGATCTGGCGCTGGTCGCGTCGTAACCCCAAACTGGTTGGAGCAGCGACTGCCGGTCTTCTTTTAGGCGCGGCTGCGGTTTGGTTATTTCGCGCCGAACTCTTCCGAGCTTCGCAGTTTAATCCCCCGGACAGGAGTATTGCTGTTCTACCATTTACCGATTCTAGCGAGACGAAAGATCAGGAATATTTGTGTGACGGCATAAGCGAGGAGATTCTCGATACCTTGGCGCAGGCTGACGATTTGCGCGTGGTCGGCCGAAGTTCGTCATTCTCATTGAAAGGAAAGAACACAAAGGAGGTTGGAGAAAAGCTTAACGTTGGAAATGTGCTTGACGGAAGGTTGCAGCGCCAAGGTAACCGCGTTCGTGTAACAGCCGAACTGATTGACGCGCGAAACGGTTTTCGCGTGTGGACGGAAACTTATGACCGCGAGTTGGACGACGCATTTGCACTTCAAGGCGAAATCGCCCGGTCTATCGTTGACGCGCTCAAGATCAAGCTCGGCGTTCGGCTTTCCGCTCACGAACAACCCGGCAACGACGCGTACGACGTTTATCTACAGCGACTTTTCACGGATGTAACTCATCCGACAGGAATAAGCAGTATTGGCATTAGCGTGCCCGTACAGAATCCATTAAATCCATTCACCGTTCCGGATTACACATCTGCGGGAGGTTTCGACACGCGCCGCCCGGACACTCGAGTGACCGCTGCACCTCCAGAGAGGGGAGTCACTACCAGTGTGCGTGATCGCGCATCGGAAGCCGGTCTGCAAACGAACAAAATTACAGCGGACGTGACCGCTGCGCCTCCACGGACAGGATTCGCTACCAATGTGCGCGATCGCGCATCGGAAGCCGGTCTGCAAACGAACAAGATTATAGCGGACGGGCCAGCGTCCATTCATGGGTTTGTCAAAGATGCAAAAGGCGTACCGATTAAAGGCGCTGGCGTTCGGATCGAATCGCGAGACGGCAAACAGGTGTTCAGCACAGTTAAGACCGATCCAAACGGCCGCTATATTTCACAGGGACTGCAACCGGGCGTTTACCGGGTAACGTTGCTTGTAAATGGCGCGGTCAAGGCGTCGATCATGAACACGCAAACCAAGGCGGATCAACCGACTCAGCTGAATTTCGATTTCAAGCCAACGTCCCAAGCAGGTAACATTGCAAAGGGCGGAAAGCGCATGGTGTGGGTGCCAGCTCGTACCGGGAGCCATATCGGCGGTACTTGGGTCGAAGTCGACGACAGGGGAAAGGCGCATTCCGGTTCCAACATTGAGACAGTCACCGCTCGTACTTGGTAATTTTGAAAACCGCCACGACGAACCAACGGCCAATATCAGGGGCCGTACATGGTATGTCGCGCTGAAGAAGCGCTTCTAATCTGTAGCCACGGCCCAGTAAGCCGTGTGCGCGCCACTAACAAACGCGCTGCAGCAATAGTCGGTCCCGCTCTTTTTCTACCGTTTAAGTAATTTTCTCGGAACTTCGCCTCTTCTTTCCTGTAGGAAGCATTGAATGGTGCGACAGAATTTTCCCGCCCCAATCTTCGGCCTGCTCTTCTGGCTCATATTCGTGAGTACTGGCCGGACTCAAAACGGTGGTACCTGGCAAACGCGGGCCCCCATGCCTGTTAGCCGCCAAGAACTCGCGACTGGGGTGCTAAATGGCAAGGTGTACGTCGTTGGCGGTTATGATGCAGATGCTCACTCCACGGCCACAGTGCAGGTCTATAATCCAACCACCGACACGTGGACTTTGGCGCAGGCGCTTCCTATTGCGGTTAATCATAACGCCGCAGCCGTGGCGGGGGGAAAACTTTACAGCTTCGGCGCGGGCGTAGGAGAGACGTTTGTTTACGATCCAAACAGTAACTCGTGGGCTGCCAGAGCTTCCAGCCATTACGTGCACCGCGGAACTGCCGCGGTCGGAGTAATCAATAATAGAATTTATGTTACTGGCGGGGAAGGCACTCCCAGCCAACGCGAGCTGGAGGTGTACGATCCAGTCGCAAACACATGGACAGTTAAGGCGCCCATGAGCGTTCCGCGCAATCACACCGCTGGCGGCGTGATCAATGGGAAATTCTACGTTGTTGGTGGCCGAGCCGGACCGTCAACTGATGCCCTCGAAGTTTACAATCCGCAGACTAATACCTGGTCCACGCTAGCGCCGATGCCAACCGCCCGCTCCGGTTTCGCAGCGGCGGTCGTCAACAATGAGCTTTGGGTTTTCGGCGGGGAAGACCCTCAAACTCTGGTTTTGCATGCAGAGGTGGAGGTCTATAGTCCTGCCACTAACAGCTGGCGTCGGTTGCCCAATATGCCTTCGCCGCGGCATGGAATCTGGGCATCGGTTATTGGGAACAAAATCTACATTCCAGGTGGTGGCACCACCCCGGCCTTGATAAATCCTACGAATACGAACCAGATTTTTACCGTTAGCGTAGCAGAGAGGGCTGCACTGGCCGACTTTAATAACGACGGCCACCCGGATTATGTGCTCCGTAAGCCAAGCACGCATCAAACGGCGATCTGGTATCTAAACAACAACATTTATCAGGGTGGCGCTTTAGGTCCAAGCATCACAGTTGGCTGGGCCCTTGACGGTGTGGCGGATTTCAATCGTGACGTGCACCCAGATTACGCACTGTTCAATCCTACTACCGATCGAACAGCGATTTGGTATATGTCGGGGCCAACGCGCATCGCAAGCGCATATGGGCCAACGCTTCCCGGTGGCTGGGATTTGGTGGCTACGGCCGATTTTAACGGTAATGGCTACCCGGACTATGTGCTTTACAATGCAAGCACGCGCCAGACAGCGATCTGGTATCTGAACAACAACGTTTTCGTTAGCGGCGGGTTCGGTCCAACCCTTCCGGTCAACTGGAACGTGGTGGGGGTAGCAGATTTTAATCGCGACGGCCATAGAGATTATTTGTTGTTCAATTCCAGTAATCACCAAACAGCGATTTGGTATTTATCAGGGCGAACGTTGGTCGGAGGCGCTTATGGGCCGATCATTCCCAGTGGGTGGGCGTTAGTGGCTACGGCTGACTTTAACAGTGACGGGCGTCCGGATTATCTGCTTTACAATCCAGCCACTCGCCAGACAGCGATCTGGTATCTCAACAACAACGTTTACGTCAGTTCCGCATTTGGCCCGACCCTTCCAGCTGCTTGGAGCTTGGTCGGGCAGTGAGCAAACATAAGCGCGCATCTCGAAGAAGACGCTCGTATCGTACAAACCGAGCTGCGCCTTGGGCAGCGACAACATAACAGCCGTCTGCAGACCGGGCGAGCGGATCTATCCCATCGCAATACAGGCCACACCGCTATCGGCTATTTATTGGGACTAGCGGTTATTGGTGCCGCAAAAGGGGCCGCTCCTTCCCAGCGGCTGGGCATTGGTAGTTACAGCCGACTTTAACGGTGACGCCAAACCGGATTACTCGCTCTACAACACGAGCACCGGGCAAACCGCGATCTGGTATCTGAACAATAATATTTACATCGGTGGCGCGTACGGCCCGACTCTTCCTATTGGCTAGAGCTTGGTCGCACCATGGGTGACGGCCTTGGCGCCGCGTTTTAGGCGTTAACTGTTCACGTTTTGGGGAAGCAGACCACTACTCGGCAGTCTTAGCGCGACCGGTTCAGCGCTTAACTATCGACGACTGGGCAATCTGGGGTAACGGTTTTGTTAATGACGAAAGAGGAAATCGCTGGCGTGCTGGAGCAAATCGCGACACTGCTCGAATTGAAGAACGAAAACCCTTTCAAAATCCGGGCTTACACGAATGCCGCGCGTGCGGTCGAAACATTTGGCGGAAATATCAGCAATTTTCAGGATGAAGAAGCGCTTTCGAAAATTCCCGGAATCGGGAAGAGCATCGCTCTCAAGATCAAGGAACTCGCGACGACTGGATCGCTGAAATATCTGGCGGAATTGAGCGCGGAATTTCCATCCGGAATTCTCGAATTGTTCTCACTGCCCGGGCTTGGCGCCAAGAAGATTAAGGCTCTTCACGACAAGCTTCAGATCAGTTCCATCGAGCAGCTGCAAAAAGCATGCGAAATCGGGCGTGTCGCTGAATTGCCCGGTTTCGGCGAAACAACCCAGCAAAAACTCTGTGACATCATTGCAAAACGCGCCGCGCACGCCGGTTCATTTCAAGTCGGGCAGATCGCAGCAGAAGCGGAAACATTGCGGTCCGATCTGGCGGCACAGGGCAGCGCTGTGCAGGTCGATCTGGCTGGAAGTTATCGGCGGAGAAAAGAGATCGTACATGATTTGGATCTTTTGGTGGCGACGAAGAACCCCGCGGACATCACGAAATTTTTCGTTTCCCATCCGCTGGTGGAATCGATTATCGCGCAGGGGCCCACCAAATCGAGCGTACGACTGCGATCGGGAGTGCAGTGCGATCTGCGAGTGGTGAGCACGACGGAATATCCTTTCGCGCTCGCTTATTTCACCGGAAACAAGGAACACAACATCGAATTACGCAGCCGTGCGCTCCAGCGGGGCTGGACGCTCAACGAATACCGGCTCGCTCCGCTTCCGGTGGATCCGAAAGCGAAGAAGAAAAGGCCGATAAAGAAAATTCCAAACGTGCACGATGAAGCAGGCCTTTATCGTGCAGTCGATCTCGATTTTATTCCGCCGGAATTACGGGAGAATTGGGGTGAATTCGAAGCCGCTGAGAACCATTCGCTGCCAAAACTCATTGAGAAGGAAAACCTGCGCGGCACATTTCATTGTCACACAACGGCAAGCGATGGGCACAACTCCGTCGAGGAGATGGCGGAAGCTGCACAGGAGCTGGGACTCGAGTACCTCGGGATCGCGGACCATAGCCGCAGCTCGATCCAGGCACATGGACTGGACGAAGCGAAGTTGCGCTTCCAAATCGCCCGCATTCGGGCATTGAATAACAAGCTACGCGGCTTTCGCCTTTTTGCGGGTGTGGAATGCGACATTCTGCGCGACGGTACACTTGATTTTCCAGACGAAGTCTTGGCAGACCTCGATTACGTCGTTGCGTCCGTTCATTCCGTATTCAACTTAAGTGAAGTTGAGATGACCCGCCGCGTGATCCGGGCCATGGAGAATCCATTCGTTACGATTCTGGCGCATCCAACTGGCCGATTGCTCCTGTAGCGAGATCCCTATCCAATTGATATTCCGAAAATCCTCGATGCGGCGGCGCGCACGGGGACATGGATTGAGCTCAACGCTGCGCCGAAGCGCCTCGATCTCGACTGGAGGTGGTGGCCACTTGCGAAACAAAAAGGTGTTAAATGTGTGATTAACCCGGACGCGCATCGCACGGAGCGATTGCAAGATTTGTGGTTCGGAATCGGGATCGCGCGCAAAGGCTGGCTGACCAAAGCGGACGTGATGAATTGCTTACCGGTTGTTAAGATCGAGGGCGCGCTCCGCGCAAAGCGGGAGTCGGTAGGGGGCGATCGCTGAGCGCACCGGAACTTTACGGACGGCCCGGCGGTCCGTCCCTACCAGTTAGCACTCTTCTCGTTGCGGCATAAACATGGTGAGGCATTTGCAGGCCCCGCCGGCTTTGATGAATTCGCTCATCGGCAGTTCGTAGCAGCAGTAGCCGCGGTCTTGCAGCGTCGCGACGAGCCGCGGCGCGCCTTCGGGTAGGACGATATCTCGCTCGATGACGACCGCATTGCATGAAAAGTGCATTGCTTCCTCTGGCAAAACGTCGATCAAGCCAGTGACCTGTTCGCGAATTGCGCGCTGGCCGTATTCATCGAACGCGGACGGAAACCAAAAGGCGGAGCCGTCCGGCAGCGGGCAAAAGCAGGTGTCGAGATGATAAAAGCGCGGATCGACCAATTCGACTGAGATTACGAGACAGCCAAGGATATCCGCCAGGGCGCGGTGAGATTGAATGTCGGAACGAAATTTGTAACCGCAGAAGAGCGCATCGCCGCCAAAAAGCGCGTCGCCTTCGCCCTCGAAATAAAGATTTTCCGGCAACCAATTCACTTCATAACCGCGTTGTTCCATCCATTTCGCGAAGAACGGCTGCTCACCCGCGCGCTCTTTATGGCGAAAATTA
>Ga0209156_10001733_pt1 | contig 17542 bp, 13 predicted proteins | sample GraSoiAngelo_124_FD_185881 | JGI IMG/M metagenome (GOLD analysis project Ga0209156, IMG submission 185881) | Grasslands soil microbial communities from the Angelo Coastal Reserve, California, USA - 14_0927_05_20cm (SPAdes) (version 2) | ecosystem: Environmental > Terrestrial > Soil > Grasslands...
TGTCGGACTTCACGGGATTTTTCTACCTCGGTCACCTGATCGAGTTCGGCGATACCAAGCAGCTCTTCACGAGGCCCGCGGACGAGCGTACCGAGGCCTACATCACGGGACGGTTCGGATGAGCGCCCCCCCCTCTCCTCGCGCGGCACACCGCCACTTTCACGACGAGCTCGCCGGGCTCAAGGCCAAGCTGCTCACCATGTCGGGCGAGGCCCAGGAAGCTCTGGGTCACGCCCTCGACGCGCTGCTCAAGCGCGACGCCGAGTACGCGAGCCGCGTGATCGCGGGCGATCGCGCCATCGACGCCCTCGAGCTCGAGATCGAGGAAACGGTGATCGACCTGCTCGCCACGCAGCAGCCCATGGCCCGGGACCTGCGCCTGCTCGTGGCCGCCACCAAGATCGCCAACGACCTCGAGCGCGTGGGCGATCACGCCGTGAACATCGCGCAATCAGCCGACCGGCTGCTGGGCGCGCGCATGGTGGCGCCCGAGCCCGAGCTGCTCGAGATGGCGCGGCAGGCGCGTGCCATGCTGTCGGGCGCGCTCGACGCGTTCGTGCGGGGCGATGCCGCCCTGGGCCGCGAGATCTGCCGCCGCGACGACTCGGTCGACGCCCTGAACCGGTCGGTGTTCCGGATCCTGCTCACCCACATGATGGAAGACCCGCACATCATCGGAGCGGCGATGGACCTGTTCCTGGTGAGCCGCAACCTCGAGCGCGTCGCCGACCTGGCGACCAACATCGCGGAAGACGTCGTGTTCGTGGCGGAAGGAAAGACGATCAAGCACCACGCGGAAGGATGATCACCCCGGAGCGCCGCCGCGCCAGGTACTCGGGGTTCACGAACAGCCGGATCAGCGCCATCCCGGCCACGAAGCCGCCCACGTGCGCCCACACGGCGACCCCGCCCTGCGCGTGCGACAGCGTGCCCGCGGCGCCCAACACGAGCTGCAGCACGAACCAGTAGCCCAGCATCACGTACGCCGGCAGCGCCACCGTCGTCACGAAAAATCCCAGCCACACGATCGTATGCACCCGCACGCGCGGGTACAGCAGAATGTACGCGCCCATCACGCCGCTGATCGCCCCGGACGCGCCCACCATCGGCACCGGGGACGCCGGGTCGCTCACCATCTGCGTCGCCGCCGCCGCCACGCCGCACAACAGATAGAACACCACGAACCGCCCGTGCCCCATCGAATCCTCGATGTTGTTCCCGAACACCCACAGGAACCACATGTTGCCGATGATGTGCAGCCAGCCCGAGTGCAGAAACATCGAGGTGACCACCGTCCACCAGTCCGGCTGCGCCGTGATGACGCAGCGCATCCCCGGCCCGAGCGGCACGGCCGTTCCAGGCGGCACCGAGCGCAGCACCTCCCCGGGGATGAGGCCAAGCTCGCACACCGAGCGCACCAGCTGCTCGGGGTTGACGCCACCGCCCTGAACCAGCAGCCACACCACCGCGTTCACGATGATGATGCCGACGGTGACGGCGGGTGTCAGATCGGTGGGGTTTTCGTCTCTATACGGGAGCACGGACGAAAGATAGCTCTTTGCACCGCCCTGTCATTCTGGCATCTTTCCCGGGCACGGGGCTTGCCTCTGCGACGGCCGAGTACGTTCGCGCATCGACCTTAGGATGAGGAGCACGCGTCATGGCTGAGAAAATCATCGGGATCGACCTGGGCACCACCAACTCCGTGGTGGCCGTGATGGAGGGGGGGGATCCCGTCGTCATCCCCAACGCTGAGGGCGGCCGCGTCACGCCGTCCGTAGTGGCCTTCACCAAGGACGGGGAGCGGCTCGTCGGCCAGGTGGCAAAGCGGCAGGCGGTGACCAACCCTCAGAACACGATCTTCTCGATCAAGCGCTTCATGGGCCGGCGGATGGGCGAGGTGGTGGAGGAGACCAAGCGCGTCCCGTACAAGGTGATGGACGGGCCCAACGGCCTCGCCTCGGTCGAGATTCAGGGCAAGCGGTACACGCCCCCCGAGATCTCCGCGATGATTCTCCAGAAGATGAAGCAGACCGCCGAGGACTACCTCGGCCACAAGGTCGAGAAGGCGGTCATCACCGTTCCGGCCTACTTCAACGATTCGCAGCGCCAGGCCACCAAGGACGCCGGCAAGATCGCCGGGCTCGATGTCGTGCGGATCATCAACGAGCCGACCGCGTCGGCGCTCGCCTACGGGCTCGACAAGAAGAAGGAAGAGAAAATCGCTGTCTACGACCTGGGGGGCGGCACCTACGACATTTCCGTCCTGGAGCTGGCCGAGGGCGTGTTCGAGGTGAAGTCCACCAACGGCGACACGCATCTGGGCGGCGACGACTTCGACGCACGCATCATGGAGTGGCTGGTGGGGGAGTTCAAGCGCGACCAGGGGATCGACCTCTCCAAGGACCCGATGGCGTTGCAGCGGCTCAAGGAAGCCGCCGAGAAGGCCAAGATGGAGCTCTCGACCGTGATGCAGACGGAGATCAACCTGCCCTTCATCACGGCCGACCAGTCGGGGCCCAAGCACTTGAACCTCACCCTCACCCGGGCCAAGCTGGAGCAGCTGGTGGACGACCTGGTCAAGCGCACCCTGCCTCCGATGGAGCAAGCGCTCAAGGACGCCGGCCTCAAGCCGACCGAGATCGATGAAGTCATTCTCGTCGGCGGCCAGACGCGCATGCCCAAGGTCCAGGAGATCGTCAAGAGCTTCTTCGGCAAGGAGCCCCACAAGGGCGTGAACCCGGACGAGGTCGTGGCGATCGGCGCGGCGATCCAGGGCGGCGTGCTCGCGGGCGAGGTGAAGGACGTACTGCTGCTCGACGTGACGCCGCTGTCGCTCGGCATCGAGACGCTGGGGGGCGTCACCACCGTGCTCATCCCCCGCAACACGACGATCCCGACCAAGAAGTCGGAGATCTTCTCGACCGCCGAGGACACCCAGACCACGGTCGAGATCCACGTGCTCCAGGGCGAGCGTCAGATGGCCGTGGACAACCGCACCATCGGCAAGTTCCAGCTCACGGGCATTCCACCCGCCCCGCGCGGCGTGCCGCAGATCGAGGTGACGTTCGACATCGACGCGAACGGCATTCTGCATGTCTCGGCCAAGGACAAGGCGACCGGTAAGGAGCAGAAGATCCGGATCGAGGCCTCGTCGGGGCTCGCGGACAAGGACATCGACAAGATGGTGAAGGACGCCGAGGCCCACGCCACCGAGGACAAGCGGCGCCGCGACGACATCGAGCGCCGCAACCGGCTCGACTCGCTGGTGTACGAGGTGGAGAAGAACACCAAAGAGTGGGTCGACAAGCTCGACGCATCCCTCAAGGGCCGGCTCGACAAAGGCCTGGAGGGTGCCAAGCAGGCCCTGCGCTCCGGCAACGGCGACGAGATCTCCCGGGCATTGGAGGAGCTGCAGCAGGCATATTCCGCGGCGGGCGCGTCGCTGTACGCGGCGCAGCGCGGGGCGGGGGGAGCGGGCGGGGCGGGTGCTCCGGGCGCCGAGCAGCCGGCGGGCGGCGCGGAAGCTGCCGCCGGAGAAAAGAAAGACAACGTCGTCGATGCAGACTACGAGATCGTGGACGACGACAAGAAAAAGTAACCTCTACCTACGGAAGAAACGGCGATGTCGGTACGTACGCGGGATTGGTTGAAGTTCGGGACCCTGGTGGCGATAGCGTTCGTGTTCGGGTTGGCCTTCGCGTCCACGCTCGGCCTGCCCAAGGGGAGCGGCGCGACGGAGTCCATCGCCGCCGCGCAGGCGGCGGCGCCGCGGCTGCCGGCGCCCCCGCTCAAATCGACGGCGGAGCTGGGTGACGCGTTCGTCAGCGTCGCCGAGCACGTGAAACCGGCGGTCGTATTCATCCGGTCGCAGCACGTCGAGCGCGCCCAGGACCAGCGGCTGCCGCCGGGGTTCGAGGACTTCTTCCCGAACCTGCGCCGGCGGCCGCAGGTGGAACAGGGCTCGGGCTCGGGATTCATCGTCTCGGCCGACGGCTATATCCTCACGAACAACCATGTCGTCGCCGGAGCCGACAAGGTCACCGTGAAGCTGTACGACAAGCGCGAGTTCACGGCCAAAGTAGTCGGCACCGATCCCAACACCGACGTCGCCGTCATCAAGATCGACATGCGGGGCCTGCCCACGGTTCAGTTCGGCAACTCGGACTCGACGCGCGTGGGCGAGTGGGCCCTCGCCATCGGCAACCCGCTGGGGGAGGCGTTCTCCTTCACCGTGACGGCCGGCATCGTCAGCGCCAAGGGCCGGCTGCTCCCCGGCCTGCAGCAGACCCGCTACGCCATTCAGGACTTCATCCAGACCGACGCCGCCATCAACCCCGGCAACTCGGGCGGGCCGCTGGTCAACATCCGCGGCCAGGTGATCGGCATCAACTCGGCGATTGCCAGCGAGACCGGGTACTACGCCGGGTATGGCTTCGCCATCCCGATCAATCTGGCGCGCACGGTGATGGACCAGCTCGTGAAGACCGGGCACGTCGAGCGGGCTGTGATGGGCGTCCAGATCACGGACGCCGACGAGAACGACGCGGCGGCCGTGGGCTTGAAGCAGATCACCGGCGTCGCCGTGAGGAGCTACAGCGACGACGACTCGCCGGCCAAGAAGGCCGGCATCCAGCTGGGCGACGTGATCGTGGCGCTCGACGGCGAGCCGATCGACAACACGCCGCAGCTGCAGCAGAAGGTCGCGTTCAAGAAGGCGGGCGACGCGGTAGCGATCACCGTGCTGCGCCAGGGCGGCGAGCGGAAGACGATCACCGTACGCCTGGCACGCGCGCCGAGCGAAGCCGATAGCGAGGTGGCGAGCGCCGGCGTCAAGCCGAAGGGAGAGGGGTCGACCAAAGAGGAGATGCTGGGAATCTCGGTCCAGCCGCTCACCCGGGACGACGCCCAGAACCCGCGGCTCAAGCCCGTGATCCAGCGCGGCGGCGGTCTGGTCATCACCGACGTAGCCCCGGACGGCCCCGCCTATCAGCGGCTGCGCTCGGCCGACGACCCCGGCGGTCCGGACATCGTCGTGGCCGTGAACGGCGTGCCCACGCGCACACGCGCGGCCCTGGGGGAGGCGCTTCGCAAGGTGAAGCCCGGCGACGTCGTGACGCTCCAGGTGCTGACCCGTACCGGCGACAGCTCCGACGGCTGGCTCGGCCAAGTCGTGCGGATCCGGGCGCGCTAGGGCTCAGCGCCGGATCGGCTGGCCGGTCTCGAAGTCGAACAGCGTGAGGCGGCGCAGCCGGTAGTACGCCTCCCAATAGCCGCGCAGCGCTTGGACGAACTGGGCCAGCGCCTGGTCTTTCTCCGTCTGGGCGACGTACAGATTGTCCAGCATGATGCGGCCGATCACGTAGCGGTTGTACGCCACCTCGAAGCGCTTGGCCCCGACCGTGTCCGCCTTCGCCAGCAAGGCGACGGTGCGACGGGCCTGGGCCAGCTGCAACGCCGCGAAATACGCGTCGTGCGCGATCTGATCGAGGGTCCCCTGGGTGGTGCTCGTTACGCGCTCCCGGTCCGCTTCCGCCGCCTGCACACCGTCCCGGCGGGCCCCCCACTGCACCAGCGGCAGCTGCACCGCCAACGTGAACTGCCGCGCCTCAAGCAGATGCTGATAGACGAGGCTCGGCGCCGCCGCCGTGGCGTTGAGCCCGAAGCTCGCCGAGACGGTGGCCCCCACTCCGCTCGCCAGCTTCGCCTCGGTCACCCGTCGCCGCGCCCGGACGTCCTGCAGCGCCGCATCGCTCACCGCCGCCCGGTTGCGCAGCGCCTCGGCCACGGCGCGCGCCGTGTCGGCCTCGAAGTCCGGCAGGTCGGTGCTCACCGCGACCTGGAGCGGCGTGCCCGCGGGCAGGCCGAGCGCCAATCGCAATCCGTCCAGGGTGCGCGCGTAGTCGAGCCGGGCGCTCTCGAGCGATGTGCGCGCGCGGACCAGCGCGAGCTCGCTCTGCAGCAGGTCGTTTTCCCCGATCTTGCCGACCTCCAGGCGGCCGGTATTCAGCTTGTACAGCGTGTCGTTCACCGCCGCGTTCTTCTCCGCGTTGTCGAGCGCCACCCGCGCCGCGTAGACGTCGAAGAACGCTGCGCTCGTCTGCAGCGCGACCGTCTCCATGTCTTCGAGATACTGCCGGTCGGCGAGCTCGGAGAGCGCGGCCTGCTCGCGCCGATCCCACGCGGCCACGTTCGGCCGGAAGATGTCCTGCTCCAGGCCGATCGACACCGGGGTGGACGACCAGGTCTCGAGTGACTGCTGACCGGCGACCGCGACCCGAGCCAGCGCCGAGGACACGAACAGGTCTCCCCCGATGACGGGCAGCTTCTGCGATAAGGTCATATTCAAGGACGCGTTGGTCTGGTGCTGCGGCACGAACAACGTCCTGCCGTCGGGTTGCACGACGGGAATGATCGCACGGCTGTAGTTGGGGACGATGCCCGAGAGCGACAGCTGGGGCAACAGGCGGGCCGTGAACGCGCGCGCGCGGTAGCGCGCCGCATCGCGCGTCGCCGTGGCAGCGCGTGCCAGGTATCCCTGCCGCTGCGCCAGCGCGACGGCGTCCTGCAGCGTCACCGCCTGGGGCTGCTGCGCGCCGACGCGCACCGCACAGACAAGAGCCACGACGGCGCGAACGGCGACACAATGGACCATGGTCATCACTCGTAGCGGAGGCACACGACTGGGTCCGCGCGCGCCGCGCGGTAGGCCGGCACGATGCCGAACGCGATACCGACGCTGATCGAAACACCGAACGCGACGACCACGGACAGCCACGAGACGATGGTGGCGATGCCCGCGACCTGCTCGATACCCGCGCTCAGGGTGGCGCCGACGACGATGCCGGCGACGCCGCCGGCGACGCTGATGAGCACCGCCTCGCTCAGGAACTGCAGCAGGATGTCCCGCTCGGTGGCCCCCACCGCGCGCCGCACCCCGATTTCGCGGATGCGCTCGAGCACGGAGGCCAGCATGATGTTCATGATCCCGATGCCGCCGACCACCAGCGAAATCGACGCGATCGAGCCGAGCACGATGTTGAAGATCGTCTTGGTGCGTTGCTCCTGCTTCAGGAGCAGCTCGGGCACGGTGATCTCGAAATCCACCACCGCGTTATGGCGGCGGGCGAGCATCCGCTGTACCACGTCGGCCACCCCGGGCACGAGCCGCGACTCGGTGACGCGCACGATGACCCGATCGAGCTGATTGCGGTTGGTGCGCTCGCGGCGCTGGTCTTCGGTTTCGGTCGTGGTGTCGCGCGCGACGGCGCCCGGGGCGCGCGCGGCGAGCTCGATGTCGCGCTGCGTCACCCGCGCCCGGTTGCGGAACCGCAGCAGCAGCGTATGCACCGGAACATAGACGTCCATGTTGGCGTCGCGGATGCCGAGCCGCTGCACCGCCTGATCGCTCACGCGCCGCTCGTCCAGCACGCCGATCACCGTCAGCCATGTGTCGCCGACCTTGAGCGGCTTGCCGATCGGATCCTCGGTGGTAAAGAAGCGCGTGCGCACGCCGTGGCCCACGATGGCGACCGGGAGGCCGCGCTCCACCTGCAGGGGCGTGAACCAGGAGCCGCGGCGCAGCGCCAGGTTCGTGAGGCGGAAATAGGTCGTGTCCACGCCCACGACCTTGGCCGAGCGGCGGCGTCCCTCGCGCGTGATGGTCGTATTGAGGACGATCTCGCCGCTCGTGACCTCCACGGCGGGAATCACCCGCGCGATCGCCTGGGCGTCGGCGTAGGTGAGGCCGGGCGAGAACTTCTTGACCTGTTTATCGGGCTGATCGTCTTCCGCCGGGCCTTCCTTCTGCTCCACCAGCGGCGTGATCACCACGTTGTTGGAGCCGAGCAGGCGCATCTGCTCGAGGATCTCCCGCTCGGCGCCCTTACCGATGGCCAGCATCGCGATCACCGAGGCGACGCCGAATAGGATACCGAGCGAGGTGAGCGAGGCGCGCAGCTTGTTGTGCCGCACCGCCTCCACGGCCGTGCGGACGCTGAACCCGAGGCGCGCGCTGATCCGACCCCACAGCCGGGCGAGCGCCTCGCGGTCCCAGTGCACCGCTCAATCCTGATTCGCCGATGGCGTCGGAGGCGGGGTCGTGGCTCCCGCCGTCACGCTGGCAGGCTTCGCCGCGTCGGCCGCCGGGAGCCGCGCGAGCTTGAGCTTTTCGTGCCCCGCAGGCAGCGTCAGCAGCACGCGATCGCCCTCGGCCAGGCCGCGCGCGATGACGACCTCGTCGTCGTTCACCGCGCCCGTGACCACTTCCTGCTTGGTGGCGCGCGCACCCGAGAGACGGTACACCAGCGACACGCTGTCTTCGGTGCTCACCGCGTCCAGCGGCACGAACAGCGCGTCCGGCAGCTTGAGCGTCTCGATCGCGTTCCCCGTGGTCATGCCGGGGCGGAGCGTCGTGTCCGACTGGACCACCGCCACCTTCACCTCGAACACCTTGGCATCGGTGCTGGGGCGCTGCTCGCCCACGTTGGCGACGCTCGACACGGTGCCGCTGAACCGCTTGGACGGGTCGGCGTCGAGGGTGATGACCGCCGGCTGGCCAACCGCGACCTTGCGGACGTCGATCTCGTTGACGTAGGTGACCGACTCCATGTCGGTGAAGTCGGGCAAAGTGGCGACCGTGGGATCCCAGGGCGCCACCTGGGAGCCCGCCGTGCGCTTCTTCCCGTTCCACTCCTTCGAGTAGATCACCATGCCGGGCCCGGGCGCCTTGACCGTGCAGCCGGCCATGGCTTCCTGCACCACCTTCAGCGTGTTCTTCTGCCGCGCGAGGTCGGCGCCGACCTCCCGCATCTTGGCCCGCGCCTGCTCGGTCTTCGTCTCGTAGTCCGTCTTCGCCTGCGCCAGCGCGCGCTCGGCCTTTTCGTAATCGATTTCCGCTTGCCGCTTCACGGTCGGGGCCTCGTACACGGCTTCTTCCTTGGCGAGCCTCTTCTCCTCGAGTCCCAGCTCCATGGTGCGGATGCTTTCGCGGGCGCCCGACAGGTTGAGCGCCGAGTCGAGCTCCGCCTGCTCGTACTGGGCTTCGGCCTTCTGGAGCGCGAGGGTGACGTCGGCGAGCTTGCTCGCGAGCGCCGATCGGTCGAGCTCGGCGACCTGCTCGCCTTGCTTGACTACCGTGCCTTCCGGCACCAGCGACGCGATCTTGATCTGATACACGCCGGCCTGCTGCAGCTGGGGAGGCGCGGTGATCTGCACGAACTTCTTGGCGCGCAGCTCACCGGCCGTCGTGACGGTCACTGCGAAGGGGCCGCGCTTCACGCGCGCGACAATGGCGGAATCCGGAGCGGAGGAGTGGCGGGCGAAGAGCCACACACCCGGGGCGCCGACGGCCGCTACGGCGGTGAGAACGGCAAAGCGATGTGAACGAATGACGCGCATCGAGCGCATGCGTCATCACCAGTGTGCACAACGTGCACAAAAGTCACCACCTTGGACCCCGTCGCGCTACTGTTGCGACGTCGCGACAATCACCCCCCGCGCAGCATCATCACCACCGCCGTCACGAGCTGCCACACCACCGGAAGCACGAACGCCGCTTGATCCGCCTTGGCGTCTTCGCGGAAGACGAGCGCCAGCACGATCCCCACCCCGCCCGCGGCCACGGCCCCGGCACCGAGCCAGCGCGGCAGCACCTTGCCGTCCAGCACGCCCCAGCCGAACAGCGCCGTCGCGAGCCCGAGCGCGAATCCCGCCACCCGCTGCGCATCGAGCGCGAAGGGCCGCAGCATGTCGAACACGAACGCGGCCCGGGTGGCCGTCATCCCCGCGTCGGCCGTAGCGAAGCTGTGCGCCAGGGCCCACCCCGCCCCGCCCATGAACGCCACGATGATCACCCACAGCGCGTAGGCGAACGTCGCGAGCATCACGCCGGCCCGCGCCGGGCTCTCCCCCGCCGTGCCCACGTGCCGGCCCACGACGCCCACCAGCCCGAGCAGCGACAGGGGAAAGCTGAACAGGAACGCCCAATGGATCGCGGGCCACGCCCGGCTTTGGGCGATCACCGCGAGCTGGCTCGGGCCGTCCTGGCCCGCGATGTCGGGATGGAGCGCGCCCGCCGCGACCGCGAGCAGCGAGCCGGCGAGCAGGCACAGCGGGTAGACGAGCCGTCGGGAGAGAGGCATGCGGCCTATACTAACCCCGGGCGCAAGCCCGGGGTGAAACCTATATTGAGTCATGCAGCTGACCCGGATCCTGCGCGAGGGGTTCATCGCGGGACTCATCGGTGCCGGAGCGGTCGCGCTCTGGTTCCTCGTCGTCGATGTGATCGCCGGCCGCCCGTTCTTCACCCCCGCGATGCTCGGCTCGGCCGTGTTCTTCGGCGAAACCGACCCGAGTAAGGCCGTGATCGCGTTCTCCCGGGTCGTGCCCTACACGATGATCCACGTGTGCGCGTTCATCATTGTGGGCACCGTCGCGGCCGCGCTCGCCGCCGAAGTCGAATTCGCCCCCCCGACGCTCTACCTCATCGTCGTCACCTTCGCGGTGTTCGAGTTCGGCTTTTACATCATGCTCGCCGTGCTGGCACAGCCGTTGCTCGGTGCGCTCACGTGGTGGAACGTGGCGATCGGCAACGCCATCGCGGCGTACGGCATGGGCTACTACCTGTGGCGCGAGCATCCGAAGATCGCGGAGACGCTGAGGATGCATCCCTTAGGAGAGACTGACGAAGGGGAATAGATTGCGGATTGCGGAATGCGGATTGCGGAATTGATCGTCCAGCATCGAGTCAGGTAGCTTCCTTCTTTGATACCCGAGCCTTCGAATCCGCAATCCGCAATCCGAAATCCACAATTCCGTAGGCCTCCACCGGCACCTCCCTTTCCACGTCACCGGATTCCTCTCGCGCGCTCCATCGGAACCACACGACCGTCGCCGCGACCCACAGATAGATCGTCCCGCCCACCCACATCACCAGCCCCCCCAGCTGCTGGTCCGCGAGCGGCGTGAGGCCCCCCCCCCACACGCGCGGCGCCGCCGCATAGAACGGGTACAGCACGTCGCCGGACAGGGTGATCAGCGCCCCCGCGACCGACATCGGTAGCCCCAGCGTGAACAGATACAGCAGCTGCGTGAGATAGCCGGCGCGCGGCAGCTCGGGCACGGGCGAGAGCACGGGCCACCACACCAGGACGCCCGTCGCCAGGAAGACGAGGTGCTGTACGATGTGCAGCGGATGATGCTCGAGCGCCGCCTCGTAGAACTGCGGGAAGTGCCACAGCGTGATCGGCACGGAGAACAGCACACCGGCGGCGAGCGGGCGCGTGGCCCGGCGCCCGAGGCGATGCACCCAGCGCGGCTGCAGCAACGGCCGCACCACCCACGCCGGCGTCCCGTACAGCAGGAGTGGTGGGAACAGCAGCGTCAGCACCAGATGCTGTACCATGTGGGCGCTGAACAAGTAGCCGTCCGAGAGGTTGTGGAGCGGCCCGTTGAGGGACAGGCCCAGTACGAGCAACGCCCCAGCGAACGACGCGACGCGCCGCCGCGGCGCTCCCAGCCCACCCAGATAGACGTAGAGCCCGCCCAGCAGGGCGAGCCCTAGGATCACGCTCGGGTGGAGGTCCCAGCGTTGCCAGCTCATCCCGCTCCCGCGGCGCCGCGCAGCGTGAGGGCGCCGAGCAGCAGGAACAGCAGGGCCACCATCACGACCGCCGCGAGCATGAGCGGGGCACCGAACAGGAACGTGAACACCTTGCTGTCGGCCTTCAGGTGCATGTAGAACATCACGACCAGCGTGAACTTGGCCGCCGACAGCACCAGCAGCACGGGCACGAGCACCGGATGAAAGGCCGGCACGTAGAACACGCCCACCTCGAGCACCGTGAGGATCACCAGCACCGCGGCGACCCGCAGGTACACGCCCGCTGTGGGATGCGAGTGTTCGGTCATTGGATGAGGTAGACCACCGTGAAGATCACGATCCACACGACGTCCACGAAATGCCAGTACAGGCCGGTGATCTCGACCGTCATGGCGTCCGCGGCGGTGAGCTTCCCCTGGAGCGCCCGCACCCACAGCGTGAGCAGCCACAGGACTCCCACCGTGACGTGAGCGCCGTGCGTCCCCGTCAGCACGAAGAACGTGCAGCCGAACAGGTTCGTCTGGAGCGTCAGGCCCTTATGCACGAACTCCGTGAACTCCATCACCTGCCCGCCCAGGAACACCAGCCCGAGCAGCGCCGTACAGAACAGCCAGATCTTTCCCCACTTCATGTCGCCACGCTGCACCGCGGCGAGCGCCAGCACCATCATCAGGCTCGACATCAGCAGGTCGAAGGTGCTGACCGACGTGAACGGGATGTTGAGGATCTCGTGCGGGTACGGTCCGACCACGCTCCTCCCCTTGTAAACCAGATACGTCGAGATGAGCGAGGTGAACAACAGGCACTCCGAGCCGATGAACGCCCAGAACGCCATCTTGCGATTGTCGAGTCCCAGGCTCGTATGATGCGCAGTAGCGGCGTGCGTCATCGCTCAAGCCTCGAAGGGCTCGAACGCCCAGAGATAAATGCCCAGCAGCAGCACACCCGCCCCCACGAAGGCGACCCACAGCGTATGCGTGAGCGGTGCCAGCGCGAGAATCGGCAGGCCGAAGGCCGCGAGCATGGGCCACCAGGATCCTCCGGGCACGTGGATCGGCGCGGGTGGTGTGGCCGGGGGATCGCGCATCGTGGTGCTCCGTCTTCCACCGCGGCAGCCGGTTCGCGACGGTCGGGATCACGGAGAAATTGTAGACCGGCGGCGGCGAGGGAATGCTCCACTCGAGCGTGGCGCCGCCCCACGGGTCGTTGCCGGCGCGCTGACCCTGCGTCCGGGTCCGCACAATGTTCACGATGAACACGAGGATCGACAGCGCGATCAGGAACGCCCCAATCGTAGACACAAGGTTCAGGTCCGAGACTCCCAGCTCGGGCGAGTAGGTGTAGATGCGCCGCGGCATGCCCAGCAGGCCGATCAAGTGCATGGGGAAGAATGCCAGGTTCATCCCCACGAACTGCAGCCAGAAGTGCCACTTCCCCAGGGTCTCGGAGAGCAGTCGCCCCGTCATCTTGGGCCACCAGTAGTAGATCCCCGCGAACAGGCCCATGATGGTGCCGCCGAACAGCACGTAGTGGATGTGCGCCACGACGTAATAGGTGTCCGTCTGCTGCAGGTCGGCGGGGGGGGAGGCGTGCGTTACGCCCGAGAGCCCGCCGATGATGAACATCGCGATGAAGCCCACGGCGAAATGGAGCGCGGTGGTGCCGCGGATGTCGCCGCCCCACAGCGTCGCGATCCAGTTGAAGATCTTCACGCCGGTCGGCACCGCGATCAGCATCGTCGTGGCGCTGAACACCGAGTCGGCGATCGGTCCCAGGCCCACCGAGAACATGTGGTGGCTCCACACGCCCCATCCCATGAAGCCGATCAGCACGCCCGAGTACACCACGACCGTGTAGCCGAACAGGGGCTTGCGAGCGAACGTCGGCAGCACGTCCGACACGATGCCCATGGCCGGCAGGATGAGGATGTACACCTCGGGGTGGCCGAACAGCCAGAAGAGATGCTGCCATAGAATCGGCGTCGCGCCCGCCTGGCTCACATAGAAATGCGTGCCGAAGAAGCGGTCGAACATCAGGAACACGAGCCCGACCGTGATCACCGGGAATGCGGTGATGACGAGGAACTGCGTGACCAGCGTCATCCACGTGAACACCGGCACGCGCATCATTCTCATGCCGGGCGCCCGCAGGTTCAGGATCGTGACGATGAAGTTGAACCCCGCCGCGAGCGACGAGATGCCCAGGATCTGGAGGCCCAACAGCCAGAAGTCGATGTTGGGGCCGGGGGAGAACTGCCGCTCGGTCAGATTCGCGTAGCCGAACCAGCCGCCGTCGGGCGCGACGCTGAGCCGCCCCGCATGGAACAGCGGCCCCACCAGCCAGCTGGCGTTCAGGAACAAGCCCCCCAGCAGGAACACCCAGTAGCTGAAGGCGTTGAGCCGGGGGAACGCCACGTCGCGCGCGCCGATCTGGAGCGGCACGATATAGTTGAAAAAACTCGCCGAGAGCGGCATCAGGGCAAGGAACACCATCGTGGTGCCGTGCATGGTGAACAGCTGGTTGTACGTCTCCGCCGTCACGAGATGGCCGTTCGGCTGGGCCAGCTGCGCGCGAATGACCAGCGCCTCGATCCCGCCCATCAGGAAGAACGCGAAGGCCGTGAAGAAGTACAGCAGCCCGATGCGCTTGTGGTCGGTGGTGGTGAGCCAGCTCTTCATTGCAGGCTCTGCAGATAGGCGACGAGCGCCGCGATGTCGGCATCGGTGAGCGGCGGCTGCATGCGCGTCATGAGCGCCCCCGGCTTGAGCGACGGCGCGTCGGCGATCCAGCGCGCCAGGTGCGCCGAGTCGTTGGGGAACAGCCCGCTCGCGATCGTCGCCCGGTCGCCGACGTGCGTGAGGTTCGGCCCGATCACGCCCGGCGACACGCCCTGGATCGTATGGCACCCGATACACGCGCTGCGCGCGAAGATCGTTTTGCCGCGCTCGGCGGCCGAGCCCGGGGCGGGAGCGGCCGGTCCCGCCAGCTGCACCGTGGCCCAACGCCCGTACACGGAGTCCGAGTCCACCACGACGCGCAGCCGCATGTTGGCGTGCGAGGCGCCGCAGAACTCGGCACATTGGCCCGAATACTCGCCCACCTGCTCGGGGCGAAACGCGATCCGGGTCACGTGACCGGGGATGGCGTCCCGCTTGCCGCCGAGGCCTGGTATCCAGAACGAGTGAATCACGTCCGCCGAGGTGATGGAGAGTTGCACGCTCCTGCCGAGCGGGACGTGCAGCTCGTTCGCGGTGACGAGCCCGAGCTCCCGATAGCGGAATTCCCACCACCACTGGTGACCGATCACGTCCACTTTCACGGCGTCGGCCGGTGCTTCCCCGGCCGTTGCGAAGATCGTGCGGACGGTCGGTACCGCGACGAACACGAGGATCGCCGCCGGCGCGAGAGTCCAGGCGATTTCCATCAGGGTGTGGCCGTGGGTCGGTCTGGGGGCGGGGCGGCCTTCGCGGTGCCGGAACCGGATCAGCGCGAACACGAGCAGCACCTCGACGAGGACGAACACCCCCGTCGCCCACCAGAAGATCTCGGTGAACAGCACGTCGGTGGCGCGCCCGAAATCGGAGTGGGGATGGAGTGTCGATTGAGGGAAGGGACCCCCGCAGCCCAGCAGAGCCAACACGGCGGGGGTCCACCACCATCGCGATCGCGGCACGGGAGCGAGAATCCTCAAGTGACGGTCAGGAAGCACCGGACTCTAGCAAGGCGACCGCCGCCCGTCAACGAAGGGGATGGAGGTTGTGCACGTCCTCGACGCCGCGCGTGATCCGCGGCTGAAGCCGCGACTCGGCGTCTGCCGCTGAAGCGGCGGTGCTATCGCACCACCTCGAATTCCCCCTCCAGTCCGCCGACCGAGCTCCCGCCCACGAACACGCGGAATTTCCCGGGCTCCACCACGAACTTCATGTCCTTGTTGTAGAGGCCCAGCTCCTTGGGGGTCAGCCGGAACTCCACGGTGCGCGCCTCGCCCGCCTTGAGCGAGACGCGACGGAATCCGGCCAACGCGCGCACCGAGCGCGTCACGCTCGCCACTTCGTCGTGCACGTACAGCTGCGCGACCTCGGCGCCGTCGCGGCTGCCGGTGTTGGTCACCGTGACCGACACGCGCAGCGTTCCGGCCGGCGGGATGCTGGACCCACTGAGTCTCAGGTCCGAGTAGCCGAAGGTCGTATAGCTCAAGCCGTGACCGAAGGGAAACAGCGGCGTCACGGGCAGGTCGATGTACTTGGAGGTGTATTTGTCCGGCCCGGTGGGGCGTCCGGTGTTCTTGTGGTCGTAATACAGCGGTATCTGCCCGACGGCGCGCGGGAACGTCACGGGCAGCTTACCGCTCGGGCTCACGTCGCCGAACAGCACGGCGGCGAGCGCGGGGCCGTCCTCGACCCCGAGAAACCAGGACTCGACGATCGCCGGGACGTGCTCTGCGGCCCACGGTATGGTCAGCGGCCGGCCGCTCATGACGACGAGCACCACGGGCGTGCCGGTGGCGTGAACGGCCTCGAGCAGCTGCGGCTGCACGCCGGGCAGATCGATATTGGCGCGACTCGCGGCCTCGCCGCTCATGTCGCCCGTTTCGCCCAGGACCAGTATTGCGACATCCGCCTGCTTCGCGGCGGCGACGGCCTCGGGGAACCCCGCGGTCGTCGTGTCGGTGATGCCGCAACCTTTGGCATATACGACGCTCACGCTGCCCGCGCGGGCTTTGATCCCGGCGAGCGGGGTCACGGCGTCCTGCGGATCGCCGCGGCCGGGCCAGGAGCCGAGCGCCGACGCCTTGTCGTCGGCGAGCGGGCCGATCACGGCGATGGTGCGCACGCGCTGACCGATCGGCAGCAGCGCCGCATCGTTCTTGAGCAGCACGATCGCCTCTTCGGCCACGCGCCGCGCCAGCTGGCGGTGTTCGGGTGCGAGCAGCACCGCTCGCTCGTGCTCGACCGTGGCGCCGTGGTAGGGATCGTCGAACAAGCCGAGGGCCGCCTTGGCCCGCAGCACCCGGCGCACGGCCTCATTGACGACGGCGACCGGGATGCGGCCGGCCCGCACCAGGGCCGGGAGATCGTCCACGTAGATGCGGCTCACCATGTCCATGTCCACGCCGGCTTCGAGCGCCAGCTTGCCCGCGTCGGCGCGTGAGGCAGCAACTCCGTGGTTCAGCAGCTCGTTGATCGCCGTCCAGTCGCTCACCACGAACCCCTTGAAGCCCCATTCGCGGCGCAGCAGCGTCGTCATGAGCCACGTACTGGCGGTGCTCGGCATGCCGCCGATTTCGTTGAACGACGTCATCACGCTGCCGGCGCCCGCGTCGAGGGCCGCGTGGTACGGCGGCAGATACACTTCGCGTAGCGTCCGCTCGGACAGATCGACGGTGTTGTAATCCCGGCCGCCCTCGGCGCCGCCGTAGGCGGCGAAGTGTTTCACGGTAGCGAGCACCGCGTCGGGCGCGCGCGGGTCGGTGCCCTGAAAGCCGCGCACCCGCGCCGCGGCCATGGCCGAACCCAGGTAGGGATCCTCGCCCGAGCCCTCGGCGATCCGGCCCCAGCGCGGATCGCGCGCGATGTCCACCATGGGTGCGAAGGTCCAGTGCAGGCCGGCCGCCGCGGCCTCGGCGGCAGCCACGTGCGCGGCGGCCTGCACGGCCTCCGGATCCCACGAGGCCGCTTCGCCCAGCGGAATCGGGAAGACGGTGCGGTAGCCGTGGATCACGTCGTGGCCGAAGATCAGCGGGATGTGGAGCCGCGAGTCGGTCACGGCGACGAGCTGCGCGGCGTGCGTCGCCCCCGCCCCCGTGAGGTTGAACAAGCTGCCGACCAGGCCCTTGCGTACCAGGTCGAGCTGCTCGGCGCTCGGCTGACCGTCGACGGAGAGCTGGTTCAGCTGACCCAGCTTTTCCTCGAGCGTCATGCGGGCGAGCAGGGAGTCGAT
>Ga0209156_10001734_pt1 | contig 17538 bp, 17 predicted proteins | sample GraSoiAngelo_124_FD_185881 | JGI IMG/M metagenome (GOLD analysis project Ga0209156, IMG submission 185881) | Grasslands soil microbial communities from the Angelo Coastal Reserve, California, USA - 14_0927_05_20cm (SPAdes) (version 2) | ecosystem: Environmental > Terrestrial > Soil > Grasslands...
GGTCGAGCGATAGAAGTTCCGCGCCTGCTCGAGCGAAGCGAACTCGAGCACCACCAGGCGCTGCGGCGACCAGCCGCCCTCCAAGGATTCGGTTTTTCCTCCTCGCACCAGAAACTTCCCGCTGTAGCGGCCGACGACCGCCGGCACCTGCTTGCGGTACTCCTCGTAGGCGGCGGGGTCCGTGATCTCGATTTCGGCAATCACGTAAGCGGACATGAGCTTTCCTCTAGAGCAGCAGCCTGGCGGCGAGGCCGAGCGCGGCGCACACGGCGATGACCGGAATTATGCCGGCCTTGAACCGGAACAACGCGACAAAGGCGGCCACGCCGATGACGGCCGAAGGCAAGTCGAAGGGACCGGAGCGCCCTTCGGGCCACAGCACGTGGTGGGCGAAGAACAGCGCGAGATTGAGGATCACCCCCACCACGGCCGCCGTGATCCCAGTCAGCGGCGCGGTGAACCGCAGGTCGCCGTGCGTAGTCTCGATGAAGGGCGCGCCCATGAAGATGAAGATGAACGAGGGCAGGAAGGTGAAGAACGTCGCCACGAGCGCCCCGGCAACGCCGGCCCCAATGAAACCGACGAAGGCCACTACCATGATGAGCGGCCCGGGCGTCGTTTCGCCGAGCGCCAGCCCGTCGATCATCTGCAGCGCGGTGAGCCAGTGATATTGCTCCACGGCCGCCTGGACCACGTACGGCAGCACGGCGTAAGCACCGCCGAAAGTCACCAGCGCCGCCTTGGTGAAGAACCAGCCCATCTGCGTCAGCGTCCCGTCCCAGCCATGGACTGCCGCCAGCGCGCCCAGGACCAGGGCCCACAGCGCCAGTCCGGCAAACCCGAACGCCGAAAACTTTTTCCAGGAAAAGCGTGCGTGCTCGGGCGTCGGCGTGTGGTCATCGATCAGCGCCGGGCCGAAGCTGGCGTGCGCGCAGGAGTGCCCGCCGCCAGAGCTGAATTTCCCGGGAGTGAAATAGCCGGCTATCCCCGCGGCGATGACGATCGCCGGAAACGGCGCGTCGAATGCGAAGATGGCGATGAACGCGGCGGCGGCGATCGTCCACAGCCACGCGTTCTTCAGCGCGCGCGAGCCGATGCGATGCGCCGCGGCGAGCACGATCGCGACTACCGCCGGCTTGATGCCGTAGAACAGCCCCGCGAGCAGCGGGACGTCGCCATAGGTGAGGTAGATCCAGGATAGCGCGATCAGGATGAACACCGAAGGCAGCACGAACAGCCCGCCGGCGACGATGCCGCCCCAGGTCCGGTGCATCATCCAGCCGATGTAGGTGGCCAGCTGCGTGGCTTCGGGACCGGGCAGCAGCATGCAGTAGTTGAGCGCGTGCAGGAAGCGCCCCTCGGAGATCCACCTGCGGCGCTCGACCAGCTCGTGGTGCATGATCGCGATCTGCCCGGTCGGCCCGCCGAAGCTGATGAAGCCGAGCTTCAGCCAGAAGCGCACGGCCTGCGAAAAAGGGATCACTTCAGGGCGGGCAGGCAGGTGTGTCCGCCGCCTTCGAGCGGCACCACCTGCACCGCGACGCGGTAGAGCCGTTGCAGCGTGTCCGCCCGGATCACCTCGCGCGGGGCCCCCAGCGCGAGAACCCGGCCTTCGGCGAGCAGCAGGGCGCGCTGCGCGGCGAGGAAGGCGTGGTCGGGATCGTGAGTGGAAAAGAGAATCGAGATGCCGCCGGCGGCGAGCGCCGCGATGCGCTCCAGCACGCGCACCTGGTTGCCGAAGTCCAGGCTGGCCGTCGGCTCGTCCATCACCAGCAGGCGTGGCTCCTGCGCGAGCGCGCGCGCGACCAGCGCGAGCTGGCGCTCGCCGGCCGAGATTTCCGTGACCGGCCGGTCGGCGAGCTGCGAGATTCCCAGCGACTCCAGCACTCGCGCCGCCACCTCTAGATCATGGGCTCCTGGCATGGAAAAAGTGCCGAGGTGGGCGCTGCGGCCCATCAGCACCATGTCGCGCACGCTGTAGGCGAAGTAGGGCTGGTGGGCCTGCGGAATGTAGCCAGCAAGGCGCGCTATTTCGCGGCGGGGGAAAGATGCAAAATCTTTCCCGTTGAAGAGAATCTTTCCCCCGTGTAGCGGCAAGAGACCCAGCAGAGTTCGCAGCAGCGTCGTCTTGCCGCTGCCGTTAGGACCGAGCACGCACATCACTTCGCCGGCGTCCAGGGCGAAGCTCACGTCGCGCCCGACAGTATGGTGCGGATAGCCGAAGGCGAGCGACTCGACGGCGAGCATCACCAGCTCCGCCGCGACAGCGCGAACAGCCACAGGAACAGCGGCGTGCCGATCAGGGCGGTCACCACGCCCGGCGGCAGCTCCACCGCCGTGGCGGCGCGGCACAGCGTGTCCACCGCCAGCAGGAACGCCGCGCCGAGCAGCATGGCGAGCGGCAGCAGCCTGCCGAAGCCCGGCCCGGCCAGGAGCCGCGCGGCGTGCGGCACGAGCAGCCCGATCCATCCGATGATGCCGCTGATGGCGACAGCCGCCGCGGTCATCAAGGTCGCGGCGCCAATCACCAGCAAGCGCAGCCGGCCGGGGTCGGCGCCCAGGGTGCGGGCCTCGTCGTCGGGCAGCGTGAGCAGGTTGACGCGCCAGCGCAGGAGCACGAGCGGAATCAGTCCTGCGACCGCGAGCGGCGCCGCGACGGCCAGCTCTCGCGGCGCCACGGAGGCGAGGCTGCCCAGCAGCCAGAACGTGATCGCGGGCAGCTGGCCCAGCGGATCGGCGAGCGTCTTGAGCAGCGAGACCACCGCGCCGAGCAGAGTGCCTACCACGACGCCGGTGAGGACGAGCGCAAGCAGAGGATCATGGCCGCGCAGCCGGCTGCCGATCCAGTAGACCAGCGCCACCGCGAGCAAGCCGCCGCCGAAGGCGAAGATTTGAACAAAGATGATCTGCAGGGAAAGCAGCATGGCCAGCACCGCGCCCAGCGCCGCGCCGCTCGACACGCCCAGGATGTCGGGCGACACCAGCGGGTTGCGCAGGATTCCCTGGTACACGGTGCCCGCGGCAGCGAGCGACGCGCCCACGAGAGCTGCCGCCAGCACGCGCGGACCGCGGATCTCGAGCACCACCGCCTTGAGCATGGGGAGGTCGGAGAGCGAAAGCGGATAACGCCCGACCAGCAAGGCGAGCACGACGAGCGCGAGGAGCCCGGCGAGTGCGATGGCGAGCGCGGCAGCGTAGCGGATGCGCTCGATGCTACCAAAAAAAAAGACGACGGCGCCCAAGTACAATCCCGCTCATGATCAAGCGCATCGTTTTCGCTCTGGCAACCCTGCTGTGCGCCGCCACCGCACAGGCTCAAACAGTGAGGATGGCGACCACCACCAGCACCGCCAACACCGGGCTGCTCGACTACCTGCTGCCGAAGTTTCGCAGCCGAACCGGCATCACCGTGCAATACGTGGCGGTAGGCACCGGCGCCGCGCTGAAGATCGGCGAGCAGGGCGATGCCGACGTGGTGCTGGTCCACGATCGCGAGTCGGAGGAGAAGTTCGTCGCCGCGGGCTTCGGCGTGAAGCGGCGCGACGTAATGTACAACGACTTCGTCATCGTCGGCGCGCCGGCCGATCCGGCGCAGATCCGCGGCATGAAAGACGCCGCCGAAGCGCTGAAGCGCATTCGCGCCGCCGGATCCGCGTTCGTGTCGCGCGGCGACCGCTCGGGCACGCACCTGCGGGAGCTGCAGCTCTGGCGCGCCGCCGGGGTCGAGCCTAGATGGGAGGGCTATTATCTGTCGATCGGCCAGGGCATGGGCACGGCGCTGATCATGGCCTATGAAAAGCGCGGCTATACCCTCACCGACCGCGGCACCTATCTCGCCTACCTGAAGAAGACCGATCTGCAGATCATGGTCGAGGGCGACTCGCGCCTCAACAATCCCTACAGCGTGATCGCGGTCAATCCGTCGCGGCATCCGAGTATCAACCACGCCGGCGCAACCAGGCTCATCGACTGGCTGACCTCGGACGAAGGCCAGCGCGCGATCGCCGGGTACAAGGTCGGCGGCGCGCAGCTTTTCTTTCCTTCGGCGAAATAGGGGCGCATGGATCTGCTCGAGCCGACGCGGCAGGCCTTTGCCCTGCTGTTCAGCGGCGACCGCGAGCTGTGGGGCATCATCTGGCTTTCGCTCTGGGTATCGGTGGCTGCGCTGGCGCTGCTCGCGCCGCTTTGCGTGCCGCTCGGCTTCGTCGTCGCGCGCATCCACTTTCCAGGACGCCGCGCGCTCGTCGTCGCCATGCAGGGCTTTCTCTCCTTTCCCACGGTGGTAGTCGGGCTGGTTCTATACCTGGTCCTCTCCCGGCGCGGGCCGCTCGGCGCGTTCGAGCTTCTCTTCACGCCTGCGGCGATCCTCATCGGCTACATGGTGATCGCGCTGCCGATTCTCATGGTGTTTACGGTGGCGGCAGTGCAGGGCGCAGACTCGCGCATCTATGAGACGGCGCGCTGCCTGGGCGCGCGTCCGCTGCGCGCGATGGGAACCACGCTTTGGGAGGTGCGCTTCGCGGTGACGGCGGGATTCGTCAACGCCTTCGGGCGCGTGGTGTCGGAGGTCGGCTGCGCGCTGCTCGTCGGCGGCAATATCGCCGGCCTGACGCGCAACATCCCTACCGCGATCGCGCTCGAGACCTCCAAGGGCGAGTTCGCGTACGGCATTGCGCTCGGCTTCGTGCTGATGGTCATCGCCGTCGGCGTCAACGTCGCGCTCGCCTGGCTGCAGGGAGAAGGCGGCCTGGAGTGAGCCCGCTCTTCAAGGCCGAGGGCATCGTCAAGCGCTTCGGCGAGCGCGTCCTGTTCGACGCCGCGTCGCTCGAGCTCGAGACCGGGAACGGCTACGTCCTCGTCGGGCCCAATGGCAGCGGCAAGACGACCTTGCTGCGCGTGCTGGCGGGCCTGGACTCTGCCCAGGAAGGAAAACTTGTCTACCGGGCGCGCGAGGCCGCCGCGGCAGGCCCGTACCCGGAACCCTGGCGCCGCGAGATCGTGTACGCGCATCAGCAGCCTTATCTTTTCAGGACGAGCCTTGCCGACAACGTGGAATATGGGCTCGCGCGCCGCGGCATGGCGCGCGAGCGCCGCGCCGCCCTGGCCGCCGAAGCCCTCGCCTGGGCCGGGCTTGCCGCGCGCCACGGCGTGCCGCCGCACCGGCTTTCCGGCGGCGAGAAGCAAAGAGCGGCGCTGGCGCGCGCCAAGGTGCTCAACCCGGTGCTGCTCCTGCTCGACGAGCCGACCGCCAATCTCGACGGCGAGGCGCGCGCGCAGGTGCTCGAGCTGGTGCGCGCGCTCATCACCGAGAGCCATACCGTTCTCATCGCGACGCACGATCCGGAGATCATTCGCCTCGCCATCCTCACGCGCCTGCGGGTCAGCGCGCAGCGCATCGAGGTGGCCGAGTAACCGGCAGGGGAATGGTCCTAGAATCCGCCACCATGAAGATCTTCGGTTTTGCCGGCTGGTCGGGCAGCGGCAAGACCACCCTCATCGAGAAGCTGATCCCGCGCTTCGTGCAGCGCGGGCTGCGCGTGTCGCTGATCAAGCACGCGCACCACACGTTCGACGTCGACCAGCCGGGCAAGGACTCCTGGCGCCACCGCCACGCCGGCGCGGCCGAAGTCCTCGTCACCTCGTCGCGGCGCTGGGTGCTGATGCACGAGCTGCGCGGCGCGCACGAGCCGGCGTTCGAGCAGCAGCTCGAGCGCCTTTCGCCCTGCGACCTGCTGCTGGTGGAAGGGTTCAAGTTCGCCGCCATCCCCAAGCTCGAAGTCTGGCGCGCCGCGACCGGCGAGGCGCTGCTGCATCCGAACGATCCGCATATCGTCGCCGTCGCGAGCGATGAGCGCATCGAGACCAGGCTGCCGTGGCTGCACCTGGATGATCACCCGGGAATCGAGAACTTCATCGTCAAATACCTGAAACTCGCATGAACAAGAACCTGCTGTCCGTAGACGAGGCACTCGAGATCTTGCTTTCCCATTCGAAAGTAGTGTCCGAGCTGGAAGAAATTCCGACGCTGGAAGCGACCAGCCGGGTCCTCGCGCGAGCGCAGCGCTCGACGATGGACGTGCCGCCGATGGACAACAGCGCCATGGACGGCTACGCGGTGCGTACCATCGACGGGACGAGGCTGCGGGTCGCCCAAAAGATCATGGCGGGTTCGACTGGAAAACCCCTGCAACCCGGCACGGCGGCGCGGATTTTCACCGGCGCGCCGATCCCGCCGGGCGCCGATGCGGTAGTGATGCAGGAGCACTGCGAGGTTCGCGGCGACGAAGTGCTGATCAACAAAGCGCCCAACGCGGGCGACTGGATCCGGCTTGCCGGCAGCGACGTGCGCAAAGGCGGGGAGATCCTCCCCGCGGGGAAACGGCTGCTCCCGCAGGACACCGGGCTGGCGGCCTCTGTCGGCATCAAGACCCTTCCTGTTTTCAGGAGAATCAAACTCGGGCTTTTCTTTACCGGCGACGAGCTGGTCATGCCGGGAGAGCCGCTCGCGCCGGGGTGCATCTACAACTCGAACCGCTTCACGCTGCGCGGGCTCGCCGAAGTGTTCGGCTGCGAGGTGCGCGACTACGGCATCGTTCCGGACAGCCTCGACGCGACGCGCGAAGTGCTAAGGCGCGCAGCCGCGGAATGCGACCTCATCGTCACTTCGGGCGGCGTTTCGGTCGGAGATGCGGACTACGTCAAGCCCGCGGTCGAGGCGGAGGGGGCGCTGCTCATGTGGAAGATCGCCATGAAGCCCGGGCGGCCTCTTGCCTTCGGCAGGGTACTGAATTCCTCATTCATCGGCTTGCCGGGCAATCCAGTCTCCAGTTTCGTCACTTTCTTGATTTTCGTCCGGCCGTTTCTCCTCAAGACCCAGGGCGCGACCGACGTCCTGCCGCGCGCGGTGGGGGCGCGCGCGGATTTTGCGTGGCCGCAGCCCGATGCCCGGCAGGAGTTCCTGCGCGTAAAATGGAACGCGCAGGGCGGGCTGGATCTCTATCCGACGCAGGATTCGGCGGTGCTCACCTCCACGGCGTGGGCCGACGGCCTGGTCGACAACCCGCCGCATCACGCGATCAGGAAGGGCGACATGGTTCGCTTCCTGCCTTATTCGGAGCTGTATCGGTGAAAGTGACGGTGCGTTTCTTCGCCAGCGTGAAGGAGCAGCTCGGCAGGGAGCTCGAGGAAATCGAGGTGCCGGCCGGGATCTCGACGGTGGGCGGCCTGCGCGCCCACCTGCGCGCCCGCGGCGGCCGGTGGGCGGAAGTCCTGGCCGAGACACGGCGCGTGACCGCCGCGGTGAACCAGGACATGGTGAAGCCGGGCGCGGCGATCAAGCCCGGCGACGAAGTGGCGTTCTTCCCGCCGGTGACGGGGGGCTGATGAAAATTTCGGTTCAGCGGGACGATTTCGACGTCAGTTCCGAGCTCAAACTTCTTTCGAAAACCCCCCGGGTCGGCGCGCTGGCCAGCTTCGTCGGCGTGGTGCGCGAAGTGGCGATGACGCTCGAGCACTATCCGGGGATGACCGAGAACTCAATAAGGAAAATTGCCGAGGAAGCGCGTTCCCGCTGGCAGGTGATCGACTGCACGGTGATCCATCGCTACGGCGATCTCCGGCCGAACGACCAGATCGTGCTCGTCGCGGTGGCCAGCGCTCACCGCGGCGAGGCCTTCGCCGCGTGCGAGTTCATCATGGATTATCTCAAGACCCGCGCCCCGTTCTGGAAAAAGGAGCACGCGGCCGAAGGCTCGCGCTGGGTCGAGGCGAAATCCTCGGACGACGACGCGGCCGAGCGCTGGCGGCTCAGGCAGGGCGCAACGAAGCCCTGAGCTCGGCGAGCTCGCTCTCGCCGAGCGTCTCCTTCTCGAGCAGCTTCTGCGCCCAGCGCTCCAGCGCGGCGCGCTCGCGCGTGAGGATCGCCTTGGCTTTCTCGTAGACGGCGTCGACGATGTCGCGCACCGCGATGTCGATCTCGCGGGCAGTGGCCTCGCTGTACTCGCGATTTTTCTGAAAAGGCTGAGCGCCCAGAAAGGCAGCGGGCTGCTCCTCGTACGCGATGTGGCCGAGCGACTCCACCATGGCGTAGCGCATCACCATGCTGCGCGCGATGTCAGTCACCTTGGCGAGGTCGTTCGCCGCGCCGGTCGACTGGTGCCCGAAAATCACCTCCTCGGCCGCCCGCCCGCCGAGCAGCACCGCCATCTTGTTCTCGAGCTCGCTGCGGGTCATCAGGAAACGGTCCTCGGTCGGCCGCTGGATCGTGTAGCCCAGGGCGCCGACGCCGCGCGGGATGATCGAGATCTTGTGGACCGGATCGGTGCCGGGAAGCGCCATGGCGACCATCGCATGGCCCATCTCGTGGTGCGCCACCACCCGGCGCTCGGTCTCGTTCAGCACGCGGTTCTTCTTCTCGAGGCCGGCCACCATGCGCTCGATCGCCTGGTTGAAGTCCTCGAGCGTCACCGCATCGGCGCCGCGGCGCGTCGCAAGAAGCGCCGCCTCATTGACGAGGTTGGCGAGATCGGCGCCGGAGAACCCCGGCGTGAGCGCCGCGATCTTCTCCAGGTCCACGTCCGGGCCGAGGCGAATCTTCCTAGCGTGCACCTGCAGGATCTGCAGGCGTCCCCTCTTTTCAGGGCGGTCGACCAGCACCACGCGGTCGAAGCGCCCGGCGCGCAGCAGCGCCGGGTCGAGGATCTCCGGCCGATTGGTAGCCGCGATCAATACCAGGCCGGTACTCGGGTCGAACCCGTCCATCTCGACCAGCAGCTGGTTCAGGGTCTGCTCCTTCTCGTCGTGCCCGCCGAATCCGGAGGCGCCGCGCGCCCGGCCAAGCGCGTCGAGCTCGTCGATGAAGATGATCGCCGGCGCCTTCTGCCGCGCCTGCTCGAACAGATCGCGGACTCTCGCGGCGCCGACGCCGACGAACATCTCGACGAACTCCGAGCCCGAGATCGAGAAGAACGGCACGCCCGCCTCGCCAGCGACCGCGCGCGCGAGCAGCGTCTTGCCGGTTCCGGGCGGGCCGACGAGCAATACGCCTTTCGGCACCCGGGCGCCGAGGCGGCCGTACTTCTTCGGCTCCTTCAGGAACTCGACCACCTCCTGCAGCTCGGCCTTGGCCTCGTCGACGCCGGCCACGTCGGCGAACGTCACCCCGGTCTTGTTCTCGACATAGATCTTGGCGCGGCTCTTGCCGATGCTCATGAAGCCGCCGCCGAGCCCCTGCGAGCTCGCCATGCGCCGGGCGAGCAGGTACCAGACGCCGAAGAAGATCAGCGCCGGCAGGATCCAGGAGAGCAGGTCGCGCACGAAGGTGCTCTCGTAGACGCGGGTGTACTTGACGTCGTACTTCGACAGCCGCTCGGCGAGGTCCGGCGGCACCAGGTTAGCGACGGCAACCGTCTTGCCGCCTTCGGCGGATTTGAGCTTGCCGGTGATGCGCTGGTCGGAGATCACCACCTCGTCGATGCGGTGCTCGGCGAGCAGCTTCTCGAACTCGCTGTAGGGCACCACTTCGACGGTCTGCACCCGCTGCCACCATTGCTGCAGCGCCAGCATGGCGATCAGCGCAAACAGCAGGTAGGCGAGGTTGAACTGGGCGCGTCGCTCCATGGCGCTATTGTGCTAGCAAAAACCCGCTTGAATGTGTCCCGGCAGCCCCCATCTCGGCTACAGCCGTAACAGGATGGCCATAGGGATCAAGACGATGCGTTTCGAAAAGTTCACTACCAAGCTGCAGGAGGCCCTCGCCGAGGCGCAAAGCAATGCGCTGGGCCAGGACCGCCAGTACATCGAGCCCCAGCACCTGCTGCTCGCCCTCCTCAACCAGGAGGACGGCGGGGTGGCCGGGCTTATCAGCAAGGCGGGCGGAAATCCGAATGCTCTGAAGAAGGCTCTTTCCGACTCCATTGCGCGCCTGCCCAAGGTGGAGGGCACCCCCGGCGAGGTGATGGTGTCGCGCGACCTCGCTCAGCTCCTTAACGTCGCCGACAAGGAAGCGCAGAAGCGCGGCGACCAGTACATTGCCTCGGAGCTGTTCCTCCTGGCCGCCGCGGCGGACAAGGGAGAGACCGGAAGGATCCTGAAGTCCGCCGGGGTTGCCAGGCAGTCGCTTGAGAAGGCCATCGAGCAGGTCCGGGGCGGGGAAGCGATTTCTTCCCAGAGCGATGAGGGGCAGCGCCAGGCTCTCGCGAAGTACACGCTCGACCTGACCGACCGGGCCCGCCAGGGCAAGCTCGACCCGGTGATCGGCCGCGACGACGAGATCCGCCGCTGCATCCAGATCCTGCAGCGCCGCACCAAGAACAACCCGGTGCTGATCGGCGAGCCGGGCGTCGGCAAGACCGCGATCGTCGAAGGCCTGGCGCAGCGCATCGTCAACGGCGAGGTGCCCGAGAGCCTGAAGAACAAGCGCCTGCTGGTGCTCGACCTGGCGGCGCTGCTCGCCGGGGCGAAGTACCGCGGCGAGTTCGAGGAGCGCCTCAAGTCGGTGCTGAAGGAGCTGGCCAGGGACGAGGGCAGCACCATCGTCTTCATCGACGAGCTGCATACCATGGTCGGCGCGGGAAAGGCCGAGGGCGCGATCGACGCCGGCAACATGCTGAAGCCGGCCCTGGCGCGCGGCGAGCTGCATTGCATCGGCGCCACCACGCTCGACGAATACCGCAAGCACATCGAGAAGGACGGCGCGCTCGAGCGCCGCTTCCAGAAAGTGCTGGTCGGCGAGCCGAGCGTCGAGGCGACCATCGCCATCCTGCGCGGGCTGCAGGAGCGCTACGAGGTCCACCACGGCGTCGAGATCACCGACCCGGCGATCGTCGCCGCGGCCGAGCTCTCGCAGCGCTACATCACCGACCGCTTCCTTCCCGACAAGGCGATCGACCTGATCGACGAGGCGGCGGCGCGCATCAAGATGGAGGTCGACTCGAAACCCGAGGCGCTCGACCGCCTGGAGCGGCGCCTGATCCAGCTCAGAATCGAAAGGGAAGCGGTGAGGAAGGAGAAGGACGAAGCTTCCAAAAAGAGATTAGCCCTCATCGAAAGCGAGATCGCCCGGCTCGAAAAGGAATACGCCGACCTGGAGGAAGAGTGGAAGGCGGAGAAGGCCGCGCTGCAGGGCACCCAGCACATCAAGGAGGAGATCGAGAAGCTCAGGCTGCAGATGGAAGAGGCGCGCCGCAAGGGCGACTGGCAGAAGATGTCGGAGATCCAGTACGGAAAGATTCCGCAGCTCGAAGCGCAGCTGAAAAATGCGGATAAGCCCGTAAAGGCGAAGCTGGTCCGCACCCAGGTCGGGGCGGAAGAGATCGCCGAGGTGGTGTCGCGCATGACCGGCATCCCGGTCGCGAAGATGATGCAGGGCGAGCGCGAGAAGCTGATCAGGATGGAAGACAAGCTGCACGAGCGCGTCGTCGGCCAGGACGGCCAGGACGAGGCGGTGAGGCTCGTGTCGGACGCGATCCGGCGCTCTCGCTCCGGATTGGCCGATCCTAACCGGCCCTACGGCTCATTCCTGTTTCTCGGACCAACCGGCGTCGGCAAGACCGAGCTCAGCAAGGCGCTCGCGGCATTCCTGTTCGACTCGGAGGATCACCTGATCCGCATCGACATGTCCGAGTACATGGAAAAGCACTCGGTCTCGCGCCTGATCGGCGCGCCGCCGGGCTACGTCGGCTATGACGAGGGCGGCCAGCTCACCGAGCAGGTCCGGCGCAAGCCCTATTCGGTGATCCTGTTCGACGAGGTGGACAAGGCGCACCCCGACGTGTTCAACGCGCTGCTCCAGGTCCTGGACGAGGGCCGCCTGACCGACGGCCAGGGGCGCACCGTGGACTTCAAGAACACGGTGATCGTCATGACCTCGAACCTGGGCTCGCAGATGATCCAGAGCATGGCGGGAAGCGACTACGCCGTCGTCAAGGCCGCGGTGATGGCGGAAGTCAAGACGCATTTCCGGCCCGAGTTCGTGAACCGCATCGACGAGGTGGTGGTGTTCCACGCGCTCGGCGAAGACAGCATCAAGTCAATTGCGCGCATCCAGCTGGGGGTTCTGCAAAAAAGACTTTCCAAGATGGACTACGGGCTGGACGTGTCCGACGCAGTTCTGGGCGAGCTCGCCAAGGTCGGCTTCGACCCGGTGTACGGGGCGCGGCCGCTGAAGCGCGCCATCCAGTCCGAGATCGAGAACCCGCTGGCGAAAGCGATCCTCGAAGGCCGCTTCTCCCCCAAGGACAGCATCCGCGTCGATTACCGCGGCGGGCGCATGCTGTTCGAGAAAGCGCGCGCCCGCGTCGCGGCCTAGGGGATTATTCGCTCGCCAGTTTCTGGAGCGGCGCATAGTCGCCGCTCGAGCCGTGCCCGCCCGCAAAGCGCGCCGGCTCTATGCCGTGCTTCTTGACGCCGGTCACGACCGAGGCGAGCGGCGGCGTGATCTTCGCCGGCAGCGGATCGCGTCCCGGGCTCCACAGGTCCGTGACATAGCCCAGCTTCGCGTCGGGCACGTAGCCGATCAGGTACGACTTCGAATGCGGGTTGTCGATGCGGTAGACGATGACCTGGCGCCCGCGGGCATCGGACATGACGTGGCTCTCGGGTACCTCGAGAATCGGCGTGCCCCTGAAGTCGCGCGGTCGCAGGTCGGGGTTGCGCGTGGCAGGAGCATCCAGCACGCGGCGGAAATGCGCCCCCGCGCCCTGGCCGACGACCAGGATCGCGCCCTCGGCGAGGAAGCCTCGAACTCCGCCGGTGTGGTCCATGTGATGATGCGTCAGCACCACCCAGCGGATCGGCTTGCCGGGGAATTTTTCTTTCGCGGCGTTCACCACCCATAGCGATTGCGCGTCGCTCACCGGCGCGTCGAACACGATCAGGTAGTCGCTCATTTCCACCAGCAGGCTATTGTGCGAGCCGCCGATCACGTGCTGCACGCCCGGCGCGAGCTCCTGCAGCCGCAGGCCGCCGCCCGCGGCGCGCGAGTCATAGCTCAGGTTCTCGGAATCGAGGTAAGTGCCGATGAACTGGCGGCGCAGCACCCACTGGTAAGGCACGCTGCCGGCTGCCGGCCTGGGTGCGTTGGCGCGAAGTGCCGCCGGTACCTCGAGCCGCGCGCTATCGATCGGCTGGTTGACGCGCGCATCGGTGTAGGTGATCTCGGCTACCGTGCGGCCGTTCAGCTCGTATTTGCGGTTGAACGGAATCTTGCCGGCGCCGCCGACGTCGCGCCAGTCGCTATAGACGAGGTCGTAATTGACGTCGCCCCACACGTTGTCGTAATCGAGCGTGCGCACGCGTGCCGGCAGACCCGTTTGCGGATCGAATGCGACGATGTAGTCTTCATACGCAACCGCCGGATACGAGCGGCCGGCGACCACGAGATCGGGCGCGGCCTGCACCCGATCAGGATTGCTGCGCATGGCGAGCACCAGGCTGTTGATCGCGCCGCGGCGCTGCTCGCGCTGCGCGGTAGCGAGCCGCAAGCTCGACATCGCGTGCGCCGGCGGATTCATCTGCAAGTTCTGCGCATTGCGTGCCGTCGTGTCGATGCCGATCACATAACCCGCGTCCGGCGTGAGGATCTCGCTGAACTTGTAAGTGCGTGGCGCGGGGTAGGCGAATTTCTTCTCCCAGTCGGTTCGGCCGACACGGCTCGCCCGGTCCACGGTGGTTTCGAAGCTGGCTTCATTGGCAAAGCGCATTTCCCCGCCCGGTACGTCCGACTGCTCGGGTTCCCATTGCTTCACGCTGCCCTTGGTCGTCACGGTTTTGACGCTGGCCCATGTGTCGCCGCCAAACGCATCGGCAGCCCGGTTGACCAGGCCCTGCTCGCGCGGGTTCGTCGCGCAGGAAGCCAGACCCACGATGGAAAACAGAAAGACGAGTGTACGCTTCATGACCCCTCCTCCGAGAGATAACAGCGCCAGTCTGCCACTATTCCGGCGCGCGAGGGGAGCTCCGCCCCCCGAAATCTCAATAGGAGAGGCTGGCCCGGATGCGGCGCGTGGCTTGCAGGAGGTCCTCCCACATGCCGTCGGTGTCCTTGCGGAAGACGACTTCGACGTCGGCGTCGAGCACCGACCACAAGCCGCGGTCGATCTCGCTTTTCAGCTCGCCCGGACGCCAGCCGACGTAGCCCACGAAGTAGCGCGCCTCGTTGGGGGTGGTCTCGATGACGTGATCGATGGTGTTGGCGCGGAACGCGAGGTACACGTTCTTCATCAGCAGCACGGCGCCAGCGCCCGGCGTGTTGTCGGCCTTGACCAGGGCCACCAGCGCGCCGCGCGAGAACGGCCCGCCGTAATACACCGGGTCCACCACTTTCTTGGACGGCTCGTGCTCGGGGAACAGGCTGCCGAGCGAGCGCCTGGTGGGGCGATTGAGAATGACGCCGACGTGCCCCCCGTTCGGCGCAGGCGCTGCGATCAGCACCGTCTGCCGGTACTCGAGGTCGCGGAACGCGGGGTGCGCCACGAGCAGGATCGCGTCATCCTGCGACTGAGACAATGCCGGCGCTGCGAGCGCGCACGCCGCGAGGAGCAGCAGGCTGCGGAAGAGTTGCTTCACAGGCAAAGTATACGCTGCGGCGCCGCGATTCTCGCCGCGCTTCTCGCGCCGCCCTATGGCGCAAGGCTTTCCCTTTCAACGCAACGCTACAGCCCGTAGGATTTTCTTCAGGGCTTGCTCGCCGCGCGCCTTCGCGAGAAGCTCGCTCCACAGGCCGGCGGTGTCCTTGCGGAACAGCAGGTCTGCGCTTGCCGGCAGCACGTACCAGCCGTCTCGCGCGAGCTCCGCCTGGAGCTGAAGGGGCGCCCAGCCCGAGAATCCGGCATACAGGCGAAAGCGCTGTCCCGGGCGCGCCAGCAGGCGCTCGACGGTCTCTGACTGCATCGTCAGATAGACGTCTGGCAGGACGTGAAACGCCGGCGACTCGGGCCGCTCGCGCGACTGAAAGAGCGCGACGATAGTCTCGCGCAGGACCGGACCGCCGAAAAACACGCTCTCACCTGACAATTTCCTTTCAGTGGGGCGATTGAGGATCACCCCGACGGTCTGGGCGTCGGGTGTCTGCGTGACAAGCACCACCGTCTCCCGGAAATTAGGGTCGGTCAGGTCCGGCTTGGCCACCAGCAGCACGCCGTTCGGCGGCTCCGCCGGCTGCGCCGCCGCCAGCGTGGCGAGAAAGAGCAGCGCCAGCGGCCTGATTTCAACCGGGCGCATGTTCCTCGAGGATCTTGGCATAGAAGAGCGACCCGCCCGTCGCCTCGCGGTACACCGCCTGCGCAAACCCGGCGCGCTCGTACACGCGCCTCGCCCGCGCATTTTTTTCCTGCACCTCCAGGGTGATCTTGCAGCAGCCGAGCTCGAGCGCCTTTGCCTCCACCGCGCGCAGCAGGTGCCGGCCCAGGCCGCGACCGCGGTGCTGCGGCAGGATCGCAAAATCGTGGATGTTGAGAAGCGGCCGCGCAAAGAAGGTCGAGAATCCCAGGAAGCAGGTGGCGATTCCCGCCGCCTGCCCTTGCAGATAGGCGAGGAAGATGAGCGTCGTGGGGTGCCGCCTGAGGCCATCGATGAGACGCTCGAGGGCCTCCTGCGCAAGAGCGCTGCCTTTGCCCATCGGGTCGAGGGCATAGGCCGCCGTCAGGGCGAGCACGGCGGCTCGATGCTCGTCCCGCCCCAGATCGGCCTGAACGATGTCTAGAGCTGAACTTTGATCCACTTCGCAACCGCCTGGCCGGCGCCCTCATCCGGCTTGATCTCGACCTTTCGGCCCCGCTGCAGGTCGGCCAGTGTGCCGGTTTGATTCCGCTGCTTCTGCGCGGACCGGTCTATCCAGATGAGCGTGCGGTCCGCCAGCTGGAATTTCCGGCTCCCCGCCGGACCCGAGACCGTCAGCGTGCGCTTTCCGGCATCGATCGACTCGATCGTGCCCAGCAGAGTGGACTTGCCGGACACCCCGGGGGATTGGCCGATCGGGATGTACATCTCGGTCGCCTGCTGTCCGAAGGCCTCCGAAACGCCGGCCAGCGCCACCACCACGATTACCCGTGCAAGCCAGTAATTCAACATGGCTGTTCCCTCCCGCTCAAAAGCCATCGACGAGTTGTGCACGCGCGTTGCGTTGTCGTTCGATGGCCTGCTTGATCAGGCTATGCCGCTCGAAGAAACTGCGAGCCGCCTTGTTTGCCAGCTCCTTGGCCTCTTGCAGGTGGGCCACCGCCTCAGGGTGTAGCCCCGCTGCCTTCAGCACCCGAATGCTGTCTTCAGTCTTGATCACGGCTTGCCGGAGCAACTGTTTGTCCTCCTCGCGCGCCGCGGAGCCCTCTTGGGCGCCGGCCTCCAGGACCTCGATGCTTTGCCGAATGCTCTCCACGGCGTTGAGGACCCTCAGAAAGGCGGCCACCGCCACCACTTGCGTTGCGTCGAGCTTGATCCCGACCTTCTGCGGGTCGCTCGCGGCCAGGACCTGCCCTGCGGGCGACTTGTTGAAGCTGTCGCCGCTGTAGAACGCGACCGCCCCTTCGATGGTTTCAATCGCATTGTTGTGGAAGAAAGGGCCGGTGCTGGCGGCTTCCACCAGCGGTGGCGTGTTGAACGTGTTGTTGCCTGGCCTGCCGAACCCGTCGTCCAGCGGAATCTTCTCGCCGGTCAGCTTGGCCGGCTGGTCGGGTAGACTTTCGACGCCGGTATTGAAGTTGGCGTTGCCGAGGTTGCCGCCGCCGAAATTCGCGCTCGCCCCGGCGTTCGCGTGGCACAGATTGCACTTGCCCAGCCGATTGTCGAGGAAGATCTCCTGGCCGCGCTTCGCGACGCTGCCTTTGAGCGGGAGCGGCAAAGCGAGGTCCTGCTGCCGGCCGAGAGACAGCGTGAACGCCTCGAGCGCATCGAGCTCTTCGGCCGTCGGCAGCCGGAAATCCACCCCGGCAACGCGATTCAACGTCCTGGTGAAATGCTGGATGACGGCGCCGGTCGCGAAAGACCTGAGCGTGCCGTCGCCAGGCGCGCCGTCCCCCGACCAGCCCGTGCGCGGGCCCTGCTTGCTGTTGACCGAGGTCCGCATCGCCAGCACGTGCGGCACGCCGCGCATGACGAACTTGTTCTCCAGGTCGTCGAAACCGTCCAGATTCTCGAGGATCAGGCCGAACTGGCGCATCAGCTTCGGGTTCTCGAAGTTCTTCCTGAGCTCGGCGTTGGTTTCGGCCACGAACAGCGGGTTGTCCGGCGGCAGCGTGGCGATAAAGGCCGCGTCGAGAGTGAAATTATTTTCCGCCGGATGGCATGTCCCGCAGGTCCGGCCGTTGCCACCGAAGGTTTCGTTGAAGAAGATCTCGCGTCCCTTTGCAACCGGGTCGACCGGGGCAGGGGGCGGCGTCTTGCAGGCCGAGAGGACCGACAGGCCGGCGGCGAGCGCGCAGAGCCTCGCGCTTGAGCAGATCATTTTCGAGATCATAGGCTCAACGATACCTGGCGGCGCTGATGAACTGCGAGAACGATTCACACCAGATGACTGCGGTGTTGTATTGCGACACGTCCACCGAC
>Ga0209156_10001739_pt1 | contig 17518 bp, 21 predicted proteins | sample GraSoiAngelo_124_FD_185881 | JGI IMG/M metagenome (GOLD analysis project Ga0209156, IMG submission 185881) | Grasslands soil microbial communities from the Angelo Coastal Reserve, California, USA - 14_0927_05_20cm (SPAdes) (version 2) | ecosystem: Environmental > Terrestrial > Soil > Grasslands...
TTTTGATCGAGGAGGGTGGCGGGCAGAAGATGGTCGATGCTTTTGCGGAGGGTGTGCGGAAGGTGGCTACTCCTTTTGCGCCGAAACCGGTCGTCTATCGTTGTCTAGATTTCAAGCCGGACGAGTTTCTCGGACTGCCGGGTGGTGAGAAGTATGAGCGCGAGGCGGGGCATGTCGGACCCAATCCATTGCTGGGTTTCAGAGGCGCGTTCCGATATGTGAAGGAGCCGGATGTGTTCCGGCTGGAGTGTCGGGCGATACGGAAGGTGCGTGAGGAGTTCAAATTGACGAATGTGCATGTGATGCTGCCGTTCGTCCGGACCTTGGAGGATTTCCGGAACGCGAAGAAGATTATGGAGGAGGAGGGGTTGAAGAGGAGTCCGGATTTCAAGCTCTGGATAATGTGCGAGGTTCCCGCGACGGTGTTGCTGATTGACAAGTTTGTTCTGGAGGGTATTGACGGAATCTCGTTCGGGACGAACGACTTGACGATGCTGATTCTCGGGATCGACCGGGACGATGCGTCTATACAGGAGATTTACGATGAGCGGAATCTTGCGGTTCTGCGGGCGATGAGTCATGTTATCCGGATCTGTAGCGAGGCGGGTGTTACGACGTCTATCTGTGGCCAGGCGCCTTCGAACTATCCGGAAGTCGTCGAGTTCCTCGTACGCGAGGGAGCTGTTAGCATGAGTGTCAACCCGGACAAGGTCATAGAGACGAAGCAGCTTGTCGCGGGGATCGAGCAGAAACTCATCCTCGAAGGTATGCGAAAGATGCGACAGAATAACGGTGATTCGGGAGCTCTCCAGCCCCGATGGCCGAAGTAGTTCTGCTAGTCATAGATGTTTGATGATCTAGTCGAGTACGTCCGAGAGAACTATTCTCGAGCCTCAAAGATTGTAGAGCTGGGAGTAGGCAGCCGAATAGACGTCGCGGAAAATATCAAGAAACATCTTCCACTAACCGAGGTTCTTGTCACGGACAAGGATGAAGCATGGGTCCGGAAGCATATCACGAGTCACGTCCGTGCTGTAGCTGATGACGTGATGTTTCCGCAGACGCCGATCTATCAGAATGCGTCGCTAGTCTACTCGATCCATCCACCCTTCGAGATTGTAGAGCCGATGGTTGCGCTTGCCGGGAGGATAGGGGCCGATCTTCTAGTTGTGCCGAGGTCCGATGAGCAAGAAATGTTTCATCATGATGGCTGGCGGAAGCTTGTCCGGAATGGAAGGACGCTCGGTTGGCTCAGAGACTTCAGAAAGGAACAGCATTAGCCTAGAACGGGATATAGAATCATCCGGTTTTCTTCGTCGCGAGACTGGCCTTCATACCTTGTTTTTCTAGCTAGCCTATTACTAGCCGGATCTTGACAGGGACCGAGCAAGAACCCCGTTCGCCTCTTCTCAAGCGTCATGCGGATTTTATCATTGACTCGGACCCTCAGGCGTTTTCCAGGCGACTTCCTTGGCACCCTCAGGACCCTACCAAGTTCGCCCGAGTCCATGTGCTGCCCTAGGGACTCTGCTGAGACTCTCGATCCGCTAAACGATAGAACTATGGTTCTTGTTGTTGATCTCTGCCGCCGAACCTTTCCAAGTGTTCTCAACCAGCTCCACAACATCCGCCAGATGAGCACCCAGCTCTCCGAGCCGCTTCCCCGTCTCAGGATCTTCCTCGCCGAAGAAAGAGCTGAGCCTGCCGAGAATAACCATACACTTTCTAATCGTCGCGACCTCGTATCGTATCTGTTCGCCGACCGCCATGTCCCAGAGGATGGCCCTCCGCTTTACGATAACCTCTGAAGCCTCAGCCTCAGAATCTCCCTCTGTCTCTAACATGCTCGCTGAATCGGAGCCGGTCCGTGTTTAGAATCCGTGTAACTCTATCGCGGATTCCAGAGTGACAACGCTGACCCGAGACTTCGATGTTCTCTGTCGCGGGAGTAGCGCGCATATTTTTTTTCTACGCCTCCGATCCGTAGCACGATCTTAACAGGCTCGTAGCAAAACGCACTATCGCCGGCTATTGTTGTCTGGCCGATTTTAGCATCGACATAGACCCCTATGCTGTTTTCTAAGCGATTCCAAAAGGCGTTTTGCAGGGGACTATCAGGCCATTAAGCGCCTTCGAGACGTTCTCGTCGGTACGGATTCTGGATGGTCTTTCGATTCGATTTGGGGGCTGAGAAATCGAAATATTCATGTGAATGCACTTGTGTTGCATGGCCCGCAAGACTCTCACAATATCCGAGAAAGCCTACAACGCGCTCGCACGAATGAAGTCTAAAGATGAATCATTCACCAAGGTCATCCTCAGACTGGCGCAAAGGAAGAGCAAAGGTAACCTGCTCGACTACGTCAGATCTTTTCCCCCTGACAATGAGCTGGCTGATCGGATTGAGGAGGTCCTAGAGAAAAGAGGGTCCATCCGGATCAGAGCCTCCAGCCGCCCCCGAGAGGTTGCTGAGGAGAAAGGAGTCAAGGCCGGAGAGCTTGTCAATGTAGACATTCGTAAAACCCGTAAGAGCGTCTTCGGGGGGGGCTAGAGGAATCGGACCCTTCACTGTCAAGGATGAGATGAAAGACCACGACTAGATATGTTTTGGACGCTTACGCCTATCTCCGCTAAATCCCTAGTTCTAATCGAAGAAAATCTTTCACACCATCCCTCCCAGTTGCCTTAAGCCAGATAGGCCCAAGATCACGCTGCAATTCTAGGGTTAGTGTGAGGAAGGGGCAGCAGAGCTGTTCCAGAGTAGCCCACTCCGACAATGCTGTGAAAAGCGACCGGTCGTTCGGGAAGCGAAACCCATAGCCGTCCGGTAGCTCCGTAATTTCAAGATGTTTCGGGAACAACTCTTTCGCTAAGATGTCGTGTCGTTTTCTCTGTTCTTGGTCTAGGGCTGACAGGTTGCAAGAAAAGGCGTCCACTGCACTTCAGACAATCAGCGACTTTTCCGAGTAGATAAACAACGGAGTTCCTGCACAGTAACTTGCTTACGCTATAGTTAGTCACCTTCGCAATAGTTTCATTCTAGAATTTGTCCCACTCTCCCACTCTTCTACTTCGAACCACACACCAAGCTCTATGCAAAGCCTCGACTGCAAGGTCTTCTGCCGAACCTGCCAGGAACCAACGTACCGCGAACTCCGATACCGATCCGACTTCCAGTTCGTAGGCAGACTACTAGTATGCCAGAACTGTGGCGAGACAATCTTCGAACCGGTCGGGTCCGGGACGGCGTGCCAAGACTGTTGACAAGCCTACAAGCAATGTGGCTACTGGACCTACGAGAACCTCTCGAAGAGACCGGCAGTGAGCGCAAGCGGGACGATCGCGTCAAGAAACGCTCTAAGAATTATCACAAGGGTCTCAGCCGCCAGGCTCGATAGGTCTCAGACCAGAATATCGCCACAGTGAATCCTCCGAAGATGAACGCTACGATATTATGAGTTGAGAAATCGGGAGGGTAGAGAATAGGGTAGAGAGCGAGCATTACCGTGAACATTGCGGAAAAGAAAAGATGTCTAGGGAGTAGGAAGCCCAAGACGCCGACAAAGTTCTGTAAGACACCCACCTCCACCTGTTCAGTGAGATGATACTCGCCTGTTGAGTCCTTCTCCACCAGCCCTAGTGATCGCAGTTTCTCCAGATGATGTAGGGCAACGCTGGGACTGCTCATTCCCAGAGCACGTTGTACAGACCTTACTCCGATTGGTTCATTCCTTGTCTTTAGAAGGTGCCAGTAGACGCGTAGGGTGAGTCCCTTCAGCTCAGACTCTATGATGCTGTCGCGGTCTTCGGTCAAAAGCCGTCTTCAGGAAAGAGAATAGCGTCAGATCAATACAAGCTTGCTTGTTTGCAGAAGTGTTTTGATTTGTGAACACCCCGTTCTAAACACTGGCCTTAAGGTCCTCCGCCTCGTACACCAAGTGCATGCAGCCGTCAGCAGACCAGAGACTGAATCAGAATCTACATTCTGGTCAATATGGTCGCCAGGTTATGCGAGTCGCATCGCACTGGGACGAGAGGAGGATGCGGCTGTGAAGGTTGGCTCCAAAACCCGGACTGTCTTCGGGCTGACACTGGGAATCATCGCCGGACTCGCGCTAATACTCCTTCCCGGAATAATGGTCATGTACACTCACCTACCCAATCCCAACGCTACTGACCAGCATGTCATGGTCCCCTTCACATCCTATCAGGAGTTGCACAGCTTCATTCTCACAAAGAGCTGCAACAGCACCGAAGTTCGCAACCTCTACAATCCCACTCCCGCTCCGGTAATCCTGAACACGAACACGAACGGTCTCGACCCTGGCGGGTTCACCGGCACTGTTTCCACCATTGCCACAAGTGGAACCTCCACGGGTTCAATATCAACGAGCGCAACTCCCAGTCACTCTGAAACAAACGCTCAGGTAGCGGGCGTCGATGAGCTTGACACCGTAAAGAACGACGGCAGCTACATCTACACGGTAACCAATAACACCGTCGCGATCGTCCTCGCCTACCCAGTCACCGAAGCAAAATTGCTGGCCCACGTATCCGTGAACGGTACGCTCCAAGGAATTTTCGTCGACGGCAACAGGCTAGTTGTTGTCAGTCAGCAGTACCAGCAGTATCCTCTACCATACACTGGTACCGTACAACCTGCAATGGGAGCTTCCATCGCCGTCTATCCAATATTCCTCAACTATCCCCAGACCACTTCTCTATCGATCTTCGACATTTCTAACCATGCCAGTCCAGTGTTGACAACTACTCTCGTAGTAAATGGGACTCTCGCGGGGGCGCGGCTAATTGGGGACTATGCTTACCTGGTGGCGACGCAACCGGTCTACTGCACGGGTCCAATTGTGCTTCCGGTCAATGTGGTAGACGGGCGCATGGTGACAATGGGGATTGCGTCAGTCTATCACTCTGACATCGCTGATGTAGCTAACAGTTTCACTACGGTTGTTGGTATCAACGTAACCGAAGCCAACCCTACTCCAGCAGCCAAGATCTTCCTCATCGGGACGAGCAGTAACATCTACGTCTCGCTTCACCAGATCTATCTTACTCAGCCGATCTGGAGTCAGGTCGAGCAGACTGCTGTGCATCGCATCAGTATTGATGGTGCAAGCATCAGCTATCAGGCGACGGGTACTGTGTCGGGCCATGTTCTGAACCAGTTTTCCATGGACGAGTACAACGGCAACTTCCGCATTGCCACAACCGGCTATAGCTTCAACCAAGTAGCCTCGACGGGAGGCGTTGCGTCTACCTACGTGCAGCAAACCAACCTCTACGTCTTAGACAGCGGCCTCCACATAATCGGAAGACTCGAAGGACTCTCGCCCGGCGAAATGTTCTACGCGGCCCGATTCATGGGCGACAGAGCCTACCTGGTCACTTTTCAGAGAATGGACCCGTTGTTCGTCATCGGTCTGCAAGACCCCACCCAGCCAAAGGTCTTGGGCCAGCTCAACATCCCTGGAGTCTCTGACTATCTGCAGCCCTACGATGAGACTCACTTGATTGGATTCGGAAAATCTTCGACGAACGTTACCTGGGAGAACGCTGCACTGTTCCAGGGTCTCAAGCTCAGCCTCTTCGACGTCACAGACCCGAGTCATCCTATTGATACAAGCGACTATTTGGTCGGAGATCGGGGTAGTGATTCTCCAGCGTTGACGGATCACAAGTCGGTGCTTTTTGATAGGTCCCTTAACCTGCTGGTAATACCTCTGACGATTGCGCAGGCTCAACCAAGTACAACTTGCACATGGTGCTATAATCCTCTTGTCTGGCAGGGAGCCTACGTGTTCAACGTCACCGTTCAAGACGGAATCGTCTTCCGCGGCGGAATAACACACCTCGCCACCGGTCAGCTTCCAAGCTGGAACAACAGCGGCTTCTTCGTTACCCGCGCTCTCTATATCGGCAGCGTACTCTACACGATAAGCAACAACACGGTCAAGATGAACAGTCTATCCGATCTCACAGAACTCAACTCCGTAAACCTAGCCTAAGAACTTCGAGAGCCTAGATAGAACCTTCGGCCAAGCGTTCGCTCAGATTCAGAGAAGGCGGTTCTGCGTCGCGAGACTAGCACGCATACCTTATTCTTCTCGACCGTCGCCGGCTAACAGGATCCTAACACGGACCCATCAACATTTCCCTATTACAGATCACTGGTCTCAACTGACATTAACATCGTAATGGACCCCAAGCCGTTTCCAAGGCGATTCCAAGGCAGAATCAGGTCGCTGACCTCTACTATCTGCAATCATGGGACATGGATTGAAAATTACGACTCTGCATCCAGAGGAGTTCCCAAAAACATGACGCTTCGTTTCGAGACTCAATTGCAATTGAGATTTCTTGTATGTATTCCGTTGTCTTGTAGTTTGATTGCTATTTCTTGTTCCATTCGTGAGGGATTGGCGTGTAGTCGTTCGCGCCAGTCGCTCCGCTGACTCGACATCTATGGGGTTGAGCTATCGTTCAGCTATTGCTCAGACACGAGAACGAAACTGTTAATCACAGCTAGCCTTCTCGCAGCTTGAAGAAGAGCATCGTCGAGAGACTAGCGAAGATGACGAACCGGTGTACGTTTCCTTACTGTCTCTTAGGAAGACACGTGCTGAAGAGTGAGAGTTTCCGCTAGTGCTGATGGTTATCTTTGGTGCGGGAGCATCCTGGGATTCATACGAGCGACTCCCTCCTCCAAACGTGAACAATCTCAGACTGCCGCTTGCGAATGGACTATTCGACAGTAGGTTCGGAAATTATTACCGGCTCTTCCCGAAATGCCAGCCTTTGATTCAGCGTCTTCAACGGCAGGACGTTAACGTAGAGAATGTCCTAGAAAAATTCCAGAGCGAAGAGACTCGGCATCCTGCGAGACGGACCCAATTGGTTTCGGTTCGGTACTATGTGAACCTCATGCTTGCACGATGTCAATCCGATTGGACAGATCAGGTCACTAAGGGTGTCACAAATTATCAGACCATGTTGGACCAAATCGAAGCTCAGCGAGTTCAGGGCGAAAAGATATGCTTGGTTACATTCAACTACGACACACTTCTTGAGCACGCTATCATCGATAGCCTTGTTGGAGTCCCTCTCAACACGATTCCTGACTACATATCGAGTGACTACAAGGTGATCAAGCCCCATGGCTCAATAAACTGGGCGCACCCAATTCGGAACTTCCAGTCGCACAGGGGGAATAGCCAAGACTTGATCTCCGACATAATCGCGAGCGTAGCCTCCCTCGATGTCGACGCTGAATCCTACGAAACCGTTTCGGATGATCCGTTTGCAAGGCCCTATCAGAGACCCTACTTCCCTGCACTTGCTATTCCCGTGGAACATAAACAACATTACGAATGCCCACAAGAGCACTGGAAGGTTCTGGAAGACTGTCTACGTCAGGTGACCAAGGTTCTCATTATCGGATGGCGAGCCAACGAGAATGATTTCCTCGATACTTTGGTCAAACGCATAACGAAAAAGGCGCGAATGATGGTCGTATCTGGTACCGAAAGAGGTGCCGATGAAGTGGTAGGGAGAATTAGTGCAAAGTTTAGACCGACTGGAATAGTGCACGACTTTGTCCCATCAAAACCAGGATTCAGCAATTTCACTTCCAGTTCTGAATGGGAGAGTTTTCTAAAAGGGGAGCCGTGATGTAGCATGAACTGTCCGAACTGTAGCGCAGAGTTCTCTTTTGACGAGATCGTCAACGCTTAAGGGCGAGTTGAAGGGGTTAGTGGAGGTACGAGAAGCTGCTTTGGCATTAACATGTAATTTTAGGTTTGAGGTTCGGTCTGAGGATGAGGTTGTTGAGTTGGTGGCTGATCATCATACTGCTCATGTCTGTGTGGACTGTCTTACGTTGTTGACGGTTCATCGTCGTGTTCATCATATGAAGGTGGAGAAGGTTATTGTTGAGATGGCTGAGCCTATCCCCGTGCTGGCTGAAGCGTAAACAGTCAAGCTCGCCAGTATTCTATCGATGCGCAGGAATCAATCGAAACGGTCATGTTTCTCTCGAACAAACGGCTTCAGCTTGGGCAGACTGCCCTGATCCGACCTCTTCCGGGTCCCGTTTTCTTTCAGTTCTCTGATGAGCTCAGCCGCTCTGAGTATTCTAGTTCGTCCCACCTGTCGCATGTCCAAAAGGTCAGGATCGCCTGTGACTAGATAGTCCGCTCTTCCCGTGTGCGCGCAATCCAAGAACTTCTGGTCATCCTTGTCGCGCCACCTGATCTCCGCTTCGGTAGTATTGAGGACGACCTCGCATTTTCCCAACATGGCCTGGAACATGGCAAGGCTCATTGGGGGCGAGAGATGGAATTTCGGACGCGCAAGAGTCTCTCTAAGCTCTTCTAAGGTTTCGAGGCTCGCGAGCAGCCCCACTCTATCCTCTAGGACGAGCTTGAGAACTTGAGCCTCATTTCCTTTCTCGAAGAATATTCCAGAGAGTAGGACGTTTGTGTCAACTACCAGCCGCGGTTTCAACGGGCCCGCCTGGCCCGCTCCTTCCTCACCGCTCGAATCTCCCTAGAAACATCCTTACGGGTAACACGCAGCTCCCGGATCTTCTTCCTGACAGCCGCTAGAGTCTCTCTGGTCTCCTGAGATGCGAATCCGACCTTCTTCAAGATGATGGTATCACCTTCCCCAAAGACCAAGAGCCTGCTTCCACCCGTCAGTCCGAGCCGTTCTCGGATGAGCCCCGGGATAACGACTTGGCCCTTGCTGGAGACCCTCGTCATCTCCAAATCCATAAGCATCATTCTAGACTAAGACAGGTCTTACTTTTAAGCTATCAGTGCTCTCATCGTCACGGGCATCTCGACTTGTAATAGATCCAACCATAACACTCTCAGCAGACACCTGAAAACGTTGACACACGCCACCCTAGTGTGGAACTTTTACGAGAGACGGGAAGGAAAGGACCACTCCTTCTACAAACTGTCAGCCATGGGCGAAAAACTCCTCTCATCGCTGAAGCCTGAGCTAGAAGTAACCATGCAAAAATCCGCAACCCGAAACACTCCAGCCTCTGCCTAGTTTATGGTCGAGGTGGAATGATCTGTTAGGAAGCGTGGACCTTCAGCCACGAGGCGTCGACGAGGACGGGATTTGTGGAAGTAAGAACTTCTCCAGGTAGGAGAACTCTCACCTTCCCCCTTTGAGGGGGACTTGCAACGACCGCCGCGACGCGGGCTGGTAGACCTTTGGACCCAGGCTTCACGAAGCGTTCAGGGACAAAGCCTGACACGATCCTCTTTTCGTGAGCCGAAAACTCGAAGCGTATGCTTCTCTCTGCAGGTGACATGCCCTGTTTGACGTCACATGCTATCCATAAGCGCTGTCCAACTCTGAAAGGCATTGATCGTGATCTCCAACAGTGAGACAGGGCGTTAGAGCATTAAAAGGATTGGAGAGGTGAATGAATGTCCACATCTTGAATAGTCACTTGAAGAGTGACTGAAGTGTGAAGAGCAAAGTCCGGTTCGGATGCCGAGTCTTTCTAGCGGCCAACGAACCCTTCCAGCGTATCGTAGAGCGGGCGCAGTTCTGCGAAAAACACGGGTTTGACTCTGTCCTCATAGACGACCATCTGCTCTACGGGACAGGGGCAGCGGCCGCGCCCGAACCCTTCACAACCCTCGCCGCGATAGCCGCCGCGACCCGGAAAATCAGAGTCGGAATCGCAGTAACAGACCTCGTCCGTAGACACGCGGCCATCATAGCCCAGACCCTCGCAACGCTCTCCAACCAGTTTCCAAAACGTCTCTTCCTCGGACTGGGCGCGGGCGATCCTATGAACCAGACACCCTTCGGATTCTCTCCGAAACACCGCGTCAGCAGACTAGAAGAGGGTCTGAAGATTATCCGGCAGCTGTGGAACTCTAACATAGAGAAACCACAAGACTACAAGGGACGATTCTTCTCCCTGAACAACGCATACTTGCAAGCTGGCCAGGAGAAAAAGCCAATCCCGCCAATCTATCTGGCAGCGTTCGGTCCCAGAATGCTGAGGCTCGCGGGTGAGATGGCGGACGGATGGGTGCCGCACTGTCACACACCTGCAACATACAAGATGGATCTTGATACCATCATCGGGTCAGCCCATAATGCGGGTCGAGATTTCGGTGTGTTCCGCTCGGCATACTACTCGCTCTCCTCCATCTCGAAGAATCGCGCAGAAGCAGACCGTAACGTCCTGGGTCCAGCGAAGTACTTCCTTGCGCTGATACCTGAGGCGTTGAAGAAGATTGATCCATCAGCCAACCATCCGGGCCGAATCTGGGAGAAGATTCCAAATCCCAAGGAGCAGAGAGAGAGAATCCGGAAGATCGCCGCGGACATTCCAGAATCAGACGCCTACAACACCGTCATCCACGGGACTCCGGACGATTGCATCGAGCAGTTCGAAGGCTACCGGAAGGCTGGGTGCAAGGAATTCATGTTGACCTTCACACCCAAAGGCGGACTATGGTCCACAACTAACCTGCTCGACCAGATACGCCTCTTCTCAGACAAGGTCATGAGCAACTGGTAAACGACAAATGAAGAGTCGAGTCTCTGTGCGTGTCCCGCGCAAACTGGCCGCTGAGTGTGTGAGTGGAGTCCTGATAAGCGACGGTGCAGTTCTGGTTGAAAAGCGACGAGCAGACGATGACGCGGACCCAGGACTAGTTTTACTTCCGGGGGGCCACGTAGAGCCGGGCGAATCACTGAACCGGGCTCTGAAGAGAGAAATGCTGGAGGAACTAGGGATCAGAGTCGAAAAGATCACACCGATTCGAGTCCGTTATTACACGGCGTCGAATGGAGAGAGACAGAGAATACGCTATTTTCGTATCAATGACTGGAAGGGGAAAATCAGATCGAACGAAGCTGAGTCTGTCTACTGGGAATCAGATATCAGACATCTAAGCGATACTATAGAAAGAAAGATTGTACTCAAACTATTGAGCCAGCCGCTCGGGTCTAGAACAATAGCGAAGCCGTCCCATCTCAATCGCCTTCCATTTGGGATTCTGGAGCGAGCGCAAAGGTGTTAAATTCACGATTCAAACATATACTGCAGATTCACCGAGCGCAGAGGGATCTCTGTGAGACTTGGCGAAGAAATCTGGATGGGTTCCCACCCCGGATCTAGTTGCACTTACGGACTTATGTCTGCAATGGAATAAAGGCCGATTTTACGAGGTTCTCTGGGAGTACAATCTCTCTCCCTCGATTCTTCGAGAGAGGAACGCGAGAGGCTGGTTGTATTATGAAGACAATCATCTAGCAGGATTTGCTCTTGGGCGCGAGCTACGAGGCTTATGGCATTTCGAGGAGCTCTGGGGACCCTGCGACGGAAGTTCTGAACTTCAACCCGCACAGGAAAGCAGGATCGGTGGAGGGCTCAACACTTCCGGAGGCTTCTGCGCCAGCTGAGGTCTCGGATTCTCATTAGAGCCTCAGTAGACAACCCGTTTGGCAACATTGTCGCTCGAGAATCTGGGACCGAGTGGTGTGGAGGCTATCTGTTGGCTACTCGAAGATTAAGCCGGAAACTGGCGATCAGAGTGCCTTCGGGCTTCAAGCTTCGCAGATTTCGAAGGGGTGATGAGAAGGACATGTCAAGAATTCATCATGCGGCATTCCATTTCCCAAATCCACCCAGAGAATATCTGAAGTGGGTCACGAGTCCTAGCTGTAGGACAACGCTCGCGGTTTTGCACGGAGAGGCTGTTGGGTTCTTGACAGCTGAGAAGCGGCATTACGGCAGGTATGGAGATTTCAACATAGCAGTGGAGCCGAAATTCCACGGGAAAGGGTTAGGGTCTGTGCTGATGGAAAGGGGATTAAACGACCTGATCGAAATGGGTTGCGAGACCGCTGTGGCTGACTATTGGCTCCAGAATGCCAAGGTTCAGGCGTTGAACTGGAAATATGGCTTCAGGATTGTTCGTGCCTACAACTACTACGAAACCGGGGCACCGAGTTAGCCGTGCGACCTCCCTGACTGTTACTCTCGCAAACCCTTTCCCTATTTCGCTAGGCCCGGAGGGAGATTTGGATGTTGGTCCCGAAAAATTCCCGCAGTAGCCCTCCCTCTTCTTCAACGGCGCGCTTCTGAGCTGAGCTTAGGGCCTTGAACGGTCTGACCGTAATTTCAATTCCTGCTTTTTTCTTGGTCTTCTCCCATGTTCCCGCGGCGATTCCATCAACTAGTAGTACCGGGGCGTTTCCCTGGATTTGTCTGAAGATTCTGGTCCTGTATTCTTGTGGGACGAAGAATTCTCTGGGATGGTAGAACATGACGTACGTGTCCCAGCTGGGGACGAGCCGGACAGATTGCGCTTCGTCTATGGAATAGATCTGGTCGACATCACGACTCAGCATCTTCGACGGCTGATGGTCAAATTCAACCTGTTCCAATTCCCCGGCGATGAGTTGTTCTAGGGGTTTGGCCTCGGGCGCCGAGACGCCCCACCAATGAGCAAAGTCTTCGAAGTTCGCGGGGCCGTACGTGCTGTAGAACTGTCGCAGCAGGGTTCTCAAGGCTTGTTCGCTGGAGGGCTGGTCCTGTCTGCCTAGCCACTGGTCTGGCCGGGTGAAGGTTACTTTTGCGCCTTGGCTGGGACCGAAGATGAGGCTTCCCTGATGGGCTGCTTGTTGTAGGAGGCTTCCAAAGCCCGAGAGAAGATGGGACTGGAGGATAGGGCGCAACTTCGTCCGCCTGACGATCTCACGGACCAGCTCCGTCCTTGTTAGAGTATGATGGTCGAGAGCGTTGTTGATTGCCTTTGTTATCTGTTCTTGCTCGGCTTTGGTGATCTCGTATTTCTTGTCTTCAGGCCCCGGTCCTATCCGGTACGAAATTTTCTCGTCGTGAACATCGTGCCGAGTCTGGAGCGCGGCTACGTATGTAGAGAGACTCTGGGAGGAGAGTAGGTGGAGTGTGCCGCGCATTGCCCAAGTCTTGACGAGGCTCCAGTGTTTCCAGAGAGCATCCTCAACGTCTTCGATAGTGATGTTTTCGACTCTCGCCCATAGGGAGAGAGCGGCCCCCGAGAGTACCTGGGCCTGGAGCCCGCAGGCATCTGAAACTACCCGGGACATGTCACGCTCTGGCGCCCGTTCGGCCAGGTGGTTCTTTGAAAGCCGCCAAGAGTTGGTTTGGGCGCGGGAGAGTTTGATCATTGCGCCGAGAAGGTCCCGTCTGTCTTTGAATATTCCCGTGGTAGATCGTCCCCAGCAAACCCCCTGTCACAAGTGCGACTCTTTTCCAAGAAAGTTCTCAGTAAACTACGAGTAGCTTGAACCAAGCCACTTTCTGCGTTGTCATAATCAGGAATTGATAGGCGGATAGGAAAACGTTCCTATAGGTTCAGAGAATCCGTGAAGCAGGGACCGTACGAGTCTAGGTGTCTGACAATCATTACTGACAGGCAGGCAGTCATGATCGCGGCGGGTTGGTCGGTTGGTCCACGAGCATAGGGAGCGGATCTATCTAAGGAAGGACGTCCTCCTGAAGCTTGCAGAGCATGGTGAGCTGAACCAGAGCAGGCTGATGAGTTATTGTGGGCTGAACAATGTGAAGCACAAGGTGCTCCTTGACGAGATGGTCGAGAAGGGCTTGATACTCAGGAATGAGGAGCCTTGGGGAGCTAAGAAGATAATCAAGTACAAGATTTCCGACAAAGGGAGAGAGCTTGTCAGGGAGATCTTAGGGCCCTACGAGACGCTCTTTCCGAGACGGGAGGCTGAGAAATAGGTGATGGATAACATAGTTCCCCGACCGTTTTTAGGAACCATGCTGGTGAGTACCTGGCCTTGACCGAGCCAGAGAAGAGAGAGAACGCTGGGGCAACCTCTGAAAACATCTTTTCCATAGTAGACAGGCTGGTCTACCAGATCGATAGGACCAAGAAATTCATACTCGTCATGATCATCGCGATTATTGTCGCGATTCCCTTATCATGGCATGTCTCGCCCTTTCTGCTCGGGATGCCTGGCGGTTACAGCTTCAGACTAGCGGGCATCGTAGCGGTAGTTATCGCGGCTGTATTCCTTCTGATTGGAGCTAGGCAGTGGATGTTGCTCTCTGACTGGACCCGGAAATACAAGGCGTACAAGGAACAGCAGAAAAAGATCGACGATAAACTCGACTTTGAAGACAGCAACGAAGAACCGTAGTACAGCTCTGGTCGAAGAAGAATCGCTGAGGTTTTGCTGGGCGTTTCTCGCGCTAATCATCAGGTAACTTTGGTACGTAACAGATGTCAACAATGACTATAACAAAAAATCAGACGCTATACTGAGCATGGCAGCTTCAAGAATCATCATTGTCGCGCATGGCCTCGGCTTCGTCGGATGGATCAGTCCCGCCATCAGCACAAGGAGGGTGGACCCGTGACGACGGAAACGACCAAGCCGAAGCGCAAGAAGCTCTGGATCATCAGCATAGCGATAGCGGTAGTCGTCATTGCTGTCGTCGCCACCTTTCTGGTTGTGATGAACCAGGCCGTCGGTCCTCCTGCGCCTCCCAACGGTCCCAACGTAGCCATCTGGAATGGTAGCTTCTGCAGAAACTCGGGAAACTGTGGATACAGCCCGAGCGTCAAGACCGTCTTGAACGGGACCACCCTAACCTGGACGAACAATGGAATGACGCACACCGTCACCAGCTGTGACGCAACTCAGTACACGTCGGCAGGATGCCCGAGCCAAAACGCGGTAGGTCTAAACAGCTTCGACTCAGGAGCAATGTCCGATGGAGCAACGTTCACGTGGACATTCACGGTGAAGGGGACATACTACTACTATTGCACTCTCCATCCCTGGATGCAAGGGGAAATAATCGTTCAATAGTTGAAACCGCAAGTTCTCATGCGCCCATCGACCTGAGAATCCTGAACGATTATTCGACGATGCCCAAGATCTTGATCGCTAAGAGAGAGACTTTCCGCGAGAATATCGGTCGCGCTATACCACGAAGAGCTAGGAAGGGTGATTCTTGAAGGAGTCATCGAGAAGGACCGAGTTGGACCAGTAGGACTAACCAACAAGAATAGCGGAAATTCGGAAATCTCCGCGCCCACTAGAATCTATCCGGCTGGCCCAAAGACCTAGCCGAACAGATACGACTCTTCTCCACAAGATACTCGCAGATATCGGGACTAGTCGGATAGCTTAAGTTAGCACGGGGTTGGATATCACCAGCATGCCTGGTGAATCCGAGCAGACATGACCAGCTCGGCTCCGACGCGCAATCAGAGGCTGACAGACAGCGTTCTCTGGGGATTAGTAGTAGCGTATGCGGTCGGGAGCCGCATGATCCCGGGCTTCATCACGCCCCTGCTGTTTCCCTTCGCGTTGGTCCACGGGGGGAGGCGGTATGGATGGAAGACTATTGCTGTCTTCATGGTCGTCACGGCAATCGTCAGCAACATCCTGGAAAACAGTAGCATCCTGACCGGGTTTCCATTCGGCCGCTACTACTACACTGACTCGCTGGGACCCAAGATAGCTCTCGTACCCTTCTTCATCTCCCTCTCCTACATCTCGTTCGGCTATCTCGCCTGGGTCTTCTCAACCCTCCTCGTAAGCGAGGTCCGCAAGGGGTCTGCCCTCCTCGTCTCGGTCACGGTTCCGCTAGTCGCATCTTTCGTAATGGTCGCGTGGGATTTCTGCCTCGACCCGATAGCCTCCACCATCAATCACGCTTGGATATGGAAGGACGGAGGAGGATACTTTGGCGTACCATTCTCCAACTATCTCGGCTGGTCATTCACCGTCTACATCTTCTTCCAGCTTTTCGCCCTGTACCAGCGGAAGCGTGGATCGGAAGATCTGAGTCGAGCACTACCAGCAACCCACTATCTCCAGGCTATCATACTCTACCTCTGGACAGGAGTCGGGTTTGTCCTCGGCTACTTGTTCATGTCCCCCAGCACTTACGTGACAGATGCAGCTGGGCATTCTTGGACGACAGGTGACATCTTTGAGTCGATGGCGATCTCGGCAATATACACCATGATCTTCATCTCGATACTAGCCCTTGCAATACTCTACAGAGACCAACTAACGCAGAAAAGAGCGTAAATTCTGAATCGTTCGTTGGCCGAGCGTCATGTCTAGCCGTATTGGCGACGAAAAAAATGAGAAGTTGGATGTTTGACGATCGCTTGACTACTTTTTGGCGTAGACTTTGGCGGTGAACGTCTGGTCGGCTTGGCTGGCGGTTCCCTCGATCCAGCCCTTGGTATTGTTGAGCCAGGAGAGGCTCGGCGATTGCGTCATGTACTTTTGTTCTCCCTCGAACCAGATGGTTCCGTCAGCGTTGGTGCGACTCTTGCCGTGGCCTGTTGCGACGACCATGTCCTTGCCCGCCATCTGAATGCCTTTGCCTTCCCATTCACTCGTACCGTCAGTCTTCATGTGAATACTGACCGTCTCCATGAAGTTGGCCTGGTACTTGCCCGTGATCTGGCCTACGTCGTTGTTCTCGATCTTGATGCCGTTAGCGCCGATGTCTTTGATGCTGAAGCTGTCGGTCTTACCCCGCAGCTCGGCGATTACCTCGCCTTTGGTTTGCTGTTGAGATTGCATACTACTCATCTCCGAATGCGGGAGAGGCCTCTATTTGAACGGTTGTATCCACGGAACAGAATCCGTCTCCTACAAGGCGCTGAATGTTTCGAGTATTCGTTTTTGAGCCAAAATCCAAAGCGCTAAATTCTGAGCCCGAGCGGACGCCATCAACCTTCGAACCTGCAAGACACTAGAACGCTGAAAGCGGTACTCCGACCAGACTTTGGGTAGAGCTTGGCAAGGCCTTGAGATTCGCTCTGGAAAGCCATGGATTTGACGCAATATTCTTTGCGAAGCCCATCCTAACGCCCGTAGAGTCGCTTACGCGCACGGGTAAGTCGATGCTGAAAATCCCACCCGTGCGTCAATGTTGCTTGAACGAGGGTACCCTAAATGTAACGAGGGAAAGTCTCAGTTCAAAAAAAAGGCTAAACAAAAAGGGAGTTTTTCTCGGAGTGACGAGCTCTGTCCTATTGCAGTATGAAGAGTGTGAACCCGCTGACTTTTTCGTTGAAGTTAATCCCTGCTCCCTGCACAGTCAGCTCTATTCCTTCATGCCATCCTCCGGGTGGGTTCCCAAGTTCACAGCCTACCTTCAGCACCGCGTTGAAAACTGGAGTGTCGTGAACTTTCAGTGTGACCTGCATGAGGGCTAGCCCGCCTTCAAAGTTCGATGGTAGTCCTTGAGCAGACCCGCTTCCAAAGGAGCGGAACGCGAGCAGCTTGGTCGCTTCCCATGTGCCCGAGGCGCGTATGGTCCCGTCGGCCATTTTATGGACGAATGTGCCGCCGCCTGTCGCTGCCATTGAGCGAATGTCGAAGGTGCCCATTCCCGCGACCGCCACCATGTCACCGTTCGGAGCGCTTGATACATCAGGGCAAGCATTCGGGGCAAGGCTGCAGAGGGGATCGA
>Ga0209156_10001743_pt1 | contig 17507 bp, 18 predicted proteins | sample GraSoiAngelo_124_FD_185881 | JGI IMG/M metagenome (GOLD analysis project Ga0209156, IMG submission 185881) | Grasslands soil microbial communities from the Angelo Coastal Reserve, California, USA - 14_0927_05_20cm (SPAdes) (version 2) | ecosystem: Environmental > Terrestrial > Soil > Grasslands...
AACTGATCATCTCGGCGGTCTCCTCAACGGTTTCAGAACGATTGTACGGAGAGCGGTTACCACGCACACTTCGTCCAGTGCAATAAACCGTAGCACCCGCCTCTCCGAGCGCTCGCGCAATGCCTCGCCCTGCGCCGCGCGTCGCGCCAGCTACGACCGCTACTAGGCCAGTGAGTGGTTTCCTTCCTGCGACTGGGCGCGTGCGCGACCTAGCAGCGTCTGGGGATTGCTTGGGCCGTCCCGCCATCGCCATACCTCCAGATGCGAATCATAGGCGAATAAATCGGTGCGTATCAACTGGAGTATGGTCCGTGCGGAAAGGCCTTCGAAGATCTGTCGCTCTTTGTCGCCTGGAACGTTTACATTTTTCCGGGCGAGTGACGTTACCGGGAAACTGACCCACCATAGAACTCTGCAGCGGAACGAGCGAATACCGAGGAGACGTGGCGGCGGAGAATCAGAAGGCTTCGACGCACCAGACGAGGCGAGCGGACCAGGTCTTCTGGGTGGTGAGCGGAGGGCGCCAGACGGCGAGGATCTGAGAGCCCTGATAGACGCGCTCGAAACCTTCCTCGGATTCGGAAACCGTTTCAATCGGGGCGACCCAGAAATCTTCGACGAGCGGAGCGTGCAGTGAAACGCGGACGCGCTGCCAGCCGTCTTCCATGCGCAGGATGGGGCCGGGCATCGAGCCACTGAAGCGAAGATTTTTCTTACCGAGCGGCGTCTCAAAAAACCGGTCGGGCTCCGTGGGCGCAAGGAGATTGATGACCGACTCAATGCCGACGGCCACGGGCTTCTCGAGAGTTTCCTTGCACTTCAGGGTGATCACGCAGGCCGCTTCGAAGCCGTTCGTGGCGGGGCTGAAAGCGTACTGCTTGAGCAGCAGAAGTTTGGCGGACGCCGAGTCCGGCTTGCCTTGCAACGCCAGGGAATCGGCGCGGAAAAGCTCGGCTTCGTTTGGCGCGGAATTCTTTACGGTGAAGACGCCACCGGCAAATCCGGCGTCTTCCCGCAATTCGAGAATTTCGTAATCGGCGTGAGTGCGATCCGGATCAAAAATCATGACGCGGAAGGCGTGGCGCGGCCAGCGATCGTAGCGAAGGAAGCGCTCGAGGCCGGGTTCTTTGACGCGGGTTTGTTCGTGAATGGAAGCGACGGCGCCGGTGGCGGGCTTTCCCGCGGCTTCGCGCAAGCGCGTGTGATAGGCCTCGGGGCGGCGGAGGATAGAGTTGACGAGCGTGGCGGCCGCAGGGCGAAAATCGAGCGTGGCGATGGTGCCGCCGTCATTGGGTTTTACAAGCGCCTGAGCTTCGAGAGAGGTAAAGAGCAGCTCGTTGGCGCCGTCAGCATCGTAGTCCAGGAGCTCGACACGCGGCGCGAGCGCGCCGGGCGTCTCGCGGTCCGCGATCGCCTCGGCGCGAATCAAGTTGCGCCAAGGATCGGTACGAAGATGCGGCGCATAGATTCCGCCGAAGATGCCGTGCCAATAGGCGTCGTTGCACTGGGCACGCAAGAGCAGGTCGCGAGCCTGTAGCAATTCATCGGAGGGTTTCGCGCCGTCGCGGTGAGCGGGCGCGGCGGCGATGCGCGCGGAAACGCGAAGCATTTTTTTGTGAAGCAGGTTGGATTCGGGATACTTGCGGAAAAAACCGCGCCAAGAACCTCCGCGCAGGAAGGAAAGCACTTCGGGACGCGCGCCGAACTCCTTCAGTACCTCGTGATAGCGCTGGCGGACGCGCGTGGGAAGCGCCCACTCCATCATCTCGGTATAGGATGCGGTGGGCAAATCGGCGCGGCCGAGAGGCGCATGTGATTCCAGATAAGCCCCAGGGGTGGAGACTTCCAACCAATCGGAATTTTCTTCCAGCGCGGTAAAGAAAGCGGAGAGCCAGCCATCCTTGTAGCAATGTTCGTGCGTCCCAGGCCAGACGCCGAATTTTTCCATGTCATCGCCCATGGCGGCCACGCCACACGGGTGGACGGCGGCGGCATCGCGCAGATAGGCGATGACGTCTTCGACCTTGCCGAAGGGAATGAGATAGCGGAGAGCTTTCTGCCCCGGGTAAAGCCACACGGCCTTGCCACGGTCTTCGGCAATGTAGGGGCCAAAGAGTTCTTCGGGCTCGAAGCCCGCGGCGAGGAAATGCATGTCGTCAACAAGAGTGTAGGCAACATTTGCGGAGGCCAGCGCGGTGGGAAGCTGCGGCTCCCAAACGCGCTCGGCAAGCCACGCACCGGAAGGCAGCTTGCCGAAGTGCTTCTCCAGATAGGCGGCCAGGCGCGCTATCTGTTCGTGCTGATCTTCAGGACGAATCGAGACCAGGATCGGCTCATAGAAGCCGCCACCAACAAGTTCCACTTGGCCGGATTGGACGAGTTTTTTCAGGCGAACGAAATACTCAGGCCGATGTTGCTCAATCCAAGTAAGAAGCGGCCCGGAATAGTGGAGGCCAAGATGAACTTTCGGATGCTTTTCGAGGTGCTCGATAAACGGAAGATAGGATGAGTCGTAGGCTTTCTCGAGGACATGCTCGAAATTGCCGCAAGGCTGGTGCGCGTGAATGAGCAAGGAAAGATGGAATTTCTGCGGCATGGGGACAGTTTTTTCTCACTACCATCATAACCTGTCACGCAAATTTATGAATTCCAGCGGCGTGAGGATGCCCGAAGTGCGCACTTCAATGGGTTGCGGGGGGACTCGCAGGGTCGTGACTAGGCGATTCGATCAATGAGCGGTGTGCTTTAGCACCCAGTCGGAGACAGCGTTCAGCGCCTCCGGCGCCATGGTCTCCAGGATTTCGCCATATTCATTGGGCAAGCCCGCCGGAGCGTGCTGCAGGAGATGGTTCAAGCCCGGCAATTCGATGGTTTGAAAGTCTTTGTTGCCGCCGTCTTGCAGGGCTTTCTGGATTTTGGCGAGATTCTCCTTTGGCGAAACTTGCAGGTCCTTTTCACCGTTTAAAGCCAGAACAGGACACAACGTCTTTTGCAAAGCAGGAACGGGATCATAATCGAGGAAAAAACGGAACCACGGCGAGGCCATCAATTGCACTTGCGATTGCAGGGCGTCCGGCGGAAGAGACGCGCTCATGGCGGCGGAGTGGACGAGATCATTCAACTTAACTTGCAGAGTTGCGGAATCCTTTTCCTGGCGAACCAGCGCGTACGCTTGTTTATTGAATTCACGAGCCACGGCAATCTGGGCATCGCCGAAGCCCGCAGTCTTCAAGATCAGCTCAGACTGCAGCAAAAGAGTGTCTTCGCCATTGAGGCCGGGGCCCGCGAGAAGCACGATCCAGGCAACGTTACCGGAATGCGCAGCTATCAAGGGCGCGATCATGCCGCCTTCGCTATGACCAATGAGGCCGATTTTCTTTGGATCAATTTCCTTGCGAGTCTTCAGATAGGCGAGGCCCGCCTCGGCGTCGGCGGTGAAGTCCTCCATCGTCGCGTTCGCGTAGTCTCCGGTGGACTTGCCGTTTCCGCGTTTGTCGAAGCGCAGAACGGCGATGCCTTTTCGCGTCAGGTGATCCGCAAGCACCAGGAAGGGACGATGCCCAGCGAGGGATTCGTCGCGGTCATTTGGCCCGGAACCGCCGAGCAGAATAGCAGCGGGAAACGGTCCCTGGCCGCGCGGAAGAGTGAACGTGCCCGCGAGTGAGATTTTCGCTTTCTCGTTCGGAAAGGTAATTTCTTCTTCTTGGTAAGGATAGGGTTTTACAGGATTTTGCGGACGGACGAGTTCCAGAAGCTTGTCGGAGCGTTGAAAATCAAGCTTCCGCTCGGTGCCGTTCTGCGTCCAGCTTCCGTTGATGGCCGTTCTTGCGGCGTTCAGCGTGCCGTCATAAACGCCGCTGACCATGGGGATTTCAAAGTGAAAGCTAGCGTCTTTCTGGCTCACCTTGACGGCGGGCAGTCCACTTGCTCCCTGGTCGGGGCTATCGAGCGCAGCGACGAGCTGATTGCGATAATCATGCGAGACGTGCAATTGCAAGCGCAAGCGCATGCCGTTGCCTTCGAGCGCGCCTTGCCATACTCCTTCGGCGCTCGCGATGGCGTCGGACAGTTTTCTTGCACCGGCTCCCGCGGCCTGACGGTGAAAAATGAGAGGAAGGCTGACGCTACCCTGCATCCAGTCGCCTTCGATGCTGCGCTGATCCGCTGCAAGTTTTCCTTCATAGGAAGCACTCACGGAAGCCACGCTGAAGCGGAGAATGGAATCTTTCTGGGCGAATGAAGTCACTTCAATGCCGTAGACGCCTTGGTCTAGGCTATCAATGGTGGCTTTGAGGGAACCATCTTCGGCTTTTGTGACGTGCAGAACGAGATGGAGCATCGCTTCCCCGGCTTGGAGCGAACCGCGCCACTGGCCCTCCAGCGTGGAGGAGCTCCGCTGCGGCTGTGGTTTGTGAGTAGGTGGAATCTGGGCCGAGACCGTCGAAAAAGCAGCCAAGCTGAATAGAAAAATGACTAGGGCTAGACAGCGATTTCCAAGCTGCACTCCAGACCTCCACACGTCACCTTCAGGATGGTAGATGATTCCCGGCCCAAAAGAGTTGGCATGACGACCAGGGTGGTGAGAATCGATACTCTCGATTGAGTTCAGACCGTGGGAGACGGCATCAAAAAAGGCGGCACACCGGACGTGCCGCCCAAATTCGAAAACAACCTCAGTACATCCTATGAAACCGAGTTACTTCCCCTGCTTTGCATACCAGTCGGCATTGATCGGAGTGAAGTTGTTCCACTTTTCCGGGAGGTCTTCGAGCGCGAAAATAGCGGTCACCGGACAAACGGGTACGCACGCGCCACAATCGATGCATTCGGTCGGATGGATGTAAAGCTGAGTTTCCGACTCGAACGCCGGCTCGTCTTTGCGCGGATGAATGCAGTCCACCGGGCAGACATCCACGCACGCGGTGTCTTTGGTGCCGATGCACGGCTCGGCAATCACGTAAGCCATTACGGGTCTCCTTTGTTCGGGCAGCGGACCGGCGGCTCATCCAGCGGAACAGCACAACCGGCAAAAATTCCTTATATCACGCGGCTGCCCGACGCGACAAGCAGCTAAGGGAATTGTACGCGGGGGGCGGGAGTTTCTCAACCGGCGGAGGTATGGATACAATGAGAGGAGAAGGAAGGCACATGAAAATTCGCATTTCTTCATTCTTACTCGTTTTGATGGCTGCGGCGACCGCGCTGGCCACGCCGCAGGCTTCGAAGACGGCTGCCTCGCGTGATCCAGAGATCATTGACGCGCAGGGCTATCTGAAACTGCTCGAGCAAAATCGCGGGAAGCCGATGCTCGTCAATTTTTGGGCGACCTATTGCGAACCGTGCCGCGACGAGTACCCCATGCTAAATGAACTGGCGAAGAAGTACGCCCCGCAAGGCCTGAAAGTCGTGGGCGTAAGCCTGGATGACGATGGCGATTTAATTCTGATGCGGCGTTTTCTGGCCCGCTATAAGCCGGTGTTTCCCAATTACCGGAAAAAAGCAGGCGGAGAAGCGGACTTCACACAGTTCACACAGGCAGTGCTTCCAAGTTGGAATGGATCCTTGCCAGCTACGTTCTTCTATGGCAAAGACGGCAGGCAGGCCGGACATATGTTCGGCGAAGGCCCGCGGGACGCTTATGAGTCAGCGGTTCGAACGCTGCTGGCGCCGCGTTCCGACTAGCGACGAGCTGCGCGATCTAACCCAGTACTTTTCGGCCTCTCTTGGAGACTGCTTATGCTCAACACCAAGGGCAATCGCATCACCTATTTTGGCCACAGCACATTTTCGCTGACGACGCCTTCTGGCCAGGTGGCTTTGATTGACCCGTGGGTGACGACGAATCCATGGCGTCCGGACGCTCTGAAAAAACTTGCGCGGCTAGACGCGATTTTCCTGACTCATGCGCATACCGATCACCTGGGCGATCTTCTGGCCCTAGCCAAGCAGTTCAAACCGAAAATTGCGGCAATATTCGAGACATGTCTGTGGATTGAGCGCAAAGGCTTTGGAGAGGAGACTTGCCCGATGGGCAAGGGCGGCTCGCAAACAATCGGTGAGTTTGAACTCACCATGACGCACGCATTTCATTCGAACTCGATCGACGATAACGGAGTGCGGCACTACGGCGGGGAGCCTGCGGGGTATATCATTCGCATGCCAGGCGGGTTCAAGGTGTATCACGCAGGCGATACAGCGCTTTTCGGCGACATGAAATTGATCGGCGAACTCTACAAGCCGGACCTCGCGATGCTGCCAATCGGCGATCGCTTCACCATGGGCCCGCGCGAAGCGGCGTATGCCATCCGCCTGCTTGGGGTGAAGTATGTCGTGCCAATGCACTACGCAACGTTTCCGTTCCTGACGGGCACGGCGGAAGAACTGCGCAAAGAAACGAAGAAAATCAAAGGACTGAAAATTTACGCGCTGAAGCCAGGAGAGAAACTGTGATTCGTACAGAAAATCTGCGCAGCGGCTACATTCAAGACGAGGTCGAAGAATATATTTACCAGATGCTGCCGGAGCGCGACGCGGTTGTCGCCGAAATCGAAGATTACGCCGCGCAGAACCGCGTTCCGATTATCGGGCCGGCGGTAGCGCGCTTGCTGACCCTGTTTGTGCAGGTGTCTAGCGCAAAGAGGATTTTTGAGATGGGGTCGGCCATTGGTTATTCCACAATCTGGCTGGCGCGTGCGGCGGGGCCTAAGGGAAAAGTGATTTATACGGACGGCGATCCGGAAAAAGCGCGCCGCGCGAAGGATTATTTTCGCCGCGCAGGAGTCGCCAAACGCATCGACGTGCGCGTCGGCGACGCGCTTGAACTGCTAAAGAAGGCGCCGGGCACGTTCGACTTGATCTTCAACGACATCGACAAACACCAATACCCTGCCGCACTACGCGTGGCGCTGCCCAAGCTCCGCCGCGGCGGACTGTTCATCACCGACAACACGCTGTGGTCGGGAAAGGCTGCGCGGCCGGCCGCACCGGATGACATTCACACGAAGGGTATTCAGGAGTTCAACCGGCTCGTCTACGCCACGAAGGAGTTCTACCCCGTTTTAATCCCCCTGCGCGATGGCGTCACTGTCTGCCGGAAGAACTAGAAGTTAAGTTATGGCAACTGCTCCAGCCTCCGCGACGAAAGCACCACTGGCCAATGCCCCCGGGCCAAAGGGGCGATTTCTGCTTGGCAGCCTGATTGAGGTGTCGCGCGACTGGCTTGGTTTTTACAAAAACTGTGCCGACGAATACGGCGACGTGGTGCGCGTGCATCTCGCCCACGTTCCAGTGTATTTGGTGGTCCACCCGCGCGACATAGAAACAGTGCTCGTCACCAATGCAGCAAAATTCACAAAATCCGAAGACTATCGCGCGCTGGCGCGTGTACTCGGACGGGGTTTACTGACCAGCGAGGGAGATTTTTGGAAGCGCCAACGCGGCCTCATTCAGCCGGCCTTTCACCGCCAAAGTATCCTGTCTTACGCGCTGGTAATGACGCGCGCCGCCGGCTGCATGCTGGATTCGTGGAAGGAAAAGGTTAAGCGCAACATCCATGAAGACATGATGCGCGTGACCCTGGAGATCGTCGGGCAATGTCTGTATAGCGCGGAAGTCACTGATGCCGCGGAACGTGTCGGACACGCAATGGAAGTCGTTACGGGGAGATTCATAGTCAACGCGAGTCTGGCGATGCTGTTTCGTTTCGATATTCCCGTTCGATTCGCGATCCGAGAATGGCGCGCTATCCGCGAATTGAACGAGATCATTGGCGGCATCATACGGGAACGGCGTTCTTCCGGGGAGCCGCGCGAAGACCTTTTGGATATGTTGCTTCAGGCGCGCGACGCGGACGGCAACCCCATGAGCGACGCACAGCTGCGAGACGAAGTGATGACGCTTTTTCTGGCCGGCCATGAGACCACGGCGATTGCGCTCTCTTGGGCCTGCTACTTGATTGCCCAAAACCCACACATCGAGGCGAAGCTCGCCCAGGAACTGCAAACGGTCCTGGCCGGCCGTGTCCCGACGCCCGAGGACCTTCCGCGATTGCGTTATACGGAAATGGTGCTCAAGGAAACGATGCGCCTTTATCCCGCGGTGTGGGGCATTGGCCGGAGAGCCCTGGAGGATTGCGAGCTTGGCGGATACCGCGTGCCAGCGGGATCAAACGTTTTCATTTTGCAATGGCGGACGCAACGCGATCCGCGCTTTTTCCCCGACCCGGACCGATTCGACCCCGAGCGCTGGAGGGACGACCCAGTCCGGTCGGGAAGAATCCCACGTTTCGCATATTTTCCCTTCGGCGGGGGGCCGCGTGTTTGTGTTGGCGCGTCCTTCGCGATGATGGAAGCAACGCTGCTGCTGGCCATGATTCAGCAGAGATTTCATCTCGAAATTGTCCCTGGACATCCCATTGAAATCTTTGCTTCCGTTACGCTGCGCCCCAAGTATGGCATCCGAGTGATCCCGCACCGCCGAACCGCAGCGAAAAATATAATTGACGGCTGAAGAGGTGAACTGCAGGCGGAATTTACTTGCGCAAGAAATTGCGAATCAGGAAGGCTAGGTTTGCGGGACGTTCCGCCAGACGCCGCATGAAATACGGAAACCAGTCTTTGCCGTGAGGGATATAGATGCGGACGCGATAGCCATCCTTGACAAGCCGCCGCTGCAAGTCGGTGCGAACTCCATACAGCATCTGAAATTCGAAATCGTCCTTGGAAATCTGTTTTGACGCCGCAAAGCGAATCGTGGCAGCGATCATGCGCGGGTCGTGCGTGGCAATACCATGGTAGAAGCCGCTGGACAGCAGGACGTGCATCAGCCGGACGAAATTGGCGTCCACATCGGCCTTTCGCGGAAAGGCAACTTCTTCTGATTCCTTGTACGCGCCCTTGCACAGCCGGATGCGGCAGCCGCAAGACAGCAGTTCCACGACATCGGTTTCGCTACGGTACAGATAGGATTGAATGACCGTTCCGATGGCGGGATTGCGAGTTCGAACGCGTTTGACGAGGTCGATGGTGCGCTGCGTGTAAGGAGAGCCTTCCATGTCAATACGCAGAAAATTGTCGAAGCTGGCGGCGCGTTCCACGATGGAGCGAAGCAAACCTTCGCAAAACTCAATGTTGATGTCCAGACCGAGTTGCGTGAGCTTGCCGGAAACGTTGGCATGCAGACGCTCCTGGGCGATGCGCTCAAAAATCTCCAAATAGGCATCGCGGGAGTGCTGCGCGTCCGAGATGGTGGCGACATTTTCGCCCAAGTAATCGAGGCTGGCGTGCATCCCTACGTTATTGCACTCGCGGGCAGCGGCAATGGCCTCGTCCAGCGTCTCGCCGGCTACGAATCGGCGCGCCATGCGGCGCGTCATGCCATTGGAAGTGACCCAATTGGCGAAGGCTTTGCTTTCGGAAAGCTTGAGCAGGGTCGACCGGAGCATCTGGGAACAATTATGGCAGCCTGGGAATGGCGAAACTAGTGTTTGTGCTCTTCCAGAAACTTTTCGGCATCGATCGCGGCCATGCAGCCGGAGCCCGCGGCCGTGACCGCCTGCCGATAGCGATGGTCTTGCACATCGCCGGCTACGAACACGCCAGGAATGGAGGTAAGGCTGCCGTGCTTGGCGAGCAAGTAGCCGTTCGCATCCATTTCGAGTTTCCCCTTGAAGATAATGGTGTTCGGATCGTGGCCGATGGCGACGAATACGCCGTCGAGCGGAATCTCGCGAGTTTCCCTGGTCTGCTGATTGCGCAAGCTCACGCCTTCGACGTGGCCTTGGGGCGCGACGATTTCCTCCACGACGTAAGGAGTGACGAACTCGACTTTCTCGTTGGCTCTGGCGCGGTCAATCATGATCTTGGAAGCCCGAAACTCATTTCGTCGGTGGATGAGATGGACCCTGCTGGCGTAGCGAGAGAGAAAGTTGGCCTCTTCCATAGCGGAATCGCCGCCGCCGACCACGGTTTTCCGCGGAAGAAATAGCCGTCGCAAGTCGCGCAGGTGGAAACGCCGTGGCCGATCAATTCCCTTTCGCCCTTCAGACCTAGCAGACGCGCTGAGGCCCCCGCAGCAACGATCAGAGATCGCGCTTCGTAAGTATCTTTTCCGGCGATGATCTTGAAAGGGCGCTTGCTGACGTCCACTTCGGTCACAGCGCCTGCCTTGAACTCCGCGCCGAACTTTTGCGCCTGCTTGCGCATGTTTTCGATGAGCTCCGGCCCCATGATCCCGTCGGGGAATCCCGGATAATTCTCAACGTGCGTGGTCAGGGAAAGCTGGCCGCCGGGCTCATGCCCGTCCAGAACCAGCGGCTTCAGGTTCGCGCGCCCGGCGTAAATCGCAGCAGTTAGACCGGCGCAGCCGCTGCCAATGATGACGACGTTGTGCATTCGATCGTTCTCCAAGGATTAGATTCAACACTGCGCCCGCCGGATACAAATGCAGTCCGGTATTGTAGCATTGCCTTCGCCGCGATTCGGAATGCCTGCTGCCAATTTGGAGAGGCTTTTATGCGCGGCCGACATTGACCCGCGCAAAGGGCCGCCTCTATAGTCCAAATATGATCATCACGCTTGCGAAGGAGAAATCCACAATGGATCCGCGCTACCCAATCGGAAAATTTGAGATGCCCGCGCACGTGACTCCGGCACGGCGGCAGCAAGCGATCGACGAGATCGCGGCCACGCCGGTCAAAATGCGCGGCGCGGCTAAGGGCCTGAGCGAGTCGCAACTTGACACGCCGTATCGAGAAGGCGGCTGGACGGTGCGCCAGGTGGTGCATCACGTTCCAGACAGCCACCTCAACGCCTACGTTCGATTGAAGCTGGCGCTCACCGAGGACAAGCCGACAATCAAGCCATACGACGAAGCGGCCTGGGCTGAGCTGGCTGACTCGAAATCAACTCCCATCGAAGTTTCCCTGATGCTTCTGGACTCCGTGCACGCGCGGTGGGACCGGCTGTGGCGCTCATTGAAGTCTGAACACTTCGCCAGGGTTCTCATTCACCCGGAACACGGCGAACGGACCGTCGACTGGCTGCTGTTCCTTTACGAGTGGCACGGGAAACATCACACCGCGCATATCACAGAACTTCGCAAGCAAAAAAGTTGGTAGTGGAGTCAAAAGTAGTTCGATCCTTTGCCCTCGACCAATGCACCCTGCTCGACCCGAAGAAAGATTTTCCGGCTGCAGCTGTGTGGCGCGCGATGCTCCGGCTCGTGTACGATAATCGGGCACAAAAGGAGATCGCATGAGCCGGCCGGCAGGAACTTACGCTGTATTTGAAACTTCACAAGGAAACATTGTGGTGCGCTTGCTGGAAAACGAAGCGCCCAAGACGGTTGCGAATTTCGTTGGGCTTGCCGAAGGCACGAAAGAAGTCACGAATGAAAAAACCGGACAAAAGGAAAAGAAACCTTTCTACGACGGATTGATTTTCCATCGCGTGATTCCGCAATTCATGATTCAGGGCGGCTGCCCGCAGGGTACGGGAATGGGCGGTCCGGGCTACAAATTCACCGACGAATTTCATCCCTCGCTGAAACACTCGAAAGCCGGAAGGCTCTCCATGGCCAACTCCGGGCCGGGGACCAACGGCAGCCAGTTCTTTATCACCGTTGCGGCGACGCCGTGGCTGGACAACCGCCACACCATTTTTGGCGAGGTCGTTGAAGGACAGGACGTGGCGGACAAGATCTCGAATGTGCCGCGCGATTCGAACGACCGTCCGAAAACGCCCGTGTCCATCAAGAAGCTTCGCATCGAACGCGTGGCCTAGGCGGACATTATTGCAATGCTCACGCCCGAGCGACTATTCCGGCTCACGATCGAATTGATCTTCGTCCTGCTCGGCTCTCTCGTGATCTGGCTGGGATTGCTGCGGCGCATTTATGTGGATCGGCACGGCGCGGCATGGTTGATTCTTGGCGTAGCGCTGATCGTGTGGGGATTGCGGGCGCTTTACAGTCCGGGACAATGGTGGTTGCGCTGGCAGAACTGGACTCGTGGATTGTCGCTCGTGTTTCTAGGCGTCCTCATGCTTGTGATATCGCGCGTGCCATACCTCTGGGTCGGTCCGATGCTCGCAGCCGGAGGCGGACTGCTTGCGCTGCGCGGCCTAATTGCCTCCTACCTGGTCTTCCGGCCACAATAAGAAAATGTTTTGCTGCGAAGGCCATACGCCGAATCCCAAACTAGTCCTCACATGGTCGTTCTTTCTTCTCGTCCGCTTCAACTATAATCCGCGTAACAGATAGCCCTTCTGGTCGTTGATAATCCGCCAAGGGCCGTCAACTTTCCATGGAAAACAAAAAAGGAGAACGTCCGTGCTGAAAGAATTTAAGCAATTCGCCATGCGTGGGAACGTCGTGGATTTGGCGGTCGGCGTAATTATCGGCGCGGCATTTGGAAAAATTGTGTCTTCGCTAGTGGAAGACGTGCTCATGCCGCCGATCGGCCGGCTGCTCGGTCACGTCGACTTTTCGGGATTATTCCTCAATCTCAGCCAAAAATCATACGAAACACTGGCAGCCGCGAAGGCCGCGGGCGCCCCGACCTTGAACTACGGGATCTTCCTGAACACGGTGATCAATTTTCTGATTGTGGCGTTCGCCGTGTTTCTTGTGGTCCAGCAGGTAAACCGCTGGACCAAGAAGCCGGAAGCTGCCGTTGCCCCGGCGACGAAAAACTGTCCGCAGTGCGCGATGACTATTCCTATCGCGGCCAAGCGTTGTGGTCATTGTACAACGCACCTCGCCTGAGACCAGGAACTAATCGTTGAAATCTGATTTGTTCAAGCCTTGGGAGATTTCTTCTGCTGGTTTGCTTCGAGATGCTGGCGCAGGCGGTTGACCACGGCATCTTCGTGTCCTTCTTCCATTTCTTTTTGCACTTCTTCCAGGGCGAAATGCACGACGTCGTGATGGTGCATTTCCAGAGGCGCTACGGCGTCGCTGAAGCGCAGCCACAGCCGGTGCAAGAGATTAACTTCGTTCGCCGTCAGGTTAGGCGCGTGCGGCCCGAGGACCTTGTAAACCTTGTCCCCGTTGGGCATGTGAATTTCAAGGTTGAATTGCGGCTTCGGATCGCCAAGTTTTTCCCAGGCTTCGCCGATCTGCCGCGCTTGCTCCTCATTCGATTCCTTTGTTGAACGTCCGGCGACAATTGTGCTGGATTGCAGCGAAGTCGCGGCGCGCAAGATGCCATCCCACAAATCGTTGGCGGCGACCACGGCGAGGCGGATCGACTTACCTCGTTTTTCGGCCATGGAAAGCGCTTGGGAAAAGAGTTGTTGCTCGATGCTGCCGAACAGCTGATCGGCCTCAAGTTCGTTTTCACCCGAAGCAGAGCGGCGCAACAGCCGGACGTGGAGCACGATAACATCGCGGCGTCCGGGCTTGATGCGGTCCAGCACGTTTCCAAGATGATAAAGCGCGTAGTGGTTGCTTATCGGAACGAGGATGTTGCCGGGACGGGCGCCCACAGCCTCGGGTGTCAGTTCTGATTCCAGCTCGAGATTGAACTGGTCCATCTCGACGTGCGAGGCGCCGCCATGTTTACCCCGGCGTTCGGATATCGTGAACACAAAATAAAGCAAAACGGAGAACGTTGCGCCCGCCATGGTAGCAATGGGCTTAGTGAATAAGTTCACCACGGCGATCAAGAACAGCATCCCCGTGATCAACCCCAGACCCACGGGGATCTGTATACCGCGAACAGTGAAGTTCAGCGGGACCTGGAATTCGCGCAGGCCGGGACTGGTGTACCGGAGAACCAGCACCGCGAGGCCGTTCATGGCGAAGCTCCAGATCACGCCGAAGGCGTAAAGGTTCGCAAGAAAGGTGACGTCGCCACGGCTGATGATGATGGTGATGACCTGGAGCACGACGACGATATTGATGATGCGGTAGCTGGTGCCAAACTTTTTGTGCGGCTGCCGGAACCAGGCGCTAAGCACGCCGTCTTCAGAAACGCGGTTCAACACTCCGTTCGAGCCGACGATGGCGGTGTTGACGGCGCCCGCCAGGATCAGAGTACCCACAACCACGACAAAACCGTGGAATATCAGGCGGATGAAGAGCGGCCCTTCCAGATTCATCGCCAGTCCACCGATCAGGTTCTCGAGGAAATGCTGGCGGACGTCGTCCGGAATAATCATCACGGCAAAGAACGAGACCAAGGACGTAAAAACCAGGCTGTAGACGAAAATGACCGCGCCGGCCTTTTTAAGGTTGGGGAGCTTGGGGCTTTCGATTTCGCGATAGACCTGCGCCAGCGATTCCTCGCCACTCATCGCCAGGACGGAATGGCCGAGTGCGATGAAGATGGCGATGATGCCAAACATATGAGGGAGGCTGCTGTGCGCGAGCCAGCCGAGGGCGCTGGGGCTCAACCTGAGGTTGCGCGGATGAGGCCACGGAGGGAGCCCGGAATGCCGTACCGCGATCGTGTAACCACACCAGACAATAAGCATGACCACCATAACGGTAACCAGCTTCATGATCTGCAATGCTTTTTCGCTGGACTCGGCCACTCCCTTGGTGTTCTGCCACCAGAAATACAGAGTGACGGCAATAGCAAAGCTCGCGGCGATAAAACTGATTGTTCCGGGAGCAAGCGGTCCGCTCAAGTGAAAATACTGAAAGAGGTCGTTGATCAATCCGGCCAGGTATTGGCCCGCCGCTACGCCGCTGATCGGGCCCGTAAGGATGTAGTCAAACATCAGTGCGGAAACACTGAATTTGGCAAGCGTCCCGCCGAGGGACATCTTCACCGCTCGGTACACGCCGCCACGCACGAACATGCTGCAGCTTTCCACGTAAACCGCGCGCACGGCATACGAGAACAGCATGATGGCGAGGATGAACCACGGCGCGGTTTTGCCGATGTAGCCTTCCGCTTCGCCCCCGGCGTAGTATGCCGAGGAGGCCAGGTCGTTCAGCACGATGGCCGCTGCCCTCCAAAACGAAATGAAAGTCAGGAGGGCTGTGGTGGCGACGATGACACGCGGAATACCGTTGCCGCGGCTGCCCGCGGCAGCAGGGCTATTGGGAGTGCTGCTCATGTATGGGTTGCGCTAACTTGCAGGTTGGAATGCTCGCATTTTTGAGGCACTAAGTCTAGCCGGAGATCCCGGTAAATTGCCAAGAACGACGCCCTAGTGCGCGGCCGCGCGAAAGGCTTGGGCGCATTCCTCGCAGGGGCAGATGTTGCGGAGATGGTCGTAGCTGTAGATGCCTGTAGAGTGGCCGTCGGTGAAGCTGAACTGGATGGCGTAGTTCCCCACCTGTGTGGCGGCTTGAGCGCGTGGCTTGGGCTTGAACATGGCCAGCGCGGGAGATGGCTTGAGTGTCGAAGCCAACTCGGCGAGCGAGGCCTTCTTTTCCCGTGCGTCGTTACAGGTGGCGCAAGGACACTCCTCGCGCAAATAAGCGAACTCGTAGTGGCTGGCATGCCCGTCGGCCCAGGTGACGTCCACACCCGCGCCGTTCGAAACGTGAATCTTGACGCTCGTTGGTTTTTTTCGTGGGTCGAGGGGGGGCGGCATGGTTGGGTCCGCGATCAGCTCTTGGACTTGCCGGCGCAGCAATCGCCAGGCGGAATCGGATTTCCGTGCGGGCAAGTTTTCGGGTGCCCCAGGAAGGTGCAAATGCGCTGGTCCAGCTCCGGGCTGATGATGTGCTCGAATTTGCAGGCCTGGGTATGCGCCTCGGAATCGTCGACAGAAAAGGTGTCCTTAAAGAGGCGTTCGGCCAGGCGGTGACGGCGCACCACGTCGCGAGCGCGCTGGCTGCCCACGGGCGTCAGTTGTACTTCTCCGTTTTGCATTTGCACCAGATGAAGGTCGGACATGCGCGAGAGCATCCGCGTGGCGGGCTCCTCACTCACAACCGGCAGACTCCCCGCGGGGCCTGTGGCGTGGAGGTGCTCCGGCTGCGCCGGCTTCCCTTCTTCGCCGCACACCCAAATCTGCTCGAGGAGATGATCGGATGGCTCGGCCCATGCTGCGCTGTGTCGAAATGGAGATGGCCGTGCGCCAGCTCGATCCGGCGGTCAGCCTGGCGCGCGATGTCCGGGTCATGCGTCACCATCAGGATGGTGTGGCCGGCGTTGTGAAGTTCGCGGAAAATCTGAATGATGATGGCTTCGTTGGCTTCGTCGAGATTGCCGGTGGGCTCGTCGGCAAGAATAATCTTCGGCTGATTGATCAGCGCGCGCGCGATGGCCACGCGCTGCTGCTCGCCGCCGGAGAGTCGTGTGGGCAGATGAGTCAGCCGGTCTCCAAGGCCAACGCGCTTCAGCGCTTCTTCGGCCTGCTTTTCATCCGTCACGCTATGGAAATACTGCGCGAGCATCACGTTTTCCACCGCCGTGAGATATGGCACAAGGTGAAATTGCTGGAAGACGAAGCCCACTTTCTCCGCGCGGTAACGAACCAGCTCGTTTTCGCGAAGTTGCGAAAGGTCGACGCCATCAACCACCACATGTCCGGAAGTGAGCGTGTCCAGGCCGCCGAGAATATTGATAAGCGTCGTTTTCCCGGAGCCGGAAGGGCCCATGAGCGCGACCCATTCTCCGGTATTCACATCGAAGCTCACTCCACCGAGCGCGCGCAGCGGGCCGTATTGCTTGATCAAATTCTCGATGACCACTTGCTTCACCGCGGCTCGCGGTGGCGCTGGAGCGAGGGTACTCACGCTTCACCTCTGAAAACCGATGCCGGGCGGATGCTCGCCAGCCGCCGCAACGGAAACGCACTAAGAATCGCGACAATCACTGTTAATGCCACAGCTAGAGGATACACAATCAACCGCGGCCGCGCCGCCACGCCAAACACCGCTCTCCCCAAACCGATCGAAAGAAAAATCCCCGCCGCCGCACCAATAATGCCGCCCGCAAGTCCGAGCAGCGCCGCTTCCGCGAGAAAAAGCCGCAGCACCCGGCGCATCGAGCCGCCAATCGCCTTCATCAAGCCAACGTCCATCCTGCGTTCCATCGCCACGTTGGTCATCGCCGCCATCACGCACAGCCCGGTAAGCAACAGCACAATCGCCACGGTGGCCGTCAGCAGCCCGCTGATCCGGTTGTAAATTCTCGCCTCACCTTCTGTGAATTGCCGAATCGGGCGGACGTCAACATCAGGAAGCAGGCGTTGAAGATCCGCGATGTAGCTTTGAATTTCGCCGAGAGTGCCTGGAACGATCAGCTCGATCGCGCTGATGCGGCCAGGTAGATCCGTCAAACGTTGTGCCGCTCGCAATCCAATCTCAACACGGTCGTCTTCCGGTCCGCCGGTCTGGCGAAAGCTAGCGACGCGGCACCACTCGCGGCGGTCACCACTGGCTAATACGAGTTCCATGTCCTGCTGAAGGCCCATCTGTTTCGCGACTCGTGTACCTGCCACGCACACTTGTCCCTGCGATGGGGTTGGTCGATTCAGACTGGTCTCGGGAGTTGAAGAAAGCACTCGGCCGATAAGAAACGCAAGCGGATTGGACCCTGCGAC